>Ga0153924_1000032_pt1 | contig 119370 bp, 104 predicted proteins | sample TSNJ008MetaG_FD_104709 | JGI IMG/M metagenome (GOLD analysis project Ga0153924, IMG submission 104709) | Attine ant fungus gardens microbial communities from New Jersey, USA - TSNJ008 MetaG | ecosystem: Host-associated > Fungi > Mycelium > Unclassified | place: USA: New Jersey, Wharton State... | reverse complement strand
CCTGCCCGATTCCGATCCCAAAGCAATCGCCGAAGGCCTGTTCTGGGGCGCGTTCATCAACACCGGCCAAACCTGCGCCGCCCTCAAACGCCTCTACGTCCACGAATCCCAGTACGACGCCGTGTGCTCTGAACTCGTCGCCGTTGCTGCCGCGATGCCGATGGGCAACGGACTCGATGAGAACAACGTGCTCGGCCCGCTGCAGAACCGGCAGCAATACGAGATCGTGGCCCGACTGGTGGACGCTGCCCGCGATTCCGGCGCACGGATCCTGATAGGCGGCAACCCGGATGCTTCCCAGCCCGGCAACTTCTACCCGACCACCCTGGTGGCCGACATCGACAACGACAACCCGTTGGTGGCTGAGGAACAGTTCGGCCCGGCCCTGCCCATCATCAAATACAGCACCGTGGACGAGGCAGTGGCCAAAGCGAACGCGCTCGACGTCGGACTCGGCGCCTCGGTCTGGTCATCAGACCTGACCGCCGCCCGTGAGGTAGCTTCCCGCATCCAGGCAGGAACCGTATGGATCAATTCCCATGGGATGGTAAATCCTTTGGTGCCTTTTGGAGGCGCAAAGCAGTCCGGTTACGGCCTGGAGTTCGGAGTGGAAGGCCTCAAGGCCGTGAGTGTTCCCCAAGTCATCAACGGGTGAGTTGGACGACTAATTAAAGCGGTGTCCCATGGGGAGGGTTGGTGCAGATAATGCACCAACCCTCCTTGTTCGTGGGTCTCTTTTGCTTCTGAGGTGCTGTACCGGGTATCCACATTCACCTGATGCACTGGCCTAGGGACCGCATGCTGCACCAGCTCCCCTGGAGAACCTCTACGCCGCTGGGTGGGAGGACCTCCGGGCCACGCTGGCGGTTGATTCGCGGGGGATGAGCTGAACGGGGAGGCGGTGAAGGCCTTGCCTCGGCTTGCCTGAGATCGCATCCTGCAGTTCCTCGGCCACCGCCCGGCCCATGTCTTCCAGGTTCATGTCAACTGTTGTTAGCGGGGGCTGGGATGTTGTGCTGAAGAGCTCCCAATTGTCGAAGCCCACCACGCCAACGTCGTGGGGAACGCTGATCCCGTTTGCCCGCAGCTCATCAACAACGCCACGGGCAATCTGATCGCTGCCGCAGAAGATTCCGTCTACGGGGAGTCCCGAGTTGATGAGTGCCTGCGCGCCCTGCCTTCCCCAGCGTTCGCTCCAGTCTCCGTAAAGAACTTCGCCGGTAGCCAGTTCCAGCCCGTGCTTTTTCAGCGTTTCCATGGCCGCATTTCCGCGTTCAATGGCAGCGTCGTAGCGGGGTTCGCCGTTAAGCATGGCAATGTTCCTGCGGCCCCGGGACACGAGGTGGTCAATTGCCAGGCGTGCGCCCATGGCATTGTCCGTTGTATACGAGCAGTCGGTTTCGAGGTCTGAGGGAGTGTAGGCGTAGACCACGGGGACCGGAACGTCCTGGGTAATCGACTGGCGCGGGTTGGCGTCGGCGCCGAGGACTATGATCCCGTCCACGCGTTTGGCGATCAGCGTCTGCAGGATGAATTGTTCCCTCACCCTGTCATTGCGGGCGTCGCTGATGATCACGGACGTGGAACCAGCCCCAAAAGCCTCTTCAACGCCCATGAGGATGGGCAGGACGAACCTGCTGGACAGGTCGGCGGTTAGCACGCCAATTGTTCCCGTGACAGGGAAGTTCAACGCCTGCGCAAAAGGATTGGGCGTGAAGTTGAGTTCTTCAGCGGCCTGCAGCACGCGCAGCCTGGTGGCTTCGTTGACGTGTTGCCTTCCGTTTAGTGCTTTCGACGCCGTTGCTACGGACACGCCCGCGGCGGCGGCAACGTCATTGAGCACCGGGCGCTTGCTGGCTTTTGTCATGGCGTCCCCCTTCGCGATGGATTGCTATCCCATACTGCCACATACGAAACTTTTTCGGAAATTTCTTATCCATCAAATTTACTGTCGTGGTCGGACATTGGTGCTATTGACCGTCGTCTTTGCGGCTGATAGCTTTCACGTTCAGAAACTAGTTTCGGTTTTTTCGGAAGAGTTTCCGGAACCCTTCCCGGGAACACCCTTCCACCACCATCATGAAGTCAACAGCGGACTTTCAACGGAGAAAAGGACCACCGGCCGTGTCAAAGAAAACAACCCACCTCGCCCTGGCCACTATGGGCGCGTTGGCTCTAGCCCTCACCGCTAGCGGATGCTCCGGGACTTCCGGCCAGGAAGCCGCGTCCCAGCAGGACGGCGGGAGCTACACCGTGTGGGATCCCTATCCCCAGCATGAAGCATCATCGGCCTGGGCCCAACGGATCGATAAGTGCGGGAAGGACGCCGGCGTCACTATCCAGCGCACCGCTTACGACACTCAGGCCCTCACCAACCAAGCCCTGCTTGCAGCCCAAGAGGGCAAGTCCGCAGATGTCATCCTGTTGGACAACCCTGCCGTCTCCACCTTGGCAGAGACTGGCGCGCTGGTGGACATGAAGAGCGTCAACCTGGATACCTCCAACATAGAACCCAACCTCCTGGCAGCGGGTGAACTGGACGGTAAGACCTACGGTATTCCCTTGGGTGCCAACACCTTGGCGCTCTACTACAACAAAGACATTTTGACCGCTGCAGGCGTAGACCCAGCCTCCGTTACCGACTGGGACTCCCTGACCTCTGCGCTGCAGAAGATCAAGGACTCCGGCCACAAGGGCATCACCTTTGCCGGGATCGGCACAGAGGAAGGCTCCTTCCAGTTCCTGCCCTTCTTTTGGGGTTCAGGGGCAAAACTCACGGCATTGGACTCGCCCGAGGCCGTCAGCGCACTTAGCTTGTGGAGTTCCTGGGTCAAGAACGGACTCGCGCCGAACTCGGTGATCAACAACTCGCAAAACACTAACTGGGAAGAATTTCTCACTGGTGACTTCGGGTTCGCGGTCAACGGTACCTGGCAAGTCAATAGCGCGGCGAAGGCGGCTTTTGCCACTGGATATATCCCCATCCCAGCGAAGTCCGGCGGTGTAGCCCCTGCTCCAACAGGTGGGGAGTTCATGTTGATGCCCGTACAGAAGGACGAATCGCGGTACGAAACCTCGAAAAAGATCATCGAATGCATGAGCACCACCGAAGGGCAGGTGGAGACCGCCAACACCTTCGCCTACTACATCCCGGCAACTGCTCCGGGCCAGGAGCAACTCCTCAAGGAACATCCTGAGCTGAAGGTGTGGGTGGATGCTGTCAACCAGGCAAAGGGGCGCACCAGCGACAACTTAGGTACCAAGTATCCCGTGATCTCGGAACAGCTCTGGACGGCAGTTCAGAAGTCCCTGAGCGGTGCCCAGTCCCCGCAAGACGCTCTCAAGGACGCACAGCAGAAGGCTGCAGCAGCCAAGTAAGGTTCCGACGCCGGGGGCGGTTCCTTCCGCTTTGGCCACCGCTCCCGGCAACTCCAGTTCTGAACCCACACCAATAGCGCCACATTGCTCCATAACGCTTTACCAGGAAAGACAGAACGGAAAAGATCATGACTATGACCCACACGGCTCAACGCCGGCAGGGCGTGGGGGAGGCCGGAGCCTCTGCGACGCCGACCCGGAAACGAAGGCGTCCACCAAGCTCCCGAGCAGCAGCGGCGCTGTTCGCGGCCCCACTGGTGATTTACCTGCTGGTGTTCTATGCGTTCCCCCTGTACCGCAACATTGACTTGAGCCTCCACGACTACACACTCCGGGCTTTTGTTCAGGGAAACGCGAAGTTTGTGGGGATGGATAACTATCTTGCCGTTTTCAGCAGCAACACTTTCGGCACGGCCTTGGCCAACACCGCACTATTTACGGCCGTGTCCTTGGTTTTCCAATACGTCTTGGGCCTTGGGCTGGCGGTATTCTTCCGCAGCTCGTTCCGGCTTTCAGGGGTGCTGAGGGGACTCTTCCTTATCCCGTGGCTGTTGCCGTTGATCGTTTCAGCTTCGGCGTGGTCCTGGATGTTGAACAGTGACAACGGAATTGTGAACTCGGCGCTGGTGGCCTTGGGCATGGAGCCGCTCAACTGGCTGACCAGCCCGGGATTGGCCCTCACATCGGTCATCATCGCCAACATCTGGCTGGGGATACCCTTCAACCTGGTCATCCTCTATTCAGGCCTGCAGAACATACCCAGGGACTACTACGAGGCTGCGGCATTGGACGGAGCGTCATCGTGGCAGCAGTTCCGGAGCATTACCTTCCCACTCCTGCGGCCAGTTACCGCTATCACGTTGCTCCTGGGCCTGGTTTACACGTTGAAAGTGGTGGACATCATCTGGATCATGACCTCGGGTGGACCGGGGGACACATCCACAACGTTCGCCACCTGGTCCTATCGCGAAGCTTTCGGCACTGGAACCCCGGACTTCAGCCCCGCGGCCACCGTGGGCAACCTGCTCATCCTGATTGCTCTTGCCTTTGGCCTTCTTTACCTCGGGATACAGAAAAACCAGGAGGAATCATGACGACCACCCGCAGCTGGTGGAAGACCGGCCTTGGCCTCTTTTTCACCGCACTGATGCTGTTTCCTGTTTATTGGATCGTCAACGTCTCGCTGACCAAGACCTCGGACCTGAGGAAATCACCGCCCAACCTCCTGCCCCTGAATCCCACGCTGGAAGGCTACACAGCTGCCTTGGGCCAGCAGTTGCCGCACCTGACCACCAGCCTGATTCTCGGCGTCGCCACCGTCATCCTCACCCTGGTCATTGCCGCACCCGCGGGATATGCAATGTCCTTGCTGAAGCTACCGGGACGCAATTCATTAGGCTTCATTTTGTTGGTGGCCCAGATGATCCCGGCAGTGGTGATGGCTATGGGTTTCTATGCCATCTACTTGCGGCTGGGCATGCTGAATACGCTGCCCGGACTGGTGCTGGCGAATTCCACGGTTGCCGTTCCGTTCGCAGTCCTTTTGTTCCGCGCCTTCATGTCCGGAATCCCGCTGGAACTGCTTCAAGCAGCCAAGCTCGATGGCGCCGGAGTATGGAGAACGTTCACCATGATCGTCCTTCCCATCAGCAGGAACTCCATCCTTACAGTGTCCTTGTTCGCGTTCCTTTGGTCATGGTCTGATTTCATCTTCGCTTCCACTCTCAACCGCAGCGGAGACCTTATCCCCATCACCTTGGGCATCTACAAATACATCGGTAACAACACCACGCAATGGAACGCAATCATGGCCACTGCGGTGATCGCGTCCATCCCCGCAGCCGTACTGCTGGTCATAGCACAGCGATACGTGGCCGCCGGCGTTACCGCCGGAGCCGTGAAGGACTAGACGTCCTCAGGAATCGGCTAACCGCTTCAATTCTTCATGCAGTCCCCGGGTACGTTCGGCGTGCCCGGAGTCCTGCCAACAGCACATCAAGAATCCCGGGAGAATCCTCGTGACCATCACTAAAATGTCCGTCATCGGCGGCCCCGTCCAACCAAGCACCGGAACGCTCCGCCCACTAGGCGCCCACGAGGTAAGTGTTGCCGGCGGGTTTTGGGGAAACCTCAAAGCACTGAACGCCGGTGTCATCCTCACCCATTGCGAAAACTGGATGGAACGCATTGGCTGGATCGGCAATTTTGACCGGGCGGCTAACGGCACGGTGGCAACACATCACGCAGGCATCGAATTTGTGGATTCGGAAGTCTACAAACTCCTCGAGGCCATGGCGTGGGAACTCGGCCACGGATCCAACCTTGACTTGGCTACCCGCTACGCCTCGCTGGTGGATCGGGTATCTTCGGCCCAGGAAGCAGATGGCTACCTGCACACCAGCTTCGGCCGCCCGGGCCAGCGTGCCCGCTATTCCGATCTTGAATGGGGGCATGAGCTCTACTGCTTCGGGCACCTGCTTCAGGCTGCGGTGGCGCGCTTGCGGACAGGGTACGACGACGATCTGGTCACCGTGGCGCGACGCCTGGTTGACCACGTCTACAGAGAGTTCGGTCCGGAAGGACGCGTAGCCGTCTGCGGGCATCCGGAAATCGAGACTGCCCTGGTGGAGTTTGGCCGTGCCAGCGGAAACGCCCAGGCCGTGGAACTGGCACGCTTGTTCGTGGAACGGCGTGGCACCGGCACTCTTGCAGCCATCGAATGGGGTCAGGAGTATTTCCAGGACGACATGCCCGTCCGTAAGGCCACAGTCCTGCGGGGGCACGCTGTCCGGGCCCTTTACCTTGCCTCGGGTGCGTTGGACGTAGCAACTGAGGCAAACGACCTAGAGCTGATTCATGCTGTGGAAGAGCAGTGGGCCAACACGGTGGCAAAACGCACCTATATTACTGGTGGTATGGGCTCGCACCATCAGGACGAGGCCTTTGGTTCCGACTACGAACTGCCTTCGGACCGTGCCTACTCCGAAACCTGCGCTGGTATCGCCTCCGTGATGCTCAGCTGGCGCCTACTCCTGCGCACAGGTGAGAGCAAGTACGCGGATCTGATGGAACGGACGCTGCTGAACAATATACTGGCCTCCCCCCGGGAGGACGGGCGAGGTTTCTTTTATACCAACACCCTCCACCAGCGCACGGCAAGCAGCGTCCCTGATGAGAACACCGTCAACGTCCGTGCCCTGTCCACCCTGCGGGCTCCATGGTTCGAAGTCTCGTGCTGTCCTACCAACGTAGCCCGCACGTTGGCCAGCATCGAGCTCTACTTTGCCACAGCCACCAGGGATGCAATCCAGATTCATCAGTTCGGCGACATCGACATCCGGACTACCCTCCCCGACGCAGGCGAAATAGCTCTGTCAGTTCGCACGGGATATCCGCACGACGGGAAAATCAGGGTGGAAGTCCTCGATGCTCCGGGGCGGGAATTCGGTATCGACCTCCGCGTACCGAAGTGGGCCGCAGGTGCCACCCTGACCCTCAATGGTGTCAAAGTGGAGGCCTCCCGTGCCCTCCGGTTCCCGTATTCGCCGGGCGACGTGTTGCTGTTGGAGCTCCCCATGGAACCACGGTTCACACACCCGCACCCCCACATTGACGCGATCAGGGGAACCGTTGCCGTAGAACGCGGCCCCCTGGTGATGTGCATTGAGGATGCGGACCTTCCCGCCGGTCATACCGTCAACGACATTGAACTTCAAACGGGGGAAGGCGTACACGTCGATGCCGCTGGCCGCGCCGTTGTACGCGCCCGGCTCCGCCCCTTGGCCGAACCGGCATGGCCCTATGAGGTGCCTTCGGCCGGCGAAGTTGGGACCGCCGTCGACTCCGAAACCGTGGACGTGCCGTTGGTTCCTTACTTCGCGTGGGGAAACCGCGGACCAGCCACTATGCGCGTTTGGACTCCCATGACGGCACCCGACCGTGACGCCGTCACGGATCCCCAGCGAAAGGAGGCCTAACAAAGAGGCACCACCGGCCGGGCCTACGCATCGGCCGAAGCACACGCAAACTCACCAACGCAATGGAGCACTACGTGAAGAAATCCCGCTTTGTCCTCGGAGCAGCCGCCATGGCTGTCCTCGTTTCCTCGCTCACCGTCCCGGTTTTGCCCGCTCAGGCCGCAGGTAACACGCTGGTGGTTGACGCCTCCACACCCATCCGTCCCGTAACACGGGTGGGCGCCGGAGGTCTCTATGCACTGGCCACAGCCACCAATCCGGCACCAGGCCTTTTGACCCCCTTGCGCCTGAAACAGCACACTCAGCCGGCCCCAGGAGTCCAGCAACTCGGCAACGGTGCCACCTCACCCACCGGTGATGTCCTCAAGACTGCGCCCCAGTTCACCTCTGATGGTGCCCAGTCCTACGCCCGCATGCCGGACGTCTATCCGGACTTCCCTTACCGCTGGATCAGTTGGGCTGACTGGGACTCCAAAGTGGACACCATGGTCAAAGCAAGGCTGGACGCCACCGGTACTACTAACGTCAACGGCTGGGAGCTGTGGAACGAGCCGGACTGGACCTGGGATACTGCAAAGGCCGGCCCTTTCCTTGATGGTTGGACCCGTACGTTTAGGCGCGTGAAGCTCCAAGACACCGTCACGCCGATTGTGGGTCCAAGCTACAGCCGTTACGACAGCCAATGGTTGCGGGATTTCCTCACCAAGGCCAAAGCGGACAACACAGTGCCGGACGTCATCTCGTGGCATGAACTCGAAGACGGTACATGGAACCAAGTGGACGAGCATGTTGCCGATTACCGTGCGATCGAACGGTCATTGGGGATCTCACCCCGCCCCATTTCCATCAATGAGTACGGGTCACCGAACCAAGTTGATACCCCCAGTGTGGCGGCCCACTACATTGCCCAGTTCGAGCGGACCGGCATCCACGACGCCGAACGCGCGTACTGGTACGAGTCCGGCACCGTTGGTGGACTTGTCTGGAACAATCGCCCCACCGGCTCCTACTGGCTGTACAAATGGTACGGCGAGATGGCCGGAAACATGCTCGCTGTTACGCCGTCGGGAGACCTTGACGGGTTTGCTTCCTACGATTCCAGCCGCAAGATCGTGAACGTCGCGTTCGGTGGCACGTTCGGGGACAACGCCGTTCAGGTCAAAGGGCTGGAGTCATTCGGTGGCTCGGCCCAAGTAACTCTCAAGTACACCCCGCGCTCCGGACGCCAGAGCAATGTTGATGCTCCCACCACTGTTTCCACTTCCACCCTGCCCATAACCAACGGCAGCATCAATGTCCCTGTTATCAACCAGGACTACCTAGGCGCCTACCAGCTGGTGGTTACCCCGGCTACTGGTCCCACCACGAGCTACCAGCAGGTATACGAGGCGGAAAATGCAACCGTCGTCAACGCCAGCATCCTTAGCGCTCCTTCAGCATCCAACGGAGGATACGTAGGAAGGATCGACGGCTCGGCGAACGCAAGGAACAGCAGCTTCGTGGACTTCGTCGTGGAGGTTCCCACCGCTGGAACCTATTCCATGAGCATCCGCTATGCCAACGGCGGTTCTGGCACAGCTACCCAGGGATTGGCCTACAACGGCGGACCCTTCAGTCAAGTCTCATATCCCAGCACAGGCAGCTGGGGAACCTTCGGCCAGAGTGTCGGCACCCAGCTGAACCTCAAAGCCGGGTTCAACACCATCCGCCTCGCCAAGGGATCGCCTAACTTCAGCGGAGGCGTTGGCTTCGCTGAGCTGGACTCCATCACCCTCACCAACTAGCCGTGCCAAAAGCCCGGTTCCTGCGATCGCAGGAACCGGGCTTTTGCCCGCCTCATCGCGCGAGCATCCAGTCAGTCGCCCCCGCCCAGTGCGACGCGGACGGGCTGATCGCCTCCATGTGGTCCATTCCCGGGATCTCCCGGTAGGTGACAGTGGCACCAGCAGCGCGGGCCGCAGCGACGTAATCACGGCTGTGCTCCACGGGCACTCTTGCATCGCCGTCCCCGTGGATGAGTAGCACGGCAGAGTTGAGGCTGAGCTGTTGCAGCGGGGACGCGGCCGTGTATTCGGATGGCAGCTCAGCAGAGCGAGCTCCCATGAAGGAAACGGCCGCGTCTTCGCCAAGCCTTTCATCATCCGCCCTGGAAACATCCGTCACGGGGGCCAGCGCAATAACGGCATCAACTGCCGCAGCGTTCAAGAGTGCTAACTGACCACCGACGGAATGCCCTACCGAAACAAAGGAAACAACGCCCTTCAAGTTTCCGAGGTGTTCCCTAACCAGCTTGAGGGCCTGTGCCACATCCCGGCCCGTTTCCGGCCACCCGCCCCCGTTGCCCACCCGGCGGTACTCCACGTTGGCAACCGCTATTCCTTGACCTAGCAGATCAGCTGCCAGCGCATGCATCAACGAGAGATCGAACCTGTCACGCCAGTAGCCACCGTGTATCAGGACGGCCACAGCGGGTGGTGGTTCTGAGCCTGTTGGCAGATAAAAGTCCACGAATTGCGATTCCGCTTCGCCGTAGGCAACGCGAAGGCGTCCGGATTCTAATGACTCCCGGGTCGTAGCGTTCATGGTGGCCCTTACTTTCGCAACTTCAGTCTCGGTGGGTGCTCAGGCGCCTGAAACTGAGCCTTGGGGGAGGAAGTTCACCCCGCGTAGGGCCGACCGTCTGACCACTTCGTCCGGGTCCGACAAATTGTGGAGCTCGTCGAAGAGTTGCGCGAGCTCTCCGGAGGGGCTCACCCAGAAGAGTGACTTGGCTGCGTCGTCGGCTTTGTTGAAGTAAGCATGTGCCAGTCCCATGGGAAGCCTCACCGTGTCGCCAGGTCCGGCAGTCATCCACTCTCCGTCGAGGTACAGCGTGTAAACCCCTTCCAGGACGTGAATGTGCTCGTCTTGGGTGGGGTGAACGTGAGGCGGAACGCCGGTTCCAGCGGGATCCAGTGACAGCCAGGCAAAGCTTGTTGCACTCTCAACCTTGGAGAGGTACGTATGGCCAAGTACGTTCCACGTTTTGTTTCCCGAGGCCTCGCCGGCAAGGGTAATCCCTTTCTCCAGGCGGCCGACAACAATTTCCTGATCTTGCTGACGTTCCATGCATGACTCCTTGCTGAGAGGTTTCGCCACTACCGACAGCGTCAGCCTCACAGATCCGGCATCGAATGTATACCCCCTGTTGCGATCGTCACGATTGGTGCATACTGTGCTGGACGCTTCTGCCGGTCAGCTGCCCTCCGGCTCGTCAAACGTCAGGCCGAGTAAAGCGTTTTCGGTCACTTCGGGCAGCGCGGGATGGATCCAATACTGTTTTCCGGCGAAGTCGCGCACGTCGAGGTCGAAGGCGAGGACTGTGATCATTTGTTGGATCAGGGTGGAGGCGTGGGGTCCCATATAGTGGGCGCCGAGGAGTTTGCCGGTGCCGCGGTCGGCGATGAGTTTGCAGATTCCGGTGGTGTCCTCCAACGCCCAGCCGTAGGCAACGTCTCCGTAATCCTGGATTTTGGTGGTCACATCGTGGCCGCTTTCTCGGGCCTGGGCTTCGGTCATGCCGACTGTTGCGATCTGTGGATGGGTGAACGTGGCTGCAGGGACGTGGCGGTGGGGCATTTCCTGCAGGCCTTCAGGGTTGAGCAGGTTGTGGCGTACAGCCCGCATTTCAGCGTTAGCAACGTGTTTGAGCATGTAGGGGGAGGAGACGTCGCCGAGGGCCCAAACTCCCGGGGCAGAGGTTGACCGGCCGTGCTCATCGACGCTGATCCGGCCGTCTTCTGTTAGCTCGATCCCGGCTGCGCCGGGCTCCAGCAGGTCTCCGTTGGGGGTTCGTCCGGTAGCTACCAGCAGTACCTCCCCGGTGGCGGAGGTGTCGTCGTCGAGCTTGACCGTGATGCCTTGTTCTGTGTTTTCCGCACCGATGATGGTCCGGCCCGAACGAACGTCAAAGCGCTTGTTGGCCAGCACGTTGAAGCGGTCGTGGAGATCGTGATCGAGGTGGCGCAGGAGGGTGGAGCGGGCAATGATGGTCACGTCAGTGCCGAGGGCGTCGAAAACGTGGGCGAATTCCATGGCGATGTAGCCGCCGCCGACGATCACCACGGATTTGGGCCGTTCGGGCAGCCGCATGATGTCCTCGTTGGTGTGGTACCGGACGCCCGAGGCGGCGATGGCCTCGGGGATCATGGGCCGGGAGCCGGCGGCGATGACAACTTGGTCACCGCTGATAGTTTTTTGGTGGTCGCCCTGGCCGGTCCGCAATGTCCGTTCTCCTACGAAGATGGCGTGCTGATCGTAAACGTCAATGTTGGGTGTCTGGGGGCCGCGACGGTACGCCTCACCTGCGGCGGCGATGGGATCAATACGGTTCTCGAAGATGCGGCTCACTATGCCTGGCCAGTCCACGGAGTTGACCTGCGCGTCAAGGCCCAACTGTTTGGATTCGGCAATGTCCAGGGCTGTGTCAGCTGTTAGAACGTACATCTTGGAGGGTATGCAGCCCACGTTCAGGCACGTGCCGCCGAAGGTTCCTTCCTCGATGATCGCGATGGAGCGGTCTTCGAATTCCGGTCCGGGGATGGAGTTCCCGGATCCTGAGCCGATGATGATCAGGTCGTAGTGCCGATCCACGGCGTTGTCGCTGGCAGCGGTGTTCATGGGTGGTCCTCACCTAGGGGTTCCCTCAACTGTAGGGAAGATATCGCATGGTGTGGGGGATGCTGATTTCCTCCCTCTGCTTGTGGACCTAGGAGCCCCGGATTATCAGGTCTGCCGAGGTCCTGGTTGTGTTGATGAAGCGCGCATTGGCTTCATCCGTGCCATGGGCCCAGGCTTCTGCGGCGGCTGGCGCCATACCTGAGGCTATGTGGCGCTGTACCAGCCGCTGGAGGCGCACTGACTGCGCCAAGTCAATGAACCACACCTCGTCAAGGAACCCACGCACCGAGTTCCACGGACTTTGCTCCGCCAAGAGGTAATTGCCTTCGGTGAAAATGTACGTAACGGACTGCGGCACGGCGATGGACGCCGCAATCGGCTCTTCCAAACCCCGCCGGTACGCAGGTGCGTACACCACCTCTTCTGTGTTGCGCCTTAGCCGTTCCAGCAGTGAAAGGTATCCACCGACGTCGAAGGTGTCAATGGCGCCTTTTCTATCCCGCAGGGGAGTGCCCTCAATGATGGAGTTCGCCAGATGGAAGCCATCCATGGGGACAACGGCACTTTGGCCTTCCAGCGCCTGGCAAAGTTCCTCGGCAAGAGTTGACTTCCCGGCTCCGGGAGCTCCTGTCAGCCCTATGATCCGACGCTCTCCGGCACTATTAGCACGCCGAAGGCGGTGGGCAAGATTCGTCACGTCGTCTGGGGTTGTATCTACCACGATGTCCTATTCTTCCAGCGTCAGGCACCTTAGTATCACGGCTGGAGGTTGCGTCGGGTTGTTTCTTTTCGTTACTTCCCCAGCATGTTGAACACATCACATCCATTTGCATCTTGCGTTTGGACCACAGATCCTTGCATGACCTAGCTTTTTTTCACTTGTCAGAGCGTGCCCAATGGAGGACACATTTTATGACTAACGTTCTTTGGTTTTCTGAACTTGGCTTGTCCGACCTCGATCAGGTCGGCGGCAAAAATGCATCACTGGGAGAAATGGTCCGGAATCTCGCCTCTGCCGGGGTAAAAGTTCCGGGCGGTTTCGCGACGACGGCGGACGCTTACCGACGCTTCCTCGCTGAGGCCGAACTTGATGCACGTATTGAAGCCATCCTTGATGGTTTGGACAGCGGCAATGTGGCCGAATTGTCCAAAGTGGGGGCAGAGATTCGGGATCTGATCCGTGCAACCCCGTTCCCGGCCGGTTTCGAGGAAGAAGTCCGATCCGCCTATGAGCGCTTGACCGAGGAGCACGGCGGGGGTGTGTCATGGGCCGTGCGTTCGAGTGCCACCGCTGAAGACCTTCCTGATGCGTCCTTCGCTGGTCAGCAGGAAACGTTCCTGAACATCAGTGGCATTGAGAACATCCTGCACGCGATCAAGGACGTCTTTGCATCGCTATACAACGACCGCGCCATTGCCTACCGCGTCCACCACGGCTTCACTCATTCGGAAGTGGCGCTCTCGGCAGGAATCCAGCGGATGGTTCGTTCCGACGTCGGCGCTTCCGGCGTGATGTTCACTATGGACACCGAGACGGGTTTCACCGACGCCGTTTTCATCACCTCGTCCTATGGTCTGGGTGAGGCGGTGGTGCAGGGTGCTGTAAACCCTGACGAGTTCTACGTCCACAAACCTGCCTTGGCAGCAGGCCGCCCGGCTGTCCTCAAGCGCGGTTTGGGGGACAAGGCGGTGCAGATGGTCTACACCGAGTCTTCCGAGGTTGGCCGGACGGTGGACTTCGTTCCTGTTCCGCAGGACCTTCGGGTCCGCTTTAGCTTGACCGACGCTGAGGTTGAGCAGCTTGCCCGGCATGCGATGGCGATCGAGGCCCACTACGGCAGGCCGATGGATATTGAGTGGGGCAAGGACGGCGTGGATGGGGAGCTTTACATCCTGCAGGCCCGCCCCGAAACCGTTGAGTCCCGGAAAGCCGGTGGCAGCATCTCCCGGTACACGCTCACGGAGCGCTCGACGGTACTGGTGGAGGGCCGCGCCATCGGTCAGCGGATTGGCGCTGGACAAGTACGGGTGCTTTCCTCGATTGATCAGATGGCCTCGTTCCAGGAGGGCGATGTCCTGGTAGCCAACATGACGGACCCGGACTGGGAACCGATCATGAAGAAAGCCGCAGCCATTGTCACGGACCGGGGTGGTCGCACCTGCCATGCAGCCATCATCGCCCGTGAGCTTGGCATTCCCGCTGTAGTCGGAACCGGGTACGCCTCCCAGATCCTCAAGGAGGGGAGCCCTGTGACGGTGTCCTGTGCCGAGGGCGAGGCCGGACTCGTGTACGAGGGTCTGCTGGACTTTACACTGCAGGAGACCAGCCTTGAGACCATGCCCGAGGCCCCTACAAAGATCATGATGAACGTGGGCACACCGGAACAGGCCTTCAGTTTCGCAAAGCTCCCCAACCACGGAGTTGGATTGGCGCGTTTGGAGTTCATCATTAACCGGCAGATCGGGGTTCACCCCAACGCCCTGCTGGCCGTGGCCGGGGAGATTGAACGCCCGGCTGCACTGGATGATTACACCGTGCGGCAAATCCAGGAGAAAACCGCAGCCTATGACGGTCCCCGGGACTACTACGTCCGCCGCTTGGCCGAGGGAATCTCCACCATTGCTGCAGCGTTCGCTCCGGAACCGGTGATCATCCGCCTTTCTGATTTCAAGTCCAATGAGTACGCCAACCTCTTGGGCGGTCCGGCGTTCGAACCGGAGGAAGAGAACCCAATGATCGGGTTCCGGGGCGCGTCCCGGTACCTGTCCCCGTCCTTCCGGCAGGCCTTCGAGTTGGAGTGCCAAGCTCTGAAGTTTGTGCGCAATGAGATGGGCTTGACCAACATCAAGCTCATGGTCCCGTTCGTGCGGACCTTGGACGAAGCCCGTGGCGTTATTGAACTGCTCGCCGCCAATGGGTTGCGCCGTGGCGAGAACGGCCTGGAGATCGTCATGATGTGCGAACTCCCGGCCAACGCCCTGCTGGCTGATGAATTCCTTGAGTACTTCGACGGGTTCTCCATCGGATCCAATGACCTCACCCAGCTCACCCTGGGCCTGGACCGCGACTCCGCCTTGGTAGCCGAGGGCTTCGATGAGCGGAACCCCGCGGTCACCAAGCTCCTGGAAATGGCTATAACAGCCTGCCGGGCGAAGGGCAGGTACGTGGGGATCTGTGGCCAGGGCCCCAGCGACCATCCGGACTTTGCTGAATGGTTGCTGGCGCAGGGCATCAGCTCCATTTCGTTGAACCCTGATGCCGTCACCGAGACGTGGCTGCGCCTGGCGCGCACCGCCCCAGCAGCCGTCTAAATGGCAGAACACCACTCCGTGGGGGCGGGCCTCGCGCCTGCCCCCACGGTCTTCTTCCTCTCGGACAGTACGGGCATCACGGCCGAAACCCTGGGAAACACCCTGCTCACGCAGTTCCCGGGCCAGCGGCTGGAGCGGCGGACCATCCCCTTCATCACCACGGTGGAGCAAGCCCGCGACGTCGTCCACCTCATCGACCGTGTGGCGGCGGCCGGTCCGCAGCCCATCATCTTCTCCACAGCTGTTGGGGAGGATATTCGGGCGGTCCTGTCCGAAAGCCGCGGGCAATTCTTCGATCTCTTCGGAGCGCACATCGGCCAACTCGAGCAAGCTCTCGGGGCAGCCGCCAACGGCAAGCCCGGGCAGGCTCACGGTGTTGGGGATGCAGTGCGCTACCAATCGCGCATGGCCGCGGTCGAATACGCGATAGAACACGACGACGGCCAATCACTCCGGGCCCTCGAACGTGCGGCATTGATCTTGATTGCACCGTCCCGCTGCGGAAAAACACCCACCACCATGTACTTGGCGTTGCAGCACGGCATCCTTGCCGCCAATTTCCCGTTGGTCGAGGAGGACTTTGACTCCATGACGCTGCCCAAGCCTTTGCTGCCTTTCGCGGACAAGTGCTTCGGCCTGACATCCCAGCCCGTCAGGCTCAGCCAGATCCGGCAGGAACGCCGCCCCGGCAGCAACTATGCATCCTTGAACCAATGCGCATTCGAGCTCCGCAATGCCGAGGACATGTACAGGGCCAACAGCATTCCCTACGTGAACTCGGCGTCGATGTCCGTTGAAGAGATCTCCGCTACCGTCCTGCAGCGCATGCAACTGCACCACTAAGAACAAGTTCGCCCGTTGCGGGTCCCGCTTTGCGCGCTAGGCGGGGGTATTCAGGGTAGAGAGGGCCACGCAACGCGAAACGCTAAAACAGTGGCCAGGGCACAGCGGACATTTCACCGCGTGGAGCCGGAAACCGTCCTTCTCCGCGCAACCGTTGGCATCGCGCGGCGAAGGATGCAAGTTCCTCGGTGCTCAACAAGCTGGCGAGGTCACGGCCCAGATCATCCTGCAATTGTTCGGTCAGATGGTCTATGCCTTCACGTTCCTCCGCATTAAGAGGCTCTCCCACCCATCCCCACAGCACGGTCCGCAGTTTGTGCTCGCTGTGGAACGTTAGTCCGTGGTCCACGCCGTGGCGGTGCCCGTCAGCCATGGCCAGAATGTGGTTGCCTTTGCGGTCGGCGTTGTTGACCAGGACGTCAAAAACGGCCATTCGGCGAAGTGTTGGGGAATCCTCGTGGACCAGGGCCACGGTACGTCCGTTGGTGTCCTGGCCTTCCAAGACGTATTTCCATCCCGTGTCCGGCACAAGGTCGGCTTCCATGAGGTCCACGGCGTCCTGGTCGGGGTCCTGCTCCTGCCACAGCTGAACCATGCCTTCGCCCAAGGGCCCGTCCCGGAGCCAGGTGCGTGGAACAATGTTCCAGCCCAGTGCCTGCGATACCGCGTACGCTGCCACCTCCCGGTGGGCGAGGCTCCCGTCCGGGAAATCCCAGAGGGGGCTCTCGCCGGCAATCGGTTTGTAGACCACGGGGAGATCGCCGATTCTGCCCAGGAAGGTGGCGTTTGAAGCGGTGGTGATGCGGCCAGTGAGCGTCAGCTCATCGGTCAGCAGGTCAGGGGCCGGCATCAGAGTTCAGGAATGGTGCAGATGTGTCCGTCGGCGTCCATGGGCAAACCGCATAGCGGGCATATGGGCCGCCCGGCCCCAACAATCTCACGGGTGCGCTTGGCGAAAGCACGCGCGGTTCCCACCGGCATCCGTACCAGCAGCATTTCCACCGCTGTGATGGCGTCCTCGTCGAACGACTCTTCTGCGTCCTCGTCATCAAGTTCGTTGATGGGGTAGGCCTCGATCACTACTTGGGCGGTGGTCGGATCCCAGCCCAAGCTCATGGCGCCTGTGCGGAATTGTTCTTCAACAGGCTCAAGGGGATCGTTATCTACAAGCTCAATGGGAGTGCTGGTAGGAATACTGAAAGGATTTCCCTCTACGGTGATGAGCTGATCGAGGATTTCGTCGATCTTATCCGCGAGCAGGGCCGACTGCTGTTTTTCCAAGGCAACACTCACCATCTGCTTCCCTGCGCGCACCTGCAGGTAGAAGGTCCGCGACCCTGGAACGCCAATGGTGCCAACAACAACCCGATCAGGCCAGGCAAACTCGTGAACACGTGTAGGCATGTCAGTATTTTAGGCACATATGGTTCAGGACGCCGCTTGGCCCGCGCCGCCGCCCACCGGCGCGTCGCCGGCGTGAATGCCGTTTGAGAGCCAGGAAAGATCACCGGCGTCGGTGTTGGTCGCGAAAACACTGGGGCGGCCGGGCCCGTAGCGCACGATCGAAACAGAGGCCGGTCCCACGTTGATCCGTTGGAACATGTCCAGGTGCATGCCCAGAGCATCGGCGAGGATCGATTTGATGACGTCCCCGTGACTGACCGCCACCCAGACAGCCCCGGGACCGTGTTCAGCTTCAAAAGCCGCGTCGTGGCCTCGAATGGCTGCCACCGCCCGGGCCTGCATGGCTGCCATTGATTCACCACCGGGAAAAACGACGGCGGATGGTTGAGTCTGCACCACAGGCCACAGTTCTTCGGTGGCAAGCTCGCTCAGCGAGCGTCCCTGCCACTGGCCGTAATCGCACTCCGTGAGGGCTTCATCCACCGGTGCAGAGGGCGTGACGGCTTGCCGATCGAGGATGAACCGGGCCGTCTCCAGGCACCGCTGAAGAGGGCTGGAGACTACTCCCGCAACGTGCACGGCTGCCAGCCTCTCCGCTGTCAGGGCAGCCTGTTCCTGCCCTGTTGCGTCAAGGCTGACACCGGGCGCCCGTCCGGCCAGGAGTCCGGTTGCATTGGCAGTGGTGCGGCCGTGCCGCACAAGAACAACTGTGGCCATCCACCCAGCCTAACCACCGGAACCCTAACCACCGGCACGACGGCGGCGTGAACGCATACCGCTTGTGGCGCTGGAACCCCCGCCCCAGCGGGCAATATTTGCTGGGCCAACGCCCGTCGCCGCTGACACTTCGGGCATTACAGTGGATGTATGGCTCCCAGCCGTAATCCGCTCGATGACCTGCGCGAGACCGTAAGCCACCTAGCCAGCCAGCTCAAGCTGTCCGGCTCTGATCGCATGGACGATCTCGTGGGTGAATTGGTGGGCGCCAGGCCGGGACCGGCGCGGCCGCTGTCCGAGGTGCAGGCTGAGTTGGACTCGCTGGTGGGACTGGAAACCGTCAAGGAACAAGTGCGGGCGCTGGTGGCCTTACTTCAGGTTCAGGCCCGCCGTAAAGCACACGGACTGCCGGAAGTGGCCACCTCACAGCACCTGGTGTTCCTGGGAAATCCCGGGACGGGCAAGACTACCGTGGCGCGGCTTCTGGCCGAGATGTACCGGGCGGTGGGGTTGCTGCAGAAAGGGCATCTGGTGGAGGTGGACCGTTCCGGCTTGGTAGGGCAGTATGTGGGTGCCACCGCCATCAAGACCGACCGCGTGATCCGGCGCGCGCTGGATGGGGTTTTGTTCATTGACGAGGCTTACGCGCTGGCCCCCGAAGACGGACGAATGGACTTCGGTCCTGAGGCGATCGAGGTACTGCTGAAACGGATGGAGGACCACCGGCACCGCCTTGTGGTGATTGTGGCCGGATATCCGCGGCTCATGGAAGCATTCTTGCTCTCTAATCCCGGACTCCGTTCGCGGTTTGCCCGTGAAATTGCCTTCCCCGATTACTCGGTGGACGAGCTCCAGACGATTTTCCACCGGATGCTTGCGCAGCATGAATACACGCTTGAACCGGGAGCGGATCAGATGCTCAGGCGTATCCTGGCCGGGCTTCACGCCGGGGAAGACTCCGGCAACGCGCGGTTCGCCCGTACGTTATTTGAGCAGGCGCTGAACCGGCAGGCTCTGCGGCTTTCGCTCAATGAGGAACAAAGCTTGGATGCACTTGATCGTGAGGCGGTCATGACGCTGACAGGGGACGACATTGAAGAGGCAGCGCTGGCTTTGGGCGAACAACCGGAACCGGAGCCGTCTCCGGTGCCGGAGCGGTCAGGTTGGTGGCGCTGGCTCGTTTGAGACGGATCAGTTCGCGGTACGTTGATTCCGGGTTCAACAGATGAGGTCCGACAATATGGCCAGTGCCTTGGCAAGCTGCAGGTCAGTGACAGCGCCGTAGCCAAGAACCAGTCCGTTCTCCGGAGGGCGGTCTGCGTAGTAGCCGGCCAAAGGGACAACAAGCACCCCTAGCTCCAATGCCTTGGCGGCCAGATGGCCTGCCTCAGGGTAGTTGAACCGAACGACGGCGTGGAGGCCGCCGTCCAGCGCTGAGAGCTCTATGTTGCTCCTTGAACCCAGTCGATCGATAAGTAGTGAGCGGCGGTGTGCGTATTCGCGCCTGGCGCGGGTGATGTGCCGGGAAAGCCCGCCTCCTTGGATGTAACCGGCCAATGCCGACTGCAATACTCCGGCCACGGGAGTATCCAAGGCTTCCCTTGTGGCCTTTAGCTGGTGGCCGGAGTCGCCACGGACCACCAGATATCCGCAGCGCAACCACGGACTGAGGTTCTTGGAGAACGTTCCCAACAGGACGACGTCGGCTGTGCTGGGGAGGGATGATACCGCCGGCAGAGGCATTCTGCTGTGCCGGAATTCGCTGTCGTAGTCATCTTCAAGCACCAGGACGCCGTGCTGCTCCGCCCATGTGAGCAGGCCCAGCCTTTCCTGGACGGTCATTCTGCCGCCGAGGGGGTATTGGTGGCTGGGCGTTACCAGGACGGCATCCGGGATTTCTTCCAACCTCTCCAGCTGCGCGGCGTTTAGGCCGTCTTCTTCCACGGGAACTGTGGTGATCCGGGCACCGGCAGCCGTCATGACCCGGCGCGCTGTGGGGTAGCCGGGATCCTCCACGAGGATGTGCGGCTGTGCGGTCTGCCTGCGGAGCATGGCCACCACAAGCTGAAGAGCGTCACTTGTTCCGCCGGTAATGATGACGTCATCAGCCTCCACCGCCAAGCCCCTGGAAAGGGCTAAGTGATCCGCGACTGCGTCCCGTAGTTCAGGAGTACCCAAAGCTGGCGGGAGCTGGACCATGCCTTGTCCGGCTACGGCCGATTTCCAAGCGGCCCGCCATTGCCTATCCTGAAACGGCGCTCCGGAGGGGCGGCCGGGTGTCAGGTCCACCAGGTCAGTCTGAGGTGGGGTCCGTGGAGGTTCCTTGCTCGCCGGAGGCAGGACCTTGATGTCCGGCCGGACGGCCACCTGGGTTCCTCCAGCGCCGTTGCTGACAAGGAAACCTTCGCCGGACAGTTGCTCGAATGCCCGCACTACTACTCCCCGGGAAATTCCCAGCTCCTGGGCGAGCCTTCGGGTGGCCGGAAGTGTGTGCTCCGGTTGCACAATGCCGTTGAGGATAGCGGTCCGCAGCTGGCTGGCCACTTGGGCAGCAAGCGGGCTGGCATTGTTTCTGTCCAGAACAATCGGCAGCTCAACTTCACTCATTTGGTCCTCCCGTCTTATGCATTCTTGGACCTAGTGTAGGACCAAACCCTCTGTAAGCATGGAAATCTCACCGACCAGCTGCGTTCTGCAGCATGACGAAAGCAGGAGCTAGGTGTTCAACGGCCTGAGCGCGTTTCCACTGACCCCTATGATGGGCGAGAGCATTGATGTGAAGGCTCTTGCCAAGGTGGTGCACCGGGCTGCAGAAGCCGGCGTGGACTCGTTGGGAGTTCTAGGGTCCACGGGAAATTATGCCTACCTCTCACGGGAGGAACGCCGGATGGTCCTTGAGACCGCCATTGAAGCGGCTGGGGGCGTCCCGGTTCTTGCAGGGGTAGGGGCAGTGCGCCTGCGGGATGTACTGGTATACGCTGCTGACGCCCAAGCCGCAGGAGCCAGAGCGCTCCTACTGGCCCCGGTGTCTTACCAGAAACTCTCCGAGCGGGAGGTGTTCGGACTGTTCGGAACTGTGGCCGCAGAGACTGATCTTCCGATCGTTGTCTATGACAATCCGGGCACTACGGGCTTTACATTCAGCGATGAACTGCACGCCAGGATCGCCCAGCTTCCGGGCATTGCCTCCATCAAGATGCCGCCGCCTCCATCCGGCGGCCTTGACGCCAGGGTCTCCACGCTCAAGGCTGGCTTGCCCGGCCAAACGTCATTAGGCATTAGCGGTGACTGGGTCGCGGCCGAGGCGCTCCTGGCGGGCTGTCATGTCTGGTACTCCGTGATCGCCGGTGTTTTGCCTCTTCAGGGCAGGACCATCGTAGATCACGCGCTTGCGGGCCGTCGTGACGAGGCCTTGGCTGAATCCAATCGCTTGGAACCCCTCTGGTCCTTGTTCCGCTCATATGGGAGCCTTCGCGTCGCTGCGGCCTTGGCCGAGGATCTGGGCTTGGTGGCTTCCCCGCCTCTGCCGCTGCCTTTGCGGAGACTTGACTCCGAAGGACGTGAAAAGGTGGCTGAGGCCATCCGGCAATGTGACCTGGAGGCCTAGCGCATGACTCAGCAACAACCGTGGCCACATATGGCAGCCAGCGCAAAATCACCTTCGCCCGCATCAGCTGCACCCGAGCCACCTCCACCTGGAACAGCTGGGGGACTTGCACGATATGTCCTTGCCGCAACCTTGGCGCGGAGCGCTGACGGCGGTGCAGTAGTGGCCATAGTCCTCCTTGCCACCACCAGCGGGGCATCGGGGTGGCTGGCCGGGATCCTGGGGGCCTGCATCACCGCGCCTCACCTCTTCGGGCCGTTTGTGGCGCGCAGCCTCGACACCGCAAAGGATGGCCGGACGGTTATTGCCTGGGCCTGCCTCGTCCATGGGGCCACCCTGGCTGCGGCTGTCCTTCTGTTTCCGGTGACACCGCCACTTGTGCCCGGCCTTCTCCTTATTGCCTCAGGCCTTGTAGGGCCGCTCCTGACCGGCGGCATCAGCAGCAGGCTCAGTGCAATTGCGGGCCCGGAGAGGTCCAGCCAACGGCGGGCCCAAGGCTGGGATGTGGCCACCTACGGCATCGGCGGGACCATTGGACCTTCCATGGTCGCGGTGGTCTCAGCCTGGACCAACCCTGCCACTGCCGCGCTTATTCTTGCGGGATCAACGTTTGTGGCAGCAGCGCTCATCAGAGTCCTGCCCTACACCGCACCGTTGTCGATTGCCGCCGAAGTTCCCCGGCCCGGCCGGACGCTCCTGATGATGATTTCCCGCGGTCCACTCAGGCGTACCCTCTATATGACAGTGGCGGTGGCCTTATCAGTGGCCGCACTGCCGATCGTCGCAGTGGCGTCCACGGGGGAGTTGGGCGTACCGCCGGCCTCAGCTGGCCTTCTGACAGCCGCTTATGGGCTTGGTGGACTGCTGGGTTCAGCGGGTGTGATGATCCGTCCGCTCAAGGCAGAGGCTGATCCGCTGATGACCTGGTTGGCCACTGCGGTGGCGATCGCCTTGTGCGGTGCAGCGATAGCGGGCCAGTTCCCCGCAGCCCTGGGAGCCTTCGCCTGCGCCGGGGTGCTGAACTCGTACTTTTTCGCCTCCACGCTGGCGGCCCGCAGCGAGTATTCTCCGCCCGCGGCGAGGGGGCAGGTGTTCGTATGGATCGGCGCCCTGAAAATCACTGCGGGCTCCGCCGGCACAGCCCTGGCCGGTGCACTCATCGCTCCTCTGACCAAGTTGCCGTTGTACCTTGCCATGGGCCTCCTTGCCCTGGCCGTGGTGACCTCCGTGGTGGACCGGCATCGAGAGCGCATCCGCAGATGACGGTCATTGGGGCGTGGGCGTAAGTAGCGGTTAAGGTATGGCTTGTGGATGCCGTGTCCACCGAGTGTTACGCCCCCAGTCAGGAGCACCACATGCCCAGGAATCCACGCGATGAAATAGACGCGCAGATTCTTTCCGAACTTCGCCGCAACGCCCGGATCAGCCTGGCCCAGCTTGGCGAGAAGGTTCTGCTTTCGCGTAATGCTGTTCGGCAACGGATTGAACGGCTGGAGCGGGATGGGTTCATCAACGGCTACACCATCAAGGAGTCCGCCGGCGACGGTTCAACAGCAGTCAACGCGGTGCTGCTCATCCACCGTCATGACAGGATGCGGGGCGGAGATGTTATTGCCGGGCTGAGGGCCATTCCTGAAATCACCACGTGCGACGTCGTGAGCGGCGAGCTTGACCTGATTGCCCGCGTGGAAGCTCCGGACGCGGCGAGGATCCAGGAAATTTGGCGGCAAGTTTCGGAATTTCCCGGGGTGCGGGACATTACTACCGCCCTGTCCCTGTCCACGGTTATTGATCGGCAGCTGCCGCTTTAGCCCGGCTCGCAGGCTTAGATCCGCTGGCCGGAACCGTCGGCTCGAACCGCCATGGCCGGAACCGGCGTTGCGGAACCATACGATTCCGTAACGCCGGCCCGGCTGTTTTTCCCCCATGCGCTCTTAGGCCAATAACAAAGACTCCGCCTGCTCAGGCAGCAGCAGTCCTTCGGCGATGGCGAGATCCAGGACACTCTGCCCTGAAACCAGCGCACGATGTGCGAGATGGGCAGAGACTACATAGCCCAGCACTGGAAGCAATGCCGTGGCCTGGGCGGAGGAGGCCCTGGCCCGGGAACGGAGCTGTGCTTCATTGGCTTCAATGCCGGTGACGCAGAGGTCCCGCAACACTTCCGTTCCGTTGGTCAGCCAGCTCAGTGATTGGAGCAACGCGTGAGCAATGGCGGGCTCAAACGCGTTGAGCTGGAGCTGTCCATTTTCGGCCGCCATGGTCACGGTGAGGTCGGCGCCGGCCACAAAGAAGGCAATCTGGTTGATAGCCTCCGGCACCACGGGGTTGACTTTGCCGGGCATGATGGAGGACCCCGCCTGGCGCGGCGGGAGGCGGATTTCAGCTAGGCCGGTTTGCGGTCCGCTGGAAAGCAGCCTCAAATCACTGCAGATTTTGGAGAGCTTGATGGCGGTGCGTTTGAGTGCTCCTGAGAACGTCATGAAGGCACCTGTATCCCAGGTTGCTTCCACGAAGTCCTGTGCGCGGACCAGTTGCAACCCGCTAACTACAGAGAGTTGGTCGATGACACGCTCAATATATCCAGGGTGAGCTGTTATGCCGGTCCCAATCGCCGTTGCGCCCAGGCTGCACTCAAGCAAGAGCCCGGCCGCTTCACGTAGCCGGCGCAGGTCTTCCTCCAACGTCACGGAGAACGCGGTGAACTCCTGGCCGAGGGTCATGGGCACAGCATCCTGTAGCTGAGTCCGGCCGATCTTCGGAATGGATCCGAACTGCTGCCCCTTTTCCCGGAAGGCTGCCGAAAGCGAACCAAGGCGCTCCAGCAGGTCCTCCAGCGCAAACACCAATGCCAACCGAACCGCCGTCGGATAGACGTCATTGGTGGACTGGCACTTGTTCACGTGCCCGATCGGATCAACAACATCGTAGGAACCGCGGGGGAGGCCCAGAACCTCCAGGGCCAGGTTTGCGATCACCTCGTTGGCGTTCATGTTGGTGGACGTTCCGGCGCCGCCTTGAACCACATCCACAGGGAATGCGTGATCCACCTCGCCCGCGGCTACCGTGTCACAGGCCGCGATGATGGCGTGGCCGATGTCTTCCGGTATGAGTTCAAGCTCCGTGTTTGTTTGCGCCGCGGCTTTCTTGACACATGCAAGCGCTCGGACGAGGTGCCGATGAGTGCCTATCTGGATGCCGCTCATGGGAAAATTGAGGATAGCCCGCTCAGTGTGGATTCCCCACAGAGCGGACCGAGGCACAGCAAGGAAGCCCAAACTATCCTGCTCGATTCTCACTCCAGTGGTCATGAGCTGATCGCTATGACTTTGGGTTGGGTCATTTCCTCGTAGGCAAAATGAACGCCCTCACGGCCCATGCTGCCATACTTGGAACCGCCAAAAGGCATTGCATCGTGGCGGTAGTCCGAGGAATCGTTGATCATCACCCCGCCCGCGTCAATCGCTTTGGCGGTAGCCAGTGCGCGGCCCAGATCCTTGGTGAATATCCCTGCTTGCAGGGCATATTCGGTGTCGTTGGCCAGGCGGATTGCTTCCTCGGCGGTGTCGAAGGGTTCCACCAAAACAATGGGTGCGAAGAGTTCCTCGCTCCAGGCCTCACAGTCGCGGGGCACGCCGGTCAGGACCGCGGGCGTCAGCATTGGACCAGTCAGGTCACCTCCTGTGAGCAGCTGCGCCCCGGCGTGAACCGCTTGGTCGATCTTGCGCTTGGCCTCAACGGCGGATGCGGTGCTGATCATGGGACCTACATCGGTGTGTTCGCTGCGCGGGTCACCGGTTTTCAGCGCGGCCGTTTGGGCTACGAAGTCTTTCACGAAGGCGTCAAAGATTGTCCTGTGGACCAGAATTCGTTGTGCACCGATGCAGTTCTGCCCTGCAGCCCAGAAGGAGCCGGAGACACTGGCCTCGACGGCGGCGGTAAGGTCGGCGTCGTCGAATACGATCACGGGAGCGTTCCCGCCCAGTTCCATGGACAGGCGTTTGATTCCCGCGTTTGCAGCGATGGCCTGGCCCGTGGCAAAACCGCCGGTGAAGGAAACCATGCGGACCAGCTTGGAGGAAATGATGGCTTGGGCAACGGAGCGGTCGCCCAGGACAACGGTGACAAACTCTGCCGGGAGGCCGGCCTCACGAAGCAGGTCCACCAGGAGGATGGCAGTCAGGGGTGTCAGCTGGGATGGTTTGAGAATAACGGTATTGCCCCCTGCGATTGCCGGACCGATCTTGTGGGCCACCAGGTTCAAGGCGTCGTTGTAAGGCGTAATGGCCGCAATGAGTCCCAACGGTTCACGGGTGAACCATCCCTGCCGGTTTCCGCCTCCTGCGAAGGAGTCGAAGGGGATTACTTCGCCAACGTTCCTGCGCGTTTCCGCGGCGGAAAGTTTGAGGGTGTTCACGGCGCGGGCAACTTCTTTGTGGGCTTGCCTGATGGTTTTTCCTGCCTCGGCAACGATCAGTTCCGCCACTTTTTGCGACCGTTCCTGAAGAAGGTCCGCTGCTGTGTCCAGGATGCGTCCCCGCTCGTGCCGTGGCATGGCAGCTGCGGCAGGTGCAGCCGAAGCTGAACGGATCAGCTCGATCTGAAGATCCGGCTCGCTGCATTGTGGCAGTGTTGCCAGAACGGTCCCGTCAAATTTGTTGTGCACCACCAGGTGTTCAGTGGTGATCAGGGTGTTGGTTTCGGCAATCGCTGTTTCAGGCACGGACAGCTCCCTGCGCGAATTCGTCCACGGCCATGATGTCGGAAATGAGGGCGTAGGCGGTTTCCACCCGACCGGCACCTGGGCCGGAGACAGTGACGGCGCCCAGGAGGTCGGTGGTGAAGGAGACCGCGTTGGTGGCACCGGCGATGCCGGCGAGGGGGTGATCGGAGGGAAGCGCGATCGGTTGCACGGTTGCCACCACGCGTCCGTCTGCTTCGCGGCGGGCTTCACCAATCAATTTCCACCGGAACCCGTCTGCCAGGGCTTGGGCAACGTCATCGCTGCTGATGTCCTGTATCCCCTTGGTTTCCACATCGCTGGGTTGGATGCCGGCCCCCAGCAGCTCGTTGGCAAGTATTGCTACTTTCAGCCGCACGTCGGAGCCGCCGATGTCCGCGGTGGGATCGGCTTCGGCGTAGCCGTGCTCCTGGGCCTCGGCTATGGCTTCGTCCAGGCGCAATCCGGCTTCCATGCGGCCAAGGACGTAGTTGCTGGTTCCGTTGAGAATGCCCTGAACTGCACTGAGCTGCAGCCCGCCGAGCATCTTGTGTGCCAGTCGGATCACCGGTGTCCCGCTCATGACGGCGCCCTCGTACTCGAATCGGACTCCATTCTCCGCTGCAAGCTGGCTCAATTCCGGACCCCGCAGAGCCACCGGTCCCTTGTTGGTGGTGACCACGTGCTTGCCCGATTCGATGGCCCATTTCACGTGCGAGACCGCGGGTTCGCCGTCGACTGGGCTGGTGAAGGTGGCCTCGACGACGATGTCGGCAGGGCTGTTCCTGATGACTTCTTCATTCCGGGGTTCGGAGCTGCCGCCGGGGAGTCCTTCGAAAGAGGCTCCGCGGGGCATGGCCAGGATTGCGGCGAGGTCCACGCCGTCGGCCTGGACCAGTGAACCGAAAGCAAGGTCGGTGATGGCTACAACCCGAAGTTCGAATCCGAGTGCGTGGAAGCGTTGCGGCTCGTCGCGGATCACTTCTGCCAAGGCGCGGTTCACGCCTCCGAAACCAATCAGGGCCAGGTTGTATGTCGTCACGGGATCTCCTTTGAAGGGCGGTATTGCTGTCCTTCAAGCCTGAGTCCCGGGAATGTCAGTTACCTAGGGACAAATCGCCCGCGGTGGATGCCAAAACGTCCAAATTTCCGGTCGTTTTGCGCTATCGGTCACTAAGGGGTGCGGAGCTGACGTGTTCGCCGAGATCACCCACAGTGTCCAAGAAAATAGTCACCCAAGAAATATTCATCGAGCGCACTCAGTTATGAGTGAAGTCAGTAAGTAGTAATCTCAGTCGAGTCGGAGAGAGTCACAAATGTCCTCACGCAAAAGCCCGTCCATCAAGAACGGTTTGGACCTCAACAACGCGGTGGTCTTCATCACCGGTGCCAACGGCGGAATCGGCACGCATTTTGTAATGGAGGCCCTGGCCCGCGGGGCAAGCAAGGTCTATGCCACAGCACGCAATCCCCGCGTCTGGGATGACCACAGGGTTATTGCGTTGACCTTGGATGTGACCGATCCCGAGTCGGTCAAGGCAGCAGTCAAGGCTGCGCCGGATACCACTGTGCTCATCAACAACGCCGGTGTAAGCACACCCACACCCGGTATTCTCACGCACACCGATGAAGAGATTCGCCGCAGCGTTGAAACAAACTTTCTGGGCCCACTCTTCCTGGCCAGGGCATTTGCCCCGGTCCTGTCTTCCCAGGAGGGGGCAGTCCTGATCGATATCCATTCAGCGCTGAGCTGGTACGCCGTAGCGGGTATTTACAGTGCCACCAAGGCTGCGCTCTGGTCAGCGACCAACTCATTGCGCCTGGAACTGGCTTCGGAAAACGTTCATGTAGTTGGGGTCCACGTGGGCTTCGTGGACACCCCAATGGCAGCAAACGCCAACCAACCCAAAACAGCGCCGGCCGAGCTGGTTTCCACGGTGTTCGATGCCGTGGAAGCAGGCGCCTATGAGGTTCTTGCTGATCAAACGTCCGTGCAGCTCAAGGCAGGACTCAGTGCACCCCTGGAGGCTGTCTACCCTCAGTTGAAGTCCGCCAACGCCTAGGCCGAGTGTTCGCCGGCACCGGCGCGGACGTCGCCTTCTTCGTGGGTATCCTTCTTCTTGCCAAAAGGCAGCACCTTAAGCAGCGGGTGCAGGATGAGCATGATGATCAGGCCCCAGATGACTCCCAGGACCGCTGAGCACAGCGTGTTCACGAGCCAAGCCAGGAAGCCGCCCACAACCGGGATTCCGGCGAAGGGCGTTTCCAGGACATGAACGATGTCATAGGGCGCGTGCCACCCGAGGTCGTGCGCGCCCTGGAGCATGATGTGGCCACCCACCCACAGCATGGCAATGGTTCCAATAAAGGTGATGGCGGCCAGTACTGCCGGCATGCCCTTGACCATCAGGCGTCCGAATCGCTGCGAGCTGGCGGAGTCCTTGGTGGTCAGGTGCAGGCCGATGTCATCCATTTTGACGATCAGGCCCACGGCGCCGTACACGAGGACGGTGATGACAATGGCAACGATCACCAAAATGAATGCCCGGACCCACAAAGACTCTGCGGCTACCTCATTCATGGCAATCACCATGATTTCGCAGGAAAGGATGAAGTCAGTGGTGATGGCGCCTTTGGTCACCTTGGCCTCGGCTTCAGGGCCGCGCTGGACAGCCGGCGCCGTCCCGGCGTCGGAATGTCCACGCAGTTTATGCCAGACCTTCTCGGCTCCTTCGTAGCAGAGGTAGCTGCCTCCAAGCATGAGGATGTATGGAATGATTCCCGGTATGAAGGCGCTGACCAGGAGCAGCGCCGGGAGGATGATCACCAGTTTGTTGCGCAGTGATCCCCAGAAGATCCGCTTGATCATGGGCAACTCGCGCGACGGGTCGGCGCCGGAAACGTACTGCGGGGTTACAGCGGCGTCGTCAATGACCACGCCGGCAGCTTTTGCTCCGGCTTTGGCTGCACCCGCGGCGATGTCGTCTACGGATGCAGCCGCTATGCGGGCCAACGCTGCTACATCGTCCAAAAGGGCAACCAGGCCGCCGCTCACAGAGCCACCCCGTTCAGATCATGGGTGGACAGCAGGGATTGGCTACCTAAGGACAAACGCAAAATTGGCATGATCGGATTATATGTTGCTGTTCCGAATCACAGATGGCCGCAACGCGTGCAGGAGGCAATGCGGCCCTCATGCCGGGGCGGGGGAGGTTTCGCCGGCAGACCGGTTCCGGGGGCGGTTTCGGGCCGCTACCCGGGTGAGGGCTTCACGCCGTTCACCCACGGTATTTTCAATACTGCCGATTCCTTCCACCGTCATCCTGACGACGTCGCCGGTGACCAATGGCGGGGGAGTCTTGGCGCCGTTCCGCCCCCACAGCTCTGCCAGGCAGCCGCTTCCGCAGGTTCCGGAGCCAAGGATGTCGCCTGGCCGGACCACTGAGTCCTGGGAAGCGTAGGCAACCAGTTCCGCGAACGGCCAGCCCATGTTGGAGAGCAGATCCTGGCCGATCGGCTCCCCATTGACCTGAACGGACATGGAGATCGGCAGGAAACCCTCGGCGTCGTGCAGGTCCTCGAACTCATCAGCGGTGACGATCCACGGGCCCAAGGTGTTTGCGAAATCTTTCCCCTTGCACGGACCCAGGCTGACTGTCATTTCCCGGCGCTGAAGGTCCCTGGCACTCCAGTCATTGAGCACTGTGTAGCCAAAAATATGCCGGTGGGCATCTGCGGCAGACAGGTTGCGGCCGTCACTTCCCGGTACATGTCCGACGACGGCCGCTACTTCGGTTTCGAAGTCCAGTTCGCTGCAACCTGCCGGAATTCCGATCACCGCACCGGTGCCGCTGACGGTGTGCGGATTGGTGAAGTAGAAGGTAGGTGCCTCATACCATTCGGCCACCACGCCGGCCACCCCGTCGATGCTTTTCCGAACACCTTCAACGTGCTCTTCAAAAGCAACAAAGTCACGCATGGTGGAGGGCTGCAGGGGAGCCAGGAGCTGTACGTCCTGCAAGGTCACAGACGCTGCGGAACGGAGCGTTTCCGCGGCCTGGGCCAGGGTTGCCTCCAGACCTGCCTCCAGCAGGGTGGTAACAGTGTGCCCGTCCGGGAGCGCGTAGCAGCTTCCGCCGTCGACGAATCCTGCGTACGTACCGTCGCCGTGATTCCAGCGCGCAATCTTGACCATGTGAATCGTCCCTAAACAGTGGTGCGTGTGGATTGGTCCGCCGCGGCCGTGATGCCCAGCCTGCCGGCGTTCCCGGCCAGGACCTGCTGCTCGGCACTGCTGTCCAGTTCAGCTGTCCGGACTTCACCGACGGGATCCTCGGAGCCCATGTCGAACGGATAGTCCGAGCCAAGCAGCACCTGCCCTGGTCCCGTAGCTTCAAGGAGGCTGCGGAGTTCGCGGGCGCTGTGGACCAGGGAGTCGAAGAAGATCCGCTGAAGATATTTCGACGGCGGGTGGGCGCAGGTTTGCGCTTCCGGGCGCATTTTCCATGCGCGGTCAGACCGTCCAATGGTGGTGGGGAGGTATCCGCCGCCATGGGCTGCCAGGATTTTCAGGTCAGGATGCCGGTCCAGCACCCCGCTGAAGATCAGGTGGGAGAGGGCTACCGCGTTTTCCGCCGGTTGAGACACCGTGTTGGCCAGGTAGAACCGATCCAGCCGTTCATCCAGGGAGCATCCGAACGGGTGGAGGAACACCAGGGCACCCAGTTCTTCCGCACGGGCCCAGAAGGGCTCCAAACGTGGGTCTGAGAGTTCCACGGTGGTGCGTTCAGCCGGGGCCGGAGTGGCGGCGAAGGAGCCAATTTCCACGCCCGGCAGTCCGCACTCCACCACGGCGTGCTCAAGGGCTTCAACCATGAGATGCGGGTGCTGCAAAGGCACCAGTCCCAGCCCGTTAAGCCGCTCCGGCACCTGGTCCACGTAATCCCGAACCGCTGTGTTGGCCCGCCGGGCCACCTCCAGAGCCAACTCTTCGCTGGCGAAATAGTAAAAGTGTGACGGCGATGGGGAAACCAGCTGAACGTCCACTCCCTGGGCATCCATGTCTGCCAAGCGGCGGGATACATCCGTGAGCTTAGGCCACCGTTCTTTGATCATGCGGCCCGAGGCAGCCATGGACTCTGGCCCGTTCCTGGTGACCTCCAGCGCCTGAAGAGCGGCAAATCCCTGGGGATCGTTGGCTGCCACCAACTCCTGGAGGGCTGGGAGCAGGACGTGGGCGTGCACGTCCACAACGGGCTGGCCGGGAATCGGAGTGTGGGGGCTCATGCGGGCTCCTTCAGCATGGTGGACAGTGAGTTCATCAAACCGGGTACGTCAGCGTCGCGGACGCCGTCCAGCATCCATTGGCCCAGCTGGACTGAGGACCCGACCACTGCTGCAGCCCGGTCCTGACGGCGGTCCGTGAATTCCTTCCAGAGGGTTTCCGTCACGTGGTCGGCGGCGATCAGGAGCTCAGCCAGAACGGCTGCGTCTTCCAACGCCATGGCCGCGCCCTGGGCAACCGTGGGCGGGCAACTGTGTGCAGCATCGCCGATGATGACGCTCCGGCCACGGTTCCAGGGTGCTTCAACAAGATGTGAGGTAAACCAGGTGTAGTTGATCCGGGCACTGTGATCGAGGTTTTCGCGGATCTCCCGCCACGGTCCGCCATAGGCTGCGGCAAGCCCGGACATGATCTGCGGACCTTCCTCCGGATTGCGTTCCTGTGCCTTCTCCACCAGGTAGGCATAGATGCTGTCTTCGCCCGTGGGGCAATAGCCGGCAATGAAGCAAGGCCCGCCGTACGTCAGGTCCGTGCGGACAACCTCTGCGGGCCGGGGAACAAAAGCACGCCAGATGCCCATGCCCGTGGGGATGGGTTCGGCCTCGATTCCCAGGGCCTTGCGGACCGAGGAGTGCAGCCCGTCAGCACCGATGAGCAGGTCATAGCGTGAGCTGGCGCCGTCGGCCGTGACGACGGTGACGCTGCCGCCGTCGTCTATGACCTCGGTGACGGCCCGGCCGTAGGAGATCCTGGCACCGGCCTGAAGCGCGCGTTCACGGAGAATGGCCGTGAGGTCCGGGCGGTACATGCCCAGAGTTGCCGGAAGGTCATCGCCGCCTGTCCGGATGTCCTCCAGAACCGCGATCACTGTCCCGTGGGGATCCGGAGCGCGGAGGCCAAGGTTGCTGAACGAATACCCCTTGGCTTCAACGCGGTTCCAGACGCCCAGCTGGCGAAGGATCCGCAGGGCGTTGCCCTGCAGGGTGATCCCGGATCCCAGAACCTGGGGCTCGCTGGCCTTCTCCAGAATTTCGACGTCGACGCCGGCGTCGGCGAGGAGGATGGCAGCAGCCAGGCCCGCGGCTCCGGCTCCAGCTATTCCCACTGTCTGTACTGCTGCCATCGTTGACTCCTTTGTTGGGACGGCGTTTATTGCATTGTGTGCCCGGTTCCGGACCCCTGGTCCGGAACCAGTAGTCCGGAACCCTAGCCGGTTATCGGACGGCGATTGGGTTGACCGGTGATCCCACTGCACCCGTGATGGGAAGCGGTGCCGCGGTCAACATGAAGTCGTACCTGCCGTCCAGGGCGCATGCTTCGGCCAGGGCATCCGGATCCCACATTTCGCCCAGGAACAGGCCGAGGTTGGGGACGGCGATCTGGTGGAGCGGTTGGAAAGCACCCTCGAACTCGTTCGGCCGGACCTCGAAACCCCACGTATCCGTCGCGATGCCCGCGATCTCGGAGGCGTGAAGCCATGAAGCGGTGGTGAAGGACAAGCCTGGTGCGGAGCCGCCCGCGTAGTCGCCCCAACCGTCGCGGCGTACACGGCTGTACTGTCCGGTGCGGATGATCACGATGTCACCGCGCCTTGCCTGCGAACTGGCACCCTGGGCCTGGATGGTCTGCTCGAGGTGTTCGGGAGTGATGGCGAAGCCGTCAGGCAATTCTCCATCGGTCCCCAGGACGCGCCCCACATCCAGCAGCACGCCACGGGTGACAATCTTGGCTGCCGCGGTCTGGATACCGGTGACCAGATCGCCTTCGGAGGTGACGACGTCGCCCGCTGCCCTGCCGTTCCACGCCTTGCCGCGATCAAAGATGTGCCCCAGCCCGTCCCATTGGGTGGAACATTGGAGGGGCATGGCAATCACGTCATCCGCCCCGCCGAAACCATGCGGGAAACCCTGGTTTCCGCGTTCCGCGTCAACTCCAGTGTCTGTCATGGTGTGTACCGGGTTGGTGCGGCGCCGCCAGCCCTTTTGCGGGCCGTTGGTATCGAAAGGCTGCGAGAGGGAGAACGCCTCGCCGGAGGTAACCAGCGCTGCTGCCTCGATCCGTTTGCCGGCATCAATGAAGTTCAGTGTCCCCAGCACGTCCCCTTCACCCCAACGGCCCCAGTTGTTGTACTGCTGTGCCGCGGCCGTGATGCTGGCCAAAGGATTCTCGCGCTGGATCACCGGCACCTCCACCTGGTTGGTTGTCACTTTTCATCCTTGCAGTGGATGAGTTGGGTGCCCAGGCCGCTGATGGTCCCTTCCATGACGTCGCCGTCCTGGAGGAAACGGCCCCAGTGCTGGCCGTTTCCGGCCGGACTGCCGGTCAGGACCAGATCGCCCGGACGTAGCGGCATGATCTGCGAGGCTTCGCTGACCAGCTTGGCCACACCAAAGATCATGTCGGAGGTGGACTCGTCCTGCATGGCCTTTCCGTTGAGTTTCAGGGTCACCTGGACGTTCTGCGGGTCACCGAAGAATTTGGCCGGAACCAGCAGCGGACCGGTGGGCAGGAAGCCCCGCGCATTCTTGGCCCGGTACCAGTCTGAACCGATGGCGGGCATGTCCTTGCGGAACACGAATTCGCGGGTGGTGATGTCATTGACCATGGTGTAGCCGAAGACGTATTCCAGAGCTTCCTCAGGGGTGACCCGGAAAGCCTCTTTGCCGATCACGGCCGCGAGTTCCAGTTCCCAATCGTCGGACGTACTGTAGGACGGCAGGGTGAGGGGGTCCGTGGCGGATGCGATCGCGGTGGGGAGTCCAATGAAGAAGTACGGCGTTCCCTGGCCGGCGCGTTTGTCCATCATTGCTGCGGTCTTGGCCCGGACTTCCTCCGCATCCTGACCGGCTTCGCGGTGTGCCACGGCGAGGTCCACCACGTGCTTGCGGTAGTTGGCGCCGGTCTGGAGGACCTGCGCTGGTTCAACGGGAGCAAGAGTGTCGACGGCGGCACGGTCCAGGCCCGTATCGGCACCGGCGGAGGCTGCCAGGGTGTCCAGTTCTGCTTCCATGCTGTCCCAGTGCTGGATCAGGGAATTGATGTCCGAGTCCAGCGGCAAGACGCGTTCACCTACCAGGAGGCCCGCGCGGGCTTTGTCCGAGCCGGTTTCCTGGAAACGGACCAGTGCGTACTGTGGCTGCGTCATTAGCCGCGGCCCTGCTTGGCGTAGGGGTTCAGGAGGGCTTCCTTCATTTCGGGGGAGGCTCCTTCTTCGGTGGCGGTGAAGCCTTCTGCGGGCGGGAAGGATTCGGTCATGGAATGCGGCATGGCGCCGTTCTTGTAGAAGTTGTTCGAGCCCTCCGAGGGCTTCCAGGTGTTGGCTTCCCAGTCCGGGACGTAGTTGCGGTAGCCGCCGGAGTTCAGTTCCACGCGCATCCCGGACGGGTCACGGAAGTAGAGGAAGTTCTGCTCGCCCACGCCGTGGATGGAGGGTCCGTATTCCATGGGGGTGCCGTTTTCCATCATGACGTCCGCGGTGCGGAGCAGGTCCTCGGTGGCGTCCACCCAGAAAGCGATGTGGTTGACGCGGCCCGGGCGGCCGGAGGTATCGGCCACGACGCCAAGGTCGTGGGACTTCTCATTGGTGGTCAGGACGGAGAAAACGGTGATGGGAGCCTCGTCCAGGTCTACGAACGCCATGACGCGGAAGCCCAGGGCCTCGTTGTACCACTTGGCAAATCCTCGGACATCAGAGCACGCTACGGTGACGTGGTCCAGGAACCGCGGTGCAGCGGCGTGGCTGCTGCGGCGCTCGGGGCGGTCCGGGTATGTGGATTCGAAGCCGGGCTCAGCCACGAACTTCTCTACCTCGTAAAAGAGGCGCATGTGGTGGCCGTAAGGGCCGGTGAATTCATAGGCCTTGCCGAAGCCATGACCGCCGGCAGTCCAGGAGCCCTGCACGCCGCTGGCTTCCACTCGTGCCGCCGCTGCTTCCAGGGCGTCCTGGGAGTTGGTCCGCCAGGCCATGCGGCCCAGGGATGCTTCGGGGCCCTCGGTGATCACCAGGCTATAGCGGTAGTAGTCGCCCCAGCACCGCAGGTAGACGTTGCCATCCACGCGGTCGATGATGCGCATGCCGAATTTTTCCTCGTAGAACCGAGCCGAGGCCTCAACGTCCGGGGTGGTGATCTCGAGGTGGGCAAGATGGGAGAGGGGAGTTTCCACGGTGAATTCCTTCTAAGTGCTAAACGGTTCGGACAGTTCTCTGCAGGTCCTGTATCAACCATGAGTCACATCACGTATTCGAGGAAGGGCAACTATCTGATATCAACTATTCGTCCAACAAATGCTTAGGGTGGATAACCTAGGGGCATGAAGAACCTTGACCTGAACCTGCTGCCCCAACTTCAGGTCCTTCTGGAGCTGCGGAATGTCTCCCGGGCTGCCGAACGCCTCCAGCTAAGCCAGCCAGCAACCAGCGCGGCGATGGCCAGGCTGAGAAGGCACTTCGACGACGAACTTCTGGTCCGTAACGGCCGCAGCTATGAGCTCACTCCCTTTGCCCAGTCTTTGGTCCCGCTGGTTGACGAGGCAATGCTTCACATCCAGCGGGCTGCGGGTATCAGGTCCGGGTTCGATTCCAGCACCAGCGAACGTGAGTTCGTGATTGCCGCCTCGGACTACGCGGCGGCACTGATCATTGGACCCTTGCGCGGAATCCTGCGGGAGGAGGCCCCGCACGTTGTGGTGGACATAGTCCCCACTGCCGGCCTGCAGGGCGCCTTGGCCGACTACTCCAGGATGGACCTTCTGGTTGGACCCATGGGCTACAAGATGCAAGGGTCCTCCAAGCAACTTTTCCGGGACAGTTTTGTTGTGGTTGCCGACTCCGGAAGTCCTCTTCTGGAGTTACCCCGGTTGGCCTTGGAGGACCTGGCGGTGGTGCCGCACGCGGTGGGCTACTTTGGCGAAGGCATCAGCACTCCGGCAGATAAAATCTTTGAATCCCACGGAATTCGACGGCGGGTGGCTGCAGCGGTGGCCGGCTTCCTGTCCTTGCCGCTCCTGGTGGAGGGTTCGGACTTGGTGGCGCTGGTTCCGCGGATGCTCGCCGCCAGGGCCCAGCGCGGTGCGAACATCAAGATTCTGGAATTCGATGACGATCTCGAAGCTGCGCTGGTTGAAGCGATGTACTGGCATCCTTCCCGGACCGAGGACCCGGCAAGCGTGTGGCTCCGTTCGGTAGTGCAACGCGCCTGTTCACAGTTGCATGAAGTTTTTCCGGTAATGGCGCATCCCGTCAGTGTCTCGGCGCTCCAGCGCAACGAGCTTTAAGACCAAAACGGCCCCCGCCATGAGGGGGCCGTTTGGTATGACGCTCTTAGTGTGCCGTTGATAGTGAGGACCACGGTCCCCGTTCCCGCGAGCTAGTGTTCGGAGTCCGCAGCTTCTTTCTTGGCTGACTTTTCTGCGTCCTTTTCGGCGCGAAGTGCCTCCGCCTCATGTTGCTCTTCAGCCTTCTCCTGGTGGATGACCTGGGCGAAGAGCTTTTCCATTTCCTTGGCGACTCCTGCCGCAGATGCTGGATTTTGACCGGTTACAAGGCGTTCATCCACAGCTACCTTTTCTTCGAAGACAGCTGCCGAGACGTGGCGTGCGCCTTGCTCTTCCAAGCGGTCGGCCAGGAAGAACGGGATGACCTTGTCCTTGCTGGCAGCCACTTCCTCATCATTGGTGAAGGCGGCAACGTCCTTCCCCTGGACCAAGCGGAAGCCGTTCTTCAATTCCACATTCAGCAGCCCGGCGGGACCGTGGCATACCGCACCTACCAAGCCACCGGCGTCGTAGACGCTGGCAACCAAGCGCTGCAAGCCTTCGCTGTCCGGGAAGTCCCACATAGTGCCGTGTCCACCCACGAGGTAGAGGGCATCGTACTGTTCGGGGTCCACCACCTCTACGCGGGCGGTGTTGTACAGCCCGGCCCGGGTGGTCTCATCCTGGGTAAAGGCAACCTGTATGGGGTCATCGGCATCCACCTCGTCCATGGGAGGCTGGCCGCCCTTGATGGAAGCAAAATCGACGAAGTGACCTGCATCTTTGAAGACTTTCCACGGGTGGGCAGCCTCGGCCACGTTGTAGCCAGTCTTCTCGCCTGTATCGCCGAGCTCGGAAACGCTGGTCAGTACCATGAGGATTTTCTTCATGAAGTGCTCCTTTCGTCCACGGTCCACCCTACGCCCCCTCTCGTTTCGAGCCTGAAAAACACCCCTTGACAGAGGTGAAGTAACGCGGGTAACCTAACTCACATGCCCGGCAAGTAACGCGCGTTATCAACAGCGTTACTTACTGCGTGGTCAACAAGGACCACATGGCACAAACTCGGTCAGAACAAGAACACCCGGAGCATTCAATGGCGAAAACCACCCCTGACGAGTCCGTGCCGGTGCGGCAGCGGGGAGTCACCATGAAGGACGTAGCCAACCACGCCGGCGTCTCCCGTACCGCAGTCTCATTTGTGCTCAGCAACCGCGAAAATGCCAGCATTTCCGAGGAAACCCGGACCCGCATCAACCAAGCCGTGCAAGAACTTGGGTACCGGCCCAACGCCGGGGCGCGAGCCTTGGCATCCCGCCGAAGCGACTGGTACGGGATCGTGACAGAGATCGTCACGGCACCGTTCGCTGTGGACATCATCAAAGGAGCGCAGGACCAAGCCTGGCTTGACCGCCGGTTCCTGCTCATCGCGCCCTCCGACCAGGCCGATGCTGTAGGACCAAATCATGGTTTGGAAGACGCTGCAACTGAAAAACTGTTGGAACAACGAGTGGAAGGGCTCCTCTACGCCGCAACCTTTCACCGGGGAGTGCACGTTCCCCGGAGTGCCAATGAAGTACCCACCGTCCTGATCAATTGCTTCGATGCGGACGGAAAGCTGCCCTCGATCGTTCCTGACGAGCGTGCAGGTGGCCGAGTGGCAGTGGAACGCCTGCTCCAAGCCGGCCACACCCGGATTGGCGTTATCAATTTGGATCCGAATATTCCTGCTGCGGTGGGGCGGTTGGAGGGTGCACGCGAAGCGCTCACCGCCGCTGGCCTGGAGCTGGACCCGGAACTGGTGATATCCGGCTACGCCACCGCTGACGGAGGTTACGAGGCCGCTTGCCGGATTCTGGATCGCTATCCGGAGAGTGGCAGGCCCACGGCCTTGTTCTGCCTCAACGACCGCATGGCCATGGGCGCTTATGACGCCATCAAAGAACGGGGCCTGAGAATCCCCGGGGATGTAGCAGTGATTGGCTTTGACAACCAGGAACTTATTGCGGCCTACCTTCGGCCAAAGTTGACCACGGTTGCGTTGCCTTTCGAAAAAATGGGCGCCTTGGGTGTCCAAACGCTTGCCGCTCTTACAGCAGGACAGCCGATCCTTGCCGACCAGCAATTGGTCGACTGTCCGCTGCTAGAACGCTCTTCGGTCTGACCGCGAAATCAACCTCGAAGAGCAACCCTTACCCACCCCTTCACCTTGGACGATGAAGATAGGAAAGAGATAACCATCATGACACAACCCCGATACTTCCGGGCTGCCCGGATAACGGCGGCAAGCCTTGCCGTGGGCGCAATGCTGCTGACCGGCTGCACCGCCAATGTCACCAAGACAAGCACTTCGGACGCCGGTGCCAATGCGAGCGCCTTCCTCACTATTCCGCGTGAGGACATGGGTACTTTCGTGCAGAACTTCAACCCGTTTGCCCCCACGGTGAATCCCATGGTGCAGCAGTCGATCTACGAATCCCTCCTGATCTTCAACCCGGCAAAGGGAGAGACGGTGCCCTGGTTGGCCACCGAGTGGAAGCCGGCAGAGGATGGTAAGTCGATCACCTTTACCCTACGTGACGGTGTGAAGTGGTCTGACGGCCAGCCTTTGGTGGCTGACGATGTTGCCTACACGTTCGAACTTCAAAAGAAGATCAAGGGCGGATTTGAGTACCTGGATACCGTCACCGCTGACGGCAACAAGGTCACGTTCACCTTCAACAAGCCGTGGTCTCCTGCGCTCTACGACGTGGGCCAGCTCATTATCCTCCCCAAGCACATCTGGTCCGCCTTGGCGGATCCGGAAAAGGATGCGAACGCCAAACCCGTAGGCACAGGACCCTATACCGAGGTTGATACCTTCCAAGCACAGTCCTTTGTGCTGAAGAAGAACCCCAACTACTGGCAGCCGGAGAAGCAGAAAATTGCCGGCATCAAAATGCTTGCTTTCGCTGGAAACGACGGCGCCAACCTCGCGGCCGCGAACGGGGATGTGGACTGGGCTCCGCAGTACATACCCAACATCGAAAAGACTTTTGTTTCCAAGGACAAAGAGCACCGTCAGTACTGGTTCCCCGCCACCGGTGCCATGATCAACTGGCAACTGAACACCACCAAGGCGCCGTTCAACGATGTGGACGTCCGCAAAGCACTGAGCATGGCCGTGGACCGCGATCAGGTCACCAAGATCGGTATGAGCGGCTACGCCAAGCCCGCGGACTGCACAGGACTCTCCGGCAACTATGAGACCTGGAAGAACGCTGCGGTCAAGGACAACTGCACGTGGACCGATCACGATGTCCAGAAGGCCAATGAGCTCCTGGACAAAGCAGGATACCCCAAGGGAGCCGATGGGAAGCGCACCTTGAAGGATGGGAAGCCCTTCGAGTTCAAGATTTCGGTCGGTGCGACCTCCTCCGATTGGCTGTCCGTGGCAAACGTGATTTCGCAGAACCTGGCTGAGGTGGGCGTCACCGCCAAGGTTGAGTCTCCTGACTGGGCTGCCGTGGTTGCCGGTTACGAAACCGGCGATTTCGATTCCGGAATCGTCTGGAGCGCCAACGATCCCAACCCGTACAAGTACTTCAACACCACCATGGGCACGGCAACGGTGAAACCGGTGGGCACCAAGACCTTCGACAACTACCACCGCTTCGGCGATGCCAAGGCCGACGCCCTCCTGGCTGACTTCGCCGCGGAGGCTGATGAGTCCAAGCAAAAGGACCTCGCCAACAAGCTTCAGGAAGAGTACAACGACGCCGCGCCGCTGGTGCCGCTGTTCTCCGGGCCTGAGTGGGGGGCCTTCAATGACACCCGCTTCACTGGCTGGCCCACCGAGGAGAACCCCTACGCCACGCTCTCCGTGCGTTCACCTACAACGGTGCTGGTACTGACCACGCTGGAACCGCGCAAGTAATCTCCACCGCCGGCGGGCCCTTGTAAGGTCCAACACCGCACGCCCGGCAAAGCCCGCTGACCTGCAGATATTGCCGGGCGTGCCGTCCTTTTCTTTCTGCAATTCCCGTAATTTCCCGAATGGAGGGAAACAGTGCGCTTCATCCTGCGCCGCCTTGGTTTCTACCTGATCGCCTTCTGGGCATCCATCACCCTGAATTTCCTGCTTCCGCGGTTCATGCCCGGTGACCCCGTGTCCCGTATGTTCGCCCGCTCCCAGGACCGAATGCAACCTGAACAGATCCAGGCCCTGCGCAAGCTGCTCGGTGTTGATGACCGGCCCATTTGGGAGCAGTACATCGACTACATCCACAACGTGTTCACCGGACAGATGGGCGTTTCCATCTCCCGGTTTCCCACACCGGTTACCGAGGTAATCTCCTCACAAATCGCGTGGACCCTGCTCCTGGGTGGTACCGCGCTGGTGATTGCCGCCGTCGTGGGTAACCTGCTGGGCATTCTGGCCGCCTGGCGGCGCGGCGGGGCGATTGACTCCGCGCTGCCGCCGGTGCTGGTGTTCATCGGTTCGTTCCCCTATTTCTGGCTTGCGATGGGCGCGCTGTACCTCTTCGGCGTGGTCCTTGACTGGTTCCCCATCCGGCATGCATTTACTGACGGTTTGGAGCCGGCGTTCACTTGGGAGTTCATTGGCGACGTCGGTGCGCACCTTGTGCTGCCGGCGTTGACTATTGTGCTGGTTTCAATCGGTGGCTGGATGTTGGGCATGCGGAACACCATGATCGCCACCAACTCCGAGGATTACATCACCATGGCCGAAGCCAAGGGACTCCGCCCGGGCCGCATCATGCTCCGCTACGCAGCACGCAACGCAATGCTCCCATCGGTGACCAGCTTCGGCATGGGCCTGGGATTCGTGGTGGGTGGAGCGTTGCTGACAGAGGTGGTATTTGCCTATCCCGGCGTGGGCTACCAGCTCCTCAATGCCGTCCAAGGCCTGGACTATCCGCTCATGCAGGGCCTGTTCCTGACCATTACCGCCGCCGTGCTGCTTGCCAACTTCCTGGTGGACATCCTCTACGTCCGCCTCGACCCGCGCGTGCGCAGCAACTAGAGGACCGATCATGACAACCGCACTTCTCAAGCAGCCAACGCAGACCCCTGCTGTCCGCAAACCCAACCGCAGCTTCATCCACGGCCTCATCAGCAACAAGAAGGCGCTGGCCGGCATGGCCGTGATGGTCATCTTCATTGCCCTGGCATTGCTGGCACCGGTGTTGTTTCCCGGTGACCCCTCCAGAATCACCGCAATGGCCTCCCTGGAACCCTCCGCCGAACACTGGCTTGGAACCACCGCCAAAGGTCAGGACGTACTGGCCCTAACTGTCCACGGCTCACGCAGTTCCCTGTTCGTTGGCCTGACAGTGGGACTAGCGTCAACGTTCATCGGGATCCTGGTGGGATTGGCCTCGGCGTACTTCGGGAAGTTCATTGACGAAGCATTGTCGCTGGTCACCAACATCTTCCTTCTTCTGCCGGGCCTTCCGCTGTTGGTCATCCTGGCCGCCTTCCTTCCGCCGGGACTGGGGACCGTGATTCTGGTCCTCGTAGTGACCGGATGGGCCGGCTCAGCACGCGTCCTGCGTTCACAAGCGTTGTCCATCCGCTCCAAGGACTTTGTGGCCGCGGCCGTGGTGTCCGGCGAGAGGGCCGGCCGGATCATGTTCCGGGAAATCCTTCCCAACATGGCCTCGATCGTCATGGGCACGCTGTTGGCCTGCGTCATTTACGGAATCGGCGCCCAAGCCGGACTGGAGTTCCTGGGATTGGGCGACGTCAGCACGGTCTCCTGGGGGAACAACCTCTTCTGGGCCGGCAATGAAGGTGCCCTCCTGACCGGCAGTTGGTGGGTGTTCGTGCCCTCGGGCGTCTGCATCGCACTGGTCGCGTTCGCCTTGGCCCTGATCAACTACGCCGTGGACGAGGTCACCAATCCGCGGCTTCGGAAGATCAAAACACCTAAAACGACTCCCACGAACACCGAAAGGAGCGCCGCCAAGTGACCATCTCCCAGGTTTCCTTCGGCACCCACGAGCCCGTGCTCGACGTCAAGAACCTCACGGTCAAGTACATCGGCGACACCCGCTCCACTACCGCCGTCGACCGCGTCTCCTTCAGCATCGGCACCGGTGAGGTATTCGGACTGGCGGGGGAGTCCGGCTGTGGAAAGTCCACCATTGCCAACTCGATCATGAGGCTCCTGAAGGATCCCGCAAAGATCGCCGGTGGCAGCATTTCCTTCGGCGGCAAGGACGTCCTTGCCATGAGCCCGGAGGAGCTACGGCGCTTCCGCTGGCAGGACGTTGCCATGGTCTTCCAATCAGCCATGAACTCCCTGAACCCTGTGCTGACAATCGGCGAACAGATCATGGACATCTTCACCACCCATGCCGGCTTCTCGCGTAAGGAATCCTTGCGGCGGGCCGGTGAGTTGTTGGAACTGGTGAGGATCGATCCGGCCAGGCTTAAGTCCTACCCACACCAGCTCTCAGGTGGAATGCGTCAGCGTGCCGTGATCGCCATGGCGGTGGCCCTCAAACCGTCGCTGTTGATCCTTGACGAACCCACCACCGCCTTGGATGTGGTGGTTCAGCAGGAAATCATGGCCCAAATCAAGGAACTCCAGCGTGAGCTGGGCTTCTCGGTTCTCTTCATCACCCACGATATGTCCCTCATGGTGGAGCTCTCCCACCGCATGGCAGTGATGTATGGCGGACGGATCGTTGAAACGGCCAAGGCCCAGGACGTCTACGCAAACCCCATCCACCCTTACACCCAAGCGCTCATGGGCGCCTTTCCGCCACTCACCGGTCCCCGGGTTCCGTTGACGGGACTTCCCGACGGCGTGAAATTCCGGAACATTCCGGACCTCGCTGAGGCGGCACCCGGCCATTTTGTGGCCCCGTTTGAACCTGACGCCCGCGTGGTCGACTCGGAAAACCTTGAAGGAGCTGCACGATGAGCCACTCACTGGACACACCACCTGCCCAGTCAGGCGCCGCATCCGGCACCGGTACAGGATCCGGAGCTGCGACCGGAACTCCGGCCTTGGAAATTCGCGGCCTGGGAAAAAGCTTCCCCATAGGCGGCCTGTTCTCCCGCGATTCAGTCCGCGCCCTGCACGGGATCGACCTGACCATTGGCAAAGGCGAAATCGTTGCACTCGTGGGGGAGTCCGGTTCCGGCAAGAGCACCCTGGCCCGCTGCGTGGCCCGGCTGGAAAAGCCAAGCTCAGGGGAGATCCTGATCGACGGCATCGACGTCCTCAAACGCGACCGATTCCAAGCATCAAAGGCGTTCCGCTCGCAATTGCAGATGGTCTTCCAGGACCCCTTCGGATCATTGAACCCGGCTCACAGAATGGAACATTTCCTGCGCCGGTCCTTGTCCATCCACGGCAGGGGAGGAGGCTCGGAAACGGAGACCCGGAAGCGGCTCGAAGAACTCATGACCACTGTGGGCCTGGACGCCGACATGCTGAACTCCTACCCCCACGAACTCTCCGGCGGCCAGCGTCAACGCGTGGCCATTGCCCGGGCGCTGGCTGTGGAACCCCAAGTCATCCTGGCTGATGAGCCCACGTCCATGCTGGACGTCTCTGTCCGGATCGGTGTCCTGAACCTGATGCGGGCGCTTCGCGACGAGCAAGGCATCTCCATGCTTTACATCACCCACGACCTCGCGTCCGCACGGTACCTGGCCGACCGGACCGCAGTGATGTTTGCCGGCGAATTGGTTGAAGAAGGCGAGTCCCTGGACCTGCTGGCCAACCCCGCACACCCCTACACACAGCTATTGGTATCAGCTGTCCCTGACCCGGCCCGCGCAGGCTCCTATGATCCGGTCCGCAGGGCTGAACTGAGGCAAGCGGTGATGGCCTCAACCCGCTGCGCCTTCCACGACGACCCACACCAAAGCTGTTCTGCCGAGAAACCTGTGCGCCATCAGGTGGGTGACCCGGCGAACCGTCACTGGGTGCGCTGCCACCTTTACCGTCCTTGGGCTGCCGCCGGTGGCCATGCCTTGGCGAGTGATCCAACCGAACCAACTCAATCTGTTGAACCCACTCAATCCGCTAAACCAAGAGTCGAACTCTGAAGAAGAGGCTTCCCCATGACTGACATCACCCACCCGCTGGCAACCGTTGCCCGGGATGAACTCCTGTCCCGGGCAGAGTCCGATCCCCTCCGCCCTCGTTTCCATTTCGTCTCGCCTGCCGGTTGGCTGAACGATCCCAATGGGGTCAGCCAATGGAACGGCACCTACCACCTCTTCTACCAGTACAACCCTGAAGGCGCCTTCCACCACCACATTCAGTGGGGCCATGCCACCAGCAAGGACCTGGTCACCTGGACGGACCAGCCAGTAGCGTTGACACCTTCCGCGGGACCGGATGCGGAGGGTTGCTGGTCCGGTGTGTTGGTTAACGACGACGGCACGCCAACCTTGGTGTATTCCGGACGCGCTGCGGGCAAGGAGTTGCCATGCGTGGCTGTGGGATCCCCGGACCTGCAGGAGTGGGCCAAGGATCCTGGAAATCCCGTGATCGCCGCCCCGCCGGCTGGTGTGGACATCACTGCCTACCGGGACCACTGTGTGTGGCGCGAAGGCAGCACATGGAGGCAGCTGGTGGGCTCCGGAATTCGTCACCGTGGTGGCACCGCGTTCTTGTATGAATCCAAGGACCTGCGTTCCTGGGACTATGTGGGACCGCTGGTGATCGGGGACGCTTCCGACGGCGATCCTTCGGACACGGACTGGACCGGCACCATGTGGGAATGCGTGGACTTGTTCAGGGCAGGAGCAGGAACGTTGGGGGCGCCCGCTGCTGATAACTCGCCGGACATATTGGTCTTCTCCGCGTGGGACGACGGCGAGACCCGCCACCCGCTGTACTGGACCGGCCGCTACGCCGGAGACAGCTTCGAGCCGGAGGCCCTGCACAGGTTGGACTACGGAGGCCGCTTCTTTTACGCACCGCAGTCATTCCACGATGAGTCCGGGCGGCGGATCATGTTCGGCTGGATGCAGGAAGGCCGGAGCGATGCGGCCATGGTTGAAGCCGGCTGGTCAGGGGTAATGAGCCTGCCACGGGTCACCACGGTAGGCGCGGACGGAGCGTTGGAGTTCGCGCCAGTACCCGAACTCCACAAACTTCGGCGAGATCATGTCAGCGTGCCTGCACGGCATCTGGCGGAGGCAGGAACCCCCTTCACCGCCGCAGTGTCCGGCAACCAATTGGACCTCGAGCTGGACGTCCAGCTCGCCGTGGGAGCGGAGCTCCGGCTAGGAGTGCTGGTGTCAACAGATGGCGCGGAAGAGACGGTGATCGTACTGAGGCGCGCAGCTGATGGCACCTCAGATGGAACGCTGAGCCTGGACCGTACTCGCAGCAGCTCCAATCCGCACGTTGATGTTGACGACAAAATTGGTCCCCTTCCCATGCCGGAGGGCCGGGTCCGCCTGCGCGTGCTGGTGGACCGTTCCGCCGTCGAAATTTTCGCCAACGGCAAGCCCCTGACCGCCCGTATCTACCCGACCCTGGGCGGCGAGCAAGTTTGGCTTGCCGCCGCAAAAGGCTCGGTGCAGCTCCTCTCATTCGATGGTTGGACTATGGCTGATGTCTTCGAACAGACCCGTAGCCTCCTGCCGGAACGGAAGTGAACACCATGGAAAAATCATCAGTCTCACGCCGGGGACTTCTGACCGGCGCAGGTGCCGTTGCCCTGGGCGGGTCCCTGGCCCTGGTCAGTCCCGCCAGCCCTGCCACCGCGGCGGATGGCCCCTCGAAAGGAAGAACCCGGATGCGCCCGGACTACCACTTCAGTGTGAGCGATAACTGGAAAAACGATCCCCAACGGCCCATCTACCTGGACGGGGAATACCACTACTACTACTTGTACAACGCCGATTACATCAACGGCGGCGGTGGCACCTCCTGGCGCCGGGCCACCACAACCGATCACGTCACGTTCCGGGACCGCGGTGTGGCAATACCGAAGTTCAGCAACGGCAACGGTGACTGCTGGTCCGGAAGCCTGGTGGTTGATACGTCGAATACCGCCGGTTACGGTGCGGGGGCTGTCATTGCCCTCATCACCCAGGCGCCGGAAGGCCGGCAGGCGCAATACCTGTGGTACTCCACGGACAAAGGGCGCACCTTCACTCCCGGTGGGCAAGCACCGGTCCTACCCAACCCGGGGGTACCGGATTTCCGCGACCCCAAGGTGATCTGGGACCAGGCGCGTAGCAGGTGGTTCATGGCCAACGCCGAGGGGCAAAAGCTTGGCTTCTACGCCTCGCCGGACCTACGTTCCTGGACGCGTGTTGGCGAGTTCCTTCGCAGTGACCTGGGGGTTCTTGAATGCCCTGACCTCTTTGAGATGAAAGCCGACGACGGCACCTCGCATTGGATCCTGGGTACCAGTGCCAACGGCAAAGGCCGCGGACTGCCAGCGACGTATGCCTACTGGACGGGCGCTTTTGACGGCAGCTCCTTCACTCCGGACCGTTCCGAGCCGGAGTGGCTGGATTACGGCTTCGACTTCTACGGGGCCGTGACGTACCCGCATCATGACGCCACCGGCGCGGAGGACCCCACGCTTCGACGAGCGATCGGGTGGGCAAACTTCTGGGACTATCCCCACAACACTCCAACCCTTGCCGCTGATGGATATAACGGCGACGACATGATTGTGCGCGAGGTCAGGCTCAAGCGCGGCAAAGAGGGGTACGACCTGGCCTCCGCTCCCACGTCGGCGTTGGGGGACTACGTGAAGCGTACCCATCGACTCGGCGATGTTGCGGTTGCCGGTACGCAGGATCTGTCGGTTCGCTCTAACGCCTACGATCTGAGCTGCGAGGTGGTGTGGGATCCAGCGGCTTCCCCTGCCAATGTTGGACTGGAGCTTTGCCGCGCGCCGGGTGGGGGCAGGCATGTGGCCGCCGGCGCCTTCCTGCGAGGACCATTCACGTACGTCAATCGCCGTCCCACCGTCAACCCCACAGCAGGTGAAACCCAAACGCCACTGGATCCATCCACCGGCCGGCTCACGCTCCGCATCCTGGTGGATCGGACCAGCGTGGAGATGTTCGTCGGCGACGGCCGTGTGGTGCACTCGCACCGGGTCTTCCCGCTGGAAGGTGATAACGGTATCCGTCTCTACGCCCATGAAGGAACCGCCACCTTCAAAAACCTGACCATCCGTGAACTCAAGGCCACGCCATAGCCTGCGCCCCCGGAAGGAGAGAACTGATGGAAAACCGCAATACACCCACCACTGCCGGACCCCGTGCCGGCCACGACGTTTTGGTAGTCGGGGAAGCCTTGATCGACGTCGTTAGCTCCGGCAGCCGTAGGGTGGAACACCCCGGCGGATCCCCGGCCAATGTTGCCTTTGGGCTGGCACGTCTTGGCGTCTCCACTGGCCTCCTGACGGCTATTGCTGATGACGCCTGGGGGAGGAGCATTGAAGATCATCTGAGCGGCGACGGGGTGGTGATCTTGCCGGGATCACGGTCCCTGGCGCGGACGGGGTCGGCAACAGCAACCATTGCCCCCGACGGCTCGGCCCATTACGACTTCGACATCTCCTGGGATCTGGCCCCTCAGGCTCCAGCAGCCCTTCCGAAGATCCTGCACGCCGGTTCGATCGCTACCTTCCTTGAACCGGGCGCGCGCAAGGTGAAATCGCTCCTTGAACAAGCTCACGGGCACTGCCTGAATACCTATGACCCCAACATTCGCCCCGCGCTCCTTGGTAGCCAGCGGCAAGCGCTCGGGACGTTCGAGGACCTGGTGGGCTTGACCGACGTCGTAAAACTTAGCGACGAGGATGCGCTGTGGCTCTACCCTGGCAAAAGCCTTGATGAAACTGCCGCCCATGTCCTGGGCCTGGGTGCCCGCCTGACAGTGATCACTCAAGGAGCCGAAGGTTCACTTCTGAGCACTCCGGGCGTTGATGTCCAGGTTCCTGCTGCGAAGACCACCGTTGCAGACACCATCGGGGCGGGGGACTCTTATATGTCCGCCCTGATTTTTGGCCTGCTCAGCCGCGAAAAAGAAGGGTTCAGCCGGGACGAGAAGGGCTTCACTCCCGGAGTGCTGGAGAAGATCGGCCGTGGTGCGGCCGCAGCTGCAGCCATCACCGTTCAGCGTCCCGGTGCCAATCCACCCAGCCTTGCGGAACTGCAAGCCCACGGCATGGCACCCGGCTGGTGAAGCCGGGCGCCATGCCGGCCTAGGCCTTAGCCGGCGTAGGCCATCTCAACGTCCAGGACCCACGTAACGCCGAACCGGTCTGTGAGCATCCCGAAGCCGGACGTCCACGCTGAGGCGGCGAGAGGTTCAACGATCTCTGCACCCTCGGAAAGTTTGTTCCAGTACACGGTGACTTCTTCCAAAGAGGATGCACGGAGGGACTGAAAGAAGCTGCGGTCGGTGACTGTTGTTCCGTTGACGCGGTGCGTGTTTCCTGCGAGGGAAGATACTGGCGCTTCCTTGCCGGGAATGTCATAAGCCATGATGCGGAATCCATCGTCGCTTTCCAGCTGGCCGAACACCACTTTGTGGGCGTCGGGAGAGTCTTGCGGCATCCCGAGGTCGCCGTAGGTGGCGGCGGTGACCTCACCGCCGAACACAGCCCGGTAGAAGTCCAGGGCTTGGCGGGCTGTCCCCGGGAAATTGAGGTGGGTGGTGGTTGCGATGCTCATGAAGTGTCTCTCTCTTTTTCTGTGAACTGACTGGCTTTACCGTGAACTAACTGGCCGAGTGCCACGCGAGCGGCGTAATTACCGTCCATGAACAACGTTGCTGGACGTATAGGTCAATTTCTGTCCTCTTCTTGCTCCATACTGGAGGGCATGACCGGAAGTTCTTCCAGGATGCTGAGTTTGCTGTCCATCCTTCAGACCCCCCCGTGAGTGGCCCGGCAGCGTTCTCGCGGAAAGGCTTGCCGTGACGCCCAGGACGGTTCGCCGGGACATAGAGAAGCTGCGTGAACTGGGCCTACCACATCCAGGCAACCAAGGGCCCGGATGGCGGTTACAGCATGGGCGCTGGAGCACAATTGCCGCCATTGTTGTTCGATGACCACCAAGCGGTCGCCATCGCAGTGGCCCTTCAAAGCGTGAAATCTTCCGGCGTCGATGTTGCAGAGGCGTCCAGCCGGGCGCTGGTGACCCTCAGCCAAGTGATGCCTTCCCGGCTGAAGCATCGAATGGATAATGTCCGCTTCAGCGGAACAGCAGCAGAATCCATGGTTGAACCAAGTGTCTTGGAGGCCGTCACTTCTGCTGTCCGTGAGCGAAGAACCCTCAGGTTCTTTTTGCCGCGGCGAGGATGTGCCCCGGCAAGCTCATCCACATACCGTTGTTGCACGTTTGGGCCGGTTTTACCTGATTGGCTGGGACGTTGATCGCGACGATTGGCGGATTTACCGGCTGGACCGCTTGTTACCGCGAACCCCGCACGGGGCATCGTTCGCTCCGCGTGTGTTGCCCGCCCCGGATGCGCCCGCGTTCTTGGCAGCACGGTTGAAGGGATCGGAGACCAAGAATGAGTGGCCTTGTCAGGGCGAAGTGATCATCGATCTTCCTTTGCGGAATATTGCCCCTTTCATTGGGGAGGGCAGCGCCGAAGAAATCACCCCACATTCCTCTCGGGTTGTCATCGGGGCGTGGTCCTGGATTGCTGTGATCGCCGCTGTGTCCAGATTCGATGCCAGTTTTACTGTGGTGGGACCCGAGCCCTTGCGCGCCGCGGCTAGGACACTCGCTGGCCGCTTGGGCCACGCCCTGCACAATGAGCGGGACGACGCGAGTGAGCACAGGAGGGATGCCCCGGACGTTAGCTGATGCGTCGTCCGGCAAGAAGTTTGATGGTGCAGTCGGCGGCTTCAAGCGACTGCTCATCATGGGTCACGCACGCCACGGCAGCGCCACGCGTTGCTTCGGCGGCAAGCATGGTCCTTGTCCGCTGCCGGCTCTCTGGATCCAGGCCCGTAGCAGGCTCATCGAGCAGGAAAATGCGTGCGTGGCGCGCCAGGCCCTGGGCTAGCAGTGCACGTTGACGTTGGCCCCCGGACAAGGCATTGAACGGCGAGGCCGAATACTCCGTGAGGTGCACACGCGCCAAGGCCTCGGCCACCCGTTCCTTCCGTTCCGCTGCGCCAATCTTCAGTGTCCGGCCCCGCTGCGCACTGCCGGACCTGGCGCCCCACGTCCCCATGGCAACTACGTCATGAACGGTGAGGGGGAGAGCCTCCGGAGTCATCACCTGTTGGACTACCAGCGCTACATCGCCATTGCGGTTCACTGCGCCTTGGGCCGCTTTGCGCACCCCGGCAAGGACCTCCAGGAGTGTTGATTTGCCTGCGCCGTTGGGGCCGGCGATCGCGGTGACTTTGCCCCACTGAAGGTCGACGTCGACTCCTGCCAAAGCGGGCGTGTCGCCGAAAGCGAAGTGAAGGTTGCGGGCACTGAGCGCGGGTTGGGGGTAGGTCACACTCCATACTAAGCGCTTTTGATAATGAATCTCAATATGCTTTACAGTGGCGGAGTGCATTGGCTTACCGAACCGTTTACCGCAGACTTTTTCCTCCGTGCCCTCATCGGCGGCGCTCTGGTTGCCGTCATCTGCGCAGTGGTAGGGACGTGGGTAGTGATTCGGGGAATGGCCTTCCTGGGTGAAGCAATCGGCCACGGAATGTTGCCCGGCGTGGCACTGGCTACCATTACCGGCGCTCCCGCCATTGCCGGCGGGGCAGCCAGCGCCGTGGTCATGACCGCCATGATCAGCCTGCTTCAGCGGCGCGGACGATTGTCCTATGACACCAGCATTGGCCTGCTGTTCGTTGCCATGCTCTCCCTTGGGGTGATCATCGTCTCCCACTCCCGATCCTTCGCAACGGATGCCACGGCGATGCTCTTCGGCGACATTCTCGCCATGGACGCGGCCGATCTCCTGGGCCTGCTCGTCGCGGCCCTTGCAACGGTGGTCATTGCCTTCACCCTCCACCGCAGCTTCGTGGCCGCAGCTTTTGATGCGCGCATCGCCCAAACCCTGGGGCTCCGTCCACAGGTAGCCCAACTGGCCCTCGTGGGGCTTGTGACACTTGCGGTGGTCTCTTCCTACCAAGCAGTGGGATCCCTCCTGGTAGTTGGGCTGTTACTTGCACCGGCGGTGGCGGCAAGCCCTTGGACGCGCAGAATCCCGGCCCGCATGGCAACGGCATCCGCGTTCGGCATTGGCGCGGTGGTGCTGGGCCTGCTGTGTTCCTGGTACGCCGGCACTGCTGCCGGCGCCTCGATTGCCATGGCAGCTATTACCCTGGCCGTCCTCTCCAACGTGGCAGCGCGCCTTGCGGCACGGCGCACCCGAAGGCCCACGCGTGCCCCCGATTTTGTCTCCCTGACTGGAAAGTAGCCATGAAGTACAGCAATGAACCACCGAATCACGGCAGGAAACAAGCAGCCCTGGCAGCACTGGTCCTCCTCGTTCTCACAGGGTGTGCCAGTCCCGCCGGCACGCAGGCGCCACAACCAGAGGCGAGCGGATCGTCGTCCACCGGTGAAGGGCATGGAGCCATTGATGGTGTGACCGAGGTAGCTGAACCGCAGCTTCACCTTGTGGGTATTGATGCCCAAGGCGAAGCATCAATGCTGGACCTCCTCACAGGGACAGAGACCCGGCTGGGGAAGGTTGAATCGCCGGTGGATGTAAGTACGGAGGGCCGGTACGTATTCGCGGCCAACAACACCGGCGTGGACGTGATCGATAGCGGTGCCTGGACGTGGGACCACGTGGATCACTTCCACTATTACAAGGCGGACCCCAAACACATTGGCATGGTGGCCGGCGAGGGTATTGCCACCATCTCCACAGGATTGCTGTCCACTGCAGGCACCACGGGAGTCTTCTTCCCACAATCCGGCGAGGCAGTCCTCCTGGATAACCAGGCTCTGTCGGACGGGAGTATTTCCGAGGCCCTCCGTGTAAAGACTGAACCGCATGCGGGATTAATTGCACCGTTGGGTGAGGGGGCGGTGGTCACAGAGCCTGATGCCTCCGGACATACTGCCCGCCTCCGGGCTGTCGACTCCGGTGGAAAGGAACTGGCGGCCATCGATTGTCCCGGGGCGGCAGGAACCATCACCACCCGGGTGGGATTGGTTGTTGGTTGTTCCGATGCCGCGGTGATAGCCACTCAGGACGGCGCAACACCGGTTTTCGAACGGGTTTCCTACCCGGAAGGGGTTGCCGCTCCAGCCGCAGAGTTCCACGGACGCAAGGGCAGGCCCACGGTTGCTGGTCTCAGCGACGGTTCCGGTGTTTGGCTCCTTGACACCCGCCAGCGCACGTGGGAGTGGTTGCCCACCGCCACCCGCGTTCACACCGCAGCAACAGTCGACGACGCCGGTCACCACGTGGTGGTCATCGGTACGGACGGCACGGTGCAGGTATATGACGCATCGACCCGAGCGCTGATTGGCAGGACGCCGCCCCTTGTGGCCACTTCCTTGGCCGATCCGGCTTTCGCCAGCCACGTCCAAGTGACGGTGGACGCCCAGCGCGCCTACGTTAACGCGCCGGCTGAGGGCCTGGTCCATGAGATTGATTTTGCTGACAACGCCAGGATTGCGCGGACACTCAAGCTCCCAACAACGCCGGTTCATCTTGTGGAGACAGGCCGGTGAGGTGGGCACTCCTGCCTGCGCTCATAGTGGCAGTTGCGTTGGCTTTATCCGGTTGCGCCCAACCCGGCGCCCCGGAGAGACCGCAGGTAGTGGTCACCACCAACATCCTCGGAGACGTCACTAAGGAGGTCTTAGGTGACCAGGCCGAGGTAACTGTCCTCATGCAACCCAATGCTGACCCGCACTCCTTCGAAATCTCGGCCCAGCAGGCCGCCCTGATGGGAAGTGCTGACCTCGTAGTTTCCAATGGGCTTGGCTTGGAGGAGGGCCTTCAACAACACCTGGATAGGGCCGCGAAATCCGGAGCGCCGCTGCTGACGGCAGGCGAGGTAATCGCCGTCGTGCCTTACAGCTCTGGCGACGCCGAAGGGGCGGCGGACCCGCACTTCTGGACCGATCCTGCAGCGATGATGGACGTCGTTGACGCCGTGGAATCTGCCGCAAAAGACATTGATGGAATTGACGCCAACCGCCTGGCTGCCAGCTCAGCGGCTTACCGGGACAAGCTCACCGAACTGGACGCGGATATGACGCGTGCCTTCGGCTCAATTCCCAAGGAACGCCGGGCGCTGGTCACCAATCACCACGTTTTTGGCTACCTCGCCCAGCGATTCGACTTCGACGTTGTTGGGGCGGTCATCCCAGGGGGCACTACCCTGGCCGCGCCCAGCGCCGCTGACCTGCGCCAACTCAGTGAGGCCATTCGCGCGGCCGGTGTCCCCACGATCTTCGCGGACTCCTCCCAGCCCGACCGCCTGGTGCAGGTCCTCGCCAGCGAGGCAGGTATCGAGGTTCAGGTCGCGGAGTTGTTCACCGAATCCCTGACAGGACCCGACGGCGGCGCGGCAACCTACCTGGACATGATGCGCGCCAACACCGAGCGCATCGTTTCCGGGCTCAAGCCCTAGGACCTCAACACCCCGCTGTTACCCAGCCTTCCTACCCCGCACACTCAACACAACAACAGAATGAGGAACCCCTTTATGCTCCGTCAACGAAGCACCCGTTTGGGCGGCCTGGCGCTGGTGGCCGGGATGTCACTCCTGGCCTCGGCCTGCGCTAGTCCGGATAACAGCTCGCCGGCCGGCACAGCAGAATCATCCAGCGCCTCCCCACCGGCAGCCGCCGACGCGCAGGGACGCGTAGCCGTTTCCTACCCGGGTGGCATTAGCGTTTTGGATGGCACAACACTCGAAGTAGTCAAGAAGTTCGATTCCGAGGACTTCACCAGGCTCAATGCCGCCGGGGACGGCCGCCACGTCTTTGTCACCACGAAAGCCGGCTTCCAATTGTTGGACACGGTGGAACCGAAGCTGACTGATCTCCGTGTGGATGCGACAGCTGCCGGCCACGTGGTCCGGCACGCGGGTAACACCGTTTTGTTCGACGACGGCACCGGAACCACCACCATCCTGAAGACAGAAGACCTCGCCAAGGCAGGGGGCGCAGTGCCACAGCGGGAGACGTACACGGCTGACGCTGCGCACCACGGGGTATCCATTGTTTTGGAAGATGGGAAGCTCCTGACCACCCTCGGCGACAAAACCTCCCGCAGTGGTGCCATTGCCCTCGAATCGCACGGCGACCACTGGGACAAGGTCGCTGAAAGCAAAGAATGCCCAGGCATTCACGGCGAGGGAACTGCGGCCGACGAGGCAGTGATTTTCGGTTGCGAGGACGGCGCCCTTCTCTACCACCACGGCACATTCGAGAAGTTCACGGCACCGGACAAGTACGGCCGGATGGGCAACGCATATGTTTCCGAGACCAGCCCGATTGTGGTGGGGGACTACAAAACAGATCTTGATGCTGAAGGCTATCTTTTGAACTCGGTAGCGCTGATCGATACCGAAAAGCATACGTTCAACGTCGTTAAGCTCCCCGAGACCGTCCAGTACACCTTCCGGGACGTCGCCAGGGGCCCCGGCGACTTGGCCTATATCCTCTCCACGGACGGCTCAATCCATGTGCTGGATCCCAAAGACGGCAAAATCGTCAACGAATTCCCCGTGATCAAGGCCTGGGAGGGCCCGGGGGACTGGCAGGATGCCCATCCCGCCATCGTGGTCAACGGCAGCACCGCCTACGTCACCGAGCCTGCGGCGAACACCGTGCATTCGGTGGACCTGACCAGCGGCAAGGTCACCGCATCCTCCACGCTGGATGTTGTGCCGAACGAAATAGCCATCGCCCTCGTAGCGCACTGAGCTTCTGCTCCTCACCGTTACTTCTGAACTTTGCTGCTAAACCTGCTCTTTAAATAGCGCAAGGGCAGGACCACTCGTTGAGTGGTCCTGCCCTTGGTTTTACATGATGCCTGTGGGGACCAAGAGCGCCCAGGCAAGTGCGGGAGCCACCAGGACCACTCCGCCGGCGTACATCATCAGCTGCTTGTACACACGCTGACGATCGTCTTCACGGGCATTGGCCACCACCAGGGCGCCATCGGTTGAGAACGGGGATACGTCCACCACAGTTGCCGCGATGGCAAGGGCCGCCACTGTTCCTGAGGCGCTGAGCGAGCTCGTTGCCAGCAACGGCCCGGCCAAGGGGATGAAAGCAGTCAGCAATGCGGTAGATGAAGCGAAGGCTGATCCAACACCGATCACGTAGCAAAGCACCAGAGCGATCAGGAGTGGCGCTCCCAGTGCCAGCGCCTGCTCGGCGAGGGTATCAATGACGCCCACGTGCTGGAGCAGGGAGACATAGGTGATCATTCCGGCCACGAGCAGCACGGTGGACCAGGACACTCCGCCAATGAAGGTTTGGTGCTCCCTGATGTTTACCAGCGCCAGCAGAAGTCCCGCGGAGAGGGCGACGAAGCCGATTGGCATGTGGAAGCCCAAAGCGCAGACCAGCATGGCAAGAATGAGTCCCAGGGTGAGGATCTGTTGGCCGCGGGGCCGGGTGGCACGTGCCTCGAGGTCGGCATGCTGGCCAGCAGCGCCGTCGCGAAGTTTGCCCAAAAGAGCGAACAACACCACGGTGAGCACGGAGAGGATGAGGTTGAGAGCGAAGCTCGCCCCAAAAAGCGCGCCTTGGGAGATGGGGAAGCCATTCTTCACGGCGATGTCATGAACCAGCACACCTGCCACGGACAGCGGGGAAAAACCGCCGGCGTGGGCACCGTTGATGATGAAGGCGCCCATAAGGACCGGGTGGATGCGTGATTCGTAAGCCAGCCCGATCGCAGCGGGTGCCAACAGCGCAACGGCGGCGGGGGAGAACGTTCCCAGCGACGTGAGCGAGGCCGCCAAGAGGAAGAAAACCCACGGCAGGAGCATGGTCTTGCCCCGCACCACGCGGACGCAGTTTTGAACGATGATGTCGATCGTTCCGTTTCTCTGGGCCATGCTGAAGAAGTACGTGACACCAATGATGGTGATCACGATGCTGGCCGGAAATTCAGCCAGGATCTCCTTGTCGGTCATGCCCAGCATGAAGTAGCCCACACCGAAGGAGGCAACGAGTCCCATGACGCCGATGTTCAACGGCCACTTGGTGGCAACGACGAACATCACCACGAGGATTACCAGTGGAATGATCTGTGTGGCTGTCATTGTCGGCTCCGAATCGGGGGTAGCCGCCGGGCTAAAGATCGCACCTCCAAACAGAAGGGCAAGCAGACCCAGGATGACTGAAGCGGCAACCGTTATCAGCAGGATACGGCGGCGATTGCCGGGCCGCTGGGAGCCTTCTTCCCGGATGGTGCTCTCAGCCTCGGAAGCCGGTTTGTAAATAGTCTTAGGCATGGTGTTTTCTCCTCATCGAGTGGCTGTTGCTAGTGAGGCCCCGGCGGCAGTGCCGAGAGTCTCCGGGAGGTAAATGACGCTTGAAGCGATGGTGCGTGCTGTTCGGTCGACCCCCACTACAAGGGAGCCCTCCTGTTCCTCGCGCCAGGTCTCGATCACACCGGAAGGCGTCCTGAGTTTCAGTGCTGCCGTGGTGGTATCTCCGGTAATGGCGTGGACTACCGTGCCAGGAGTGTTGGAAGCGAGGGTTAGGGCGATGCTGCCGGTGATTGCCAGGGCCGGATGCGGTTTGCCCATGGAGAGCATCATGACGTTAAGGTCACCCTCGGTATCATCCGCATCGGGAGCACCCACGATTGCGAGTTTGGGGATAGCACGCGCGGCTTGGGCAGGAGTTTCTGCCATGCCCATCCGGACCGCAGCCTGGCGGCGTATCTGATCAAGGGTGTCCAAGTGCGCTTCCACTGTGGCCTTCCACGTGCCGTAGGGGGCCGTGTCCAATCCAAGTTCCTCAGCGCGCACCATCACCACAGGGGCCCCGGCGTCCACCATGGAAACCGTCCAGTACTTTCCGCCGGCCGCCACTGTGTCCGTTGCCGAGCCGGTGGGAAGCAGCTGCCCGGTGGTCTTACCGGCAGGGTTCTGGAAGCCGAGGCCCACACGGTAGCCGGGAAAGACGACGCCGGGCATGTGGGCGTCAGGGACGATCGGCAGGGCACCGCAGGGAGTCGCTACGCGCTGAATAATGATCTGTCCGGTGTTGGTATTACGTGTGACAACCCGGGTGGAATCACCGTCCGGGACTATCCATCCCTTTTCGATGGCGTAGAGGCCAACAATGGCTGAGCAGTTGCCACAGTTGCTTCCCCAATCGACTGCGGCCTCTTCGATGCCCACTTGGGCGAAGGTGAATTCGACATCAATGCCGTGGTCCGCCGGGCGGCTCAGAATCATGGCTTTGCTGGTGGTTGACGTGGCCCCACCCACGCCATCGATCTGCCGTGAATCCGGGCTACCGAAGAGTCGCGGGAGCAGATCATCCAGGGCGGTGTTGGACTGATCCAAGTGGTCGGCCTCAAAGACCCAGCACTTACTGGTGCCTCCGCGCATCCAATCAGCTTCGATCTTCATGGTGGGTTCCTGCCTCTCATGGCTTGTACGTTGTGTTCGCCTATATCGAGGATGATCCGGATCACATCTGAAGACAATGTTGAATAAATGAGGGGGAGTGAAGGAACGCTTCATTCATTAGACCGACGGCACAGAACTCGCCATGTAATGGGACTCTGGAGTCAATATCGGGAGCCGGCTGGGTCCAATTCCACGCATAAGACCATAGAATGAACCAAAGTTGCAGAAGGGTGAAGCAGTGCTTAAGGATGAGGACGTTGAATTATTTGATATCCGCCGGCTAGCCCTCTTGGTGGAGGTAGTTGAGCAGGGTTCCATCACCGCTGCGGCGGACATCATGATGTACTCGCCCTCAGCTGTTTCCCAACAGTTGCGGAAGTTGGAGCAGGAAGTGGGGCAACCCCTTCTTAACCGCCGATCCCGTGGCGTGGTTCCCACCGAGGCCGGCCAGGTGCTGGCAGGGCATGCGCGGAAGATTGTTGGCCAGATGCGTGCGGCTCGCGCGGATTTGGGACAGATCGCGGGCTTGAGCCGGGGTTCACTGACCGTGGGCACGTTTCCCACCCTGGCTGGCTCATTTTTGCCCCTAGTGATCCGCGCGTTCAAGAAGCGCTTCCCTGCCATTGGCCTATCCGTCCGCAGTGCACGGTTTGAGGAGTTGATCTCGGATCTCGAATCCGGGGCTACAGGTCTCTGCTTGCTGTGGGACTACCCGTGGAACCGCTTCGATGATGAGTCAATTCGTGTCACGGAAGTCTTCCAGGAAAGTACGGTCATCCTGGTTTCCAAAGTGCATCCACTCGCTGAGCGGGACGAGGTGACCATGGCAGAACTCCGCAAGGAATCATGGATCGTCAGGGCGGATGCCCACCCCGTGGTGGAGGTGCTCCAACGTTCGACCCACGAGGCCGGGTTTGAACCGAACATCGGGTTCCTGGCCAATGACTACCAGGAGGTCCAAGCCATGGTTAGCGTGGGAATGGGAGTGGCGATGGTTCCTAAAACGGCCGTTGCCCTCCAGCACCCGGAGGTGAGGGTCCTTAGCCTTGGCGCGGCGGCCCCGTTGCGTCGAGTGCTCCTGGCTCAGCGTCAGGACAAGGTATATGCGCCTGCAGAAGTAGCTTTTCACTCAACTCTTCTGGAGATTGCGCGTGAACGGGGCGCGGATTACCTCTGAGGGCGCAATGCATTTGAATCGCGAAAGCTGACTCCCCATCACCGTTAACCCCCTGCTCACGGCAGGGGGTTGGTTGTTCTGCCCGGACGTTCTTGCGCCCTCTGCATCGGCCGGGCTGTGGCCAGCCTTGTTAGTTCCAACGTTCATTTGTTAGTATGACAGGACAAACTTAGGAGTTGAAAATGCCACTTGTCCGTATTGATGTCAACCAGAGCCGCACGCCGGAACAGCTCGCCGCCGTGAGCCGCGCCATCCACGACGCCATTGTTGGAGAGTATGGAATACCCGAGCGGGACTACTTCCATATCCTCACTGAGCACCCGCAGGGCCACATCATTGCCCAGGATGCCGGCTTGGGATTTGAGCGCAGCGCAGGAGTAATCATGATTCAGATATTCACCCAGGGTGGGCGCAGCCAGGCCGCCAAGAGTTCGCTCTTTGAGGCAATCGCCGAGGGCCTGTCCCGCGTGGGAGTGCAGGGCGAGGACATATTCGTGGGCTACGTAGAGAACACTGCGGGCGACTGGTCCTTTGGCTTTGGGCGCAGTCAATACGTCACCGGCGAGCTGGCCGTGCCGCGCAAATAATTGCCCTCAGTGTCATGTTGTAAATATGTCAGTACAAACCTTTGACAGGACATTGAATCTGGTGCAGAGTAGTCATGTGGCCCCGCTCACTGAGGGGTGGCAAGGCATTGGGGCCCAGCGCTCAAAGGTTTAGAGTTCACAAGAGAAAGGTCAACGATCATCGTGACCCACGAACTGCTTACGATCGGGCGCATCAGCGTTGATATCTACCCGAACGACATCGGAGTGGACCTGGAGGATGTTTCCTCCTTCGGCAAGTACCTTGGAGGTTCTCCCTCCAACGTAGCCGTGGCGGCAGCGCGGCATGGCCGCCGCGCCGGCGTGATCACCCGGACCGGCGATGACGCGTTCGGCAAGTACCTCCACCGCGAACTGCATAAGTTCAACGTGGATGATTCCTTCGTTTCCCCGGTGGCCCAGTACCCCACGGCTGTGACATTCTGCGCGATCAAGCCGGCGACTGACGAGTTCCCGTTGTACTTCTACGGCCGAACCCCCACTGCGCCGGATCTTCAGATCGCTGCCGGAGAGTTGGACCTGGACGCCATCCGCGATGCGGGCATCTTCTGGTCCACCGTGACCGGGCTCTGCCAGGAGCCCAGCCGCTCAGCACACATCGCCGCCCATCAGGCGCGTCCGCGGACGGGGCTCAAGGAAGGTCAGTTCACCATACTGGATCTGGACTACCGCCCCATGTTCTGGGCCTCCGAAGAAGAAGCCCGCGCGGAGGTTGCCAAGATCCTTCCGCACGTCACTGTTGCCATTGGCAATGACAAGGAATGTGCTGTTGCCGTAGGTGAAGGCACCCCTGACGAGCAAGCCGACCGCCTGCTGGCCGCTGGTGTGGAAATCGCTGTGGTGAAGCTCGGGCCTGAGGGTGTCATGGCCAAGACCCGCACCGAACGTGTGGTCTCCGCCCCCGTTCCCGTGCAAACACTGAACGGCCTGGGGGCCGGGGACTCCTTCGGCGGGGCGTTCTGCCATGGTCTGTTGTCCGGGTGGCCGCTCTCCGAGGTACTGGATTATGCCAACGCCTCCGGCGCGATTGTTGCCTCACGCCTCTCCTGCGCAGACGCCATGCCGACGCCGGACGAGGTCACCTCATTGCTTGCTGAACGCGGACGACCCATCCCGGGCGCGTCCACCTCGGCCGTTTCCACCCTTTCAGAAGGAGCAGTTCGTTGAGCCTCAACGATGACCCGCGCCGTTACGAGCACTTGAGCCGTATCCGCTTGGAGGACCCTGAGGCCGTGGCCCGCGCCGCAGCCACCCGGCGCCGTCACCCCGGCCTGAAACACACCACGCAGAACTTTATTGTCGCTGCAGACCACCCCGCCCGCGGCGCCCTCTCCGTGGGTCCGCAGCCCATGGCCATGGCTGATCGCAGGGACCTGTTGGACCGGTTGCAGATTGCCTTGGCGAATCCGGCCGTGGACGGAATCCTCGCGTCCCCGGACATCATGGATGACCTTTTGCTGCTGGGGGCACTGGAAGGCAAACTCGTCTTCGGCTCCATGAACCGTGGTGGCCTGGCCGGCCTGGTCAACGAGTTCGATGACCGATTCACCGGCCATACTGCTGCAGCCCTGGAAGCCCTGGGTGCCGACGGCGGCAAGATGCTGACCCGCATCTGCCTGGGCGATCCGGACACTGTAGCCACCCTTGAAGCTACGGCCAAGGCCATTGATTCACTGGCCGCGCGGAAACTCATCGCCATGGTTGAGCCGTTCCTTTCGGTTCGGGATGCACACGGCAAGGTCCGCAACGACCTCCGGGCAGATGCCGTGATCAAATCGGTGGGGATTGCCGAGGGGCTTGGGTCCACCAGTGCCTACACCTGGATGAAACTGCCGGTGGTGGCAGAGATGGAACGCGTCATGGCGTCAACCACCATGCCCACCGTGCTCTTGGGCGGCGACCCGGATGGCAGCCAGGACGAGGTCTTCGCCAGCTGGCAAGCGGCACTGGCGTTGCCGGGTGTTCGGGGGCTCACCGTGGGAAGAACCCTGCTTTACCCGCACGACGGCGACGTTGCCGGTGCGGTAGCAACGGCAGCCTCGCTGCTGAACAACACTGAGGCACCCGCGGCCGCTCCTGTTGAACGCACCATGTCAGACCGTATTCCCGTGAAAGTATCGGAGTAGCTAGCAATGGGTACAGCAACCCGTCGGATGACCGCGGCGCAGGCCGTGGTCGAGTTCTTGTCCAAGCAGTACACCGTGGACTCGGTCAATGGCGTGGAATACCGCGAGCGGCTGATTCCGGGCACGTTCGGTATTTTCGGCCATGGCAATGTTGCCGGCGTGGGCCAGGCTCTGAAGCAGTACCAGGCCGCAGATCCATCCATCATGCCGTACTACCAGGGCCGCAATGAGCAGGCCCAGGTGCATCAGGCGGTGGGTTACGCCCGGCACACACGCCGCCGTCAGACCTTCGCGATCAGCACTTCCATCGGTCCGGGTTCCTCCAACCTGCTGACCGGCGCAGCGTTGGCAACTACCAACCGGCTGCCTGTTCTGCTGCTCCCGTCCGATACGTTTGCAACCCGCGCCGCGGACCCAGTTTTGCAGCAGCTCGAACTGCCGCATGCTTACGACATCACTGTCAACGACGCCTTCAGGCCGTTGTCGAAGTTCTTCGATCGGGTGTCCCGTCCGGAGCAGCTGTTTTCTGCCTTCCACCATGGCTTGCGGGTGTTGACGGATCCGGCCGAGACCGGAGCGGTGACCATTTCGCTGCCGCAGGATGTGCAGGCCGAAGCGTTCGATGTTCCGGAAGAGTTCCTGGCTGAGCGTGAGTGGCGGATCCGCCGGCCGGAGGCCGAGGACGAGGACATCCGCCGGGCAGTGGAGGCCATCCGCGCAGCGAAGCGGCCGTTGGTCATCGCAGGCGGCGGCGTGCTTTACGCCTACGCCAACGACGAACTGGCGAAGTTTGCGGAGCTGACCGGTATTCCCGTGGGGAACACCCAGGCTGGCGTCGGCGTCCTGCCGTGGGACCACCAGCACTCCCTCGGCGCGATTGGTTCAACCGGTACGACGGCGGCGAACGCCATCGCGGCGGAGGCGGACCTCATCATCGGCATCGGCACCCGCTACGAGGACTTCACCACCGCTTCCCGGACGGCGTTCCAGAACCCGGAAGTAAAGTTCGTGAACATCAATGTCGCGCCGATTGATGCGTACAAGCATGGCACGCACTTGCCGATCGTCGCCGACGCCCGCAAAGCGCTGGTCAAGCTCAACCAGGCGTTGGGCGGCTACCGGGTGGGTGCTGAGTTGGAACAGAACGTGGCAGCGGAAAAGAAGCGCTGGAACGCCACTGTGGACGATGCTTTCGAAACCCGCTTCACACCTTTGCCGGCCCAGAACGAGATTATTGGCGCCACGAACAAAGCCATGGATGACCAGGACGTGGTCATTTGTGCAGCCGGTTCGCTTCCCGGGGACCTCCACAAGATGTGGCGGGTCCGCGACCCGTTCGGCTACCACGTGGAATACGCCTATTCCTGCATGGGCTACGAAATCCCCGGCGGGTTGGGCGTCAAACGCGCAGCGCTAGCCGAAGCCGCTGCTGGTGGCCCGGACAGGGATGTTGTGGTCATGGTGGGGGACGGCTCCTACCTGATGATGCACACCGAACTGGTCACCGCCGTCGCCGAACGCATCAAACTGATCGTGGTCCTGATCCAGAACCACGGTTACGCCTCGATTGGTTCCCTCTCGGAATCGCTCGGTTCCCAGCGCTTCGGCACCCAGTACCGGGTGCTGGACAAGGAACAGCACAGCTTCGACGCCGGTGAGAACCTGCCCATCGACCTCGCCACCAACGCCGAATCCCTCGGCGCGAAGGTCATCAGGATCGAACCGGGCGAGAACGTCATCGAAGCCCTGGGCGCCGCCATCAAGGAAGCCAAGGCAGCTCCGGAGACCGGCCCGATCGTCATCCACGTCGAGTCCGATCCGCTTCTGGATGCCCCGAGCTCCGAGTCGTGGTGGGACGTTCCCGTCTCGCAGGTCTCGGACCTTGAATCCACCCAGCAGGCCTACAAGACCTACACCGACCACAAGAACCGCCAGCGCAAACTGCTCGGCTGACCCCCCCCAGACACACAGACCCGCTTTTCCAAGCCACAGACATAAAGGAAGTCCGCACATGTCGACGACGACCACTCTGACCACCGTCCACCACTTCATCAACGGCGCTGAAACCACTGGTGAGGGCGACCGTACCCAACCGGTTTACAACCCAGCTACCGGCCAGGTGACCGCTGAATTGCGCCTGGCCAACGAGGCAGACCTGAACACCACGGTGGCCGCGGCCCGTAAGGCCGCTGATTCCTGGGGCGATTTCTCCCTGGCCAAGCGCACAGCGGTGCTGTTCAAGTTCCGTGAACTCGTCGCAGCGCATGTTGACGAACTTGCCGAGCTGATCACCGCTGAGCACGGCAAGGTCCTCTCCGATGCCAAGGGCGAGATTGGCCGTGGCCTGGAGGTCATCGAGTTCGCCTGTGGCATCCCGCAGCTGCTCAAGGGCGATTACTCGGACCAGGTCTCCACCGGGATCGATGTGTTCTCCTTCCGCGAACCCCTCGGTGTGGTTGCCGGTATTACCCCGTTCAACTTCCCGGTGATGGTTCCGCTCTGGATGGCCCCGATGGCGATCGCCACCGGGAACGCGTTCATCCTCAAGCCTTCCGAGCGGGACCCCTCCGCCTCCATGCTCCTGGCCAAGCTCTGGAAGCAGGCAGGCCTGCCCGACGGTGTTTTCCAGGTCCTGCACGGCGGCAAGGAAACCGTCGACGGGCTGCTGACGCACCCGGACGTGGACGGCATCTCCTTCGTGGGCTCCACGCCGATCGCCCAGTACGTCCACGAGACCGCCACCAAGCACGGCAAGCGCGTACAGGCCCTGGGCGGGGCGAAGAACCACGCAATCGTGCTCCCGGACGCTGACCTGGACAACGCCGCCGATCACCTTGCCGCCGCTGCATTCGGCTCCGCCGGCGAGCGCTGCATGGCGATCTCCGTCGCCGTCGCAGTTGGGGACGCCGCGGACCTGATCGTCAAAAAGGTCGAAGAACGAGCCCTGGCCGTGAAGGTCAAGAACGGCACCGAGCCCGACGCCGAAATGGGTCCGGTCATCACCCCGGCCTCCAAGGAACGCATCGTGAAGATCGTTACCGAAGCCGAGCAGGCCGGTGCTGCCATGGTGGTTGACGGCCGCGACCTCGTGGTCCCCGGCCACGAGGATGGGTTCTGGGTTGGTCCCACCGTGATCGACCACGTCAAGACCGAAATGACTGCCTACCAGGAAGAGATCTTCGGACCTGTCCTGGTAGTGGTCCGCGTCGACACCCTTGAGGACGGCATCGCGCTGATCAACTCCAATCCCTACGGCAACGGCACGGCCATCTTCACCTCCTCCGGCGCTGCGGCCCGGAAGTTCCAGCGCTCGGTGACCGTGGGCATGATCGGCATCAACGTCCCCCTCCCCGTTCCGGTGGCCTACCACTCCTTCGGCGGCTGGAAGAACTCCCTCTTCGGTGACAAGCACATCTATGGCCCCGAAGGCGTCTCCTTCTACACCCGCGGCAAAGTCATCACCTCACGCTGGCCCGAAACCCACCACGCTTCCGGCGCCTCCTACAACTTCCCCTCCAACTAACTCCTGCCAACCCCGCTAAAGAAAGACAACGCTGTCATGACTGATGTCGAGAACAAGCTGATCATCGGTACCGCCCCGGACTCCTGGGGTGTGTGGTTCCCGGATGATGCCCGGCAGACCCCGTGGGAACGGTTCCTGGATGAAGTTGCAGAGTCCGGCTACAAGTGGATCGAGCTGGGCCCTTACGGCTACTTGCCGAACGACCCCACCCGCTTGGCCGAAGAACTGAAGCAGCGCGACCTCAAGGTCACGGCCGGTACGGTCTTCACCGCCTTCCACCGTGGCACCAAACAGTACGACGAAGCCTGGGAGCCGGCCCGCAAGGTTGCCGAGCTGACCGCCGCCATGGGTGGCGAACACATTGTGGTCATTCCCGCGATGTGGCGTGACGACGTCACCGGTGAGGCTGTTGAGAACGGCGAACTGACCGATCTCCAGTGGGCTGATCTGTTCGCCGGTCACAACCGGATGGGCAAGGTCTTGCTGGAGGACTTCGGTCTGCACCAGCAGTTCCACTCCCATGCCGACTCCCATGTAGGGGCTCAGCAGGATATTGAGACCCTTCTGGCCGCGACGGATCCGAAGTACCTGAACCTCTGCCTGGATACCGGTCATGCCGAATACTGCGGTGCCTCCAGCTTGGAACTGATCAAGAACTACCCGGACCGCATTGGGTACTTGCACCTCAAGCAGATCAACCCCGAGGTCCTGGCCGAAGTCAACGAGAAGAACATGACATGGGCTGCAGCCAACCTTGCCGGTGTCATGACCGAGCCGCCCAATGGCCTTCCGGACCTGCGCGCCGTCATCGAAGCAGTCGAAGCGCTCAACCGGCCCATCTTCGGCATCGTGGAGCAGGACATGTACCCGGTAGCGTTTGACGTGCCGATGCCTATCGCCAAGCGAACCCGCAACTACCTGCTTTCCTGCGGATCCCGCACCAGGGTCCAGTAGCACTGCAGCAACCACAGCCACCAGCTTAATTTCACGAAGGACAAATACAGTGACCAAGACTCTCCGCGTTGCCGTCATCGGCGCAGGCCGCATGGGTGCGGACCACATCAAGCGTCTCAGTACCCGCATCCACGGCGCTGAAGTAGCCGCCGTCGTCGACGTTGATCTTGCCCGGGCGCAGGCAGCCGTTGAGGGAATCGACGGCGCAGTGGCGCTGGCCAGTGCCGATGAGGCGCTCAACAATGGCGACGTGAACGCCGTTCTGATCGCCACCCCAGGCTTCCTTCACGAGGAGATCCTCTACAAGGCACTGGAAAAGGACTTCCCGATCCTCTGCGAGAAGCCCCTGACCCCGGACGCAGAGAGCGCATGGAAGGTTGTCCAGGCTGAGCAGGCGCTGGGTCACAAGCGAATCCAGGTGGGATTCATGCGCCGCTTCGACGCCGAGTACTCGGCTTTGGGTGCCATCATCCGCAACAGCGAACTGGGAGAGCTGTTGATGTTGCACCACCAGCACCGCAACCCCAGCACGCCCGAAGGCTTCACCAACGAGATGCTGATCAACGACTCCGTGGTCCACGAGTTCGACGCGATCCGCTACTTCACAGGTGAAGAAATTACCTCCGTGCAGGTGCGTCTGGGCAAGCCCACCCGCAGCGCACCGAGGGGTCAGCATGATCCCCAGCATGTCCTGCTGGAAACAGAGTCCGGCGTGCTGGCTGACGTCGAAATCTATGTCAACGCTAAGTTCGGCTACCAAGTGGCCACGCAAGCTTCCTTTGAGGAAGGAATTGTGAGCCTCGGCGGAGACAGCGGCCCGTACGTCCAGGCCGCCGGCAAGTGGGGCGGCAACGTCACCCCCGGTTTCGAGGATCGTTTCGGTGCAGCCTACGACGTCGAAGTCCAGGCCTGGGTTGACGCTGCCCTCCGCGGCGAAATTGGCGGACCCACCGCGTGGGACGGCTATGCGACCGCCGCCTGCTGCGAAGCCGGCGTTGAGGCGCAGAAGTCGGGCGAGAAGGTCAAAGTTCAGCTGAACACCAAGCCGGATCTGTACAAGTAGGGGACCGGCCACGTGAAAATTGCACTCGATCCCACACCGTTTCATCACAGTCACTCCCTTTTGGAGTTCCCGCGGGTAGCTGCCGATCTGGGCTACAAGTACCTGCAAATGACCCCCCACGCGGACCTCATTCCTTTCTATAACCACCCCAAGGCGGACGACGAGCTGGTTCTTAAGCTCAAGGCGGCGTGCAAGGATGCCGGGGTTGAAATCGCCTCGGTCTTGCCTGTCCTTCGCTGGTCCGGCCCGGACGAGGACGCCCGTGAGGCTGCAGTCCGTTACTGGAAGCGGGCCATCCAGATCGCCGTGGACCTCGGTGTCCAGACCATGAACACCGAGTTCAGCGGCCGGCCGGAGAAAGCTGAGGAGTCCGAGCGCGCGTTCTACCGCTCCATGGAAGAACTGTTGCCCATTATCGAACGCGAGGATATGGATGTCCTGATCGATCCTCATCCCGATGACTTCGTCGAGGATGGTCTAGCAGCCCTTCGCGTCATCAGGGGCGTAAACTCCCCGAACATCGGCATGGTTTATGTTGCTTCGCACAGCTTCCACATGGGTAACAGGCCTCTGGAGATCATGCGGGCAGCCGGAGACAAGCTGCGCTTGGTACACGTCTCAGACACCATGGACCACCACGCTTCCCATGGGCTCCGCTACATTACCAACCCGCCCGGTAACGCTGTGCGCGTCCACCAGCACCTAAAGATCGGCGATGGTGACGTGAACTGGGACGAGTTCTTTGCCGGACTAAAGGAAATTGGCTTCCTGGACAAAGAAAACACTGTGATGGTTTCATCTGTCTTCGCTGAGGATGAGAACGCGGAGGACGTCTCTGTTTACCAATTGGAGACGATGAAGCAGCACATTCAAAAGGTCACCGCGTGAGTTCTTCCGTACCTGCGGACATTATGAAACGCCCGGGCAACCACAAGAGGGCGCTCAGGACAGTAACCATCATTTCCACCTTCGGTGGCCTGCTTTTTGGTTACGACACCGGGGTGATCAACGGCGCGCTTCCTTACATGCAGGAGGATTTGGGGCTTACACCGCTGACTGAAGGGCTGGTGACGTCCTCGCTCCTCTTCGGCGCGGCGTTCGGAGCACTTCTCGGTGGGCGCCTCGCTGACCGGCACGGACGCCGCAGGATGATCATGGTTCTGGCCATGATCTTCCTCTTGGGTACGCTCGCCTGCACGTTTGCGCCCACTACTGAAGTTATGGTGGTGGCCCGGTTTGTCCTTGGCTTGGCCGTTGGCGGAGCCTCGGTGACTGTTCCCGTTTACCTTGCGGAAGTATCTCCGAGCGCGCGCCGCGGACGGATCGTCACGCAGAACGAGCTCATGATCGTCACCGGTCAGCTGCTGGCTTTCATCTTCAACGCCTACCTGGGGAACACCTTCGGGGAAGCCGGGGGAATCTGGCGCTGGATGTTGGTCATAGCCACCCTTCCCGCCATTGCACTGTGGATTGGCATGAACTTCATGCCCGAGAGTCCGCGGTGGCTGGCCTCCATGGGCAATTTTGGAGAAACGCTTAGCGTCCTGCGACGAATACGTTCCCAGGAAGAAGCCCGGGTTGAGTTCGAAGAGGTCAAGGCCCTGGCCGTGGAGGACTATAAGTCCAAAATGGGTTCATGGAAGGACCTTGGCATTCCATGGCTGCGACGAATCTTCATGGTGGGCCTTGGGCTTGCAGTTATTCAGCAAATAACCGGCGTGAACTCCATCATGTACTACGGCACGCAGATTCTTGCTGAGTCCGGGTTCGGGCGGGAAGCTGCTCTAACGGCGAACATCGCAAATGGTGTTATATCCGTGCTGGCAACCTTCCTGGGCATCTGGCTGCTGGGCCGGGTGGGCCGCAGGAAAATGCTCATTACCGGGCAGATCGGCACCACCAGCGCATTGCTGCTGATTGGGATCTTCTCCTTGATCCTGCCGGAGGGTACAGCCCGCGGATTTGTGATCCTTGCCCTGACCGTCACGTTCCTTGCGTTCCAGCAAGGGGCCATCTCACCGGTGACCTGGTTGATGCTCTCCGAGATCTTCCCCTTGAAGATCAGGGGCTTGGGAATGGGCGCTTCGGCGTTTGTTCTCTGGATCGTCAACTTCCTGGTTGGATTTGGTTTCCCGCAGTTGCTGGCAGCCATTGGACTGTCCAATACCTTCTTCGTCTTTGCAGTCCTGGGCGTCGGTGCCATTGGCTTTGCCATGAAGTTCATTCCCGAAACCAAGGACAAGAGCCTTGAGGACCTGGAGCACTACTTCAAAAACATCGCCGGTTCGGCTGTTGTTGATTCGAAGGGATCAGTCTCAACCAAAGATCAGTGAGTAGTCTTTAGCAACGTTCAAAGGCGGTACCGCAGTTTCACTGCGGTACCGCCTTTTGCGTGCGCAGTATTCCACCCACCAAAACCAAGGACTTCAAAAAAGTTACGTGTTTACATCCTAATGTCAGGACAAACTATTGACTTATGTGCTCCGGATCACCATGATCAATGTAGGCGCAATCCGGTGGCTGCAAGGTAGCAGCCCGGAGCTGTAATCAAAGGAGATTCAAAGTGGGTAAATTTTCCTGGCGTAAGGCAACCCTCGTAGCGGCAGTTGTGCCGTTGATCGCACTGAGCGCATGCTCCAGCACTGGGGGTAAAACCGACGGATCGGGTAGCGGCAACGGGGGCGGCCAAGTTGCTTCCACGGAACGCATCAAAGTAGCCCTCATCACCCACGCTGCCCCTGGAGACACCTTCTGGGACATTCTCCGGAAGGGTGCGGAGGAAGCTGCAGCCAAAGACAACGTGGAATTGTTGTACACCTCCGATCCCGAGGGTGGGCGGCAGGCACAGCTAATCCAGCAGGCCATTGATCAGAAGGTGGCCGGCATTGCGGTCACCCTGGCCAAGCCGGACGCCCTGAAGGACGTCCTGAAGAAGGCTGAGGATGCAGGCATTCCCGTGGTCAGCCTCAACTCCGGTGCCGATGTGTGGAAGCAGGTTGGAGCCTTCACCCACTTCGGTTCAGACGAGAACCTGGCAGGCGCTGCAGTAGGTGAGAAGCTCGCCTCACAGGGCGTGAAGCACCCCATCTGCGTGATCATGGAGCAGGGCAACGTTGCCCTTGACTCGCGGTGTGCAGGCGTGAAATCCAAGGTTCCGGGTACGGAGAACCTGTTTGTCCAAGGCACGGACATGACCCAGGTTTCCTCCACGGTCACCGCAAAGCTGCAAGCCACACCGGATGCAGACGCCATCATTGGCCTCGGTGCACCGTTCACGCTGACCATCAACAAAGCAGTGGAGTCCTTGGGGCTCCAAAGCAAGGTCAAAGTTGCATCTTTCGATATGAACGGCGAGCTCGCCCAAGCCATCATCGACGGCAAGGTGGCCTTCACAGTGGACCAGCAGCCGTGGCTGCAGGGCTACGGCGCAATTGATGCCCTGTGGCAGGTCAAGCGCGGCGGTATCCACGTTGGCGGTGGCCTTCCGGTTCTGACCGGACCCTCCATCATCGATCAGTCGTCGGCTCCCGACGTCCTCAAGTTCGCCAAGGAAGGCATCCGCTAAGGATGCTCCCAGCGGGTTTCCGGGCCGCAAAGCCCGGAAACCCGCCTTAGCAGGAGAAAGCCATGACACAGACCTTGTCCAAATCCCCGCTCCCTCTACGCGATGAACGTGTTGGCAAGCGCAATCCCCTCCAAAAGCTGCTGGGTCGCCCGGAAGTCGGCGCACTCGTGGGCGCGATCGTCCTCTTCATCTTCTTCTCTTTGGTTTCCCCCACATTTTTGCAGCCGGCATCTTTTGCAACAGTCCTCTACGGAAGCTCCACCATCGGGATCATGGCCGTGGGCGTCTCCTTGCTGATGATCGGCGGCGAGTTCGATCTCTCTACCGGTGTCGCAGTGATTTCCTCGGCGCTGACGGCGTCAATGTTCAGCTGGTACTTCAGCACCAACGTCTGGGTGGGCGTTGGGCTTGCACTGCTGGTATCGCTGGCGATCGGGTTCATCAATGGCTGGATCCTCATGAAGACCAAGCTGCCGAGCTTCATTGTCACCTTGGCTACCTTCCTGATGTTGACCGGCCTGAACCTTGGATTGACCAGGATGATCGGTGGCGGCGTGTCCTCACCCTCCATCTCTGACATGGACGGTTTCGCCTCAGCCCAGGCAGTATTTGCCTCGTCCGTAAATCTGGGCGGCGTGGAAGTGAAGATCACCGTTTTCATGTGGATCGCGCTGGTTGCAGTAGCCACCTGGGTGCTCATGAGGACCCGCGTTGGCAACTGGATCTTCGCAGTGGGCGGTGACGCCAACGCTGCCCGTGCCGTAGGTGTCCCTGTAAAGGCAACCAAGATCGGGCTCTTTATGGGTGTGGGCTTCTGCGGCTGGATCCTGGGCATGCACAACCTCTTCGCCTTTGACTCGGTTCAGTCCGGCGAAGGTGTTGGTAACGAATTCCTCTACATCATCGCTGCAGTGATCGGTGGATGCCTTTTGACCGGAGGTTACGGATCAGCGGTGGGCGGCGCGATTGGTGCTTTCATCTTCGGCATGGCCAACAAGGGCATTGTGTACGCCCAATGGAACCCTGACTGGTTCAAGTTCTTCCTTGGGCTGATGCTGCTGCTCGCCACCATTGTCAACCTCATCGTCAAGCGCCGCGCGGAACTCAAGTAAGGGGCCCCGGAAAGTGAATGCAAAAGCCATCGATCAGGAAACGCTCCTTCAGAATGAGCGTGACCCCCTCACTCATACTCCTGTCCACCTGCTCTCCTTGGACGGGGTGGGTAAGCACTACGGCAATATCATCGCGCTGAGCGATGTGACCATGGCAGTAGACAACGGCCGGGTGACTTGTGTGCTCGGCGATAACGGCGCAGGCAAGTCAACGCTGATCAAGATCATTGCCGGACTTCACCAGCATGACGAAGGCATCCTGAAAATCATGGGGGAGGACCGGAAGTTCGGTTCACCCCGCGACGCACTGGATGCTGGCATTGCCACCGTGTACCAGGACCTCGCCGTGGTTCCACTGATGCCGATTTGGCGGAACTTTTTCCTGGGCTCCGAACTCACCAAGGGATTCGGGCCGTTCAAGTCCATGGACGTTGAGCGAATGAAAGCCATCACGCTCAAGGAACTGGCAGAGATGGGCATTGATCTTCGCGATGTAGAGCAGCCCATTGGACAGCTTTCCGGTGGCGAACGTCAATGTGTGGCAATTGCCAGGGCCGTGTACTTCGGCGCGAAGGTTCTTATTCTCGATGAGCCTACGGCGGCGTTGGGTGTGAAGCAGTCAGGTGTTGTCCTCCGCTACATCCTCCAGGCCAGGGACCGCGGACTCGGCGTCATCTTCATCACCCACAACCCCCATCACGCGTTCCCTGTTGGCGACCGGTTCCTGCTGCTCAAACGCGGAAAATCCATTGGCTACTACGACAAAAAGGACATCACCCTGGACGAGCTCACCGCCCAGATGGCCGGTGGCGCTGAGCTTGCCGAGCTCGCCCATGAGTTGGAACAACTCGGTGGCCACGGCGAGATCGTCAAGGAGGTTCAAGCCGAAGTGGCTGATGTCGCGGACAGCGTGAACGCAGGAGCTCCGAAACACGCCTAGCGGCAGGGCAAGTCCGGCGGAAACACGGGCGGGGTTCTCCGGAAATCGGGGCGCCCCGCCCCGCTGTGCGCCCGCTGCAGGAATCACACCAGCTATGCATCTCAATCAGAAGGGAGCACCATGCCGATCCGGGTAGGCGTTATAGGCGCCGGAATCATGGGCGCAGACCACATCAGGAATCTCTCCACCACTATTGGAGGCGCCGAGGTCAGTTTCGTCGCAGATCTGGACACCAACCGTGCCGCAGCCGCGGCACCTGCCACCGCGCGAATTACCTCAGACCCCACTGAGCTGATCAACTCCAGCGAGGTGGACGCCGTCGTTATTGCATCGCATGATTCCACGCACGCCGGTTTGGTGTTGGAATGCTTCGAAGCAATGACTCCTGTGCTCTGCGAAAAGCCACTGGCACCCACTCTCCTCGAAAGCATGGAAGTAGTGGCCGCTGACGCGGACATGGTGGCCGCAACGGGTACGTCGTTGCTCTCGCTAGGTTTCATGCGGCGTTTTGATCCAGGCTATGTGGCGCTGCGGCGTTCAGTGGCCGGCAGGGAACAGGGCGAGCCCCTCATGGTCCATTGCATCAGCCGGAATGGCTCAGCTGCAGCGGGAACAACTGCGGAATCCGCCATCACCAACTCGGCTATCCACGAACTGGACATTATTCCGTGGCTTCTGGACTCGCCTATCACCGAGGTGTCCTGGCAGGCAGGCAGGAGCACGCGCCGTGCAGAAGCCGGGTTACAGGACCCGGCATTTATGACCCTCCGTACTGCGGACGGGACCCTCACAACCTTGGAGCTCTTCCTCAACGCCCAGTACGGCTACACCACGCGCTGCGAGGTGGTGTCGGAACTGGGCATCACGTCCCTTCAGGAATCTTCCCTTCTGGATATCGAACAGGGTGGCCTCAAGCAGCAGATCATTCCTGCCGACTGGCGGCCCCGTTTCGCTGATGCCTACAGGCTTCAGCTACAGGCCTGGATTTCCGCGCTGGCCAACGGTGAAGCCCCGGTCCTTGCCGGCGCCCAGGATGGCCTTAATGCTTCCCTCGTTGCACAAGCCATGATCCAGTCGCTGCGAAGCGAAGGAACCTCAACGAAAGTGAATTACTCGTGACCCAAGCAACGCTTCCGCATTCGCGTGTGCCGGAATCCACCGATGCACCCATCCTGCGTTGGGGAATTCTGGGCCCGGGCTGGATTGCCGAGCGGTTCGCCGAATCCATCCAAGCCCATACAGGGCAGGTTATTGCCGCCGTCGGATCCCGCTCCCTGGGCCGGTCCAAAGCCTTTGCCGAGACGTACAACGTACCTGCCGCGTACGGCAGCTATGCCGAACTTGCCGCAGCGCCTGACGTGGACATCGTTTACGTCTGTACGCCCCACACCGGCCATCACGCGGCGGCTGTCCTGGCCATCGACGCCGGAAAGCACGTCCTGGTGGAAAAGCCGCTAGGACTCAATGCAGACCAGGCAAAGGACATTGCCAGCCGCGCCGAGGCGGCAGGTGTCTTTGCCGCTGAAGCAATGTGGACCTTCTTCCTCCCGAAATTCGACGTGATCAGGCAGATACTCGAGGCCGGAACGCTGGGGACCATCACCACGGTAGTGGCCGAGTACGGGGAACATTTTGACCCCTCGCACCGCATCTTTGATCCGGCATTAGCTGGAGGCCCGCTTCTGGACCTCGGGACATACCCGCTGGCCCTAGTCACCGAAGTGCTGGGAAGTCCCCGTCGGCTCCACGCTATCGGCGAGCCCCATGCATCAGGAGTCAACGCCCAGCTTTCGGCCATCATGCAGTTCGACGGCGGTGCGCAGGCTGTGGTGAACACGCACCTGCACAACTTCACACCCACCACCGCGACGATTGTTGGTTCAGAAGCCACCTTGGCGATCGATGGCCCCTTCAACATGCCGGGCCCGTTCGAGGTCAGGTTCCCCGACGGAACCCGCCTTCGCCATGAAGAACCAGTAGGCGGACACTTCGAGGGCCTCCATTACGAGGCAGCGGCGGTGGCCAGGGCCATTGCCGCGGGCCACACGCAGCTTAGCCAACGGACGCTGGCAGCGTCTGCCCGCACCTTGGAGGTGGCGGATGAGATTCGTCGCCAAATCGGCGTGGAATTTCCAGAACCAACAACTTCTACCTTGGAAGGAAAAATATGAGTGACGTCATTCTTGGTCTTGTCGGAGTGGGACGCATCGGTGTCATGCATGCCAACAACATCGCTGCCCTCAAGGAATCGCTTCAGCGCAGGGGCGTCAACGTCCATTTGAAGCTCACCGATGTTGCCGCGGAGCATGCACGGTCGGTCGCAGATGGCTTGGGGGCGGAGTTCCTGCCCTCAGTTGAGGAGCTGCTTGCGTCCGGTGTTGATGGCTTAGTGATTGCTACTGGAACGGCTACCCACCCTGACCTGATCCGCGCTGGAGTGGATGCGGGTATTCCGGTGTTCTGCGAGAAGCCTGTGGCGTTGAACGTCGCTGACGCACTGCCGGTGCTGGACTACATCAGGGAGAACAACGGCGTGGTGCAGATCGGCCACCAGCGGCGCTTTGACGCCGGATATGTGGAGGCCAAGCGCGCTTTCCAAGCCGGTGAGCTGGGATGGATCCACTCCTTGCGTGCCGTCACCTGCGACATGACACCACCACCCATCGGGTTCCTGGCAACGTCCGGAGGGCTCTTCCGGGATTGCTCGGTCCACGACTTCGATATCCTTCGCTGGCTGACGGGCCGCGAAATCGTGGAGGTCTACGCCAAAGGTTCCAACAACGGCGACCCGGAGATCGGGGGCGTGGGTGACGTGGACACGGCCTTGGCGCTCATTACTTTCGACGACGGCACGGTGGGCACGGTTTCTGCCAGCCGCTACAACGGCGCAGGTCACGACGTCCGCTTGGAGGTCCAGGGCTCCAACGGCTCGGTGATGGTGGGCTTGGATGAGAAAACCGCCATGGTGTCCGCTGAGAGTGGAGTCACCTTCCCGGAAGGAGATCCACACCTGACCTTCGCCGAGCGCTTTGACCAGGCTTACCACTCCGAGATGGTGGCTTTTGTTGAGCTGGTGATGGGGGAGCGCGGGAACCCTTGTACCCCAGAGGACGCGGTGGCAGCCTCCCGCGTGGCCGATGCAGCCCAGGAATCGCTGGCAACCGGCGTGCCCGTCAGGGTGGCCTTGAAAGTAGCCAGCTGACTGTCTGATGAAAGTGCCCCTTCTGCGGATCCTGTGGATTCGCTGAAGGGGCACTTTGCTCTCTGTTGCCGGGTGGTCGCCTGTTGCTAGGCGCCGAACGGCAACCGGGGGTCGATGTTCTGCCCTTCCCAGCTTTGCCGCACCCAGCCATGGTGGGGGTCGTCGCTGATCAACCATTCGCGAACGGGTCCGGGCCCTGCCATGACGTTGAGGTAGTACATGTCGTAGCCCGGCGCTGCCATGGCGGGACCGTGCCAACCATAGGGGACCAGGACGACGTCCCCGGTGCGAACCTCGGCGGAAACATCAATGGGCCGTTCATCGGAGGCGTACACCCGCTGGTAACCGATCGCATCGGCATCAGAGGGCGCACCGGAACCTGCGGCAACCTGCGTTTCGAAGTAGTAGATTTCCTCGAGGTGGGTCTCGCCGTCCTTTTCCTCATCGTGCTTGTGCGGGGGGTAGGAGGACCAGTTGCCGGCAGGTGTAATGACCTCGCACACAATGAAGCGGTGAGCCTCCAAAGCCGCCGGAGTGCCGAAGTTGTGCACCTGCCGCGAACAATTGCCGGCACCTCGCAACTCGACAGGCGTTTCGGCGGCGCTGACCAGCCGGGTGGGATAAGAGACACTGGCCGGGGCTGTTGCGATAGCTACGCGACCGCCGTCGGAAGAGGTGATGGTGACCGACTTTCCTGTGCCCGAGTACAGAACGTCGCTGGGGCCGTGGAACACGGAGGGCCGCCCTGAAAGGGCGTGCTCCACGCCATCCACAGCCACGGTGAAGGCGCCGTTGAGCGGCACCACAATGCGTTCCTCACCAACTGCGGGAAGTTCGACGGCGGCGCCAGCGGCGAGGGTGGCTACTTTGAGGCCGGTGTGGGCCCAGCCGTCAACGGATGTGGCGGAATCGGAGGTGCCAAGGGAGATGTCCCACACGCCGTCGGCGGCGGAACCCAGGGGGTAGACCCAATTGGTCATGGAAGGGGAATCCTTTTCGTGTGGTTGCTGTACCCGCTTGGCGGGCGTTAATCAGCGCTGTACGGAAATCAGCGCTGTACTGTTATCAGCGCTGGACGAGAGTCATTTCAAAACTGTAGGAATCGGCGCGGTAGACATGATGACCGGTCTCCACGTGGCGGCCGGTATCGTCCACAGCGGTTCGTTCCATGGTGACCAAGGCTGAGTTCACCTCGGTCTCCAGGAGGGGTGCCTGGTAGTCGTTGGCGATCATCGCCCCGATCCGTTGGGTTGCCAGCCGGAAGTTGACACCGCCGCGGCGGAGGATCGAATAGAGGCCTTCCGCTCCGAGCATGGCTTCGTCCATGGTGGCGATGTCATCGCGCACCCAGTTCTCCATCAGCGCCAAGGGCTTTCCCCCCACTTTGCGGAGGCGGGTGAAGTGGTAAACCTTGGATCCGGCAGGCAGTTCAAGCGCCGCGAGTGTGGCGGCGTCGGCTTCCTCGTGGGAAAAGCTCAGCACTGTGGTGGTGGGCTTCTTGCCGTTGTTGGTGAGATCGTCAAAGAGGCTGGAAAGTTCCAGGGGCCGGCGGACCTGGCTGGAGACTACTTGAGTTCCAACACCGCGTTTACGGACCAGGAGGCCGGAGCGGACCAGCTCGTCCATGGCTTTACGCATGGTTGGCCGGGAAAGGTTGAGCTGGGCTGCGAGGTCGATTTCGTTTTCCAGGCGGCTGCCCGGTTCCAGTACTCCGCTGTGAATCGCAGCCTCAATGCCCTGAACTACTTGGTGATAGAGGGGCACGGGGGAGGAACGGTCTATGTTGAGACCAAGTTTAGTGACCACTGGAGTACCCCGGGTTTCAGGCTCTTACCCGGCATCCATGGTGGAATGCGGGCAATGTAGCCATTTGTTCGCTTGATAGGACATACTTTCCATCTTGATGGTAGCAGTGAACTTTCCATGGTCAAATGGTTGGCTCGACGTTGCGGCATGTTGTTGATCCCAGCCACGGCGCCCATCAGACTTAAGGCGCCTGAGGACAATCACTATGTAGGGGAGTTGAGTGTCATGCCTAAGACCGGAAAGAACCATCACGCCCGCAAGGACGAGCTGCCGTCCACGCTTCAGCGCTCGGAGCAGAAGGCCCAGGACACTTTTGCCAAAACTTACGATTCCGCAATGGACACCTATGACGACGATCCTGGCAGGGCTGCCCGCACTGCCTTTGCGGCAGTCAAGCACAGCTACGAGAAGGTAGGTGACCACTGGGAGCCCAAAGAAGATCGCGGACCCTCTGATGATCATGCCGAGGAAGGTGTTAACTCTCCCAAACCCACCGCCGGGGGAGTGGACGCCCATGCTTCCAAGGAGCATCTGTACCGGCGGGCCAAGGAAATGCAGATCAAGGGCCGCTCAAAGATGGATAAGGAAGAACTGGTGAAGGCGCTGCAGAAGGCCAATGATGCCGCTACCCGTAAGGCGCGGGAGGGCTGAGGCGGCCAGCCGGTTCAGGAACCGCTGCCTCTGGACTGATGATAAGTATCCTGATAGTTCTTGAGGAACTGAAGGACTACTAGCTCATCGAGGTGCATGGTGGCTGACCGCATCGCCGACATTTGGGGGACACGAACGCCGTTCGCTGCCGGAGGAGACTGGCCCGAACGTGTGGACGTTGCATTGGACAAGGGCCTTAAGGAAGAGGACGTGGACCAGTGGGTCCAGTCCGCGTGCGTCCTGTGCAGCAATGGTTGCGGCTGTGACATTGCCGTCAAAGACGGTGCCATGGTGGGCATACGCGGCCGAGTCCAGGACCGTGTCAACAAAGGCCGCCTCGGTCCAAAAGGACTCTTTGCCAGTTGGCAGGGCGTAGCCAATAAGGACCGGATCACCCGTCCGTTGGTTCGCGAAGGCGATCGCCTGGTGGAGACCGATTGGGATACCGCCATGAGCCGGGTGGTTGGACGAAGCAAGGAGGTACTGGCCCGCAAGGGTCCGCTCAGCCATGGCTTCTACACCAGCGGTCAACTCTTCCTGGAGGAGTACTACGCCCTGGCCATGATCGGCAAAGCCGGCATCGGCACCCCGCATATGGATGGCAACACACGCCTGTGCACAGCGACAGCCGCTTCCTCCCTCAAGGAGACTTTTGGTGCTGACGGGCAACCTGGAGCCTATGAGGACATCGACCATTGCGATGCGATCTTCCTCTACGGCCACAATATGCCGGAGACGCAGACGGTCCTCTGGTCCCGCATCCTGGACCGCCTTGCCGGCCCGACACCGCCCAAGCTGGTCTGTGTAGATCCCCGGAACACTGAGGCTGCTCGGTACGCCGACGTTCATTTGGCGGTCCGGCCGGGCACCAACCTGGCGTTAATGCACGCTCTTATCCGTGAGGTACTGGAGAACGGGTGGTTCGAGTCCGGGTACGTTAAAGAACACACGCTCGGCTTTGATGAGTTGAGAAGCACGGTGGAGAAATGGACGCCGGAGGCCGCTGCGGAAGTGTGCGGTGTTTCGGCCAATGACATCAGGAAAGCAGCACGCATCTTTGGCACCTCAAAGGCAGTGCTCTCCACAGTACTTCAAGGGTTCTACCAGTCGGCCCAGGCAACTGCCTCCTCTTGCCAAGTGAACAATTTGCACCTGTTGCGGGGGATGCTTGGCCGCCCGGGGGCCGGGCTGCTTCAAATGAACGGTCAACCTACAGCCCAAAACAACAGGGAATGCGGGGCCGACGGCGATCTTCCGGGCTTCCGTAACTGGGGCAATCAGGAGCATATTGCACAATTGGCAGCGCTGTGGGACGTTGACCCTGCCATCATTCCTCATTGGGCACCGCCCACCCACGCCATGCAAATCTTCCGCTACGCAGAGCAGGGATCCATCAGCTTCCTTTGGGTCTCTGCCACGAATCCTGCCGTCTCCATGCCTGAGCTTCATCGGATCCGGAACATATTGGCCAAACCCGAGCTGTTCCTCGTGGTTCAGGACATGTACTTGACCGAAACGGCGCAACTGGCCGACGTCGTCCTGCCAGCCGCGGCTTGGGGTGAAAAGACCGGGACGTTCACCAATGCCTCCAGGGTGGTCCACTTGTCAGAGAAGGCCGTAGATCCCCGGGAGAGTCCCGCAGCGACCTCTCAATTTTCCTGGACTACTCGCGCCGGATGGGATTCACAACCCTGGACGGCTCGCCACTGATCACTTGGGAAGGCCCGGAAGCAGCCTTTGAGGCGTGGAAAGAATGTTCCCGTGGGCGGCCTTGCGATTACACGGGCTTGACGTATGCCAAACTCCGCGGTGGCAGCGGAATCCCGTGGCCATGCAATGATGCCCATCCTGACGGTACTGCCCGGCTTTATGCCGATGGCCGCTTCCCCACCGGTCCTGATGACTGCGAAAATTTTGGCCATGATGTGCTCACCGGAGCAGAAGTGGAGCCTGATTCTTATAGAGCGTCCCAACCCAACGGCAGGGCCTTCCTGAAGACTACTCAGTACCATCCCCCTCACGAGGAACCGGACGCGGACTATCCACTCCGCTTCACCACGGGCCGAACGGCCTATCACTTCCACACCCGGACCAAGACTGCACGCTCCCGTGAACTGAATTCCGCCGCCCCTACAATGTGGGTGGAGTTGTCCGTTGAATACGCCGCGGAGCTGGGAATTTCCGAGGGCGACATTGTGCGGGTCACCTCCCGAAGGGGGCATGTAGAGGCTCCGGCCAGGGTGAGCGGGGTCCGCCCGGGAACTGTGTTTGCGCCCTTTCATTATGGCTATTGGGACAGTAACGCGGAGAACGGTGAAGAAGGCAGGCACAACACCGCTGCGAACGAGCTCACTCTTACTGAGTGGGATCCGGTGTCCAAGCAGCCGGTGTTCAAGAATGCCGCCGTCAAGGTGGAGCGGATCAAGCAGGGCGTGGGACCGGCTCCGGCTCCCCTGACAACGGCATCCAGGCCGGAAGGACAGCGGCCATGAATCTTCACATCTACCTTGGTCTCCTTCATCAGGGTGAACAAACGCTGGCCCACTCCTTCCGTCAGGTGTCACGGGGGCATGGTGACGAGCCTGACATCCACTTCCTGTGTGAAACCCTGGCCGGGCAGTCCCAGCACCATGTGGATCTCCTTCTGCCGGTCGTTCAGCGTTATGGGGAGGACGGCTCGGACAATGAACCGGAAAGGCTGCACGCAGAGGGGCTGAAAGAAACCCGCAGCGGACCTATAGGCCTTTTGCGGGATCTTCAGGACCTGTATGTGCTGGCCGGCATGGTGGACATTACCTGGACGGTAGTTGAGCAAGCCGGGCAGGCTCTTCGCGACCGGGAACTGTTGAATGTGGTGGAACTGTGCCGTCAGGAAACCGAGGTACAGATCCGGTGGTTGAAAACCCGGATAAAGCAGGCTGCGCCCCAAGCGCTGCTGGCCAGTGACTGATTCAGATGGTGGCATCATGGTGTAGCCGGGGTACGAGTGTGCACTCTCACGTCGGCGGGACGTGCGCCAAATATGCAGGAACGGGTTTACACCGGCATAGTTAACATCTTGGGCTTGCACTTATGGGTACAGTCACCGCATGAAGGCAGGACAGAAACGAACAGGGGCTTAACTTGGCAGGTAATGCGACCTTCCGCCACAGCAACACCGCACTGCTCTCCGTGAGCAGCGTAGAGGCTCCCAGGATTGTGAGCTCCACCGACTTTGACAGGAAGTTGGCGTCGACCCTAAAACGGCTGAAGTTTCCGCCGCGATTGCTGGAACGCGTAGCGGGCATCACGCACCGCCGCTGGTGGGCTGCCGGTACGTCTTTTGACGACGCCGCTGTGGAAGCTGGCGCCAAAGCCTTGGCGGAGGCCGGCGTCGAAGCCTCGGAAGTGGGCTTGTTGATCAACACGTCGGTGACCAGACGCAACCTGGAGCCGTCCGTGGCGGTGAAGATCCATCACGAGCTAGGCCTGCCGTCCTCGGCCATGAACTTTGATTTGGCTAACGCCTGCCTCGGATTTGTTAACGGGTTGATCCTGGCCGCAAACATGATCGACTCGGGACAGATCAGGTACGCGGTGATCGTCAACGGTGAAGACGCACAGGGTACACAGGAAGCCACCCTGGCCCGCCTGCAGCGGCCTGAAACTACGCGTGAGGACTTCAACCGCGAATTCGCCACGCTGACCCTTGGATCCGGGGCTGCCGCTGCGGTCCTGGGTCCCGTTGATGAGCACCCGGGCGCCCACCGGCTTGTGGGTGGAGTCATGCGTGCAGGTACCGAACACCATGAATTGTGCGTGGGAGGCATCGACGGCATGTCTACCGACACCAAAGGACTGCTCGACGGCGGTCTGCAGCTTGTGGTGGACGCTTGGCATGAGGCCCAGCCTGAGTGGGATTGGGCCAGCATGGACCGCTACGTCACCCATCAGGTCAGCAACGCCTACACCCAGGCCATCATCAACGCGATCGATTTGGACCCGGAGAAGGTCCCCATCACTTTCCCGCACTGGGGCAACGTGGGTCCTGCCTCGCTTCCCATGACACTGGCAGCCCAGGCGCAGTCTTTAACCACGGGCGACCGGGTGCTGTGCATGGGCGTGGGATCCGGACTCAACGCTGGAATGGTGGAAATCGTTTGGTAGCCGCCAACTGGCCCGGTGTGGACCCTGAATGGTCCCGGACAATCCGGGTAAAGTCCACATCTGCTGTGGACGCGCCAGGAGCTATCCGCCGGTGGCATTTGCTGGATAACGGCGCCCAGCTGACGCGTCGTGGCCTGACCCCGATCGGTACGTTGCTGTGCGTTCACGGCAACCCTACCTGGTCCTACCTTTGGCGGTCCCTGTTGAGCGCGGGAGCAGACCCGGCCCATCCGTGGCGGGTTGTGGCTGTGGACCAGCTGGATATGGGCTACTCGGAGCGCACCGGGACCTTTCGGCGGTTGGCTGACCGCATCAACGATCTGGGCGACCTCACGGAGGCGTTGGGCCTGGAAGGACCTATAGTCACCGTGGGGCATGACTGGGGCGGCGTCATCAGCGCAGGTTGGGCCCTGGAGCACCCGGAGCACCTCGCAGGGGTTGTGCTGACCAATACGGCGGTCCACCATCCCGCCGATTCCCCGCTTCCCGCCGCTCTCCGGCTAGCTTTACACCCCGCTGTCCACCGCTGGGGCACCACCACTTCGGACGCCTTCCTCCGCGTGACGCACTCGCTGGCCAAACCCGGGCTGCCCGCAGACGTACGGAAAGCCTTCATGGCTCCTTATCGCGGTGCCGGGCGTCGGGCCGGGGTGGGAAACTTTGTTGCCGATATCCCCGCGGATGCCGCTCATCCCAGTTTCCCTGCGCTCAATGATGTAGCCGAGGGCTTGCGCGCACTGAAGGTACCGGCCTTGATGCTGTGGGGCCCTATGGACCCGATCTTCTCAGACCGGTACCTCAAGGACCTTGTTGGTCGCCTACCGCACGCAGAGGTCCATCGCTTCGAAGGTGCAGGACACCTTGTGGCAGAGGACCGGGATATCGCTACACCGGTCTTTGGCTGGCTGGCTGTGCACGGTGACGATTCTCGCGGCCTTGGTCCGCGCTTGGTTGAAGAGAGGCCGGACGACTTCAGGCCCCTATGGGACTCACTCGTCCAGCTGGCGGCCGGACCATCCAAGGAAGAGATTGCCGTTGCCGAGATGGCGCCCGATGGCAGTGTGAGGCATTCCCTCACCTGGCAACAGCTGGACAGCCGGGTCACGGAACTGGCGGCGGGTCTGAGGGAAATCGGGGTAGGGCGCGGAAGTCGCGTGAGCCTGATGATTCCACCGGGAACTGAGCTGACGGTGGCGCTGTATGCCTGCCTGAGGTTGGGTGCGGTAGTTGTAGTGGCCGATGCCGGATTGGGACTCAAGGGCATGAGTCGTGCTGTGAAGGGCGCTACCGCTGACTTCCTAATTGGCATAGACAAAGCCCTGGCGGCTGCTTCGGCGCTCGGCTGGCCGGGACGCCGGATCAGCGTTGAGGAACTGCCAACCGTCCGCCGTCGGATCCTGGGCGTGGAGAGCTCACTGGCTTCGCTCACCCAACGCGGCACCAAGAGCGCAGGCCATCAGCACGGGGACTCAGTGGACCCGGATGCGCCCTCTGCCGTGCTCTTTACCTCAGGATCCACCGGCCCAGCCAAGGGCGTGCTGTACACCCACCGGCAGCTGGCAGCAATGAGGGATACAGTTGCCGAGACTTTTGGCATCCGGTCCGGTGCCCGGCTGGTTGCAGGGTTCGCGCCTTTTGCCTTGTTGGGACCTGCGTTGGGGGCTGTTTCGGTGACTCCAGCCATGGATGTTACGGCTCCGCGCACGCTAACGGCGCGCGCATTGGCCCAAGCCGTGGCCGCCATTGATGCCACAGTGATCTTTGCTTCACCCGCGGCTTTGCGTAATGTGGTGGCCACTCGGGAGGACCTGGACGGTTCACTTCTGAAGGAGCTCTCCACCGTGGAGAAGCTCCTGTCCGCAGGCGCTCCCGTCTCCGAGTCCCTCCTGACCAAGGTCCAGCAGTTGATTCCGCAAGCGTCCCTGCACACGCCGTACGGGATGACGGAGGCATTGCCGGTCACGGACATTAGCTTTGATGAGATCCGGGCAGCGGCAGCCGATGCGGCTGCCGGAATTCTCATGGGCGCTGGCAGCGGCGTGTGCGTTGGCTTGCCCGTGCACGGAGTCCGTTTAGCAGTTGTTCCGCTGGCGGCCGATGGCACGGCGACCGATGAGCACACCGTCACTGACGCGGGGGTCACCGGGGAGATACTGGTCAGCGGGCCGCACGTCAAAGAAGCCTACGACAGGCTTTGGCTGACCCAACGGGCAAGTGCCTCCCTCACTGGTTGGCACCGGACCGGGGATGTGGGCCACTTTGATGCCGCTGGACGCTTGTGGGTTGAGGGCCGCCTTGCCCACGTTGTGACCTCACCCGGGGCCGTAGTGACTCCGGTGGGCGCCGAGCAGTCGATCGAACGCCTGGACTCCGTCCGAATGGCCGCCATTACCGGTGTTGGACCGTCCGGAACCCAAGCCGTGGTGGCCGTCGTCGAAACCGAGCCTGCGGTCCCCAAAGCCGGACTCGCAACGCCGGAACTCGCGGGGAATGTACGGAAAGCGGCTGCGAAGGCCGGTGTCGACGTCAGCGCTGTGCTGGTGATCCCGCAACAGCCCACCGACATCAGGCACAACGCCAAGATAGACAGGACCCGTCTGGGGATCTGGGCTTCGCAAATGCTGGCCGGCGGCCGCGCGGGTAAGCCATGAGGGTTCTTGTCACGGGTGCCAGCGGCCTCCTCGGCGGCGAGGTGGCCCGGCAATTGCTGCGTCACGGCCACGATGTTGCAACGTTCCAGCGCCGCCCCTCAGGTGTTGAAGGCGTGCAGGATTTCCGGGGGGCCATCAATGACGACGCCGCCCTCCGCCCTGCCATTGAGGGTGCGGAGGGAATTGTGCACCTTGCCGCCAAGGTTTCCGTCACAGGGCCTGAGGCTGAGTTTGTTGCTGTCAACGTGGAGGGTACCCGCCGTTTACTCCACATGGCCGCAGCGGCCGGGGTCCGGGACGTAGTATTCGTCTCCTCACCATCCGTGGCCCATTCCGGAACGGCAATCATGGGCTCGGGCGCGGACAAAGCAGACCCCCGGCAGGCGCGCGGAGCTTACGCCCGCACCAAGGCCGCCGCTGAGTTGCTGGCCCTGGAGGCTGATCGGCCAGGGTTCCGGGTGGCGGCTGTGCGGCCCCATATTGTGTGGGGCCCCGGCGACACGCAACTGGTTGAACGGGTACTGGACCGTGCCGGCAGTGGCCGCTTGCCCCTGTTGGATTCAGGCGCCGCGTTGATAGACACCACGTATCTGGACAACGCCGCCTCGGCGATCGTCGCAGCGCTGCACCGCATGGAGCATATCCATGGCGGGGCAGTGGTGGTGAGCAATGGGGAACCGCGGCCAATAGGTGAGCTGCTGGCCGGCATTTGCGCAGCCGGCGGCGTGGCACCGCCGTCGTGGTCCGTCCCGGGTGGGCTGGCACGCGCAGCTGGAGCGCTGGTGGAAAAGTTCTGGACCTGGTCCGGACGCCGCGAAGAGCCGCCCATGACCCGCTTCCTCGCTGAGCAGCTCTCCACCGCCCACTGGTTCGATCAACGCCTCACCAGGGAACTGCTGGACTGGACGCCGGCCGTCTCTCTTGATGAAGGGCTGGCCAGGCTGGCCGCGTACTACGGTTCGCGTGCTTCGGAGAATGGCTAAAAGGGTCGGTGCCTAAATGCCGAGGCGTGATCGGCCAGATGCCACGTCATAGGTGCTCGGTCGGGTGACCATAAAAGATCATCATGCTTACTATTGTGGAACACTCGAAGTTGGAGAGGGACACCACAGAAGGAGCGGACATGGCATTGAGCAAGGGGACGCGCGTTGAGTGGAACACTCCACAGGGTAAGACGCACGGCAAGATTGTGGAAAAGAAGACCAGCGATTTTGAGCTGGACGGAAACAAACACGTAGCAAGTGAGGACGAGCCACAGTATGTGGTTGAGTCCGCCAAAACCGGTGCCAGGGCCGCGCACAAAGGCTCCGCTTTGACTGAAAAGAGCTAGCGGAATGGCCGGGCAGTACCAAGTGGTCATCATTGGCGGGGGGAACGCAGGCATTTCCTTGGCCGCACGGTTGATGCGATACGGCATAAAAGACATCGCGCTGATTGAACCGAAGGAGCACCACTTCTACCAGCCACTGTTTTCGCACATAGCCGGCGGCCGGGCCGAAGTGAAAGAAGCAGTCCGCAGCCAGGAGTCCGTCACGCCCAAGGGTGTGGCATGGATCAAGGACAAAGCCGCGGACGTGGATGCGACATCCAATGTTGTGACGCTTGAATCCGGTTCAACAGTGACGTACGGGCATCTTGTCCTTTGCCCGGGCCTGCAGTACAACTGGGACGCGGTTCCAGGGCTGTCGGAGGCCGTACATTCACCCCACGGGTCCTCGCACTATGAGTTTGAACTTGCCCCCAAGCTTTGGACACTCTTGAGCTCAATGACGTCCGGTACCGTGATTTTTACCATGCCGGCGGGACCCGTCAAATGCGCCGGAGCCAGCCAGAAACCAATGTATCTAGCCTGCGATTACTGGCGGGAAAAAGGTGTTCTGGAAGACATCCGGGTCATCATGGTCCAGCCCTATCCCACGGTCTTCGGTATTGCCGAGGTTGACCGGGAACTGAACCGCAAGATCGCCGAGTACGGGATTGAACTGCGCACTAACAGCGAGTTGGTATCAGTGGATGCCGCCGGTCAAACGGCCACCATCCGGAACACCATGGATCACACTTCTGAGGAGCTGGATTACGACGTCCTGAATGCTGTTCCTCCGCAATCGGCCCCGGACTGGCTCAAAGGCACCGATTTGCCGGCAGCCGGGGACGTGCATGGATTCGTTGAGGTGGACACGCAGACACTGCAGCATCCCAGATACCCGACCATCTGGTCACTGGGCGACGCCGCTGGAACCTCCAACTCGAAGGCAGGCGGGGCACTCCGTCAGCAGACCAAGGTCCTGGCAAAAAACCTTGTTTCGGCCCGTAAAGGCCAACCGCTCAAGGCCATGTACAACGGATATTCGGTGTGTCCGTTCACCGTTTCACGGAACACAGTGGTCTTCGCCGAGTTCGACGCCGGTTACCGGCCCATGCCTACCATTCCCAAGGTACCCACCTGGAAGGAAAGCCGGTTGTCCTGGTGGGTGGACCGCGACATGTTCCCGCAGGTCTACTGGCACTTGATCCTTAAAGGGCGGGCCTAGAGCAAAGGGCGGGCCTAGTGCCGAATTCCCGATCCCGGCAGGACTCAAAAGACCGGTCAGGCCCAAGGGTCTGACCGGTCTCCCGTTGATTAGGATGAGAATCTAGGCGGGCTGAATGTTCTCCGCCTGCGGACCTTTGGGACCCTGCGTGATGTCGAACTGTACCTTCTGGTTTTCCTCCAGCGAGCGGTATCCACTCGACGTAATCGCTGAGTAGTGAGCAAACACGTCTGGGCCTCCATCGTCCGGGGCGATGAATCCGAAACCCTTTTCAGCGTTAAACCACTTAACTGTTCCTGTTGCCATGCCTTTATTTTCCTTCACCCGGGTCGCTGGTCGGTCCCGCTGGTCGGTTTACCGTCCCTGCCACTCACGTTATGAGCCTATGGGCCGGTTCGCCTTGGGGCAACACTTTTCGCCCGCATTACCTGCTGCCTAAAGGTTCATGCTTGAGGAGTGTTCACCGGGGATGCGACGGCTTTCGGCCTGCGCAGGCTGCGCAGTGCCAGCATGGGAAACAGCAGTACCGAGAGCATCCCGGCACCGATGAGGGCCGAGGAAATCCCGCTGGTAATCCACCCGTGTTCGCGGCCGATGGTTGTCACGGCTACGATAATCGGCAGCCCTGTGGCGCCAAACAGCATGAGTGCGCTCTTGGCCGCCCGGCTGGAGCCTGGAGGGGCGGCCAGTAGCGACGGGAGTCCACGAATTATCAGCAGGAGGACAAGGAAAAGCGGGACCAGCACAAGGGTCATCACGTTGGAAGTCAATGCGCCAAGATCAAAGTCAATTCCGGTGTCAATGAAGAAGATGGGGACCAGGAAGCCGAAAGCTACGGCGTCGATCTTGGTTTCAATAACTTCCCTGTCCGCAACCGGGGCGCGCGCTATGGTCACCTTCCACAGGACTCCAGCGGCGAAGGCTCCCAGCAGCATGTCCAGCCCCAGGACCATGCTGAGCACCACCAGCGAACTGAGGATCAGTAGAATTGTCCGCATAGCGAACTGGCTGCTGGTGTGCAATGTGGCGGTCACTTGAGCGTGCAGCAGGGTGTGCCGGGCTTGGGAAGCCAAGTAGATGGATACGCCGGTCAATATGACAAAACCCAATAGGACTCCTGAGGCAACACCCAGTTGTTTGCCGCTGAAGAACAGCGAGATAGCTATCAGCGGGCCGAACTCTCCGGCTGCCCCCAAAGCTGTCGCGGCCACGCCGACGGGTGACGTGGACGTGCCGGCGTCGCGCAGGATCGGCAGCAACGCCCCAAGCGCGGTGGAGCAAAGTGCAACGCCGATGATCACGGCAGCCTCGGGCGAGGGCCCCATCGCAAAGCCTGCAGCTATCCCTGCCGCCAAGGAGATGATCCAGCCCGCGGACGCGCGGTAAATGGGGCGTCCCCGGATGGCCTGGAAATCGATCTCGTTGCCAGCCACGAAAAAGAGCATCGCCAGTCCGAAGTCCGCAAGGGTGTCGGTGAAGGTGGTGGACTGTACCCAGCCCAACAGGCTGGGGCCAAGGAGGATGCCCAGAAGGATCTCAAAGACCACAATGGGCACTCTGACCCAGCGGCCAAGGAAGCGGGTGGCAAGGGGGGCCACGACCGCCATCAGGGCGATCAGGACCAGCGACGTGGACAAGCCTTGCATCGGCAGTGCCTCCGGTACTCAGTAAGGTGTTCAGGTTCCCGGCTTACCCGGCCATTGCTTTCCCGCCCAGGGGTCATAATCTGCTATTAGTTCCTCCTGGGGTGGGCGCTGACCTTCCGGGATGTGCTGAAGATTCACCCGGACCCTGTACCAGAGTGAACTTGATCCACGCATGCCGTCAATGAGGACGTCGGCCGGGTGAAGCAGCGAAACAATGCCCGAGTGCCGGTCCTTCCATTCCTCCAAGGCCGCCTGGGCTTCAGGTTTGGTCTTGCTCCGGGCCACTTCGATCAGGGGCATTGCCGAGACCCTCCGGCCCGATCCATCTCCGCTCCTCGGCGCCTTCTCGGCAGGTCCCAGCTCCCTGGCGAGGGCAAGAAGGGCGTCCAGCGAGCCGGCGGCATCATCGATCCCAGCATGGGGATCGCCCAACGCCGCGAAACGGTCCGGGACGGAGCGGACCGTGAACTGATCCGGCCGAGCCGAACGCACTTCTTCCCACGTCAGGGGCGTTGAGACGCGGGCGTCAGGGCGGGAACGGACCGAATATGCAGAAGCTACGGTGCGGTCCTTGGCGTTCTGGTTGAAGTCCACGAAAACACTCTCGCCACGCTCTTCCTTCCACCATTTGGCAGTCGCCAGTCCGGGAGCGCGATTCTCCACCTCCCGGGCCAGCGTTTCGGCGGCGAGGCGCACCTCCTTGTACGACCACCTGGGCGAGATGCGGACCAGGATGTGGAGGCCGCGGGAACCGCTGGTCTTAGGCCATCCCACCAGTCCTGTGTCATCCAAAACATCCCGCGCTACATAAGCAGTATCCACGATCCGGGACCAGTCGACGCCCGGCATGGGGTCCAGGTCCACCCGGAGTTCATCGGGGTGGTCAAGGTCCTCCGCCCGAACGGGGTGCGGATTCAGATCCAGGCAGCCGAGGTTCACAACCCAGGCAAGGCCGGCGGCATCCCGGATCACTGCCTCCTCAGCCGAGGTACCGGAGGAATAGTGGAGCGTAGCGGTGTCAATGAAGGCAGGGTGGTTTTCAGGGACGCGTTTCTGGAAGAACGGTTCTGCGTCGATGCCCTTGGGGAAGCGCTTGAGCACCATGGGCCGCCCGCCCGCCCCGCGCAGCGCCCCTTCCGCAACAGCGAGGTAGTACTTCACAAGATCGAGCTTGGTCAGGCCGGGTTCGGGGAAAACCACTTTGTCCGGGTTGGATATCCGGACCTCCTGGCCGGCGATGTCCAGGATCTCTGCCGGGGACTTTGCGGGGTTCATGCGGCAACGCTAGCAATCAACTGTCCTCCCAGCCAGAGTTGTACCCGGAAAATGTGGACGAAAGGAACTGCAACCAGCATTAAAAAATGTCCAACTGGCTTTAAAAATATAACTGGGTATGGTGTTGTCATAGCAAAAACGTAAGGAGCTGGAAATGTCTGGAAAGTCACCCAACGGCGCCAAGGCCAAAAAGTCTGGTAAGACGATTTTGGAAAAGCGGGCTGAAAAAAGGGCAAAGGCAGAAGGCGGCGAGGGTCTCTTTATAAAGCCTCGCAAGAACCAGCGCTAGCGCACGGGGTGAGGTTCCGCCTCCATGTCTACCGCCTGGATTTTCGGCGGGCGGTAGACATGGAGCCAAGGAAAATCTCCTAATTGTAAGGATATGGAAAATTGTCATGGGTACATTAATTACTTCGCTTATTGTTCCTGCGCGGCTCCACGAGAAAATTCGAGTGGAATCGATCCAGGCAAGCATGGTGGTGAAGCAATTACTCGTGGACGGGAATTTTGAAGCGATATCCGGCCGCGACTGGCACGTGCTACTCAACGATCAGGCAGCCCACATTCCATTGCCACTGAACCCCCGGGCGGAGGTTTTGATCAGGGAAGCGGGCGCATCCATGGAGGGAACGGTGAGCGGCACCGCGGTGTTCCTTGGCCATGGAATCAACGGGGGCGATCAGGATGTGCCCGGCCACCTGTTGGCCTTGGCGGAGCGCCTCTTTGAAGCTCGGCTGGCAGCTTAAGCGGCGCGGATTCCCAGGGGAGTGAGGGGCAGGCCGACTATATTGGGCCTGTCAGCCCACCACCACCATTGAGGGAGCCTGCACACTATGGCCAAGGAACTTGCCACCCAACTCATCGAACAACTCCAGGCTGCCGGGGTGCAACGGATCTATGGAATCGTTGGAGACAGCCTGAACCCGATCGTTGATGCTGTCCGGCAAACAGGAGGCTCCGCTAACGGCGGCATTGACTGGATCCATGTACGTCACGAGGAAGCCGCTGCTTTTGCGGCTGCCGCGGAGGCCCAACTGACTGGAAAGCTGGCGGTTTGCGCCGGATCATGCGGGCCGGGCAACCTGCACCTGATCAATGGGCTCTATGACGCCAACCGTACTGGCGCCCCGGTGCTGGCCATCGCCTCGCACATCCCCAGCAAGCAAATCGGCAGCGGCTTCTTTCAGGAAACCCATCCGGACCGGCTCTTCAATGAGTGCTCCGTGTATTCGGAGATGATCAGTACTGCCGAACAGGCTCCGCGGGTGATGCACAGTGCCATTCAAAACGCCATAGGACTTGGCGGAGTGGCCGTCGTAACCTTGCCGGGGGACATCGCCGGGCTTGAGGCTACAGCCCCAACGCCGCTACCGGCAACGTTCCGGCCCGCCGCGCTGGTCCCGGATCCCCACAGTGTCCGGGAACTTGCGGACGCCATCAACGACGCCGGCAAGGTGGCCATCTTTGCAGGTGCAGGTGTCCAGGGTGCCCACCATGAACTGATCGCCTTGGCCGAACTCATCAACGCTCCCATCGGCCACTCCCTGCGGGGCAAGGACTTCGTCCAATACGACAACCCCTTCGATATTGGCATGACCGGCCTGCTCGGCTATGGAGCGGCAGCCGAGGGCATCGAGGACGCGGACCTGCTGATCCTGCTGGGCACCGATTTCCCTTACGACCAATTCCTGCCGGACACTCGGACGGCCCAGGTGGACCGGGCGGCCCAGCGGCTGGGGCGCCGCACCGACGTCGACATCGCCGTTCATGGCGATGTCCTGCCGACCCTCAAGGCCCTTCTGCCACTGGTCAAAGCGAAGAAGAGCCGCCGCTTTTTGGACCAGATGCTCAAGAAGCACGATCGCCTCATGAACAGAGCCGTGGGCGCCTACACGCGCAAAGTGGAAAAGAAGCAGCCGATACACCCCGAGTACGCTGCCTCGTTGTTGGACCAGATCGCGGCGGAGAATGCGATCTTCACCGCGGACACCGGCATGTGCAACGTTTGGACGGCCCGGTACATCAACCCCTTGGGCACCCGCCGGTTGATCGGTTCCTTCCTTCACGGCTCCATGGCCAACGCCCTGCCACACGCTATCGGTGCGCAGCTGGCTTTCCCTGACAGGCAGGTAATTTCCGTCTCGGGTGACGGCGGACTGTCCATGTTGCTTGGAGAGCTCATTACTGCTGCGGCACATCAGTTGCCTGTGAACGTGGTGGTGTTCAACAACTCCACGCTGGGCATGGTGAAACTGGAAATGCTGGTGGATGGGCTTCCCGATTTTGGAGTTGATGTGCCCGATGCCAACTACGCAGCTGTGGCCGCAGCGCTGGGCTTCCATGCAGTGCGCATCACGGATCCGGCCGCGATCGAATCCGCATACCGGGAGGCGTTCGCCCACCCTGGCCCGTCGCTGGTGGAGCTCATCACTGACCCGAATGCCTTGTCCATTCCGCCGAAAATCTCCGGCTCCCAAGTCCTCGGATTCGCCACTGCCATGTCAAAGGTGGTCTTGAACCGCGGTGCAGGGGAAGCTGTCAGCATGGCGCGTAGCAATCTGCGCAACATCCCCCGCAGGTAGCTACAACCGGCAAGCGGCGGCCAAGTATGGGGCGGTTCGGCTTGTTGTGGAACGCGCGACGACGGCCGGAGGGCCGGCGGCCAGAATCCGGCCGCCGGCGTCCCCACCGCCGGGACCCAGGTCAATCACCCAGTCAGCCCCCGCAACAACGTCCATCTCGTGCTCCACAACAATGACTGTGTTGCCTGCATCAACCAGCTTGTGCAACTGTGCCATCAAGAGTTGGACGTCCGCCGGGTGCAGACCGGTGGTTGGTTCATCGAGAAGATAGAGGGTGTGGCCGCGTTGAATGCGCTGGAGTTCGGTAGCGAGTTTGATCCGCTGCGCTTCGCCGCCGGAAAGCTCCGTGGCGGGCTGGCCCAGGCGGAGATAGCCTAAGCCCACATCCTTCAGGGTTTGAAGGCTGCGTGCAACACCGGGGAGGTCAGTCAGGAAATCGGAAGCAACGTTCACGGTCATCTCCAGGACCTCGGCAATATTCCGGCCCCTGTAGGTCACTTCCAGGGTTTCTGGATTGAAGCGCGAACCATGGCATTCGGGGCAGGGTCCATAGCTCCCCGGCAGGAACAGCAGTTCCACGGAGACAAAGCCTTCACCCTGGCAGGTCTCACAGCGCCCACCGGCTACGTTGAAGGAGAATCGCCCTGCTCCGAAGCCGCGGGAACGGGCTGCTTCAGTGGCGGCGAACTCCTTCCGGACTCCGTCGAAAAGCCCTGTGTAAGTAGCCAGGTTTGAGCGAGGTGTGCGGCCGATTGGCTTTTGGTCCACCTTGACCAGTCGGTCGAGTTGATGGAGGCCGGACACCAGGCCCACAGCCTCAGGTGTGGCCGGCCTATCCGGTTCCGGAGTCTCCGGATGCAGGGCGGCCCCAACCACCTCGGCGAGGACGTGGCTGACCAAAGTAGACTTGCCCGAGCCTGAAACGCCTGTCACGGCCGTCAGCACCTCCAGCGGAAATTCAGCGTGGACGTCCACAAGATTGTGCCTGTTGATGTTGTGGAGGGTGAGCCATTCCTTGGGCTGCCGGGGTGCTGGCCGTTGCTCTGAAGCCCCCGCAGAGTGCGCCCCTTCCGGGGCGGATGGCTTCTCGGGAAACAGGAAGGGCCGGGTCACGGAGTCCTTCACTTCTGCCAGTCCGGCCACCGGACCGCTGTACAGGATGCGGCCTCCGCCTTCGCCTGCGTTCGGACCCACATCCACCAGCCAGTCGGCCTCCCGAACCAGATCCATGTTGTGCTCCACCACAAACACAGAGTTACCCGTGCTCTTCAACCGGTCCAGCACTGCCAGCAGTGGCTCGGCATCAGCAGGGTGAAGCCCGGCTGATGGTTCATCCAACACATAAATGACGCCAAAGAGCCCGGACCGCAGTTGCGTGGCTATCCGCAAACGCTGCATTTCGCCGGGGGAGAGGGTGGGCGTTGGCCTACCTAGTGCGAGGTAGCCCAATCCGAGGTCCAGGAGGACTGTGACACGGCTCAAAAGGTCGCGGGTGATGGCCACGGCCACCTCGTTCGCTTCGCCGGAGGTCTGGGTGCGGTACGCTGTGCCGGCCGCCGTGAGTTCCGCCGTGGGTGCCATGATGGCAGCCAGATCGGTCATGGGGAGCGCGTTAAGCTCAGCAATGGTGCGTCCGGCGAAAGTGACCGCTAGTGCTTCCGGACGTAGGCCACTGCCACTGCACAGCGGGCACCGCCCGGTTACCATGAAGCGCAGTACTTTCTCGCGCATCGTGGCGCTTTTCGAATCTGCAAGAGTGTGGAGGACGTAGCTCCTGGCACTCCAGAACCTGCCTTTGTACGGCTTGGCGACGCGATCCCTTTGCGGAGTCACTTCAACTACCGGCTGTTCTTCGGTGAACAGGATCCAGTTCCGGTCCTTCCGGGGTAATTGCCTCCACGGCTTGTCCACGTCGTAGCCCAAGTGCGTGAGGATGTCCCGGAGATTCTTGCCTTGCCAGGCACCGGGCCAGGCAGCAATCGCCCCGTCCCTAATGCTCAAGGAGGGATCCGGAACCAAGGACTCTTCGGTCACGGTATGGGCAACGCCCAGCCCGTGGCATTCGGGACACGCGCCAGCGGCAGTATTGGGGGAGAAGGCGTCAGAGTCCAACTGGGCCGCCCCCTCCGGATAACGCCCTGCGCGGGAAAACAACATTCGCAGCGAGTTGGACAGCGTCGTCAGTGTCCCAACGCTGGAGCGGGCAGTGGCGGCGCCCCGGCGCTGTTGAAGTGCGACGGCGGGCGGCAGCCCGGTGATCATTTCCACCTTGGGATTGTGGCCCTGTTGGATGAGGCGGCGGGCGTAGGGAGCCACGGATTCGAAGTAGCGGCGCTGCGCTTCGGCGAAGATGGTGCCGAAGGCCAAGGACGACTTTCCGGATCCTGAAACGCCGGTGAAAGCGACGATTGAGTCACGGGGCACGTCCACATCCACATTTTGGAGGTTGTTTTCACGGGCTCCGCGGACCTTGACGAAGCCGTCCTCGATGATGCCATCCGCTGATGTGGGGTTGTGGGGTGTCGGGTTGGAGGGTGCGGTCCGCAGGTCAATTGTCAGATTGCTGTCCATTAGTACGACTCTAGCTGCGTATGCGCTGACGCGCTCCTCAGTCTCCCGGTTCCCTGCAACCCGCAAGTTGTGGGGCCTTTGAAGTTGCCACTTCTACAGTTGCCACTTCTACAGTTGCCACTTGTACAGGTGCCACTTGTAGACAGCGGATGCTGCCTCCCAGGTCACGCCCGACGCTGTGGCCGTGCAGGGCTACTCGGCGGCAGGCCGGCGTCGTTGTTGTTTGGTCGCGGACCTTAGTTCCTTCGCAGCGCGGTGCCGGCGGGCGGAACCGCGTGTGGGTTTGGAAGCGCGACGAATGGCCTCGGGGACGAGGGCAGCTTTGATCAGTTCAGCTAGTTTGGCCGCGGCAATCTCCCGATTGCGCAGCTGGGATCGCTCTTCGGCTGCCGTGACTGTGATGGCGCCGCCGACGACTTTTCGCCCCAGGCGTTGGAGCAACATTTGCCTTTGCTCATCCGTCAAGCTCGCGGAAGCGACGATGTTCCAGGTCAATTCCGCGCGGCTGTCAGTGGTGTTGACGTGCTGCCCGCCCGGTCCTGACGATCGGGAGAACCGCCAACTAAGTTCCGAGGCAGGAATAGTCAGCGAGGCAGGGATTTCCAGGTCCATGAAACAAGCCTTGCACGGCGCCGGCTTTTAACGATTCCCTATGGGTCCGGTGTTTCCGCGGTTTCCCTTTCGAGCGCCTAGGATCAAGGCATGGCCGGTTCCCTCGATGTCCTTGGCCCCATTCTGGAAATGATGACGTGGGTGGGGTTCGTTCCAGGCGTGCCGTTGCTTGTGATCGCATGGATCCTCGCCAAGCGTCGTTGTGTTTGGACCACCGCTGAGGCAGAACAATTCGCCGCCGGCGGATTCCTGGGGCTGCAGTGGACGGATCGAGCCGGCGAAGAGCAAAAAGTCCTGCTGGATATGCCCGCTCCTGATCGGAGCATGAATGCCCAGGCGGTGCTGGTCCACTATGACCTTTGCCATCCGTCCCGCTGCTCGCTGCAGCCACCGCGGCACGACAATACAGTGTTGATCCTTGGCTGGATCCTCACCGGAGTGGGGATCCTCAGCACCATTGGTGGATTCATCCTTCTCCTCCTCTAGCAGCAAGCTCTTGAACCCCCGATCTCCCGGGACTAGCATGTCGGCGCACAGCCTATGTGAACGGTCAAACCCTAGGAGACTGCCATGAGCCAGACCACCGCAACCCTGATGGTGGACCTGATCGTATCCCTGGACGGATATGCCTCTGCTGAGGGATGGCCTGGATGGTGGGGACTGGAAGGCCCGGAATACCTGGCCTGGCTCGAGGAAGAGGGAAAGAAGGAGTTCACCACGCTGATGGGAGCCAACACCTACCGAGTGATGTCAACCATGGCGGAGCAGGCAAAGCACCAAGGTTCAGGGTTCTCGGATGATGAAGGTGCCTCCTTGGGCGGACTGGCTGACATTTCCAAAATCATCTTTTCCTCAACACTGAAGGAGCCGCTGGCCTGGCCCAACTATGAGCTCATTTCCGGTGACGCCGTGGAGGCTGTGCAGGAGTTGAAGCGAACCAGATCCGGTAGCTTCGCCACGCTGGGCAGCATTAGCCTCTGCCGGTCCCTTCTGAAGGCGGGGCTGGTGGACAGACTCCGTCTTGTTGTTTTTCCCGTGATCACCGGCAAGACCGGCAGTGAACGGATCTATGACGGATACCCCGATGTGGCCCTGGAGTTGGTGGATAGCCGGACATTCGACCATAGATCGCAGCTTCTGGAGTACGTTCCAACCGTGCTTGACGGTCCGCCACCAGCAGGGCGGGGCTGATGTTCATGTGGGAAAGCCGTGAGTCAGAGCCGGAAGTGATTGTTGGGCAGGTGCATCTGCCCGCGGGGGTAGCAGGACCTTCGGACATCAGTTTCGATGTCCGCTGTTTCCTGCTGCCCCACCATAACGGTTTTGTTCTGATTGACACCGGCATGGGGAAGAACACTGTGGACTTACACCATGCGTTGGAACGGATGGGCGCCGGCTGGGATGATATCTCTGACGTGGTGATCACCCATGCACACCCGGATCACATTGGCGGGTTGAACGAGGTCCTAGCCAACGCGAAGAGAGCCCAGGTGTGGGTGGGTGAAGCAGATGCGGACACGGTTTCGGGCGCCCTGTCTCCGGGTGCCGCATCAACTTTAGGCCCGGCATCCGCCGATGTACTAGTGCGGGCCGCCGAGGATGGCGCTTTCATAGGCGGACTGCGGGTCATTCATACTCCCGGTCACACTCCGGGCCACCTCAGTTTGCTTCACGAGGGTAATGGACTGTTGTTCGTTGGCGATTCCGTGGGCACCATGAACGGGGTATTGGTCCGGCCACCGGCTCCCTTTACGGCTGACCCGAAGGAGGCTGAAGTGTCTCTCCGGAAGCTCGCGGAGATCTCACCTCAGAGAATGCTTTTCTCTCATGGAGGGGAGATTGACCATCCCAACAGCCGGCTGAGCGAACTGCTGGAGGGGTCAACGCCCGCCTAGCGGCTGTACTGCTCTTGTTGTTCAGTCGCGTGGTCGAGCAATGTGGTCAGGCAAGCAGCGTAATTCGCCATGACCTCCTCAAACGTGAATAGTCCCGGCCCCGCAGCATCAACGCCCCCCGCGACGATCGGGGTTGAGGTGACGTCCAGAGGCGCCGGGTCTCCGGGACTTGCCGGGTCTCCGAAACTTGCCAGGTCTTCACGCGAAAGGACCGGCTCCAGACTGATGCCGTTGAAAGTCAGAGTGGCAATACCCCAGGGATGCCCTGGTTCTGTGACGGAGATTCCTGCGGCATCGAAGGTATCCCGCAGGACGTAGTGGGTGACCGTGCGCCAGGACTGAAGAAATGGCCCCTGCAGCTGTTCTATGAGGTCATCATCCCCTCGCTGGTAAGCACCGGAGAGGGCCGAGCTCAGTCCGTTCCATTCCCCGGCATCCCGGACCATGAGGTGCGCGGTGTGTAGGCGGTCAATGGTTTCATTCAACGTCATGGCAGTCCCCAAACTTCCCGTTGCTGTTGCCGGCCGACAGTGGGCAGGCGTGACCGCCGGCGGCGTGTCACTAACGAGAACGGATGAAGCTCCGGCATGATTCCCTTACTTTCCATGCGATCTTACTCCGGCCACCAAAGGGATAACTCGTCCGCCTAGCAAATCAGTAGCCTTACTAATAGGGTGTCTAGTGGGGAAACACCCCGGACAGGATATTTGGTCCAGGTACGAGGAGTAGTGAGGCCGCATGACTGAAGAACAAGCCATCAGCAAGGTCACTGACATCATCAACGATTCCAAGATCGGCATGCTGACCACCATCAATGAGGCGGGGGCTCTTGTTAGCCGGCCGCTGGCCGTTCAGGAAGTCAAAGACGACGGCGATATGTGGTTCTTTACGGGTCTGGGCACTTCCCAGGTTGCCCACGTACGCCAGGACCCCCGCGTCAATGTCTCCTTTGGCAAAAGCACCGAGTGGGTCTCTGTGGCGGGTACGGCAGAGGTTGTGACGGATCGTCAGAAGATCCGTGAGATGTGGAATCAAGTGGTTGAAGCATGGTTCCCGGACGGTCCTGACACTCCCGAGGTTTGCCTGCTGCGCGTTGACTCGGACTCGGCGGAATACTGGACCAGTCCTGGTGGGACAGCTGCCACGGTTCTTCAATGGGTCAAGTCCAAGGTAACCAACTCGCAGTTCAGCGTAGGCGAGAGCGGAACCGTTGAGCTTTGATCTGCCGTGATTGATACCCAGCGGTTCCGAGCGCTTTTGGAGAACGAACGGGGACGGAAACTCGAACTGCTGGAAGCGCTGCGGATGGATATCACCTCGGTGAGCCTGGCCCGTCAGGATTCAAATGTTGACGACGAGCATGATCCCGAAGGCAGCACCATTGCTTTCGAGCTCTCCCAGGCGTCCGCACTCATGGCTCAAAGCCGGAAGGGCTTGGAGCAGATAGAAGCGGCGCTAGCCAGGATCGCGGATGGAAGCTACGGACAATGCGCCATCTGTGGTGCAGAAATTCCGGAAGGCAGGCTCGAGGCAAGGCCGTGGACACCTTTCTGCGTCCGCCATGCCTCCGGTCAGCGGGGCTGACTCACCGATTCCAGGAAGGTTCAGCGGGACATGCCCGGAGACACCGGAACAAACTCAATGCCCTGCTGGACCTTCTTCCTGGGCCCCCTATCGAAGCCTTTGGCATCCAGGTGGTTCGCCGCCCGATAGTCGGCCAAAGCTTGATCGTAGATCTCGTTAAGCCGCGTCGCCGTGAAGACTCCCTCGCTCCCGTCCGCGAAAATCACGCACACCATGGTGCTGGCAGGAAAGTGCCTTTTCATCCGGATGAATCCTTGAGCGTCCTGGTGGAGGGAGATCACGTGACAACCGCGCTTTCTGTAGGGGTAAGAACCAGTCTGGACCACGCTGCTTCTTTCGATGTCATTTAGTTGCAGGTTCGAGCGGCACGCTGTAGCGTAAGTTGAAGCTTCAACTAATGTACTTTTCGTCGACTATCGAGGACCCCAGATGACCGCCTGCCTTGAAATCACACAGCATCCCGGCGCGGCACCCAAGGCTACCGTCCGGAGCAATGTGGCAGTACCGCTCCGCTTCGCCGATGGCTTCACAGCAACGGCCGATGTGATGACTTTCCACGGTCTCGCTGACGGCAAGGAGCATTTGCTCCTGGCCTTGGGGCCTTGGGAGCAGGCACTGCTGGGCGGTACTGCTGCAGGGTATGCACCTGAGGCGAAGGCCGATGGCCCACTGGTGCGCCTCCACAGCGAATGCATGACCGGAGATGTGTTCGGCAGCCAGCGTTGCGATTGCGGCCCGCAGTTGCGCGAGGCGGTAGAGGAGATTGCCGCCATCGGTGGTTTCGTACTGTACCTCCGACAGGAGGGCCGCGGGATCGGCTTGTACTCCAAACTTGATGCCTACGCCTTGCAGGACGACGGCTTGGACACCTACGCCGCTAACGTAGCGTTGGGCCATGGTGCGGACGAACGTGACTACACAGCAGCGGCACAGATGCTCGAAGCCCTTGGAGCTGACGCCATCAGACTGCTCAGCAACAACCCGGACAAAGCCAGCCAACTTGAAGCGCTCGGTATTCGTGTGAGTGAGCAGGTTCCTACCGGAGTGCATCTCTCACCGGCCAACCAGCATTATCTGGCGGCAAAACGCGACAAAACCGGACACACTTTGGAGCTTCCGGCAGTGCCCCTCAATGCAGTTCCCGGCCATTATGCCGTGGTCAACCTCGTGGACGGACTGATCCCGGCGCTTCGCGAACGGGCTGAAGAAACGGAGCAGTTCCGTCGCTTGCCCGAGTCCACCGTGGAGGCGCTAAAGGCGGCGGGGATCTTCAACGTTCTGGCCCCCAAGGGTAACGGTGGGTACGGCATGGGCGTAGAGACCTACGTTGAAGTGATTCGGCGGTTGGCGCGCGGATGCGCCTCGACCGCGTGGACAGCCGGTCACCTGACGGAGCACGTCTGGATGCTGGCACGCTGGCCTCGTCAGGTCCAGGATGAAGTCTTCTCTTCCGGAACCTCGCCGTTGGCGGCCGCCACCGGAGCGCCCATGGGCGAGGCGAGGAGAGTTCCGGGCGGCTTCACCATCACCGGGCATTGGAGCTTTGCCTCCGGGGTGATGCATTCGGAATGGGCACTGCTGGCAGTTCAATGCGACGGTGTGCGACTCCAGGCGTTGGTGCCGGTCGCCTCGTTGGAGTTGCTGGACACCTGGCATACGTCGGGGTTGCGGGGGACCGGCAGCAACGATCTCAGGGCCAACGACATGTTCGTCCCGGAGCACCGTGTGGTTGATTGGCAGTTGTTGAGCGCGGCCACCAACCCGGGAAGCCTGATCCACCCGGACCCCTTACTGCACACGCCCATGGCGAGCCTCCTGAATCTGGTGGCGCCCTCCACAGCCCTGGGCAGCGCCGAGTACGCCATCGAGTTGTTCAAGGATCAGCTCATGGTCCGCAAGGTGAAGAACACCACGCAATGGCGGCAGGCAGATTCCGCACTTGCCCAGGCACGCTACTCCCAAGCATCCGGCCTGATCACCACGGCACGCCTGCACTGGCAGGAAGCTGTTCAGATTCTGGTGTCTTCGCACAAACGGCCCGGTGCGGAGCTTAATGACCACGAGCGGGCAAGCTACCGGCTGTCCTTGGCGCTGAGCGGCCAAGCGTCGGAGGAGGCGGTGCGCCTTATTGCCGCAGCCTCCGGTGGCAGCTCCCAACGGCTGTCCCACCCCTTGCAGCGCATCCAGCGGGACATGAATGTGCTGCTGAACCACCCAACGCTCAGCATCGATCCCATTGTTGAACAGTCAGGCCGAGGTTTGCTGGGGCTCGGGTTCACGGTCCCTTCGTTTTAGCCTGGCGTTTTAGCCCTGGCGTTCCAGCCCGAGCATGTTTACAAAGTGCCGGGGTGAGGCCAAAATAGCCGGCATGTCCATCCTCAAAGTGCCCTCTGAGGGCGAAGCCACGGGCCTGACCGCCGAAATCTACGCAGCCGACGTCAAATCCATGGGGTACGTACCCAGCCACACGAAAACCATGAGCCTGAATCCGGAGGCACACGTGGCCTGGGAGTCACTGACCAAAGCCATCAGCTCTTCGCTGGGCCTGCGCCGCTACGAGCTGGTGACGCTCGCCGCTGCCCAAGCCCTTGGTTCCTCCCACTGCAGGCTGGCCCACGGGAAGAAGACGCTCACCATCATCGATGAGGAGCAACTGATCGCCATCGCCCGCGACTATCGCGACGCCGGCCTGCCTCCGGAGGAGGTGACCATGATGGATTACGCCGTGAAGCTCAGCACCGATGCCGCCGCCATGAACGACGACGACACCCGGCGGTTGCGTGATGCAGGGTTCAGCGACAGGGAGATCGCGGACATCACGCTGGCGGCGGCCGCGAGGAACTACTTCAGCAGGGCGCTGCTGGCGCTGGCGGTCGAACTGGACGTCCCGCAGGGAGTGAGTCCGGAACTGCGCGATGCTCTTCTGGCGCCCCCGCCCGGCGCACCTCAGTGATGGGTGGCGTCGAGCATGGCGTTGCAGGTCAGGCCGGATTTGTTGCGGGTCAGGCGGGCGACGGCGATGTGCTGGAACGGTCCGCGCTGGCGTGTTGTTTTCGGCTGGCCAGCAGGAAGGGCACGGCCACGAGCTCGATCACGCCCGCCAAGGCCAGCGAGGTTGGATACCCGTAAAGGTCCGCACTCCGGCCCAAGAGGGGCTGGACCACCACGCCGCCGCTGGAGCCCATGAGCGAGTCGAAGCTCAGGACCGTTGCCCGCTGCTTGGACGGAATCATGTCGTTGACATAGGCCTGCCGGACCGGCGTCGCCGCCGCCCCCACCACGGCCCACAGGGCCAACAACACCAAGGCGACCCAGAAAATCCGGGTAAACCCGAGAACCAGGAGAATCAGGGCACCCACCACGCCGCTAAGGATCAGCACCGATGTGCGTTTATGGAACAGCTCCCTCGCGTGGGGTGCCAGCCAGCCACCGAGGACCTGCGAGCCCGCCACAATCGCCGCGGCCAAACCTGCTACGGCATACGCTTTCGGGTCGCCGAAGAGGTCCAGCAGGTAGGGCTGCAGTGCATAAAACACATAGATTCCGACGCCGGCGCTGAAGGGGGCGGCGAGCATCATGTAGCGGACCGGTGGGTTTTTCAATCCGTTGTCGATCGAGGCGGTGAGGACTGCCCGGGTCGCACGGAGGGGGTGCGTGGACCGCTCCGGTGAGAAGCCGACGTCGTGCATTAATCCAAAGGCAACAGCAAACATGGCCACCAGAACCACAACGCGCAGGATGAAGGGCACGCCCAGGTTGGTCACTTGGGCGATGACGCCGCCAGCCACGGATCCGAGCAACATTGCAATGCCCTGCACCATCTGTCCACGTCCCAGCACAGTTTCCAACCCACCCTCATAGCCGGAAAAGCGCAAAGCATCCACGAGCCACGCCTCCACCGCACCTGAGAAGAAGGTAAAGCCGAGGCCAAGCAGCACAGAGACCACAGCCCACATCCAAAAGGGCGCGGAGATCTGCCACAGCACAAAATACAGGTACGTTGAAGCAGCCAGGGTCACTGTGCCAAGCAGGAACGAGACGCGACGTCCCCAGCCATCGGCAATGACGCCGGTGGGGACCTCGAAAAGGACCATGCCGGCAGTGAAGAACGCGTTGGCCGCGAAGGCCTCAAGATTGCTCAGCCCGGCATCCAGCAGGAAGAGCGTGTTGATGCCCCAAATGAAGGACGCCGCAATGGTATTGCCCAGCGTCAGGGTGAGGTAGACGCGTTGGATCTTTCGGGCGGCGTCGTTGAGGGTGTCGCCGCCCTCACCGGTGCGAGGATGGACCACCAGCTCATTCTCGTCCCGTACCGCGGGTTCCGCCAGAGCCCCGGCGTGGTTGCGGGCTATTTTTCGTGCTTTGTGGGGATGTCCTGGGATTCCGCCCAGTCGCTGACATCCCGCCGCTCAATGGCTGCAGCCATCATGTCCGGGAAGAGGTCCGGTGTGCACGCGAATGCCGGAACACCTACACCGGCAAGCGCTGCCGCATGGCTGGAATCGAACGATGGATGGCCGCTGTCACTCAATGCCAGCAAAGCGATCATGGTGGTCCCGCCGCCCACAATGGACGCGGCACGGCGCAGCATCTCCTCGGCAATCCCGCCTTCGTAGAGGTCGCTGATCAGTACCAGGATGGTCTCGGCTGGTTTCGTGATCTGGTCCTGGCAATATGCGAGGGCTCGATTGATGTCAGTACCACCGCCCAGCTGCACACCGAACAGCACGTCCACCGGATCGTCCAAGTCATCGGTCAGGTCCACCACCTCGGTGTCAAAGACCACCAGGCGCGTGCTGACAGACTTCAGCGAACTGAGGACCGCTCCAAACACGCTGGAATACACCACTGATTCAGCCATGGACCCAGACTGGTCAATGCACAAGATGATCTCGCGCTGAATTTCGGTGCTCCGCCGCGCGTGGCCATGAAGCCGCTCGGGCACCACCGTCCGGTACTCAGGCTGATAGTGCTTGAGGTTGGCAGCAATGGTCCGGTTCCAGTCGATGTCCCTGTGCCGGGGGCGGCGGGTCCTTGAGGAACGGCTGAGCGCCCCCGAGACTGCCTGGATTGTTTTGGCGCGGAGCCGTTCTTCAAGCTCCTTTGTAACTTGGCGGATAACCGATCTGGCGGTCTCCCGGGAAGCTTCGGGAATCACCCGTCCCAGACCCACCAGAGTGCTCACCAGGCCGATGTCGGGTTGGACGGTCCGCAGCATTTCCGGCTCCAGGAGCAGCTGCCTTAAGCCAAGCCGATCCATGGCATCGGCTTGCATGACCTGGACCACCGAGGACGGGAAGTACCCGCGGATATCGCCAAGCCACCGGGCCACGCGTGGACTGGACGAGCCCAACCCTCCGCGTTGGCCCGATCCGCCACCATAGAGCTCCTCCAGGGCCTGATCCCTGCGGGCATCGTCCTGTGACAACTGCACCGGCTCGCCTGCACCGGTTGAAATACCGTCAGCCTCGTGCCCGCCCAGGACCAGGCGCCACCGGCTTAATCGGTCACGGCCTGCTGCGGCGGACTCATCCACCGCTGCTGACTCATCCGCCGCGTCAGTGGTACCTTCGGGGCCCGCATTGTGGGTCATGCGATTGCCTTCCATCCCAGAATTCTTGCCATGGTTTTCAGCGCCGGGCCAGCGCCGGACAGGTCCGTGAGGGAGGAATCTGCTGTCATGCTGCTAGCGCCTGCACGGCTTAGCTGTTCGCCGATTTCGCGCCGCTCAGGCTTGCTGAATGCCGAAAAAGTCCTTCGGATGAGGGGCAGGACGTCCTCGAAGACGTCATCGTGCACTCCTTCCACCCACTCATCGACGATCTCCAACAGACGCCGATCATGAATGAGCAGGGTGGCATCGCCGGACAACAGACCGTCTAACCAGGCAGCGGCTGCAGGGGCGGGTGTCGCAATGGATAACCGCCGGCTCAGCCGTGACGCGACGTCGTTTCCTTCCATGAGGCCGGCATCCAGCAGGAGCCGTGTAGCCCGGCCGGCCACAGAGCCGTGAATCGTGTCAGAGTGGGCCACTGCAGAGAGGGCTGTATGCCAGTCAGCCAGTGGCAGTTCCGGCAGAATGGTCAGGCCCTCTTGTGCCGAGTCAATAGCCTGGCGCATCGCAGCGGCAGCGTCGTCATCCAAGCCGGCGCACGCAGTGGGCAGTCCGACGCACGCGCGAACCACAGTGGCGTGCAGGATTTTCCGGACGTTGCCCACCTCCACACCGCGGACGTTGCCGTACCTGCAGGTACGGGCCAGTGGAGCGATGGTTTCCAAAAGGGGCGGAACGTCCTGTTGCAAAGCGGTGCGTTCAGACAGGGCGGAAACGACGCCGGAGATACCGTCCGGGAGCTCCGCCAAGAGGCAGGTTTCCAACAGGCTGCTGAGAGCCGGAAGGCCCTCTGCCGCCTGCGCCTGTTCAGAGACGAACGTGGCAGCGGCCGAAGCCACGGTGGTGCCATAGCGGCTGGCTTCGACTACGGCGACAGCCAACTCGGGTTTCCACAGCAAGGTCCAGGCCTCTTTGAAAGTACCTGTTGTCCTGCCGGCATCGGTCGGCGTTCCCCAATCCACACCCAACAGGTCAAGACGATGCAGAAGCACAGAACGTGCCAACTGGTTTGGCTTTCGCAGGTCAAGAACCATGACCTCTTCCATGGCCCCGGGCTTCATGCGCAGCTTTCGTTGAGTAGCGGCAAGGTCCGCTGCCAACGGGAGGGTAGGCACGGAGTCCGGGACGTTCCCGAGCTCGCCGCCAACGGTCAATTCACGATTTACCAGAGCCAGCGGCAGGGGAGAGCCGTCACAGAGAACCGCCTGCGCGGCATCGTCCAGTTCCGGCAGCCCCGGGCTGGGCCGTCCACGTACCGTGGCCAAGGCCGTGGCCATCCTGGATGCTTCCACAACGGAGGCGGTGGAAGCGTCCAGGTTCTCTTTGCGTAAAGCGTGCGCCACCCGGACCAGCCATGTGGTGGCGACGTCGTTCCCGGGTTCCTTTGCTGGGTCGTTTGCCATCCAATGCGCGAACAGGTGCTGGTACCAGCCCGGCGAGGTGACCCCAGCTCCGTAGCCGCTGCCCAGGCTGAGACGGTTCGAAGTCCACGGAACCCAGGTGACTGCCACCTTGGCCTTTGGCAACCCTGCGAGGACTTTGGTGTCCGCGGATGCCGAAGGAAAGCCGGCGGGTACCAACGCGGGTGCGTGATAGGCGCCGCACACTACCGCGATTCGTTCATGACCTTCGCGCATGGCTGCCCGCAGCAGTCGCCGCATGGCGGCTTCCCGGCGGTTGTTTTCCAGAACGTCAGGATGGTCTCCGGGACGCTGATCCATGGCCCGGATTTCTGTGATCGCATCGATGAGGGCCTCAAACCGTTCCACGGGGTCCGTGTTCCGGTGTTCTACCGCATCCTCCCACCAACGTTCCGCGTCACTGTAGCCCGCAGCTTCGGCCAACATGCCTATAGCATCTGGCCGGTACGCTTGCGCCGGGGCGGCGGGAGACTCAGGGCCATTTCCGGTCCCAACGCTGGTTCCGGGCTCCGCGTCGCTGTCGGTAGGACTGTCGCTGTCGGACGTGCTGTCGCCGTCGGACGTATGGCCACTCCTGGAAGTAGCGCCGCTGTCGGAAGTGCCCTCCCCGTCGGAAATATCGTCACTGTCTGAGGTAGCGTCGCCAGCTTCCTCTTCACCAGAGGCTGCCTCTTCACCCGAAGCTGCCATGGCGCGCTCCTCTTCCGCCCTGAGCGCAAACGAGTTTGCCGCTGGCAAGTCGATGGCGCGAACAGCCTTCCCCGTGGACAGTGCCCAGCGGATGGCCACCCACTCCGGCGAGAAGGCGGCCATGGGGTAGAAGGAAGCCAACCGTGGCTCATCCACCGCATAAATCAACCCTGCTACTGGTGGAATCATGTCCGGATCGCTGACCAACCCGATGACCTGGTCAAGCTCCGGGGGTCCTTCAACCAGCACCAGATCGGGATCCAGGCTCGCCAAGGCTTCAGCCACGGAATGAGCGGATCCCGGGCCATGGTGCCTGATCCCCAGAATATGGACGTCCGTCATGGTTCAGTTGGACGATTCGAGGTCGCGGCAGGCCCGGTACAGGTCTTTCCATTCAGGCCTGTTCCGCACCACTGTCTCCAAGTACTCCTGCCAGATCACACGGTCCTGCACGGGGTCTTTAATCACAGCGCCAACCAAGCTGGCGGCTACGTCGTCTGCACGGACAGTGCCATCTCCAAAGTGTGCGGCCAGAGACAACCCGTTGGTCATAACCGAAATGGCCTCTGCCGTGGACAGTGTGGCCGACGGTGACTTGATGGTGGTGCGCTGGTCCTGTGTCACACCGGAGCGCAGTTCGCGCATGACGGTAACCACCCTGCGGATCTCGGACAGGGCAGCCAAATCGGCCGGCAACTCCAAGGACTCACCCAGGCTGCGAACACGGGAGGTCACAATCTCCACCTCTTGGTCGATGCTGTCCGGGAGCGGCAGGATCACCGTGTTGAACCGGCGGCGCAGGGCGGACGAGAGATCGTTCACGCCTTTGTCGCGGTTGTTCGCCGTGGCAATAACGTTGAAGCCTTTCCGTGCCTGGACTTCCTCGTTGAGTTCGGGAATGGGCAACGTTTTTTCGCTGAGGATGGTGATGAGGGAGTCTTGCACATCGGAGGGGATGCGGGTGAGTTCCTCCACCCTCACCAAGCTTCCTGTCTCCATGGCCCGCATCACCGGACCGGCAACCATAGCGGCGCGGGAGGGCCCTTCGGCCAACAACCGCGCGTAGTTCCAGCCGTACCGCAGCGCCTCTTCAGGTGTGCCCGCGGTGCCTTGCACCACCAGCGTGGATGAACCGGAGATAGCTGCCGCCAAATGCTCACCGAGCCAGGTCTTGGCGGTTCCCGGAACACCGAGCAACAGCAGTGCGCGGTCTGTGGCCAAGGATGCCACGGCGATTTCCACCAACCGCTCCGAGCCAAGGTATTTGGGGCTGACCTGAACACCGTTGGCCAAGGTTCCACCGAGGATGTAGGTGGTGACGGCCCACGGCGAAAGACGCCAGCTCGGTGGTCGCGGGCGGTCGTCAACAGCATCCAGTGCGCTGAGTTCATCGGCATACGCGGTCTCGGCGTGGGCGCGAAGAACCTCCGTGGCGTTCTGGGCATCGGTCATCGGAAAGCCTCCGTCAGGGATTGTCTGAATGATTGGTATTGGACGGCGTCGCGCAGTACGCGGCGCCGGGCGGAGTCGTCATCGGTTCGTGCCAGAAGCTGCCGGCAACGCTCGGTGGCCTCCGGCGGGAGCGCGGTAGGAAGCTCCAAAGCCAGCAGCGCAGCCAAACGACCTCCGTCCTTGCCGGAAATGACTGTCAGGACTTCTTCGGCCAACGGCACGGACCACGGCTGGGGCAAATCCTGCAGCAGGGGGGCCAGCGTTTGCGGTTCGTCACTGCTCTCCCGGATGTGCCTCTGCAGCCAATGCGCCCGCTCGTCCACAGGAAGGCAGTCCAACAGCCGTCTATCCGTCAGGACGGTGAGAAGAGCGCGGGCCCATTCAGCGTCGTTCCGTGCCTCAACAGCAGCGATCATCGCATCAAGGACGCGCGGCTCGTCCTTCAACAGCGCAGTGGTGGCGGACCGGTTACGGCCTGATACCGATGTCCACACATCCAAGGGTGCCCCTTTGATGATGGCCTCCAACCGTGCCATCCGATCCGGTTCACCCCGGCGGGGGTCCGGAGGAATTCCATCCCGCAGTGCCTCTTTGTCAGGGGCGGGAGGGAGATCGATGTCCAGCCTTTTACTCAAAAGCCCTTTGACCTGCAGCAGGGGTCTCAAGCGGGCCGCCATACGGGTTGCCCGCGCACTGTGCGGGAGCTGGTCCAGCAGCCGGAGTGCCACCTCACGCACGCCCTTGGCTTTGTCGTCCAGGGCCTTCTCCAACAATTCTTCGTCAGCCTCTTCAAGGTTTCCGGCGAACAGTGCCAGATTGCCCGCACGTTCCCGGGCGCTGAGAGAGGTCCAACTCTCACGAAGTTGCTCGCGCGCGGCAGACGGATCGCGGCCCCTTAGCCGGTGGTAGTCCACCGTGTCTTCACGACCTCGCAGCTGGGTATGTTGCATGGCAGGCCCTTGCGTGGCTGCCTTCGCTGGAAGGCTCTTGATCTCCTGCAGCCAACGGCCTCGTGATCCTATGGCCGGTTCCAAAGATCTGAAAACAATGGATCGGGTCTCGGCCAACGTCAGCAACGCCGGAAGCAGCCGGTGAGGGACCCGTCGTCGTGATTCTCCAGCGAGCCCCAGCCAGTCCACTACTAGTTGGGTCCGCAGCTCAAGCCCCACGGGTGGTTGCGTCAGCAGTAGCTCCAACAGCCGGGCGGCCTCACCGCTGGCTTGCGGCTCATTATCAACCGCGGCTGGCGATGGACGTGCAGTGTCCACCACCGTGGAGGCGGACCGCGTGGCCCGGGTAACAACATCGGCCAAGGCGGCCTGATCCAGCAGGGATTCCTCCCGGCTCAGACCATCAGGGGCGCGAAAACCCAGCTCGGCGGGTGGAACAGGAGCGTCGTGACGTCCTGTACCCACCAGAGCTGCCGTTCGCAGATCGGCCAACCACATCATGGGGTCACCACTATTGCGTCGACGACGACGGTCAGCGGACGCAAGCGGCCGTCGTCCAGTTCACAAAAAATGTCGGCCGCATGGCCACCGGTCAGTGCCAGCAGCGAATCTAGGGGAGCGTCCACCAAAGGCAGTGCGTCGCCGTTCGGATCGTGCAGCCACCCCGTTCCTTCGGGGTTGATGGTCGCAGCGCCCACCAGCACCGGAATCCTGGTCCGCCACGGCGAACGGGCAACTGCGGCCGACTCCTCGTCCAGTACTTGCCCTAGGGTGATTCCCGGCCCAAGGCTGGTTGCCACACCCCTGGGAGTGACGGGGCCGGTGAACATTGCCCGCTGCGGTGCCGAGCCGGGGTACCGGGCAACAGTGACATCCAGGAGGGCTCCGGCGAGTTGGGGCGCGGCCAAGCCTTGGCCCTGTCCGGCAAAATCAAGGACCACTACCACTGTTCCGTCCGGGCCCCGAAGCCACGTCCGCTGTTGTTGTAGCCGCCCGTCATCGCTCCGGTGGGCTCCTAAAACCAGCCAGGGGCCAGCCAGCGATTCAGTTTCCTGCACCTCGGCTGATGCAGTGGCCCACCCCAAGGCGGCCTTCACGTCAGCAAATTCCTCGCTCGAGAGGGTGTCCCTTGCTGTCCATGCCTTGGTAAGGGCCCACCAGCGGCCCGCATTGAGAAGGAGGTGGTCAGCCCAATCCGTCCTGCCGTGAACCCGGGACGCCATATCCCGCACCTGCTCGGCCAAACCCGGTAGCTGGGAGTCAACCAAACGCGCGGCAACGCCGTCCCACCACGAATACGGCTGGTTTCGAGCAGCGGAAAATCCTGTCCGCGCGAGGTCGGTCAGCCAACGTGAGAAATCCTCCACCCCCGCGTCCATGAGCGCGAGCCTGGCCGCCAAGCGTTTTGCCTGCGCTTCCGGGTCGGCTGGTTGCTCGGTTTGCCGACGTTCTTTGGCGGAGGCTCGATCGGCCCGCTGATCTGCCCACTCCTTGGCAAAATCAGCGGTGTCCGCCCCGGCCTGGGCAGCCTCGCCCCGGGACCACAGGAGGAGGAGTGCAAGGGCATGCTTGCAAGGGAACTTCCGGCTGGGACACGAACATCGGTAGGCCGGAGCAACGATGTCCACGCTCACTTGGTACGGCGTTTTTCCACTGCCCTGGCATTTACCCCAGACCAGCACGTCATTGCTGCCGGAGTCCGACCATGGGCCGGGATGGGCAAGCTTCCGTGCTGCCGCCAGTGAGGCTGAGTCCGGGGCCGCGTTTATGACTGTTTCTTCGCTCCAACGCCCCATGACTCACATTCTGCCTGAAGGCCCGGACACTATAAGACAGCAGTGACGGTGTGGCGCAGCAACTGCCGGGAAGGCGGCATCCGACTCCCGGCAGTTTCCCTGCTTCCTCAACCTGGTTAACGCCTTGGACCTGCTTCCTCAACCCGGTTTACGGATCAAAACCTGGTTACCGCCTTAGACCTCATTACTGACCAGCCGTGGCCCGGCCTGGGTGCTTGCACTGCGTTGCGCTGACAAACGGGCAAAGAAGTCACCCAGCTCCGAGGTCGCTGTCAGGGGCAGGACGTTGGCCACGTACTGGTCTGGTCGGACCACCACCACAACACCGTCGCGGCTGAGTCCGCGCAGCTCGAAAATGTCGTTGCCGGGGTCCGTGCCGAAGACCTTTTCGAGGTAGGTGAGCTTAAAGGGCCCAACCGTGGGTTTGAACGCAGCGGGTACGGCGTTGATATCAACCCCGGTGTGGTCCTGCTGGTAAATCACCTTCACGTCGAACCAGGCGTCGCGATCCGCGTCCGACGGCGTCGCGGCCAGCGGCGAGTCCGTCGAGTTCGCGATCCACTCGGCAAAGTCGGCTACAGGGCCCGGCGTCCCCGCCTGTGCGGCATCAGCGAAAACGTAGATCCGCCACCGGCCGTCGGCTTTGGCATGGTGGCCCAGTTGCATCGGATTGGTGTCGCAAACGCGTTGTACCGGCGCGGACTTGAAGCGTTTGCCAACCGGAAAGCCAGTGGCGAGCTCCTGGTACTGCGCTTCGGCAACCAGCATTGAGGGCGCGTACTGGGTCATGAAACCGGCCGGGAACTCCGCAGTACTGGTGTAGAAGGTCTCCAGTTCCGCCGGGTCTTCGAAGTCCTCGGGCTTCTTGGCCATCAAAGTGGACCACTGCTTGTCGAAGTCGATCAGGTTCTTGGCCACTACCTGGCGTTCAGCGGAGTAGGTGTCCAGCAGGCTTTCGGGGCTGCGGCCTTCAAGGACATGGCCGAGTTTCCAGCCGATGTTGAAACCGTCCTGCATGGACACATTCATACCTTGCCCGGCTTTGGCGCTGTGGGTGTGGCATGCGTCGCCGGTGATGAACACCCGGGGTGTCCGCGAACCGCGCTCCTCCGGCAGGACGTCGTCGAACCTGTCCGTGAGGCGGTGACCCACCTCGTAGACGCTGTGCCATGCCACGTTGCGGACATCCAGGGTGTAGGGGTGAAGGATGCCGTTGGCCTTGGCGATGATCTGCTCAATGGTGGTTTTCCGTACCGCGCCCTTGTCCTCAGGGTTGACTTCGCCAAGGTCCACATACATGCGGAACAGGTGCCCGCCCTCACGGGGGATCAGCAGGATGCTGCCACCGCTACCGGACTGGATGGCGCACTTGGTGCGGATGTCCGGGAAGTCAGTCACCGCAAGGACATCCATTACACCCCAGGCGTGGTTGGCTTGGTCGCCGGCAAGGTGGCAGCCGATCGACTCACGGACTTTGCTCCTTGCGCCATCCGCGCCAACGACGTACTTGGCACGGACTACTCGTTCCTGGCCTTCGTTCGGACCGGAGGTGTGGGCCAGGGTGACAGTGACCGGGTAGTCGCCTTCGCCGGTGACGTTGAGGCCGTGGAATTCGTAGCCGTAGTCGGGTTTCATTCGCGTGGGGGAGTTGGCCATGAACTCGGCGAAGTAGTCCAGGACCCGGGCCTGGTTCACGATCAGGTGCGGGAACTCGCTGATCCCTGCAGGGTCATCCTCGGCGCGTGCTGCCCGGACTATCCGTGAATGATCGGCGGGGTCCGGTTTCCAGAACGCCATCTCTGTGATCCGGTACGCCTCAGCGATGATGCGCTCGGCAAATCCGAAGGCTTGGAAGGTCTCCACGCTTCGGGCTTGAATTCCGTCCGCTTGGCCGATCGCCAAACGGCCCGGGCGGCGCTCAACGATGCGCGTGGTCACGTCCGGAAACTGGGATAGCTGCGCTGCGGTCAGCATGCCAGCGGGGCCGGTGCCCACGATGAGGACGTCAACCTCGTCAGGAAGCTCGGCCGGACGATCGATCCCTACGCCGGCGGCTGGCTCGACACGGGGGTCACCGGATACATAACCGTGGTGGTGAAACTGCACGGGCTTTCCTCACTTCTTTGTGGGCTAATGCAATGCCTTGTGTTCTATAATCGAACACCCTGTTCTATTATTGCTCAGGTAATCGTAATGCGGCTCACACCGGTGTTCAAGTCTTTGACGCATCTCTTCCCGGAACCTTGTGCGGCTTGCTCCCGTTCGGGCCATGAGCATGTCAGGATCAGGTATGCCGCGATTGATGCTCCTGGACACTGCCTCCTTGTATTTCCGCGCCTTCTACGGCGTGCCCGACTCCATCAAGCGAGCCGACGGGACTCCCGTGAACGCGGTACGGGGCCTGATGGACATGATTGCCCGCCTCACTACCGACTACGAGGCCACGCATTTGGTGGCTTGCTGGGACAACGATTGGCGCCCGCAATGGCGCGTGGACCTGATCCCCAGCTATAAGCAGCACAGGGTTGCCGAAATCGTCTCCAACGGCCCGGACCTGGAGGTTGTGCCGGACCCCCTTGAAGCGCAGATACCCATGATCCGTAAAGTTCTGGACCTCGCCGGGATCGCAGTAGTGGGCGTTGATGAACACGAAGCCGACGACGTCATAGGGACGTACGCGAGCCAAGCAACCTTCCCCACGGACGTGGTTACCGGCGATCGCGACCTCTTCCAGCTCGTCGACGATGATCGTGACGTCCGCGTCATTTACACCGCCCGGGGCATGAAGAACCTGGAAGTTCTCACCGACGTCGTAGTGGTGGGAAAGTACCGGGTCCTGCCCCAGCAATATGCAGACTTCGCCACCCTTCGCGGCGATGCGTCGGACGGGCTGCCGGGCGTCGCCGGCATCGGTGAAAAAACCGCAGCCTCGCTGCTTGGCACCTACGGGTCGCTGAACGGACTGCTTGCGGCCGCGGAAGATCCCGACGGCGGCGTGTCGGCCTCAGTGGGCGCCAAACTCTCCGCCGCGGCTGACTACCTGAAGGTGGCACCCGCCGTCGTCAATGTTGTGCGTGACCTCAAGGTCCCCACGCTCGAAGAAGCAGGCGCTGAACTGCAAGCCGTCACCGGTGATAAGCGAGCCGAACTTGAGCGCCTCGCCACAGAGTGGAACTTGGGCGGATCAGTCAAAAGGCTATTGGAAGCATTGGACCGCGTCCGCTGAGTCAGTCTCACAGGGCCACGTAGATTTTCACAGCTGAATGACAGGTTTGGAACAGGCAGGGCTGGGGTGGAGCTCCCATCGTGTTAAGAGGACGGAACATTGACCGTCCCTCAGACACAAGCCGTATCAACGGCTCATTGAGGAGAGGCATATGTCAAAAACCAAGAGAATCACGCTGGGAGTAGCGGCCGGAGCGTTGGCGCTAGGCGCAGGGCTGGGTGTCACCGGTATGGCCACCGCCGCCACAACGCCTTCACCGAGCTCCACGTCTTCGCCCGGCAGCACGTCCTCAACGGATGCGGGCACACCGTCAGATCAAGGTGGAATGCCAGGTGGCCGCGGACACGGACACGGAGGTGACCGGGGCCAGATAGCATCGCAGTTGGCTACCAAGCTCGGTGTAGACGAAGCCAAAGTAACTGACGCGTTGAAAGCCTTCCGTGAGGCGAACAAGCCCACCACGCCACCCGCGGAGGGAACGGAAGGAACAAAGCCGGACCGTGCGGCGCAGGAAGCCGCCATGGCGAAGTCGCTCGCACAAGCTTTGGGTGTTGATGAATCCAAGGTAACCACAGCTCTGGAAGAGATCCGGGCCGCGGGCCAAGCGGAACGTGCTGCTGCACTGAAGACGAAGCTCGACAAAGCAGTTACCGATGGCAAGCTGACCCAGGCCGAAGCTGACGCCGTGACTAAAGCAGTTGAAGCCGGCGTCATCGGAGGAGGCGGCCGCTAAGGTCACCAATACCAGGACCTCGTTTAACAGGACCCCAGCAAAAAAGGATCCCCCGGATACGTTTCGGGGGATCCTTTCGTGGCTCCTGCCGATGGCAATGGCCGTTGGTTGTTGCTGCCCGAAAGGTTCGCACATTTCTTTTTCGGCCAGTTGTCGATTTCTGCTCGCACAGTTCGACCTATGGATGAGAAGGTCGAAGGGCGGCCTTCCATCACACAGGAGAATGAGTCAAATGGCGAAATACATGCTGATCATGCGGGCGGACGACGCTTCCTACGCAAAGTTCGAGAACATCGATTTCAACGAGATCCTCGAAGCTATGGGTAAGTTCAACGACGAACTGATTCGCGCCGGAGTCCTCTTGGCAGCTGAGGGTCTGGAGGACGCCAAGGACGGAGTTGTTGTGGACTTCACCGGCGAAAACCCGGTTGTCAGTGACGGCCCTTACGGGGAAACCAAGGAACTCTTCGGCGGCTATTACATCCTGGACGTGGCGTCCAAGCAGGAGGCGATCGAATGGGCCAAGCGTGCGCCCATGACCGCTGGTACCAAGACCGAAATCCGACGCGTCACCAGTATTGATGAGTTCCCGCAGGACAACGAATGGATTCAGAAGGAACGCGCATGGCGCGAGCAAACCGGCCAGCTCTGAGGTTTGCCCGGGAAGCCGCCGCCGTCAGCGACCGGCGTGAGCAACAATGATGCAAGGGCCGCCGTCGAAGCGGTGTGGCGGAGCGAATCCGCCCGCATCGTCGGCGCCCTTGCCCGCTACACGGGCGACTTCACGTTGGCCGAGGACCTGGCGCAGGAGGCGTTGGCCGAGGCTCTCGTGTCCTGGTCTGTCAGCGGCATCCCCACGGAACCGGCAGCCTGGCTCCTCACCGTTGGCCGCCGTCGGGCCATTGATTCGTTCCGGCGGCGTGCTGCCCGCGATGAAAAGTATGCACTGCTGGTCCGTGACCTCGCCGAGGAGGAACCAGGCGTGGACGCTTTGTTTGATCCGGATGCGATTGATGACGACGTTCTTGCCCTCATGTTTGTCTCCTGCCACCCCGTGCTGTCCAAGGAATCGCGTATTGCGCTGACGCTGCGTGTAGTGGGAGGTATGGGCACGGACGAAATAGCGAGGTCGTTCGTGGTCCCAATTCCCACCATCCAAGCCCGTATAACGCGGGCCAAGAAGACTCTTGCAGCAGCGCATATACCGTTTGTGGTGCCAGCGGCATCTGAAATTTCGGAGCGGCTGGGATCGGTGCTGCAAGTGGTCTACCTTGTCTTTTCAGAAGGTGCCTATGCCTCAGGTGGCGACTCATGGATGCGCACTGAACTAGCCAGTGAAGCACTCCGGCTAGCCCGCGTGCTGGTCCGGCTTGCACCTGAGCCCGAAGTATTTGGCCTCCTTGCGCTGATGGAGCTTACGGCAGCACGCTTTCCTGCCAGGCTCGACACCGCAGGCCAACCCGTCCTTCTCGAAGACCAGGATCGACGCCGGTGGGATCAGTCTGCGATACGCCGCGGCAGGGCGGCACTTGCGACCGCCGCAGCCTCTGGCCGTGGTCTTGGCGCCTACGGATTGCAGGCGTCCATTGCCGAATGCCACGCAGTAGCTCGAACCGCGGAGGACACGGACTGGCAGCGAATCGTGATTCTGTACCAAGCATTGAGCCGACTTGTTCCATCGCCTGTGATTGAACTGAATCACGCCGTTGCCGTGGCCATGGCTTCGGGGCCGGCCCAAGGGCTTCAGCTGGTGGATGCCATGATGGCCAAGGGCGCCCTGAATGGCTCCCACCTGGTGCCGACAGTGCGAGGTGAGCTTCTCGTCAGGCTGGGCCGTCTCACGGAGGCAAGGCTGGTTCTGTTGGGCGCCCTCGAGCTGTGTTCCAACGCCGCCGAACGCAGTGCGCTGGAACGAAAAATTGCAGAACTGGCCAACCATTTGAAGTGACAAATGTCGGCCAGGGCGAGTCTGGTTCCCTAACGCGGTAGCACCATCAGGACCGGTGCTCACGGACTGTTGTGAGTGTCGCCGCCAAGCAGGCGTCAGGTGGCGTGCGTGTTAGTACCTCCGCCATTGGCTGAGCGGCAGCCAACCAGCGCGCTGTGCATCTAGGCGCTAAGTTCCTGGAGGCCACGCTCCTGGGCACTACGTTCCTGGAGGCTGAGCTCCTAGGCACTACGTTCCTGGAGGCTGAGCTCCTGGGCGCTAAGTTCCTGGGACCAGTTTTCTGAAAATCAGTCCCTGAGCACGGTTTTCTCTCCTTTGGATCGGGTTGCCCTTTGGATGGCGGCCTGCGCACTTACTCGTTTGCACGGCAGACTCTGTTGATCCGACAGTCCCCAGACACGCTGCAGCGCCTTTATGTTCGGAGGGGTGTGTGGTGGTGGTTTCGTCGGGGTTTTTGGTGGGGGTCGATGTGGGGTGGGGGGATGAACCAGGGGGTGCCGGTTTTCATGGTGATGGTCCAGTGTTCTTTGTGGATGAGGTGGTGGTGGTGGCTGCAGAGGAGGGTTCCGTTCTCGGTTGAGGTGGTGCCGCCGTGGGACCAGTAGGTGGTGTGGTGGG
>Ga0153924_1000031_pt1 | contig 119478 bp, 114 predicted proteins | sample TSNJ008MetaG_FD_104709 | JGI IMG/M metagenome (GOLD analysis project Ga0153924, IMG submission 104709) | Attine ant fungus gardens microbial communities from New Jersey, USA - TSNJ008 MetaG | ecosystem: Host-associated > Fungi > Mycelium > Unclassified | place: USA: New Jersey, Wharton State... | reverse complement strand
CAGTTTTTAAAGCAGAAAAATATTGAATTTGAGCACGATTACTAGCACTCATTTCAAATGAGTGCTAATTTACCCTTGACATTCAGTAACGCAGGTATTAAAATATATATCATGTAAAGAAATGAATAGGAGTGATATAATGGAAGGTTCAATGAATGAACAAGGCAGTTTGTCGATTAATAGTGAAAATTTATTTCCGATTATTAAGAAGTGGTTGTATTCCGATCATGACATTTTTGTTAGAGAGATGATCTCCAATAGCAGTGATGCTATAACTAAGGTTAAGAAGCTGGAGATCATGGGGGAATGCCAATTTGATGACGATGAGAAGTTTAGGATTGATGTCGTTATTAATCCCGAGGAGAAGACCATTAAGTTTATTGATAATGGGATCGGCATGACAACTGAAGAAGTCAAGGAATATATTACCCAGATAGCTTTTTCCGGGGCAACCGATTTCCTTGAAAAGTATAAAGATAAGACCAACGAAGACCAGATTATTGGTCATTTCGGTCTGGGATTTTATTCGGCTTTTATGGTTTCGGATAAAGTATCTATCAATACGCTCTCTTATCAAGAGGGGGCGACTCCGGTTTACTGGGAATGTGACGGAGAAAGCGATTATTCCATGGGTGAAGGAGACAGGGCGACTAGGGGTACCGAGATCACCTTATACCTCAATGAAGACAGTGTCGAGTTTTCCAACGAATACCGTATTAAGGAAGTCCTTAATAAGTATTGTTCTTTCATGCCTGTAGAGATTTACCTGTCTAAAGAGAACGCCGAGCAGGAGTATGAGACAATTAATGCTGACGAGGTCAGAGAAGATGATACCGTTGTTGAGACAATCGTCGAAGAGGCTAAGACGGAAGAGATCGAGAACGAGGATGGCACGAAAGAGGTCGTGGAAACCTCCCCGGCGACTGAGAAGGCAAAGATCTTTAAGCGTCCGGTACCTTTGAATGATACAAATCCACTTTGGAACAAGCATCCCAATGAATGCACTGAAGAAGAGTATAAGGATTTCTACCGCAAGGTATTTATGGACTATAAGGAGCCATTGTTCTGGATCCATTTGAACATGGACTACCCATTTAATTTAAAGGGAATTTTATACTTCCCTAGGATTAATACAGAATATGAATCCATTGAAGGCACGATTAAGCTATACAATAATCAGGTATTTATTGCTGACAATATCAAGGAGGTCATTCCTGAATTTTTGATGCTCCTAAAGGGCGTGATTGATTGTCCGGATCTGCCCCTGAATGTATCCCGCTCAGCTTTGCAGAATGACGGCTTTGTCAAGAAGATTTCAGACTATATCACCAAGAAGGTAGCGGACAAGCTGACAGGCATGTGTAAGACTGACCGTGAAAGCTATGATAAGTATTGGGATGATATTAATCCATTCATCAAGTTTGGCTGTATCAAGGATCAGAAGTTTAATGAAAAGATGAAGGATTTCATTATTTATAAAAACCTCGAAGGGAAGTATATAACCCTTGATGAGTATTTGGAGAATAGCAAGGAAAAGCATGAGAATCAGGTGTTTTATGTAACAGATGAGGTGCAGCAGTCCCAGTATATTAATATGTTCAAGGAAGAAGGCTTAGATGCCGTAATCCTAAAGCATCATATCGACCAGCCTTTTATAACTAATCTGGAGCAATCTATGGAAGGTGTTAAGTTCTACCGCATTGATACGGATTTGGCCGATATATTTAAGGAAGAGGTTGCTGAGGATGATAAGTCCTTAGAAGAGTCGACGACTACCCTTTCTGAATTATTTAAGAAGGCTCTCGGTAAAGAGCAGCTGATGGTTAAGGTTGAGAAGCTTAAGAACCAGGGAACCGCCTCAATGATAACCCTCTCAGAGGACAGCAGGCGGATGCAGGATATGATGCGTTCATATAACATGGGCAGCATGGATATGGGCATGTTCGCAGGAGAAGGCGAGACGCTGATCTTGAATGCCAATAATGAGTTGGTCCAATACATCCTTCATAATGCAGAAGGTGAGAATACCGAATTGATTTGCCAGCAGCTATATGATTTGGCGTTATTAAGCCACAAGCAGCTTCCGGCAGAAGCTTTGACCAAATTTGTGGAGAGAAGCAATAAGATCATGAAGATACTTACAAAGTAGATCAGACAATAGCGAAGAGAGTGCCGGCTTCTTCAATGAAGCCTGGCACTCTCTTCGTTGTTAGTAAGGTGTTGCTATTCTTCTTTACCAAGGAGGGAGGCAATAGCAAAGCCTATTGCAAAGGTTATGATGCTTACGAGCACACTTATTACGTTAACCGAAGATAAGCCGATGTTATACAGGATGGCAATTGGCGAGGCAATGACTAATCCAAGGATACCGCAATATGTAAGAGTCGGCTGTTTTGCAAATAATAGTTCGATCATCTTTGCCACAATACCAATGCCGATCAGGACACCTATGCCAAAGGGTATGAATATGCCAAAGCCATGAATCAATGCCGGAAGGTCGAAGCTAAACAGTGCATCAATAAATGCTTTGATATTGGTTATGATGATATTGTAAAAACCAAGAATCATCATAACCATTGAACCGCTGACGCCGGGAATGATCATTGTGGCTGAAGCGACCATGCCGATGAAGAACAACGTTAGCATCGCTCCAAGATCAACAGTGATATCGGTCACGCCACTTTCCGCCCCCTTAATAAAAGCCATGGCGATGACGAGTACAAATAATAGAATAAAAGCTATTATATGAGAAGGCTTAACCTTAACCCCTTTGACATGCTTTGTCAGGATTGGCAGACCGCCTAGGATGAGACCGATAAATAGGCAGCTGGTCTGTAAAGGGTATCTTTCTAAGGACGGTGTGATAACATATGAAAGTGCAATGATACCAATAGCAGCACCTAAGATGATTGGAGCTAATACACGAATGCTTTTCTTAAAGTTCTTGACAATACCTGTAATAGAGGAGATTAAGAGGTCATAGATGCCCATTGAAACGGCCATTGTACCACCACTGACACCGGGAATGATATTAGCGACACCGATGATTGCCCCTTTTAATATATCTTTAAATAAGTCCATTATTTATGAAGACTCCTTTCTGCAATAAAAGTATCATAACTAAAAAAAAGATATTCGTCAACTGTTTTTAATAAGTTTTTACCATTTACCGATGTGCTGTAACACATACATCTTGACATCAGACACAACAGTTGTACAATAGGATTATAGATTTTTTAAGAAAGAGGGTTCTATGTCTAATCAAAAACACTCTGTTCGGATTTCTGTGCGTAATCTCGTGGAATTTATCTTAAAATCAGGAGATATTGACAATCAGAAAGGAACGCTGCGTGATGCCCAGGCCATGCAGGAGGGTAATAAGGTTCATAAAAGAATACAAAGAGAAGGCGGATCCAATTATCAGGCAGAGGTTCCGCTAAAGATTCAGGTGGCTGTCGATGAGCTGCTTACTATTTGTATAGAAGGAAGAGCCGACGGCGTTATTAGTGGGGAAGAATATACGATTGATGAAATTAAAGGAACCTATACAGATTTTGCTCATATTGAGGAGCCGACCGAAGTTCATTTTGCTCAGGCCTTATGTTATGCCTACATCGTTGCAAAGGAGAAGGCTTTATCAGAAATGAACGTGCAATTAACTTACGTCCATATCGAAAGCAAGGCAGTCAAACGCTTCACGGAAAAGAAAAGCTTTGAAGAGCTTGAGCAGTGGTTTTTAGATATTGTCAATCAATATGCTGTTTGGGCCAGATGGCATATAAAGTGGTGTGAAAAACGGAATGCTTCAATTAGTGAGGTGAAGTTTCCTTTTGAATACAGAGCGAGCCAAAAGAAGCTGGTTTCAGGCGTGTATCGGACAATTCTTGGTGGTAAGAAGCTATTTGTTGAAGCACCGACCGGAACCGGAAAGACCGTTTCGACTATTTTTCCTGCCATTAAAGCTCTGGGGGAAGATATGTGCCATAGGATTTTTTATTTAACGGCTAAAACCATAACCAGAACGGTGGCTGAAGAAACGTTTTCTATATTAAACGAAGCGGGTCTTAGGTTCAAGGTGATTACATTGACAGCAAAAGATAAAATATGTCTGTTTGACGAGGCGGATTGTAATCCTGTGCGTTGTGAAAGAGCGAAGGGGCATTTTGACCGTGTCAATGATGCTGTTTTTGATATGATTAACCATGAAGAGACCTTTACAAAAGAGAAAATTGAAGCTTACGCCTTGTCACACCGGGTATGCCCTTATGAAATGCAGCTGGATATAGCCCTATGGTGCGATACGGTGATATGTGACTATAATTATATCTTTGACCCTATTGTATATTTGCGGCGCTTCTTTGGAGAACGAAAGGAAGACTATGTGTTTCTTATTGATGAGGCTCATAACCTCGTTGACCGAGCTCGGGAAATGTATAGCGCCATTTTATATAAATCTCATTTCTTAGAAGTTAAGCGCTTGGTAAAGACGATGGATAGAAAGCTGGCTCTTAGAATCGAAAAGTGCCATAAATATATGATTGATTTAAGGGATGAATGTGAAGAAGACTGCGCAAAGATTGAACATATTGACGGTTTGATTTCATTTTTAATGAAGATGCTTACTGAAATGGAGAACTTTCTTGCTGAAAATCATCCGCAAGAGGTTAGAGAGAAAGTCGTGGAGCTCTATTTTGAAGCCAGACAGTTCGTGCGTGGCTTTGAAGTGATGGATGAACGTTACATAACTTATATGCAGCGGCTGCCAAAGAAAGAGCTGATGGTAAAGATTTTCTGCGTGGATCCTTCTAAGGATTTATGTGAGCGTTTAGAGTGGGGGAAAAGCACTATTTTTTTCTCAGCAACACTAATTCCTGTCAATTACTACAAATCGCTATTAAGCGTTACGGCTAAAGAAGATTATGATTTCTATGTTGATTCACCCTTTGACACATCGAACCGGCTGCTGTTAATTGCCTCAGATGTGACAAGTAAGTTTACACGGCGAAATGAGAAGGAGTATGTGATGATATCTGAATACATCCGGAAAATCATCAGAGGTAAAAACGGAAATTACCTGGTGTTTTTCCCATCGTATACTTTCATGCGCAGTGTTTATGAAATATTTACAGACAGAGAATTAGTGAAGGCTGGGAATGGCCTACGGACTGTTATACAGGAAAACGCCATGACTGAAAAGGCCAGAGAAGAATTTCTTGACAATTTCAAAGCCAAGACCGAGACGACGATGATTGGGTTTTGTGTTCTGGGTGGTATTTTTTCAGAGGGGATAGATTTAAAGGAAGACCGACTGATCGGTGCGATTGTTGTAGGCACTGGGCTTCCCATGATCACTTATGAGCGAGAGCTGCTTAAAGAATATTTTGATTTAAAACAGAATATGGGTTTTGATTTTGCTTATCTTTATCCGGGAATGAATAAAATATTACAAGCTGGGGGTAGAGTTATTAGGACCGAGAAGGATCGCGGGGTCATTGCCCTGTTAGATGAGAGATTTAACTACTTAAGCTATCGGCAGCTGTTTCCTAGAGAGTGGGAGGCTTATAAAAAAGTCAATCTTCTTACCGTTGAAAATGAAATAAATGTTTTTTGGGAAAGTCTGTAAGTCAACTAGAAAAAAGCATGTTTATATTAAGCGTTTTTTGTCAAATGTGTCTATTGCTTTTTTTTATGGGTTGGTTTATAATATACCACAATATATAGTGTTTTTCCTTTTAGGAGAACACTATACATATGTTTAATGGAAGAGGAGAAGCTAGTGAATGATTGAAGAAATCCAGAAAAGGAACGGCAAGGTTGTGGCATTTGATTCTGTTAAGATCATGAATGCCATCAGCCAGGCTAATAAAGCAATTGAAGCCGAGGCAATGACACCTACGGATTTGCTATTTCTAACGGAGAAGGTTTGCAGCAGATTAAGACCAGATGTGTTATGGAATGTGGAGCAGGTGCAGGATAGAGTAGAAGAAATTTTGATTCAGTTCGGTTATGTAAAAACTGCTAAGGCTTATATTCTTTATCGAGCAGAACATACGAAGATACGACAATCGGAATCGGATTTGATGGATATTTATACGCGCTTGACCTATTCATACGCAAAGGATGAGGATATAAAGCGGGAGAATGCTAATATTGATGCCGACACAGCGATGGGAACGATGCTTAAGTACGGCTCAGAGGGCTCCAAGTATTTTATAGATAATTATGTTCTTCCTAAAGATATTGCTGCCGCCCATAACAATGGAGAAATTCATATCCATGATAAGGATTTCTATATGTTAACTGAGACATGCTGTCAGATCGACTTGATAAAGCTATTTAAGGATGGCTTTTCCACAGGGCATGGATACATAAGAGAGCCTAATTCCATTAGGAGCTATGCGGCGCTTGCCTGCATTGCTATTCAAGCTAATCAGAATGAGATGCATGGCGGGCAGAGCGTGCCTAATTTTGACTATGCGATGGCCAAGGGTGTTGCCAGAACTTACAGCAAGGATTACTATAAGATGTTTAAGACGTATCTGAAGGTGAAGTTTGAGCTTGATGAGATGGGTGCAGATGCCATCGTTACTGCCTTGCGAGAGGAGGTTGATGTACCGGTGCGCATGGCTGATGCCGCAGCTTATGAGGAAGCATTGAGGACCGTTAAGGTTTCGCCAATAAGCGGCGAAGAGCTTATCTTAGCCCATAGGTATGCTGCTAGAGAAGCGCTTAATAGTACTGAGAAACAGACCTATCAAGCGATGGAGGCTTTTATACATAATTTGAACACAATGAATTCCAGAGCCGGTGCGCAGGTGCCTTTCAGTTCGATTAATTACGGAACAGACACTTCAATGGAAGCCAGGATGGTGGTTAAGAATCTTCTTTTGTCCACACAGGCAGGCTTAGGTAATGGAGAGACGCCAATATTCCCGGTTCAGATATTTAAGGTCAAGGAAGGCATCAACTTTAGCCCTGGGGATATTAACTATGATTTGTTCCATCTAGCTATTGAGACCTCAGCAAAAAGGTTATTTCCCAACTTTAGCTTTCTTGATGCCCCATTTAATATTCCGTACTATAAAGAAGGCGATTACAATTCAGAAGTAGCTTATATGGGCTGCCGCACCAGAGTTCTTGGGAATAGTTATGACAAGGCTAATGAGATCACCTGCGGACGCGGAAACTTAAGCTTTACTTCGATTAATCTGCCAAGGCTGGGAATCGAAGCTAAGGGTGATATAGCAAGATTTTACCAACTCCTTGAGGAGAAGATCGATTTGGTCTGCCGCCAGTTATTACATCGATTTCATATTCAATGTAAGAAAAAGGTTCGTAATTATCCATTCTTAATGGGGCAGGGGATATGGATCGGCTCCGATATGCTAGGCTTGGAAGATAGCGTAGAAGAGATTATTAAGCATGGAACCTTAAGCGTAGGTTTCATTGGTTTGGCTGAAACCTTGAAGGCTCTTATCGGTGAGCATCATGGTGAAAGCGATAAAGCGCAGGCGTTAGGAGTAGATATTGTTACTTTTATGCGAAAGAAGGTAGATGAGAAGTCTTCGAAGACGGGTCTGAATTTCACTTTGTTGGCAACTCCTGCCGAAGGCTTAAGCGGTCGTTTTGTTAAAATTGACCAGGGTCAATATGGCAAGATAGAAGGCGTTACAGATAAGGAATATTATACCAACTCCTTCCATGTGCCGGTTTATTATCCGATTAAGGCCTATGAAAAGATCTTATTGGAAGCGCCTTATCATGCATTGACGAATGCCGGGCATATCAGCTATGTCGAGTTGGATGGCGATACGAGCAAGAACGTGGAGGCTTTTGAAGCGATTATTAGATATATGAAGGCTCAAGGAGTCGGCTATGGCTCTGTCAATCATCCGATCGACAGAGATCCGGTATGCGGTTATACCGGCGTTATTGATGATGTATGCCCAAGATGCGGAAGACGGGCAGGGGAATCGATCAGTGTTGAGAAACTAAGGGAATTGCAGAAGAGGTATCCAGGTGTCCCTAACTATTAGAATAAAGGAGAGAATATTATAATGAATGTACAGATTATGCCGAATCAAAAAGAAGTGGGAGAGAATATAGGATTTGAACGTATTCGCCGGATCACCGGTTATCTGGTGGGCACAACAGAGCGCTTTAACAATGCGAAGCGTTCCGAAGAGAGCGAACGCGTTAAGCATGGGATCTAGACTAAGAGTCAGCGGGCTCATTGAAGAGTCCATAGTTGATGGTCCTGGCCTTCGCTTTACGGTTTTCACCCAGGGCTGTCCTCATGGCTGCCGCGGTTGCCACAATCCACAGACACATGATTTTAATGGTGGATATGAGATTGAGATTGATGAAATATTTAAGCGTTTTTTAGAGAACCCTCTGCTTCTCGGGATTACCTTTTCAGGTGGCGAGCCATTTTGCCAGCCGGAGCCGTTATATCATCTTGGTGAAAAGATAAAGGCTCTGGGGAAGACAATTGTTTTGTTCTCAGGCTATACGCTGGAACAGTTAATAGAGATGAGTCGGAAGGAAAGGTACATTAAGCAATTATTGTCCATCACCGACATGCTCATTGACGGGCCATTTGTCGAAGAGTTAAAGGATTTGGAGCTTTTATTCAGGGGGAGCTCTAATCAAAGAATGATCGAGCGAGAAATCATCGAAGGAAAACTTATTGATTAATTTTCCTTCGATGATTTTTTAAGCTTTTGGTGTTAAATACAAGACATATTTAAAGAAGTGTTTAGTATTTGACACTTTTTAATATTTGTAAATTGAAATCAAGTGGATAAAAATTGTATAATAATACAACGATAGTAAATTAATACAAGATGTGAGTACCATAATAAAACTTAAGGGTGGAAGGGAAAATGAAAATTAAACAGACTACTTTTTATGCTTTACGAATCATACGCAGAATTCATGTAGAAGACAGGAATATTATCACTTCCGCAGTAATGGCTGAAAAGGAAGAAATTTCACAGGGAGTCATATTGAAATTACTAAAACAGCTTGAACGCGGCAATATCGTATCTGCGCATCAAGGAAGAGGTGAGGTTGCCGGGGGCTTCTCATTGAATCGAGGTGTAGATGAGATAACGTTATTGGAAGTTATTGATACGATGGAAAAAATAGATATTTGTTTCCATATGGATAAAGGGTTTCGAGAATCGGAAAAGCAGTCAAAAGGTAAGTGTATGGAAATTAATGAATTTATTAAGCAGGAGCTTTCCCATCATACGGTTCAAGAATTATTTGAGCTATACTAGAGAAGCGTTCATTATCCAGATGGCAGCAAAGCAAGCAAGCCCTCCACTTTTTGGCAAAGTGAGGGGCTTGCCTGCTTTTGTGAGAATTCCTTGAAAAGCTTGACATTTTTATCAAAATCTCTTATTATAGTAATAATTACTGTTATTTGAAAAGGAAGTATGATAAAGATGATTAAGTACAGTCGACAAAGGGAATCAATTAAAGAATATTTAATGTCGAGAAAAGACCATCCGACAGCTGACATGGTTTATTCTGCAATTAAAGAGGTATATCCCCATATAAGTTTGGGAACAGTATATCGTAACCTTGCTTTATTAGTAGAGCAGGGAGAAGCTATTAAGCTGTCATGTGGTGAAGAATGCGATAGATTTGATATTAATACTTCTCAGCACTATCATTTTATTTGTAAGAAATGCCATCATGTTATTGATCTTAAGATGCACGATATAAACCATATCAATATAGTTGCCGCGAATAATTTTGATGGACAAATAGAAGGACATAAGGCCTATTTCTTTGGTGTTTGTAAAGAGTGTATCGAAACAAATAAAAATTTCTAAATGTATTGACAAGAGTAAGAAAAAGGAGTAATATATTAATATCAGGAATCGTTACTGATATTAATGATCAAAGTAAAGGAGAGAATAATGAAGAAATTTGTATGTTCCGTATGTGGTTATGTTCATGAAGGCGATCAGGCACCGGAAGCATGTCCGGTATGTAAGGCACCAAGAGAGAAGTTTAAAGAGCAATCAGGTGAAAAGGTTTGGGAAGCAGAGCATGTTGTCGGCGTGGCTTCAGGCGCCAGTGAAGATATCATCGCTGACTTAAGAGCTAATTTTGAAGGTGAATGCTCAGAAGTGGGAATGTATCTTGCAATGGCAAGAGTCGCTCATCGAGAAGGCTATCCGGAGATTGGGCTATATTGGGAGAAAGCAGCTTATGAAGAAGCAGAGCATGCCGCTAAGTTTGCAGAATTGTTAGGTGAAGTTATTACTGATAGCACTAAGAAGAATCTTGAGATGCGTGTAGATGCGGAAAATGGAGCGACATCCGGTAAGTTCGACTTGGCAAAGCGCGCTAAGGCAGCTAATCTTGATGCAATCCATGATACTGTACATGAGATGGCCAGAGATGAAGCCAGACATGGGAAAGCCTTTGAAGGATTGTTAAAGAGATACTTTGGTTAATTATTATTTGAGTATATAGAATGTTTTACATCTTTTGGGGTGTCGGAATTTTGTTCTGATGCCCTGTTTCTTTCTTCATTGTTTGTGCTATAGAGCTCTTCACTAATCAAACTCTATAGCAAGTCCTTGGTAATGATTTCGACTGGGATCTCATAATAATCAGACGACGGCTTTTGTTTCTTTATCAAATGTTCAAACAATTCTTTGACAAGTTGGTAGCCCTGGAGCTTGGCACTTTGACTAAGGACAAAGTCTAATGCGTCTTCCTTCAGCAGTTTTTCGGTTTCCGGAACTAAATCGTGGCAAATAAGTCTGGTGCCATCCAGACGACCTGCGAGAGAAAGGGCATTAACAGCGCCGTCGCAGCCGCTTCCGGAGAGGTAAATACCTTGGAAATCCGAATATAAATTACAGTATTCCAAAGTGATTTTAAACGCCTCATCCCTTTTGTCTTGATTTTCTCGTATATCAAGGATATGGATGGGTTTTTTACACTCTTTTAATCTTTCCGTGAAACCTTCTAATCTATCTTGATGACAGGATAATTCCCTAGAGCTTGTTATGATGCAGATATTCCCGCCTTTCGGCAGTAGCTTTTCCATGAGTCCGGCGGCGATCTTGCCGCCCTTTACATGATCTTGCCCAACATAACGAAATCCATGAATGCCCTCCAATCTAGAATTCCATGTGAGAATGGCGATGCCATTCTCCGCAAGTTGATTTGCTTTCAAGACCACCTGCTCATCGCTCAGTGGAATAAAAGCAATTCCCGCAACACCTGCGTTTTCCAACTCTCCCAAGACGCTTACTAATTCAGCGGGCTGAAGCGTGGTGAGCATCTTTACAGTTATCGAAAGACCGAAATGTGAAAATTCTTTTTCACCATCTCGTATCCCCTTAAGAATTGTTTGGATAAAAGGGTTGTGCTCAGGGGTCAATATAATACCTATTTTAATAGGGGACTTACTATGAACTAATGCTTTTCCCAGCAGATTAGGTTGATAATTTAATTCGGCGAGGATGGTTTCGATGCGCTTTCGTGTTTCTTTTTTCACGCCGGGGCGATTGTTAATAACCTTATCTACGGTTGCTCGAGAAACATTTGCTAACTCGGCAATTTCTTTTATCGTTACAACCATAACATATCTCCTTGTTTAAATATAATTAGCTATATATATGCTACCATAAAAAAATATTTCTGTCTACGTGGAATAGAACAAAATAGGTACGTGCATAATTTTAATGCTGTTAGTTTAAGAAAAGATAACTGTGAAATATTTCATATTGCGTATTTTTTTAAGAAGTGTTAAGATTAAATTAAAAATGTGCTCGAGCACAATTAAGGGCATTAAGCAAAAAGGAGAGTAAGCATGAAATTTGGAACAAGTTATTCCTATTGGAGCAATGTGTGGGACTGTGATTATAGTAAAGTGATTCATAAAGTGGCTGATATTGGCTTCGATATGCTGGAAGTCGGCGCTGATCATTTGCACCATATGAATGAGCAGGAGTTGAAGAAATTAAGGAGAGACAGCCAGGACAGAGGGGTCCAGCTCGTGGCAAATAGCGGACCTGCAAGGGAGCATGATTTGGCCAGTGCAGATGAAGCGATCAGAAGGGATGGAATTGCTTTTTTTCAGACGGTGATGGCAAATATGAAAAAAATAGGAAGCAGTAAGCTGATCGGCGCAATATATTCATTTTGGCCAAGCGATTTTGTTAATGTGGATAAGACAGCGGCTTGGGAGAGAAGTATCAGCTCATTAAAAACATTGGCTAAGACTGCGGAAGAACTGGAAGTATACATATCATTAGAGGTATTAAACAGATATGAAACATTCATATTAACCGATTGCGCTGAAGCCAAGGAATATTGTCGCCAAATTGGAAGTCCACACATTAATATCTTATTGGACACTTTCCATATGAACATTGAAGAAGATGACACAGTAGCAGCTATTCATTTGGCGGGTGATATGCTGGGGCATTTCCATGTTGGAGAAGCGAACAGAAAACTGCCGGGAATGGGAACTTCGATTCCTTGGGATCGGATTGGCAAGGCATTGAAGGACATTGGTTATCAAAAAGGTGTCGTGATGGAGCCGTTTATGATTACGGGCGGTGAAGTCGGAAGGGACATTAAAGTGTGGAGAGATTTAAGCAACGGAGCCACACAGGAACAATTGACACAATATTTGAGAACTTCTTTAGAGTTCTTGAAAGAAAAATTTCTATAAAACAGGAGGGATATGATGGCAGCGGTTTGGATAATGGGTGAAATGATAGTCGAGATTATGAGAACCAAAGAGGACGTACCATTGCATCAACCAGGCGTCTTCCTTGGACCGTTCCCAAGCGGAGCACCGGCGATTTTTATTGATACTGTCGCACGACTAGGTCATCGGGCAGGCATTATTGGCGGAGTGGGGAAGGATGATTTCGGGAGAAATCTTTTAGACAGAATGAAAGCGGATGGGGTGGACATAACTCAGGTGTTTGAAAGCGAAGTTTGTTCAACTGGAGTTGCTTTTGTAACCTACTTCTCGGATGGCTCCAGACAATTTATTTTCCATATGGGAAATACACCGGCGGTAGAAGCTAAGGTGCCATCAGAGGAAGTGTTTGAAGGCATTAAGTACTTTCATATTATGGGCTGTTCGCTAATGGCAAAAAGAGCGTTTGCCAAGGAGATTTTAAAAACCATGAAGATGGCGATAAGCAAAGGGGCTAAAGTGTCTTTTGATCCGAATATCCGTAAGGAATTATTGACGGATGAATCCGTATTTGAAATTGTTAACGAAGCCTTAAAGCATACGAATGTTTTTTTGCCAGGGGTCTCGGAACTTCTAAGTATTACAGGGAAAAAGTCGGTTGAGGAAGCGGTAAAAGCAAGCTTTGAGAATCAGAATCTGGAGGTGTTGGCTTTAAAAGATGGCTCTAAAGGCTGCGATCTCTATACAAGAACTGAGCACATACATGTGGGCGCATATCCGGTTGAGCAAGTAGATGCAACAGGTGCGGGAGATTGTTTTGATGGTGCGTTTATTTGTGGCTTATTAGAAGGAAAGTCGCTTAAAGAGGCAGGGCAGATGGCTGCTTCGGCCGGTGCGCTCAATGCCGCAGCCTTTGGCCCGATGGAAGGTAAAATCAGTCGTGAAACCGTACAAGAAATGATTGATGTAGACAATTAAGTGTAGCAGAACATGGACTCTTATGATATGATACCTATAAATGAAAGTTAGGTGACTTAAGAAAAGGGGGAAGTGGATTGGAGCTTTATTTAAAAGGAATTAAAAAGTCATTTGATAAAAAACAGGTTTTAAAAGGAATCGATTACCGGTTTGAAAAAGGGAAAATATATGGGCTGCTAGGGCGAAATGGTGCGGGCAAAACCACGTTATTTAATTGCCTGAGTCAGGAAATGAATTGTGATGAGGGGGAGGCTGTACTTATCAAGGATAATATTGCCAAAACGTTATCTGATGAAGATGTTGGATATGTTCTCTCAACACCGGTGCTGCCGGAATTTTTAACAGGCTATGAGTTTGTCAAATTCATGATGGATATTAATCTTCCTAAGGGATCGCAGGATAAGCATCCGGATGAATACTTTGATATTGTGAAGCTTGAGCAAGAGGACAGACATCGCCTTATCAATGGTTATTCTCACGGGATGAAAAATAAACTGCAAATGCTAAGCTTTATCATCTCAAAGCCGCCGATCATTTTGCTAGATGAACCGCTGACTTCTTTTGATGTCGTTGTGGCTTTGGAGATGAAGAAGCTATTAAAAGAAATGAAAGCAGACCATATCCTCATATTTTCTACCCATATTCTGCAGCTGGCAGTGGATCTTTGTGACGAAATAGCAGTGCTTAATCAAGGACGGCTGAGTAGTGTTGATTATGGAAGGATTCACAGTCAATCCTTTGAAGAAGAGATATTCTCTATTTTGAACGAAGGTGGTAATGGAGAATGAGTCAGACATTTGAATATGGAAAGCTTGCCCGTACAGTGAAAACCTGCTATCAGATTGATGTTGCAATCGGTTTTAACAGTTTGATTTTCTACTTGAAGAAATTACCGTTTTTGGGTAAATACATACCGGAAACCTTATACAAAAGCGCAGGTGCGAAATCAATCATTTCAACGACTAAATTAATCTTTAAAATTTTAGCTATTTTTTTTAGGAAGGCAATATATTTATTTGTAATGGTTTGCCTGCCAGTAGCGCTAATAACGAATGATGCCACGATAGAAGAAATATATCAGCTCAGCATGAATAGCCTGGTGCTTTTAAGCTTTTTCATCGGTTCCCTATTTAAAAATGTGCTGCTGACCAATAGTATGAACAAGTACATCTGCATTCGCTTGATGCGGATTCATTCACGTTACTATCTGCTGGGGGATTTCATCTTCGCTGCCGGTAAGGACTTGGCGGGATTTATTGTGGTGCTGCTGGTGCTGACATTAATTTTCAGGCATGGCATAATGGAAGGTTTAATTTGTGCTTGGATGTTGATTGCTTGCCATATTGCTGGTGAGGCATTAAGCTTATTCGTATTTGATAAAACAAAGATAGTGCTACAAAAAAAGCTTCTATGGGTAAGCTGCGTGATGGTGCTTTCCTTGGGCTTGTTAACTTTGCAATTTATGTTTGATTTTCCTCTTAACGCATGGTCAGTGTTGTATCAGTGGCCTGCGATTATCTTGGTGCTGATGATGGGAGCCGGCTCGTTTTACTATATTGCCAGATATCCCTATTATCCGATGGTGGCATCTGAAACAGTTTCAATCAAGGACATAATAGCACTTAATAAGACTATGTCAGAGACGCGTAAAGCAGATGTAAAGCTAAAGGATAAAGATTTGACCCAATCAGATGATCAGAGGTTTAGTCATTTGTCTGCTTATCATTTTCTTAATGCCATATTTTTCAGACGCCACCGAAGAATGCTGTATATTCCTGTGATCAGACGAGTAGCCATTATTGGAGGATTCTTTTTAATTGCAGTTATCACCTTCTATTTTGAACCTTCATTCGTCAGAGGATTGGCACAAAAACTTCCGAATACACTGCCTTTTTGCGTTTTTATTATGTACCAGTTGACATCTAACAGCCAGAAGGTTTGTAAAGCCATGTATGCGAACTGTGATGCTTCTTTACTTCATTACGGTTTTTATCGAAAACCCGAAGTTATCTTACTGAATTTTAGGATTCGTTTGAAAGCATTACTTAAGTCAAATTTATTGATAGGCAGTACGTTGGCGTTGTGTGCCGTTGGGATTGCGATAATAACTGGCACGGCTTGGGAAGTGCCACAGATGTTGTTATATATGATAACAATTATTTCAATGGGAGTGTTCTTTTCTGTTCATTACCTGTTTCTATACTATTTCTTCCAGCCATATACAGCAGACATGACAGTGAAAAGCCCAATATTCAGCATCATCAATGGTGTCATCTATATCCTGTGTTTGGCAAGCTTTCAATTAGGAACTGCGCCTTCATTCTTTTCGCTGATAGTGCTGGTTTCAACAATTGCATATATTCTGTTGGCTTTGTTGCTTGTGTTTAAATATTCACCGGTGCGGTTTCGTAATAGGTAGATAATAGGCTATTGCTCATGATGTTCCTAGGATAGCTTTTTAAAATAAGGCAGTCGATTACTTAAAAACCCAGCACACAATCCCGTAAAAAATCCAGTAATAATGCCACTAACCAGCAAAAATGGCAAATAGTATAAAACATACGTCGACCGAAGCAAGATCAAGGCAACTAGAATCTGACCGATGTTATGGGCTATTGCGCCCATAACACTGGTAAACCAGACTAGCTTCTGCTTAAGAACCCTATTAATCAAATACATTACAATCAAACAGAGCAAACCGCCGGATAGGCTATAAAAAAATACTGTCACCTGACCCGTAAAAATGCTGCCAAGAATAGTACGCATAAGTAATACAACCAATGCGCTTTTAAAATCCCAATGTAAAAGTAAAATCAACGTAATAATATTCGCCAGACCCAATTTGACGCCAGGAATAGGAACCGGTACCGGGATAGCCGATTCGACAACAAATATAGTCAGCGCAATGGCTGTAAACATAGATAATAAAGTGATTTGTTTGATATTCTTCATTGACTATTAAACTCCTTAGTAAGCTAATCCATCGATTTCGTCTGAGCCTTTTTCAATGTGGATCATCACATGGTTAGGAAGGCAGGTGATAGGAAGGGTATTATTATGGATATAGCCGATTTTCACACAAAGCTGATCTGGGCAGTTGGCATGAATCATGGCGATTTCCCCAGGTTTAATATGCACGGTATTTATCTCGCCATGATCTCCTTCAAACGTCATCTCGTAAGGCTCTTCAACTTTATTTAAATCAATTGAATAGACCGCCTCGCCATTCTGATAGATTTTAGCCATAGCGGCATCAGAAGGAAGGTGATAAATCACAAAGCAAAAGAGGATGCTTATTAACAGAAGGATAACAGTGATGAGAATACATATTTTTGTCTTTTTATTCATCTGAAATCTCCTTAAACATAATTCCTTTTTTTGTGCTTTTTATAATGCGGCAAAAACGACCAGCATACAATACGGACCACCATGATGCCTAAAAAGATGCCAATGCCGTCAATTGCGACGTCCCTTAGTGAAGAGGAACGCCCACCGACAAAGGATTGGTGGTATTCATCCAGAAAGGCAAAGCCGATGCATAGTGAGCCGGCTAGAAGCAGCAGCAAAAATCCGCGCAGCCGATATACATATAAAGGAAAGGCAACAGCCACAGCTAAAATAAAGTATTCGCTCATATGTGCCAGTTTTCTGACAGGGCCATGGATCCTTTCGGCATAATCATTGATCTGCCCGTCAGAAAGATTCCGGTCAAGGATCTGATTACCGATGGTTACGATCTGATGGCTTACCTTGTAGCTTAAATTAGAAGAAACCGCACCCTCCTGTGCTGAAAATGTAAATATCATATACATGATGGCAAGTGCAGGCAAAAAAGACAAGGGCTTTAATAAAAAAATTATAAAATGTTTCATAAATTTAAGTTGAGCGTTGTCCGCCTATTGACAACGACCTCCTTTCTATGTAACAGTTTATATACATTCGTCTCCTGTGTCAATAAGAAAGCAAAATGTATATTTCCTTTCATCAAAAAAAGAAATAACTTATAATGCGACATCATAAATTCAAAAATTGCAAAAAAATATGAAAGTCTTTAATGTTGTTCAACTATTGCATGAAGGTTATAATAAGATTGCCGTAACAAAGCTGTCAAGGATTCTGCAAATTGATGCAAGAACTTAAGGAGATAAAGGTTGAAAGAAAATATCAGAAAAGGAGCCATGCATGCATTGATTCTTTCAACCATTTCTACGATATGCATGGGAATAAGATATGTATAACTTGACTAAACGTCAAGAGGCTATTCTATATTATATTCTTAACAGCAAAGAGAACATCACAATTAAGAAATTGGCAGCCAAGTATCAGCTCAGCGAAAGAATGATTCATTATGATATAGATTACATTAATGCCTGGATTAAAGAGAAGGGGAGCGCCTTAAAAAAAAGCAAGACAAATATTTATTTAGAAGCCGATGCGGAGCATAAGAAGGCTATTTTAAATGAGCTGTATAAGAATGATGTGACGAGTATGGTTCTTAACAAGCAAGAGCGACTTGAATATATTTACAATAAATTGATTTTTGCAGGCAAAGCCGTAACCAGCGAAAGCTTAGTGGAAGACCTGATGGTCAGCAGAGCGACAATACTTAATGATTTAAAGGACGTAGAAGAGAAATTCCAGAAGGTTAATTTGAATATGATGAGTAAGAAGGGCACGGGCTACTGGATTTCTGGCAAAGAGATTGTAATACGCACCCAGATTATCGAAACGGCGATTAAGGTTTTGATGAAAAGTCGGGTATATAATTACAATACGCTTTACTCAGCATTGTTTAAGGAAAATGAAACGCAATCGACAGACTACATGCTACTGTGTGCTTATATCAAAGAGATTCACGTCGAACCCATATTTGACATGCTCAACATTTTAAGAAAAGAAAACGGCATATTGATTTCCGATGCCGACTCTCTAGTGCTGTTTATCAGCATTGTCGTAATGGTCAGGCAAGTAATCAGAGGTTTTACTGTTAAGAAAGAAAATATTGTTGAAATCAAACGAAGTGAAGAGACCAGGTGGTTTGTACTGGCTAGGGGGATTTGTGAGCAGCTAGAGGATGATTATGGAATTAGCTACAGCAAGATTGAGATCACCTATATGATTTTAACCCTGATCCGATGTAACGTTGATTTTGTCAAGAGAGATAGAGGACATCGCAAAATTGAGTTAGAGGGCACCATTGACTTAATGCTTCAGCAGTTAATGGATTCCGAAGTGATTTATATAGATAATCACTACATGCAAGACCTTAATGATGATTTATATGAATATTTATTCTCCCTGATTAGAAAAAAGAAATTTAAAATCGCGACATCCAATCCCCTGCTTGTGCAGACAAAAGCGGGCTACCCAGTGATTTTTGAAGAGGCTACAAGGCTTGCTAAGGTGTTTGAAGCAAGAGAGGGGATAGCATTAACTGAAGAAGAAATAGGGGTTATTGCCGTACATATTGCAGCATATGAAACCAATAATCAGGGGAAATCTGAAAAAACGGTGATAATCGTTTGCAATGAGGGAAAGGGGTTATCTAAGGCTTTATATAATCGAATCAAAAATAACATTCCCAATATTAAAATCAAAAATATTGTATCAGTATATGACATTAATCAAAATAAAGAGCTGTTTGACAATGTCGATTTTGTGATAAGCACAGTGGAACTACAGGACTTAACCCTCCCCGTGTTTTGCGTTAGTCCGATCATTAGCAGACTGGATATTCGAAATATAATTGACTATGCTTCGGGCAATATATCAATTAAGGTGGTTGATGAGCACCAGGAGCAGGATAATTATTTGGAAGACGTTATTATCGGGATAATGGCTAAATATCTGGATACTTCAAAGCTTAATATGGCGTCAAGTGAGCTCAATTATTTCTTGAAGGCAAGTACCGGTTTTGTTACTGCTCAGAATGCTCATTTGATTGAAGAGGAGTATGCTTATAAGGTGTCAATGGTCATTGTTAAGCTTTCAGACATGTTCAATAAGATTGTAAAAGTTACCCATAAAAATTTAGAAATTGACACTCTAATGGGGCTGACCATTCATATTGTCATATCGGTTTCCAGATGGGAGAATAAAGATTTCTATGAGGAAAAAGGAGGAGCCTTAGATGAGAAAAGCGTGGAGCCAATCCGTCCCATTGTTGAAACGTTTTTAGATGATGTATCAGAAATATTTAACTATACTGTAGGAAGATGTGAGGCCACAGCTATTATGCGATATCTGCTATGAAAGGATTAGGCAGTGCGTGGGGGTGAAAGATATGAAGGAAAGGTTATTGATTAAAGGAGGCAGTCTTATTGATTCTGCCAGCGGCTATCTGTTTACGAAAAAGGACATTTTGATTGAAGACGGTCATTTTAAGAAGATTGCCGAGAGCATCTTACCGGAAAAGGATATGAAGGTGCTGTTGCTAAGTGGTGAATTTGTCTCTCCTGGTTTTATCGATGCTCATGCTCACGTGTATCGCAAGATTTCATTGGGAGTAGAGGCTGATGAAATTGGCGTGAGGAAGGGAACTACGACCATCATTGATGCGGGGAGCGCAGGACCTTCGAACATCGAAGATTTTATTGAGCAAGATATCAAGGTCAGCCAGACTAGGGTATATTCAGCAATGCATTATGCAAAGATGGGGCTTAAAGAACCGCCGGAAGCAGATGAACCGGAAAAGTATGATTTGGATTTGGCTGCGAATACATATGAGAAATTCAAAGATTATATTGTCGCAATTAAAGCAAGAGCTAGCCGTTCATGTGTAGGACAATTGGGGATCACATCTATTAAGGAAGGCAAAGCGCTGGCAAAGCGCCTTAATTTACCCTTGATTGTACATATTGGAAATCCGCCGCCTGGGATTTTGGAGGTGCTTGACCTGATGGAGGAAGGAGATATTATTACTCATGCTTTTCATGGAAAGGATAATAATCTCTTTACGAACGGACAGCTAAAGCCGGAGGCAATAGCCGCAAGAAACCGCAGGGTGCTTTTTGATGTGGGCCATGGCAAGGATAGCTTTAATTTTAAAGTGGGAGCTTTAGCTAAAAAGTTGGGGTTTTATCCTGATATAGTTAGTACAGATCTTCATTCCTTAAATTATCAAGGACCTGTGTTTAGCCTTAGTGTAACCTTGGATAAGATGCTGGCATTGGGATATAATCTTGAAACTTGCATCAACATGGTGACACAGATGCCGGCCACTTATTTAGGGCTTGAAAACCTGGGGAGGATCAAGAAGGGCACCCTGGGCGACTTGACAATATTCACAGTTGATGAAGGCACCTTCGATTTTACAGATTCAAATCAAAACATACTTCATGGGACCCGGTCAATCAATGTAAGGTACACCATTGTTGGCGGTAAAATAGTGATGGAAAAGGAGTGATGGAGGAGAAATCATGATTAATGCTAATTTGTTGGAGAAAGTACGACAAGAGTTAAAGCTTACAGAAGAACAGCATGAAAGGTATGCGCTGACGCTTACAGAAGTTGATATTTTCTTAGAAGAAAATCAAGTGCACTTTGCAGAGGATAACCTGCTTGCTTTTTTAGCACATATGGTAACTTTGCTCATGCGATTGGAAACAGGAGAAAAGGTAACAGGTATGGGAGCTGAGGTACTATCTCAGTTAGAGCCTGATACAGTTTCAATAACCAGAAAACTATTGAAAATAGTAGAAGAAGCCTATGGAGAGCCAGATGGGGCGGAAATAGTCTTAGTGGCAATACATGTGCAAACCGCGCTGGAAATGATGCAGGAGGAGATGTAAATGAGTAAAAAAGTAGTTGTAGTCATTGGTGAAAGGATGGGTAAAGGTCAAAATGTGGCAGCCGGTATTATAGCTGCTGGAGGTGAGGCTTATGTTATCCCCGGCATGGCGGCAGATATGAAGCTGGGTGACATAATGAATGAGAAGAATGCCGACTTTGGAATTAGCTTTTGTGGCAGTGGAGGTGCAGGCGCCTTGATGGCATCTAATAAGTATGGATATAAAGGAAAGCACCATTTACGCTCCATTGATGAAGGGGTTACGGCCATCAAAGAAGGCTATGAGGTGTTAGGCTTTGGCTTTATGGATGTTGAAGAGCTAGGGCGACGGTTGGTTGAAACCTATTACCAAGTGTATGGAAAACCAGATGAGTAAAAAGGAGACGTCAATGATGATTACTGCAGACATGGAATTCATATTAGAGTCATATGGGAAAGACAAAAAATTAGCATATGCATCAGCATTTGGCTCCTTAAAGAAAATGGCATATGCAAAAGTCGATGGACTCATCATACATATGGAGCCTGAAGAAGTGGTGGTATTGGAGGAGGAGGAAAAAACAAAGGCACAAAAAATAGTTGGGTATTTCAAGCCCAGACAGAATCAGGATTATTACGTAAAGCTAAAAGTCATTGTGAAGATGAAATACATACCAATGTAAATTGATTGGCATAAGGAGGAGAGAGATGCTTTTAATTATTATCAAATCTATCATTATTGGTGCTTTGGGAGGAGCAGCGGTTTCGGCCGGTGTAGCGAGAATGTATCGTGCACCTGAAATTCAAGCAATGGGAGCATTTAGAACACTTGGAGAGCTAAATGCGTGTAAGGGGGATCCAATTGCACATTTTTCATTTGGATTGGGGTTTTTCTTTAATGCGGCAGGGGCAGTTGTCGGAAGCGGCGCCTTGACGCAAGATGTTTTGCATCGTATTATTCCCAATTGGTCGGCTGGCGCTTTGCTGGTAAAAAACAAGAAGGTTGAAGAGACTTTATATAGTCCGGGGAAGATGGCAGTGGCAGGAGCCTTTGTTGGAGCGATTACTTTGGCGCTGCTCAACTCCATTGCAAGTGTCATTCCCACAAGCCTATCAGAGATTGCACAAGGGATTTTAGGGCCAGCAGCGGCACTGATGATTGACATAGTTATGCCGATTATTTTTATATTGGCAGCACTTGATGCCGGAAGAATAACCGGCACATGGGGTCTGGCATTATCAGGATTAGCCTTTCTCATCATGGGAAATGCCACGCCGGGCGCAGTGCTTGGGATCATCATTGGTCAGTCGATCGCAGATAATGGTTATTCAAAGAGTGTTAAGATTATGATTACAGTAGTGGCGGTATTGTTCATATTGATCGGATACTTCAGGGGATTTTGGGATAAATTACTAGTATTTATTTAGGAGAAAAAGCGATGAAAAAAATAAATGATTTACTACTTAAGAATTATACTTTTCCGATTTTAACAGGAATACTTTGTGCGGCGATTTTTGCAGGAAGCCATATGTTTGTCGTTCATGGCTTTGGATTCTTCAACGAAATTGCCCAAGCCGAAATGCTTCGATTGGGCATGGAGACAGGGGATTATTCGGCAGCCGTCTTTTTTGCGGCAGGGTTTTTGCTTGCCCGTGTACTGGAAGGCCCATTAGTAGGTATCTTAGATATCGGCGGATCGCTGATGACTGGCGTTGGCACCGGCATGGTTGGCCTTTGTTTATCAATGGGTTGGGATGTGGTTGTTAAGAATTTTGCTTTAGCACTATTAGCAGGCCTTTGCATAGGGCTGGCTATCGGCAGTGTCATTATCGCTGTTAAGAAGGCAATGCCTGAGAGCATGGCCGCTTCAGGAACTAATATCATGATGGGCGCTGGTAATGCAGTAGGTCGCTATTTAGGCCCGTTGATTATTATCTCGGCGGCTCAATATAGCATCCCGGCAGGGATCGGCGCAGTGATTGGTTCAGCCATCTTCTTTAAAATGAAAAAAGAAATTGTTGGCGGCGCCATTTTAGGATCACTGTTATTGGCAGTCATTTTTCCGATACCGGTTTAATTGCCTTGGATATAAGGAGAAATAATGAGTACGATATATGAAAATTATGGAATACGTAAGGTGGTCAATGCCAGTGGCAGAATGACAATACTGGGCGTATCAACGATTCATGATGAGGTGGGAAAAGCACTTGTTATGGCAGCCCAGAATTATGTGGTCATTGATGAACTGATTGACCGCGCCGGCGAGTTGATCAGTGAGCATACCGGAGGAGAAGACACTTGTGTTACTATATGTGCAGCTGCAGGAATTATGATTAGCGTTGCTGCCTGTATAGCAAAGGATGACCTTGACCTTATTGAAAGAATGCCTGATAGTGAGGGGCTGGCTAATGAAATCATCATCCCCAAGGGGCATGCCATCAATTTTAATGCCAGCATCACTCAGATGATACGTATGGGTGGCGGGAAGGTAGTCGAGGCAGGTCAAGCAAATAAAGTGACGGAGGAACATATCTGCGGTAAAATAACAAAACAGACGGCAGCACTATTTTATTGTAAATCTCATCATTGCGTGCAAAAGGGCATTGTTTCCATTGAGAAAATGGCTGAAATAGCCCATGAGCACGGACTCGCACTCATTGTCGATGCAGCGGCAGAGGAGGATTTAAGATTATTTCTGCGCAAGGGAGCCGATCTTGTTATCTATAGTGGCGCAAAAGCTATTCAAGGACCTACCTCAGGCTTTATTACGGGGAAGAAACAGATGGTTAGCTATTGTAAGAAGCAATATAAAGGCGTTGGTCGTGCGGCAAAGGTTGGGAAAGAAGGTATTATGGGACTCGTAAAAGCCTTAGAGCTTTATGTGAAACAAGATGAGTCTAAAACAAGACAGCATCAGATCGATATTGTAAATGAAATAATTGCTGGGATTAATGATTTAGATTATCTTAAAGCAAGTATTTCTAAGGATGAGGCAGGCAGAGATATCTATCGTGTCAGATTGGATGTTATTCCTGAAAAAAGCCCTTTGACAGCCGAGGAGATGGTAATCAAGCTTCGTGAAGGGAACCCCGCAGTCTATACAAGGGATTATTATGCTAATGAAGGGACTATCTATATTGATCCAAGGCCGATGCTGCAAGGTGATGCGCAGATAATGGTTGATCGTTTGAAAGAATTGAAATATGTGGAGGGTAAAGATTGAAATATAATCGTTTGAGTTTTTATAAGGACAAATTTTGTATCAATTTGCTGGCAAAGAATCTGGAGAATGCGGTTGATATCATGAAGGTTTTGGAAGGGAACGGATTAGTCGGTATATTATCAAAGAACTATAAAACCGTTGATGAGTGCAGGGCAGAAGTCAAAAGGTATCTTAGGTATATGCCAAACGTATCAGTCGGCTTAGGAGCCGGCGACCCTAAGCAATGGTCTATGGCTGCTGAGGTGGCTTCTCTGACTAACCCAGGCCATGTCAATCAAACCTTTACAGGGGCAATGTATACGGAAGGCCTCTTAAAAGGAAGGGGCTGTTTGGACACAGTAACCAACTGCATGATGCATCCAACAGGTGTTGTTGGACAGGTACAGATTTCGACCGGACCGGTCAGCAGCTTGAATGAAAAGGGAATTGTTGATGTAGAAACCGCTGTTTGTTTGATGAAGGATCTAGAGCTTCCTTCCATCAAATTCTATAATATGCATGGTCTTCGCCATATTGAGGAATTAAAGGTTCTGGCAAATACCTGCGTCAAGCATGGTATTCCGATCATTGAGCCAACAGGCGGTATTGATGCAGATAATGTAGCACAGATTGTCAAGACTTGTGTAGATGCGGGAATGGAGCGGGTGATACCTCATATATACTCCTCTGTCATTGATAAAGAAACAGGAATCACAAATCTTGGGCTGGTAAAGCGTGCCTATGACAATATAAAGGCTGTTTTATAGCCGCTAAGGAGGTGTCTAAGACAGATATGGTTGTGATTACATATGAAATTAAAGATCAGCTAGGTCTTCATGCCCGACCGGCAAGTGCTTTGGTACAGACTGCCAGTAAGCTGGGCAGTAAAATAACTGTGCAGTGCGGTGATAGGATGTCGGATGGTAAGAAGCTTATCGCATTGATGAGACTTGGAATTAAGTATAAGGATGAGGTGACCTTTATTGTTGAAGGCGAGAGCGAAGAAGAAGACAGCATTGCTTTACAGGAGTTTTGTCAGATGAATCTATAAACTTCTTCATGTAAGAGCCATTGCATCAGAAAGATGTGCAATGGCTCTTATTAGTGGGAAAAATACACTTAGATTAGGTTCATTTGCAAAGCGATTCTTACGGCATCAGCACTGTTAGTCGCACCAAGCTTGCTATAAACATTTTTCAATATACTTTTGACTGTATTGACAGAGATATGAAGACAGTCGGAAATTTCTTCTCTTGTGAGACCCTGACATAACTCCTTTAGGATATCTTTTTCACGTTGTGTGAGAAGAATACTATTATCTGATAAATTCCGGGAGTTGTGCTTTGATTTTAAATAAGCCTGCCGTTTGGTATATGTAGTTGCTTTGGAGATTATAAAGTCCAGCCATTTTTCCGATATACCATGATTCTCCACTTTTTTGAGTTGAGAAAACATCATGCATGTATGCTTTCCTAATTCGACAAACGGAATAATAAAATGGTTTTCGGAAGTGGTTTTATATAGCAGTTGGACTGTTGACACACACTTTGCCATGTTATTGGTGTATCGAAGGGCAATGGCTTTAAGGAGCCTGACAGATATTAAATCGACCCATAATTCTCTGTTCTGATACAAATGCTCAAGCTGCTTTGTAAAGGCCAGTAGTTCGTCATATCTGCCTTTATCCAAAAAATAATATGCTCGGAGGATCCTGTCTCTGCCAATACTAATCGGAGGGAGTATCTTGTCATTCAAGGTGTCGCTTAAAATCCAACCGGCGATATTTTCATATTGCCCAACTAAGATATAGAACCAGCTTTCGGCAATATCCAAAATATTTGCCCCCGCCGAAGAAATTTGAACACACTCTTTTAACCGGTTCATAAATTCCATGATAGCCTCGTAGTTGCCTTTGGCAGCATTGATTCTTATTAACAAAGAATAACCATTGCAGATAATATCGTACTGGGCCTTTTGCTGGGCGCGGTAAATCGATTCAAATATGTATTCCTGAGCTTTTACTAAATTACCAGTAAAAAAAGAATATTCAGCCAAAAGAGCGTAATCGACACCATACCCAAAGCCGTGCATTACTTTCGAGATGTATGGCAATGCTTCAGAAATATCCTTCAGCTGTCGTTTCACTGACTTTGAATCCAAGATGCCTGGCACAAATGCATGATTGATGTCAAGCAATCTAACCTGGCTATAATTAAACATACTGCCTTCGGGCAAGCACGTGTTAGCTTTTTTAAAGTATTCGATAAAATCACGGTTATGCTTATATAAGTAAAAGAGACCTAATACGATATAAGCTTCACCGAGTAATGACAAATTAGTTTTGTTTTTGGGCAAAGCACCCAGCTCGGCAATTAATTCTAAAAGATCCTTCTCAGCCGGCTCGATATTTAAATTGTTGAACATATATCTGGCATAGACAACACGTACAAGTTGGTTTTTCTTTACAAATCTCTCTGGAAAACCACTCAAAACTTGCACAATGAACGAAGCCTTGTCTTTAGGATGCCGATGGGGTTGTATGCTTAATATAATGCTCCATATTTTATCATAATGCTTACATTTTTCGTAGTAGGTTATGGCGTTGTAGCTAGCTCCATGCTTGCTATACCACGAGGCAGCTGTTAAGTAAACATTATAGATGACCTGCGGTTCAAGACGCACTTGCTTTTTTGTAAGAAAATCAAGGAATATTTGATGGAAATAGTATTTTTCATTATATGGATTGTAATAAATAAACATATTTTTATTGAGCGTTTTTATGACTGAATAAATCCTCTTACTATCAGTGAATTCATAAAGAAGCTCTGCCGGAAATTCATTAAGCAAAGATAGCTTTATCAGTAGTTTTTGCCACTGATGGGTATATGAGGAGAAAATTTCTGTTTCAATCATTTGAAAAATAAATAATTTGATGTTTGCAAGAGAGTCGATCATCGATTTATTATTGTTTTGCAGGTCTAATGTCAGGAGATAAATGGCAAATGTCCAACCTTCGGTATATTCCTGTATTTTCTTAATTTCGGATGTGGAAAGTGTAATTGACAGCATTTTTAAATACTCTTTTGTTTCTGCCAATGTAAAACGCAAATCACTTTCTATGATCGAGTTATTTATTTTTTTATTAAAGCTTATATTAGTCCGTGACATTAATACGATACATAAGTTGTTAATTTTTGCTGCTACAAGGGCATGAATAAAATTGATAACCGATTCATTGTGAATAAGATGAAGATCATCAAAAACAAAGACTAGACGCTCTCTATTGTGAATGCCTTCTGTAAAGGTATGCAGAAATTGATTAAGCTCTAGTAATGATTCGGGAAAATGATCCCGGTGCCGTTCAATTGCCTCCCCATTTAATGGCGTCGCATACAAAAAGCGTTCCCAGAATCGTATGGGTAGATTATCTAAGTTACTAAGTTGCATCCAAGAGACTTTATAATTATTATGGCGCAGAAACATGGAGACGGCTTGAGTCTTTCCGTATCCGGCACCTGCGATAACTGTTACAAGAGAATTTTTTACTGCTTCGGACAATAAATTATCCAATCGGTTCCTAAATAAAAGCCGATGATTTTTCACAGGAATAACGGCATTTTTATATGCGTTTCGAAACATTTATACCCCACCTTTACTGTATCATTTTAGTCCTGTTTTCATATTTTCAGTATATCACTCATCTATTCAAAATTCAAGAGAGAAAAAATTTTTTAAAAGCTTTAAAAAATGGAATAGATTTCTTTTTTTCTCGTTTCACCCATATGGGTGTTTTTTGTCATTTACAAAGAAGTTATAATATATAATATAATTACATAAGATGAGGAGGGAGCAGAATGGAAGATTGTTTATATACTGTTAAAGAGATTGCAAAGGTGTTAAAAACAAATACCGATGCTGTCTATAAGCTGATGAACGATGGTGAGTTGCCATATCTTGTGTTAGGCAGTAGAAAAGTCAGACGGGGAACTCTGGAAAACTTTTTGGAAGAACGGGAAAGGCAGACCATGAAGAAAGCGGATTTCAAACACTCGTACGATGTTGACAATATGATATTAAAGGACTTAAGAGAAATTAAACCGAAAAGAAGACAGGTTGAAAAAGACAACAGCAAGAAAATGCTGAACATCGTTACAATTAATGGAAAGTCGCTATATAATGATAAGGTTTAAAGCCCAGATTGAGGGCTTTAAACTATTCACTGGCCAAGATATTCACTTTTTCGGTGATTCCGGAAGTCATTAATATTTCTCCCTCATTAGTAATAAATATGGCTTCAACATTATCAAGGGATTCTATTAACGCCATTGAAGCCTCTAACCCTGAAACATAGGTGGCAGTTGATAAAGCATCGGCTATGACAGCAGCATCTGTAATAATTGTTGTGCCAATTAGCCCGTTATCCGCTGGATACCCTGTAGAACCATCTAGAATATGGTGGTATAAGACACCATCCTCCTCAAAAAAACGTTCGTAATTTCCACTGGTGACGATCGTTTGATTGCTGATCTCAATAGAAGCTATCGAGGAAGTCGGGTTATTGGGGTTGGCGATACCAATATTCCATGAAGAACCATCAGTCTTGTTGCCAATTGTGACAATGTCTCCGCCAAGATTGAGCATTGCTGATTCTATGTTATATTCCTCTTCTAAGACACGTTTCATTTCATCTGCCACATATCCCTTAGCGATTGCCCCTAAGTCCAACGAGAATTCATTATTAGTAAAAGCAACTGTTTGATTACTTTTATCTAAAATGACATTTTTATAATTGTGCCGATTGACATAATTCTTCAAACGTTTAGCATCTGGAATAGCAGCATCCTCTGTACCAATCCCCCATAACTTGATAAGATCAAAAAGGGTCGGGTCAAAAGCGCCATCGCTTAATTCGGCGTAATATAAGCTAAGCTCTAAAACGGTGTATAGTGCATCAGATATTCTGACCGGAGCAGCATAGGCGGATTCATTAACTTTGGCCAGCTCGCTGTCTAAGGTGTGGGCAGAAAATATATTCTCCAGTTCAAAAGCCTTTAAAAATGCGGCATCCAATGCGGATGACAAAGTTGCTTCATCCATAGATCCATTGACTGTCGCACTGACGATCGTGCCTAAAACCTCATCAGTTCGACTGGTGGTATGGACTTTTCTCTGGCAGCCGGATAGTAGGCAGATGGTCAAGGTGATGATTAACAGCCAAGTGAGCGCTACGTGTTTGGACATAAATCTTAACTTCCTTTCTTTGATGTTCCTGAATAAGTATAAGGAAATATATATATTTTGTCAATTAGCACTCTATTTGTGCTGTTCTAACTTCAAAAAAGATGTTATGATGTATAATATCAATCAGGAAGAACTTAGCCGCCATATCTTATATAAGTATAAAATAGTTGCGTATGATGTTGCTATTTTAGCATATTATCTATATAATAAGAAATACCTTCATAATAAGAAATACCTTCGAGCTATCAGATTTTAAGGAGAGATTGTTATGCCTATTAAAATTAAAGATGATTTACCGGCACGTAAGATTTTAGAAGATGAGCATATCTTTGTGATGACAGAATATCGGGCGCTGACCCAGGATATTCGCCCACTTAGAATCGTTATTCTTAATTTGATGCCGACAAAAATAGAAACTGAGACACAGATACTTAGATGCTTGTCGAACACGCCGCTGCAGATAGAGGTGGATTTACTCCAGATTTCTACGTACACCTCGAAGAACATAACAGAAGAGCACATGCTGGCATTTTACCAGTCGTTTGACGATATTAAGGAGCAAAAGTATGATGGAATGATTATCACGGGCGCACCTGTTGAATTGATGGAATTTGAGGATGTGGAGTACTGGGAAGAGCTTTGTGAGATTATGGAGTGGTCTAAGACGCATGTACATTCAACCTTCCATATCTGCTGGGGAGCTCAGGCGGGTCTTTATTATCATTATGGAATTCCCAAGCACCAATTAGATCAGAAGCTTTCAGGCGTATTCAAGCATTATCTGCTGAATCCCAAGTCCAGGCTATTCAGAGGCTTTGACACGACTTTTTATGCGCCCCACTCAAGAAATACAAGCGTGCATGCTGAAGACATCGAAAAGGTTCCGGAGTTAAAGATTATGTCAGCGTCTGACGAGGCGGGCGTTTATATTGTCGGTAACGAAAGCGGCTCACAATTCTTCGTGATGGGTCATTCAGAATATGATGCGGATACATTGAAAAAGGAGTATTTAAGGGATTACGAGAAAGGTATTTCTCCAGAGATCCCAAAGGCATATTTTAAGGATGACGATCCTTCTAATGAGCCTGAGATCAAGTGGCGTGCCCATAGCCAATGGGTCTATTCCAACTGGCTTAATTACTTTGTATACCAGACGACGCCTTACGACTTAAAATAATTGAGGAAGATGATGTATGACAGACGATAAATACACTGGACTTTCAAGGAAGGAAGTCAATGACCGGATCACTAAAGGTCAAATTAATCATACGGACAACAACATATCAAAATCAACCAAGGAGATCATTAAAACACATACGCTGACTTATTTCAACTTTTTAAATTTGTTTTTAGGCGTGATTGTTATTATATCAGGGCAGCTTAAGAACCTTACTTTCCTAGGCGTCATTATAGTTAATTCCGTCATCGGGATTATTCAGGAATTAAAGGTTAAGAAGCTGGTCGATGGATTATCGGTTATTACCGCCACAAAGGCAAAGGTCATCAGGGAGGGCGCTCGGGCCGAGATTCCGATCGAGCAGCTGGTTCTTGATGATGTCATTGTGGTGGAAGCAGGCAATCAGATTGGAGCCGATAGCGTAGTTTTATCGGCAGGCGGTATAGAAGTCAATGAATCAATGCTTACAGGTGAATCAAAGCCGGTTAAGAAGTTTCCGGGCGATACGTTGCTTTCTGGCAGTTATCTGGTGTCCGGCAGTGGCACGGCACGGATCACCCATGTTGGTAAGGATAATTATGCGACCCAGCTGGCCAATAAAGCTAGGGATAAAAAGCGCGCTTCATCAGAGATGCAGGATTCAATTAAAGGAATTATTAAGGTCATTGGATTTATTATTATTCCGGTCGGCATTCTTTTGTTTCTGTCCCAGCGTTCAGTAGATGGAACCAGTTTATCCGATGCTATGGTGAATACGGTCGCCGGAATTATTGGTATGATACCGGAAGGCTTGGTGCTCTTAACAAGTGTTTCCTTCATATTAGGCGTTGGACGCTTAGCATCAAAGCGGGCGCTGGTTCAAGAGATGGAGGCTATTGAGGCATTGGCCAGGGTAAATGTCCTGTGTACGGACAAGACCGGTACCATAACGACAGGGGATTTGGAAGTTGTCGAGGTAGTGAAGCTTGCCGATCAGGATGTGGAAGCTTTAAGCGCCATTATGGGTGAAATAGCTTTTGCATTTGATGACGTGAATAATACCCAGGCGGCTCTGATGGATTATTTTCAGGAGTCAAATATCTGGAAAGTTAGTGATTTGATTCCCTTTTCATCCGAAAGAAAGTTCAGGGCCATCAGCTTTGTGGGGCATGGTTCGTATGTTCTTGGCGCCCCGGAATTCTTGGTCAAGGATAATGAAGAGCTATTCCGGCGAATCGAAAGATATTCCTCGGACGGATTAAGAGTTCTGCTTCTGGGCGAGGTGACAAGTATTTCAAGTGAAACTAATACAGTGGGGAAGGTTACCCCAATTGGTTTGATTATTATTTCAGACTGTATCCGTACCGAAGCGAGGAGCACGTTTGAATATTTTGCGAGTCAGAATGTTGCCGTGAAGGTTATTTCGGGTGATAATCCTGCCACAGTATCTCATATTGCGGTGCAGGCGGGCCTTGAGAACGGAGAGAGATATGTTGACGCAAGAGAATTACCTGACGACAATGAGGATCTTAAAGAGGCAGTCAGGGATTATACCGTGTTCGGGCGTGTCACGCCGGAGCAGAAGCAGCGGATTATCAAGGCTTACCAGGCTGATGGGCGAGTGGTCGGCATGGTGGGTGACGGCGTGAATGATGTTTTGGCGCTTAAGGATGCGGATTGCGGTATAGCTATGGCCGCCGGCAGCGATGCGGCTAAGCAGGTGTCTCATATTGTTTTGCTTGATTCGGATTTTGCCTGTATGAAAGATATTGTTCGTGAGGGACGGATGATTATTTCCAATATTGAAAGGGTTAGCGCCCTTTATTTAACAAAAACAATCTACTCTGTGCTCTTAAGTGTTATTTTCATTCTTTTGGGGCGGAGCTATCCATTCATACCGATTCATTTAAGTCTGATTAGCACAACGGCGATTGGTATCCCAAGCTTCTTCTTGGCATTAGAGCAGACCGAAACCGTGACTCAGTCAGGCTTCTTAAAGCATGTTCTGCGAATATCGTTGCCGGGAGCATTAACGATCGTTGTCAGCATGCTGTTAATTCAACTATTAAGTGTATTCCTTGGATTTAATGACACGATCACATCGACATATAACTTGATTGTAGCAGGCTTTATAAGCATTATGGTTCTGTTTTATGTATCAAGCCCACTTAATAAGGCAAGAAAGATATTGTGTTATCTCATGATTTTGATTTTTGCTGTGGGTATTTTATTGTTGTCTGACTTCTTTAGCATTGGCAGTATATTCATTTGGCGCATGATATTCATCGTGCCGCTATTGGGCTTGGTGTATCCGGCTATGATAAGTTTGTCAATACTTATGAAAAAATTGGTAAAAAATTAATACCAAAGATCTTGTTTTGATGGAATAAAGAGTAAATATTTAATTGTGAAATGGCAAAATAATCTGATTGACTTCAAGCATGAAACTTGATAAAATATATGTAGCTGGTGCGATGAAGTGGCAGTGTAGGATAGAGTGAGGCGGCTCTGGGGATGCGTAGTGTGTTCACGGAGTTTTTTTGTTTTATTAGCCCATTTATATCTTTAGTAAGGTATACTTACTAGCACGAATAATCGTGAATGGAATGTAGGTGGATATAATGATTGAATTAGATGAGAAAAAAAGGATTATTCAGGAGTTTGTTCCAGGAAAACAGGTGACACTGGCACATATTATCGCAAGTCCGGATAAGAATCTTTATGGTAAATTAGGGTTACTTGATATTAAAGGAGCTATTGGAATATTTACAATCACTCCCAGTGAAGCGGCCGTAATTGCAGCTGATGTGGCAACAAAAGCAGCTGATGTGACAGTTGGGTTTGTTGATCGGTTTAGTGGTTCCTTACTTGTTACAGGGGATGTGGCTGCTGTGGAAGCTTCCTTGAATGCAGTCATGAATCTTCTATGTGATGCGATGGGGTTTGCATCCGTATCAGTTACAAGAAGCTGAATGGTGAAGACGATTGATTAATCAGAAAAAGATGCGAATAATTTTAATTGGGCGCTCACAGGCAGGAAAAACAACACTTTGCCAAAGGATAACACAGCGAGAACTTCAATATCATAAAACTCAGACAATTCACTGCTTTAATGATTCTATCATTGATACACCTGGAGAATATTTAGAGCGACGAAAGTTTCATGGAGCCTTGATGGTGGCAGCAGCGGATGCCGATGTCATAGTACTCGTACAAGATGCCATAGAGAAAGGAACGATGTTCCCTCCTGCATATACGTCGGCATTTTCGAAACCGGTCGTCGGTGTAGTAACAAAATGTGACCTAGCAAGGAAAGAGGAAATTGTAAGTGCGAAAAAGTATTTGGTTTTAGCAGGCGCAGATAAAATATTTGAAACAAGCAGTATTTCAGGGAAGGGAATTGATTCCTTGGTGGCTTATTTAAAATTATTATAGAGGGGGTCTATACATATGGATAAAAACCAACTACACATAGTCATTGCTGATGATGAACCAATTACACGGATGGATTTGCGAGAACTTCTAGAAAGCGCAGGATACATAGTGGATGCTGAAGCTTCTGACGGATTTGAGGCAGTGGAAGCTTGCAGAGAGCATCTACCTGAATTGGTGCTTATTGATATTAAAATGCCCTTTTTAGATGGTATTTCAGGAGCGCAGATTATTCATGAAGAAAAACTAGCGGGTTCCGTAATTTTTATAACTGCCTATAATGAAAGAGAGTTTGTTGATGAAGCTAAAGCTGTGGAAGCAGACGGTTATCTGGTAAAACCGATTGATGAAAAATCACTGATTCCAAGCATTGAACTGGCAGTGGCGCGCAGCCGTAAAATGATAAAGCTTAAAAACGATATTAGAAAAATATCCGAACGTCTTGAAAGCAGGGGAATTATTGAGAAGGCAAAGGGGCTTATTATGACCTGCGAGGGTTTGACTGAGCAGCAGGCTTATGACTATATTCGAAGACTTAGCATGGAAAAATCTCTTTCAATGCGGCGGGTATCTGAAATGATTTCAATGAGAAGCAGGGTTAACCAATGAGTGTTATTCGTGAACTTTGTAAACGGCATACTGATCTTTCTGATGATGAGATAACGATGATCGAGAAAGCAGCAGAAACACTACAGTTCTTGGCGAATATAGAGGATGCCGATACTTTTGTAGACTGTCCAACCTTCAAGGGTGATGCAATTGTGGTTGCTGAGGCGAAGCCTTCTAATGCTCCGTCTTCATATCAAAACACAGTGGTAGGGCTGTTAGCGAGGCAGGAGAATGAACCGGCAGTCATAAGGAGCTTTCGTTTGGGAACAGCTACTAAGCAGATGAAGGCGGTTACCCAAGAAAGGGCGCAGGTTATCCAGTCAGTGGAGCCTATATATCATAACGAACGGGTCATTGGGGTGCTGATCATTGAGAAACGTATTGATGAAAAGCAACTTACAGATGAAAGATCTTATTTTCCGCAGAAGAGAAACAAAGAAATCGCCCATATGCTGCCCAGTGAGTCAGAGGAATACAACTGGCTGGCGGAGTGTATAGATGAAGCACTTATGATAGTGAATCAAAGTGGTGAGGTGGTTTTTTGCAATTCTCTGGCTGAGAGCCTGTATATCCAGTTGGGTTTTATTGAGGGCGTGTTGGGTCAATATTATGAGAATATCCGGTTAATAGGTACAGATTATAAGAAAGATGAAGGCTATTCGGATATTGAAACCGTGGTGGGGAAACACTTTTTAAGTATCAAATATATCAGCCTTGATGCACCTGACATGTCTTTTGCTGTTATCATCAGAGATATAACAGACATTAGGGAAAGAGAGAAAGAACTAATCCTTAAATCGGTCGCCATTAAGGAGATGCACCATCGGATTAAAAATAATTTGCAGACGATTGCTAGCCTTCTCCGTCTACAGGTAAGAAGAAGTAACAATGCAGAAACAAAACGTGTGCTAAATGAAAGTATGAGCCGTATTTTGTCCATTGCAACAACCCATGAGCTTCTCGCTCAAAGCGGCGTGGATTATATTAAAATAGGTGAGGTCATACTGAATATAAAGAATAATACACTAAGGTATTTTGCCAGACCTAATTTTGACATCAGTGTCCAACTAGAAGGTGATGATTTTGAAGTTGAGTCGGATATTGCTACTTCAGTAGCGCTGATTATTAATGAACTCCTACAGAACTCTCTGGAATATGCGTTTGTTGATCGACAAAAAGGAACTGTTCGAATCATTGTAGAAAAAGGCGGACTTTATTCGTGGATCCAAATAATTGATGATGGCTATGGATTTAATACAGATAAAATTGGAAAGAATCAGTTAGGGCTATCAATCGTAGAGTCTTTGGTGAAAGACAAGCTCCGTGGCGATTTAAATATTGAATCTGACAACATGGGAACGAAAGCCACCTTTAGTTTTATCAACAATTTAATAAATCCCTCTGATGCGATGTAGCTTTAGAGGTGGTAAAAAGCGGTGTAGCTTAGACATAGTGTTATTTCTTATGTCTAGGCTTTTTGTATAAGGAAACCTATAGGAAGAGGAAAGTGAAAAACATGAAGGAAATCATTCTTAGTGCAGGAATCGACATAGGAACTTCTACAATGCAGCTTATTTTCAGCCGCCTGACAGTGGAAAATAAAGCTGGAAGTTTTGCGATCCCAAGAATTGATATTGTTGATAAGGAAGTTTTCTATCGTAGCGACATCTATATAACACCCTTATTCTCCAGTACGGAAATAGATGCTGTACAAGTAAAAAATATTGTCGCAAGAGAATATCAAAAAGCGGGTATTGAACCCAAAGAGGTAAAAACCGGAGCGGTGATTATTACCGGTGAAGCTGCTCGGAAGAAAAATGCCACACAAGTATTGGAGGCGCTTAGTAGTATGGCGGGTGATTTTGTAGTGGCTACAGCGGGTCCGGATCTTGAGTCAGTTTTAGCAGCCCGCGGGGCCGGCATAGATCGTTTGTCTGAAAAAAAGAGGAAGGTGATTGCAAATCTGGATGTAGGAGGCGGTACAACGAATATTGCCGTTTATCAAAATGGGATTCTTCTTGGAACGACTTGTCTTGATATCGGTGGGCGGCTGATTAAAATAAACGATGGGAGGATTACTTATATTTTTCATAAGATTCAAAGCTTGGCAAAAAGCTGTGGTATTTCAATTGCAGTCGGAGATACGTTGAATAAAACAAAATTACAGCGAATCTGTGAGGTAATGGCATCGCAACTAACACAAGCAATCGGTCTTGAAAAGCAAGATGAATTGCATCGAAGTCTTTACACAAATAATGGAAAACATTTACAATTAGAGTCTGCCATTGAAGCGGTTTCCTTTTCAGGAGGAGTAGCCGACTTTATTAACGATTCTACTAAGGAAGAATGCTTCCGATTTGGAGATATAGGAATTCTTTTAGGAAGAGCAATAGCTATAGATCCGGCTTTTACTCATATATTGCACTATCAGGCTGCAGAAACTATACGTGCTACTGTAGTTGGGGCTGGAACCCATACCACAGAAGTCAGCGGCAGTACGATTTCTTATTCCCGTGAGAGATTACCGGTGAAAAATATACCGGTTTTAAAAGTGGAAAAGGATTGTGAGGACTCTTTGGAAGCATTCTATTCTTCTGTACGAAAGCAAATGCCTCTTTACATGTCAGCCTTGCATCAGGAGCAAATAGCTATTGCATTTAATGGAAAAGGCTATACTGGATTCAGTGATATTCAAGCATTGGCAAAGACCATTTTAACGAGTATGAAGGAGGTGATGGAAAGTCAATATTTTTTGATTATTGTGGTAGAGAGCGATATTGCAAAAGCTCTCGGTAATGCACTGCAAGTTTTATCAAAAAATAAAAAAGATGTTTTATGCATTGACGGCATCAGAGCACTTAGTGGAGATTATATCGACATTGGTGAGCCGATTGCGGGGGGACATGTTGTTCCGGTCGTAATTAAGACATTGATTTTTAATTCCTAGGAACTGTAAAATCTTATCAAAATAAGAATAAGAAGAGGTGAATAATGTGATTCTCAAAACAAAATTATTTGGACACGTCTATGAATTTCGCTCACTCAGAGAAGTTATGGCGAAAGCCAACGAGGAGAAATCCGGCGATAGGCTTGCAGGTATTGCAGCCGAAACTGCTGAGGAACGTGTGGCAGCAAGGGTAGTTCTTTCGGAAATAACACTGAATGATTTGCGTAACACGCCGGCTATTCCCTATGAAGAGGATGAGGTGACACGAGTTATACAAGATGGTGTGAACGAGACAATCTTTAATGAATTAAAAAACATGAGTGTTGCTCAATTCAGAGAATGGATTCTAGCCGAAACGACTACTAGTGACATGATCCGTCGAGCTTCCAGGGGGATTACCAGTGAGATTGTTGCGGCTGTATGTAAGTTGATGAGTAATCTAGACCTCATCTATGCAGCAAAGAAAATGCCAGTGACAGCCCATTGTAATACAACAATTGGCTTGCCAGGAACCTTTTCATCCCGTCTTCAGCCCAATCATACCACAGATGATACGAAAGGTATTTTAGCATCCGTGATGGAAGGATTCAGTCTAGGCTGTGGTGATGCAGTTCTTGGCTTGAATCCGGTAGATGACTCAGTTGAGAGTATTGCAAGGATTTTAAATAATTTTGAAGAATTCAAAAATAAATGGGACATTCCGACACAGATTTGCGTTCTAGCTCATGTAACAACGCAAACTGAGGCAGTGGCGAAGCTAAATGCACCGATTGACCTGATGTTCCAGTCTATTGCCGGTTCCCAGAAAGGGAATGAAGCTTTCGGGCTTACTGCTAAAATGCTTGATGAGGGCCGTCAGATGGTTCTTAGTAGAGGAAGCTGTACAGGGCCTAATGTTATGTATTTTGAAACAGGACAGGGTTCGGAGCTATCTTCAGAGGCACATTTTGGCTGGGATCAGCTTACGATGGAAGCTCGTTGCTATGGTTTTGCGAAAAGGTATCAACCGTTTCTCGTTAATACTGTTGTTGGGTTCATTGGACCCGAATATCTATATGATTCTAAACAGGTCATAAGAGCTGGGCTTGAGGATCATTTTATGGGTAAACTGACAGGGATACCAATGGGTTGCGATGCGTGTTATACAAATCATATGAAAGCTGATCAAAATGATATTGAGAATTTAGCAACACTATTGGTAGCAGCAGGGTGCAATTATATTATGGGAGTGCCTCAAGGAGATGATTGCATGCTCATGTATCAGTGTACCAGTTATCATGAGGCAGCTGCCTTAAGAGAGGTGTTTGGCCTGCGCCCGATTAAAGAATTTGACCAATGGCTGGAAAAAATGGGATTTTCTGAAAACGGCAAGCTAACCCCACTAGCGGGTGATGCCTCCGTATTTCTGTCCAGATAAGGGAGGTGTAATGAATGGAACAAAAAGAATTAATGGAAATTATCAGACAGGTATTGACTGAAATGAATGTAGCTGGGGAGGATGAAAGTGGAGTTAACGAAATAAAGAAAAATGTAGATGTTTCATCTACAGCTACGGTTGAAGAAGGATGTATTCCAGATGTGACAGAAATAGATATAAGAGAACAGTATCTGGTGGAAAATCCAGCACATGAGGAAGAATATGCCGAATTGAAGAAAAATGCACCCTGTCGTCTAGGAATAGGGAAGGCTGGAGCGAGGTTTAAAACATTGCCGCAAATACAGTTTCGTGCTGCCCATTCTGCCGCACAGGATGCCGTGTTCAACGATGTGGATCAGGAGTTTGTTGATAAAATGGGTCTTTTCACTGTTATGACACAATGTGAAAATAAAGATGTTTATTTAACTAGACCAGATCTTGGAAGAAAGTTGAGCGATGAGGCAGTAAAAGAAATCAGAGAAAAGTGTAGCAAGGGAGTCAATGTCCAGATTTTTGTATCTGATGGTCTCTCATCTGCTTCTGTAGCTGCAAATATTGATGATTTACTTCCAGCAATTCTTCAGGGTTTACAGCGTTATGGTATTTCTTATGGGAAACCGTTTTTTGTCAAGTATGGAAGAGTTGGGGTGATGGATGAGATTTCCGAACTTTTGGATACAGAAGTAACTTGTGTACTTATTGGTGAACGACCAGGTCTTATTACTGCTGAATCAATGTCGGCTTATATTGGTTATAGATGTACAATAGGCATGCCCGAGGCCCGTCGTACCGTGGTTTCAAATATTCACCGTGCAGGTACGATTCCTGTAGAGGCAGGTGCCCATATCGCTGATCTTATTAAAACTATTTTAGAGAAAAAAGCCAGTGGTACGGACCTAAAATTATAAGGAGGAGTATTACAATGAAAAGAGATCCAGTAAGAGCGGCTGTATTAGCCACTAAAATTATTGCAAATGTTACTCCGGATTTAGCAAGTAAGCTAAATTTGGCACCAGATCAGAAATCCCTTGCTATAATAACCTCCGATTGTGACGATGTTACTTACACGGCATTGGATGAAGCGACAAAGGCGGCTGATGTTAAGGTAGTATATGCCAAAAGCTTTTATGGGGGAGCCGCCAACGCAAACACGAAGCTTGCCGGTGAGATTATCGGGATATTGGCAGGTCCTAATCCGGCTGAAGTGAAAAGCGGTTTGTCTGCTTGTGTAGATGTCATTGAAAGCGGGGCCTATTTTGTTTCGGCGAACGAGGATGATTCTATTGTGTATTATGCCTATTGCATTTCCAGAACCGGCTCCTATCTTTCTGAAGGTGCGGGAATTAAAGAGGGTGAGGCGCTGGCTTACTTGATTGCACCTCCGCTTGAGGCTGTGTATGGTATTGATGCTGCCTTGAAAGCAGCAGATGTGAGTTTATGTGTGTTTTATGAGCCGCCTTCAGAGACAAACTTTGGCGGTGCATTATTGACAGGAAGTCAATCTGCCTGCAAAAGTGCTTGCGAAGCATTTGCTGCTGCCGTTGAATTTGTGGCAGATAATCCTAGAGATTAATTGGATATGATCTGCCTTTTGGATGTGGATAAATAAGGAGGTACTTATGAAAGCTTTAGGCATGATCGAGGTCTGCGGCTATCTTCCTGCTGTTGAGGCTCTTGATAGCGCACTTAAGGCGGCGAATGTCAACCTTTTAGAAGTGACAAAGGTGACTGGTGGGCTGGTTACGGTTCTGGTAACAGGTGAGGTAGGAGCTGTTAAGGTTGCTATGGATGCAGCAGCGGTAGCGGCTGATAAAGTGGGGCGGATTATTTCGGTTCATGTGATTCCCAGACCGGCAAAAGAATTAGAAAAAATAATCGTTAAAACAAAACCTGAAAAACCCCAAGATTCGAAGTTGGAAGGGTCGACAAAGAAAGCGAAGAAAGGTCTGACAGAGGAAAGTATGTCAAGTATGACAGTGGTAAATCTCCGTTCTTTAGCCAGGGAACTAGAGCTTGAAAATATGACAAAGCAAGATATTCGATTTGCAAGAAAAAAAGATCTTATTAGTGCAATTTTGAAATATCAGGAACAGGAGTGTTAATTTATGCAGCTATATGATAAAGATTTGTTGTCAATGCAGGAGGTAAGGGAGCTGATTGCAGGTGCCAAACTGGCACAGGAAGAATTGATGCAGCTTAATCAAGCAGGCGTGGATCTGATTGTTAAATCAATTGCTAAGGCAGGTGTTCGTAATGCATTAAGACTTGCCTGGCTGGCCTATGAAGAAACTGGGTTTGGAAACCCGGATGACAAGACTGTAAAAAATATATTTGCAAGTGATGGCGTATATCAACGAATTAAAGATATGCGAACTATTGGAGAAATTAGCTGCGATGAACAAAATAAAATTAGAACCTTTGCGGTTCCGGTGGGAGTGATTGCAGGACTTATTCCGTCAACCAACCCTACATCAACAGCTCTCTATAAGGCTCAAATTGCCATTAAGGCAGGAAATGCAATAGTATTCTCTCCCCATCCTAATGCCCAAAAATGTATTTTGGAGACTGTTAAGGTGATTCGACAGGCGATCTCAGAAGCCGGTGGTAATGAGAATCTTGTTTCTTCCATTACGATCCCCACTATCCAAGCGACAGATGCACTTATGCGTCATCAGAATACAGCGATGATTCTTGCGACGGGGGGATCGGCAATGGTGCGAGCGGCATATTCTTCGGGAACACCGGCTATTGGTGTAGGGCCAGGAAACGGTCCGGCATTTATTGAGCGCACTGCAGATGTTGAGAGTGCAGTTAAGCAGATTATTGCTTCAAAGACCTTTGATAATGGAACCATTTGTGCGTCTGAACAGTCTGTTATTTGTGAAACGGATATGAAAGAGGTGGTACAAACAGAGATGATGCGCCAAGGAGCATATTTCATGAACGATGATGAAAGAGAACAGCTGGGAAGATTTATTCTCCGTGGTGACGGAACGATGAATCCCCTTATTGTGGGGCGAACGGTACAGGTGATTGCGGAATTGGCAGGTTTTAGCATTCCCGGAGATGCTAAGGTGTTGGTTGCAGAGGAAACTGGAGTTGGCAGAGGGCATCCATATTCAAATGAAAAGCTAGCACCTATTTTGGCTTTTTACGTGGAGGAAAATTATCAAGCGGTTTGTCAGAGGTGTTGTGAAATTCTATGCTACGAGGGTGCGGGTCACACGTTCTCCTTGCATACAAAGGATGAGAAGATAATAGATTATTTTGCCGTCAGAATACCGGCTTCGCGAATTCTTATTAACACACCCAGTGCTTTAGGAGGTATTGGCGCAAGCACGGGGCTCATGCCGTCACTCACATTGGGATGTGGAGCTATGGGAGGAAGCGCAACGTCTGATAATGTCGGACCGATGAATTTGCTCAATCAGCGTCACGTAGCCTATGGCCTTAAGGAATTGGAGGAAATTAAGTCAGAAATGCCCGATTGCTCCAAGGGAATTTGTCAGGTTCAAGAGAAAATTGGTGATATCGACTTAGAACTCATTGTTGCAAAGATTATTGAAAAAATAAAAATAATTTAAGGAGGAACTAAAATGGCTAATACAATGCAAGCATTGGGAATGATTGAAACGAAAGGGCTTGTAGCTTCGGTAGAAGCTGCAGATGCTATGGTAAAGGCGGCTAATGTAACGCTTATCGGAAAAGAGCATGTAGGAGGAGGTCTGGTAACGGTTATGGTTCGTGGTGATGTCGGTGCCGTTAAGGCGGCAACGGATGCAGGAGCGGCAGCAGCAGAACGTGTAGGTGAACTTATATCTATTCATGTAATTCCAAGACCCCATGATGAGGTTGAATTTATTCTGCCTAAATTGAATAAATAAGAATAGGTTAAGTGCGTCAAGACGGAGGAGTGAGTGGTTTGAAAGTTATAACAGAAGCAATTCTGCGAGAAGAGCTAAGGGCTAGTGAGCCTGAGGTCTACTATATCCCAGAGGGAAAAATTCTCTCTCCGGCAGGCAGAGAATACCTGCAGCAGCGTAAGATTAAGATATCTAATGAGGCAAGACCCTTAACAACTTTGGTTTCCTCCAAGCCGATTATGGAAATGAGTAGGGTATCTACTCAAGAAGCGAAATTCATAGATTTTGAATCAGGAGCTTTTTATGTAGAAAAACCGGAGCATATGACCCACCTTTATGGGAATGTACTTGTGCCGAAATGCCACCCCCGTATTTTATACAGAGGGAAACTAGATAGTCTTCAGGCATTAATAGTACTGACACAATGTGAGATTGGAGAGTCTTCTAAAAGCTTGGGGTTAGTGAAAAATCTTCAATCAATACTGGATATTTTACGTGAAATGATGAGATGCGATGTCTTGGATGAGGTCTATAGGAATGAAACGATTATTGGTCTTACACATGCACAGCTAAGGGAACGTTCGCATAATCCGAAGAAGTTTTACGGTATCGAACCGATGGTTCTTCCGGATCGCATCCTTGGAAAAGAATATGCCCTCTTAAACCGTATTCGCACTGCTGTCAGGGAGACTGAGACGGCAGCAGTGAAAGCCTTTTGGATTGGTAATAAATTTGCCAGAAATGATATTATTGAAGAACTCAACAGGCTTTCTAGTGCCATACATATTATGATGTGTATGGTACTTGCTGGAGAGTATAAGTAGAGAAAACAAAGTGTGAGATTAAGAGATAGGGAGGAGGAGATAGAATGGACCGAAGTCGGCTGGTTGAGGAAATATCAAAAAAAGTTATGGACAGAATTAATGATTTGAAACCAAAGATTTTGGTTTTAAATCAGGAACATAGCCGTCTTATATTTAAAAGCGAAAAGTTCTGTGCATGCTATTGGTCTGATGATGGGTCAGCTGAAGATAAAAGCGATGTTCTTGGTAGTTATGAAGCGGTTGTCCTGCTTCAACTGACTTGCGATACAATGACTCAGATTGCATCAGGCGTAGTTGTCACAGATGATGCTAAGCTGGTATTTAGAGCATTACTGATGGGTAAAAAGATATATATTCCGAAGGAATCCATTGAGCTGTTTCTTTTTAAGAATACGGCACCAGATAGTTATTATGCGATGTTGCTTGAGAAGCTAAATATATTGGCAGCTGCAGGGGTGACATTTTGTGCTATGGATGAATTGGAAGAGAAGATCCTTGCTAAGAAAATCGAGCCAATCGACACAGGAAGCGTTTCTGGTGAAGAGGTATTCTTGGATAAAAAGGTAATAACAGAGAAGGATGTCATGAAAGTCTGTCGGAACGAAATGAATCAGCTATATGTTACCCAACGTGCAATTGTTACGGAACTTGCCTATGACTATGCGAGGAAACGTGGTGTGGATATTATAAGAAAAAAACCGTAACAAGGGAAGGAAATACGATGAGAATAGGAAAAGTGATTGGGAATATTTGGGCGACCAGAAAGGACGTACGTTTAGAGGGTTATAAGCTGCTTTTGGTTCAACCTCTAAATATTTTGGATAATTCACGTGACAGAGTTCCTATCGTAGCAATAGATACCATTGGTGCGGGCGTTGGAGAGACGGTCATATTTGTTGGGGGAAGCTCTGCCAGAAGTGTGGCTAAGGATACGAGTACACCTGTTGATGCTACAATTGTCGGGATTGTCGATGATTTAGAGTTGGATACGAATATTATTTAGTCACAAAGCAAATGTCGGTAGCTATTAGAGGGAGAGCAACAGAAGTTGAAAGGAGAGGTTTAAATGTTCCAGGAACTTATAGAAAATATTACGAATGTTGAAGTATTTACAGAGAGTATAAAAGACTGGGTAGCAAACCTATCAATTAATTCGGTTATTATTTTTGTTATGATGATTTTTATGATTGTTGGAGCAGTAGATAAAATCAGAGGAAACAAAAAAGGCTATGGAGAGCAATTTGATGAAGGTTTTCATGCAATGGGTTCATTGGCCATTGCCATGGCTGGTGTAGTTGCGGCAGCACCTGTATTGGCGATTATTCTTAAACCGATCATAGTTCCGATATATAAACTGGTGGGAGCAGATGCAGCCATGTTTGCAACCACCTTATTGGCGAATGATATGGGTGGATATCCGTTGGCAATGGAACTGGCTTCAAATGAAACGATTGGAAATTTCGCAGGCCTTATTCTTGGCTCCATGATGGGTCCAACAATTGTTTTTACAATTCCGGTGGCTCTATCTATCATAAAGAAAGAAGATAGAAGCTATTTAGGCGCAGGTATACTTGCCGGACTTATTACTATCCCCATTGGTTGTATAGTTGGAGGCCTTGCAATGAATTTGACACCCTATAAAATAAGTATTGGAGAAATTTTAGTGAATTTGATTCCAGTCATTATTATTGCAGGATTGATTGTATTGGGTTTATGGTTTGCGCCACACAAAATGATTAGTGGATTTAATAAGTTTGGAACATGCGTTACAATAGTCATTACTTTTTTTACTGCAGTTGCCGTATTTGAGTATCAAACAGGTATTTTGTTCCCACTTATGGATATCATGGTTACACCTGATGCCAGTGGCGCAATTCCTTTAGAGAGTGGTCTACTTGTCTGTGGGCAGATTGCTGTTGTTTTGATTGGTGCATTCCCGATGGTTAAGTGGATTACCAATACCTTCGGTAAAGCACTACAAAAGGTTGGTGCTAAGCTGGGAATGGACGAAAATGGATCAACCGGTTTGGTAGCAACCCTAGCAAATAACATTGCCATGTTCAACATTATGGACAAAATGAATGCTAAAGGTAAGCTGTTAAATGTTGCCTTTGCAGTTTCTGCGGCATTTGTCTTTGGTGACCATTTAGGCTTTACAGCAGGTGTCAATTCAGATATGATATTCCCGGTAGTGATTGGTAAGCTTACTGCTGGGATAACAGCGTTGATACTGGCGAATGTTTTGTCACCTAAGCTTCTGGGTAAAATTAGGGAGGGATCGAATGACAATTAGTGAAAAACTTATCCGAGAAATAGTAGAAATGATTTTAAGTGAATCAATGAAGGAACAAAATGATGCTGGATTTGAAAAACAGGTAGACCCCAGTGGTATTATTGGTATTAAAACCTCTACTGTTAAATGTGAACCCTTTGAACAAGAGGGTGTTAAGCTAAAGGATGTTGTAACTCTTAAGGAGGCACCACGTATGGGTGCAGGAATTATGGAATTGGACCATACTTCCTTTGCTTGGACACTTACCTATGATGAGTATGATCTGGTATTAGAAGGGAATCTCGAGATAGAAATCGAAGGAAGAGTAATCAGTGGGGGTCCAGGGGATATCATCTATATCCCAAAGGGCAGCAGTATTCATTTCCGTACACCTGACAAAACCCGATATGCCTATTTTGTATATCCTGCCAATTGGCAGGAGGGAGAAACCCAATAAAATATAGTAATAAAATTTAAATTTACTTAATAATTAAGGATTCCGTAAAAGGAGGAATGAGAAATGGCTAACACATTACAAGCGTTGGGAATGATTGAAACAAAAGGACTGGTTGGTTCGATTGAGGCAGCCGATGCGATGGTAAAAGCAGCAAATGTAACACTTATAGGAAAAGAGCATGTGGGCGGCGGTCTTGTCACAGTCATGGTTCGAGGAGATGTAGGGGCGGTAAAAGCTGCAACTGACGCCGGTGCTGCAGCGGCGGAACGCGTTGGCGAGCTTATTTCGGTGCATGTTATTCCAAGACCCCATGAAGAGGTGGAGCTAATTCTACCTAAATTATTGTAGTAGAATATATTTAAAGGTAGTGATGGGCGTATGAATAAAATTGTTGATAATGTAATTGAGGCAATTGAAAGAGCCGGATTAGTGCAAGTGGAAGTGTCTGCAAGACATGTTCATTTAAACCAGAATGATTTGGAGAAATTATTTGGTCCGGGTGCTGCCCTTACTCCGAAGAGAGAGCTGTCCCAGCCAGGACAGTTCCTTTCAGAGGAGAGGCTGACTGTCGTAGGTAAAAGGGGAAGGAAAGAAAATGTTGCTATATTGGGTCCTGTCAGAGAACACACTCAGGTTGAATTGTCAAAAACGGACTGTGCCGAATTAGGAATCAGAGCACCTGTTCGGGAATCTGGAGTGATTCAAGATTCAGCTGCAGTAACCCTCATAGGCACTAACGGTAGTTTAGATATTGATCAGGGCGGTATTGTGGCTAAGACCCATATACATATGACGAAAGCCTTAGCGGCAAAGCTAGGTCTTTTTGACAAACAGTATGCAACTGTGGTATTGTTATCAGAAAGACCGCTTGTATTCTGCGATGTGCTGATCCGGGTAAGTGATAACTATCGAAATCGGATGCATATCGATTTTGACGAAGCCAATGCTGGTGGTGTCAACGGCTTTACATTGGGTCAAATAGTTCCTAATAATTAAGAAGCCAAGAAAAAGAGGATATGTGTATGGACTTTGAACAAATTAACAAATTTATTTCCAAGGTTGCGGCTAGTGAATCAGAGACATTTGTACCGGTAAGCGATAAACTAAAAGTTGGCTTAGATCTTGGAACGGCCTATATTGTTCTTGTTGTTTTGGATGAGGGCAATAATCCGGTCGCATGTGAAAAACAGGCAGCCGATGTCTTAAGAGATGGTGTTGTAGTGGACTATATAGGTGCTCTTGATATCGTCAGGGAACTTAAAGATAAGTTGGAAAAGAGACTAAACAGGCAGCTTTCGCAATGTGCAATCGCAATGCCGGCAGGCACGCAAGGTAGCGTGCGCACCCACCAATATGTGGCTGAGGGAGCAGGTTTTGAAGTAAGGAATATTCTTGATGAACCGACGGCGGCCAATGCCATATATAAGATACATGATGGCGTAGTGGTTGATATCGGGGGCGGGACGACTGGGCTTGCCATATTCAGAAATGGCCAGGTGGAGAGGGTAGAGGATGAACCGACAGGTGGAACGCATCTCACGCTGGTTCTTGCAGGAAACCGAAGGATATCATTCCAGGAGGCTGAGGCGATTAAGCAGGACTATTCAAACCACAAAGAGATTTTGCCGGTGGTGAAAGCAGTCATAGAAAAAATGGCAACTATTGTGGAAAAATATATTGATATTGATGCGACCAAGACAATCTATCTTTGTGGTGGAACATGTTGCCTGACAGGCATAGAAGATATTTTTACGAATAAGATAGGAATCACGACAGTAAAACCGGAAAACCCGTTTTTGGTGACACCTGCAGGTATTGCTATCTGCTGTGAAATATAAATACTTAAGAACAGTAGCAGGAACCACAATGGAAAGGTACGGTGATAAACAATGAGACTGATTGATGATATTAAAGCAGCAGGGGTTATAGGGGAAGGTGGAGCAGGCTTCCCTACACATGTAAAGCTAAACACGTCAGCTCAATGTTACATTATTAATGCTGCTGAATGTGAGCCGCTTATTGAGACAGATAAATACCTATGCCGCAATTTCCCGCATCGGATTGTGAAAACTACTGAGACAATCGCTAAGAGCATCGGGGCGACGAGAATTGTCATTGCCATAAAGAGGAAATATGTTGCGGAGATTAATGCCTTGACGAAAGCAATAGAAGAACTGGGATCAAAGGCGGAAATTTTTTCGATGAACAGCTATTATCCTGCTGGGGATGAACAGACAATAGTGCAGCAGGTGTGTGGTGTCAGCGTTCCAGAGCGGGGCATCCCTTTAGATGTTGGCGTTGTCGTCAATAATGTGGGAACGATTCTTAAAATAGCGGATGCGATGGAGGGTATACCTGTAACAGAAAAGTATCTTTCAGTAGTTGGGGAGGTCAAAGACAATGTGATGGTTAGGGCTTCCTTAGGAACACCGATCAACGAGTGCATCAAAGCGGCACAGCCATGCCTTGATGAATATGCCGTCATACTGGGTGGTCCAATGATGGGCAGAGTGCTTACTGGGCATGACATCGGCTCATCATATGTCACCAAGACAACCGGCAATATCATTGTATTGCCAACCAAGCATTACTTGGTCAGGTTACATGATGTCCCATTATCCCGTATTCGGCTGAGGGCAAAAAGCGCATGCATTCAGTGCAGGATGTGCACGGATTTGTGTCCAAGGTACCTGATCGGTCATCAGATTAAGCCCCATCTCATGATGAGGAATTTCTGGCGGGAACCAAACATGGAGGATAACAGTGAATATGGTAAAACCTTTGGTGATGCGGCAAATTGCTGTGACTGTGGTGCATGTGAGCTTTTTTCCTGCCCCATGGGTCTTTCGCCCCGAAGGGTGAACATATACATAAAGGAACAGCTTAGGAATAGGAAGATAGAAGTCGAGAGGAACCAGGCACCCGTTGCCCGTGGGAATATCGATTTCCACAAAATCCCCAGTATGCGTCTTATCAAAAGGTTGGGTTTGAGCCAGTATTATAGCAAGGAGTTAAAGGACGGCTGTATTGAGATCACACCTAGAAATGTACGGATATCTATGGCTCAGCACATCGGAAAACCGGCGAGACTAATAAAAAATGTTGGCGATAAGGTTAAAAAGGGTGAACTTATTTGCAGTGCGGCAGAAAATGGATTGTCAGCAAACATACATGCTAGCATTACTGGCATAATAGCAAGCTGTTCTGACGGGTTCGTGGAAATCCACATGGAGGAGAGGTGACTGGTATGGGAAAATCGATAGGGGTGATTGAGTTGATGAGCATTGCCAGGGGCATTTTAGTGAGTGATTATATGGTAAAAGCTGCCCAGGTCGAGATTTTACGTTCATCTACTGTTTGTCCTGGGAAATATGTGATTATTGTGGCTGGTCAGATAGGTGATGTCAAGGTCTCGATGGCTGTTGGAGATCAGCAAAGTGGTGAGTGCCTAGTGGACAAACTCATCATTGCGAATATACATTCGCAACTGATACCTGCTATCTGTATGACCAATCAGATAGAGGGCATGGATGCTGTTGGTGTGTTAGAGTTTTATTCGGTGGCCTCAGCTATCCTTGCCGCCGATAAAGCGGCAAAGGCAGCTAATATAACCCTTATCGAGGTGAGGATTGGCTATGCGATCGGTGGTAAGGGATTTGTCACGCTCACCGGTGGTGTGGGGGACGTAAGGGCTGCGGTAGAAGCGGCCGAGAAGAGTAGCGAGTTACTTGTTGAGAGTGTTGTCATCCCAAGACCCTCACGAGAGGTGCTTGAAAGCCTTATGAGTTGAATAAGAGAGGAAGTGATTGCCTTGTTGACATTTTTGCTAAAAACTAGGATTATGATGGGTGATGCTCTTGGACAAACATTGGATAAGTTCAGTCGGGTGATGATCATCACCGACAACTTCATGGTGGAAAGTGGAATAGTCAGCTATGTTGTAAAGCGACTTAAAACTGGATCGGGGCATGTGATTTTTTCAAATGTTAGTGCTGATCCGGATATTGCCACTATAGCTGATGGAATCAACTGCATGGTTGAGTATAAACCGGATGTGATTGTCGCATTCGGAGGAGGTTCAGCTATCGATGTTGCTAAGGCAGTCCTATACTTTGCTCAAAGAGAATATGATATACGTAAGTGCATACTTATTGCTGTGCCGACTACTAGCGGAACCGGTTCCGAGGTAAGCGCCTATGCGATTATTACAGACAAGGAAAATCAGAAAAAATATCCAATTATATCGGAAGAAATAATACCTAATATTGCGATTTTAGATGCGGAGCTTGTTAAAACTGTGCCATCCGCTGTGACAGCTGATACAGGAATGGATGTTTTCACTCATGCTGTTGAATCTTATGTATCGACGAATTCTTCCGATTTTTCAAAAGCCATGTCAAGGAAAGCGATAAAACTTGTATCTAAGCATCTGCTCACAGTCTATCATGAACCGGAAAACATACAGGCACGCCAAGGAATGCACAATGCCTCCTGTCTTGCAGGAGTTGCTTTTAGTAATTCTGGCTTGGGGCTTACTCACAGTATGGCTCACGCATTAGGAGCAAGATTCCACTTACCACATGGAAGGGCAAATGCGATTTTGCTACCTTATGTAATGAGTTATAATGCTGGGTGCGCCGATTCGCTTACGCCTGTCGCCAAGCGTTATGCTTCTATATCAAAGGTTATTGGAATGGAGTCGCCTAGTGTAAGGCAAAGTGCCTTGAATTTAATCCGCACAGTTCGTAAGTTTTCTGGAAAGATGGGTATTCCGCCTTCAATTAAGGCGGCAGACGTTGGCAGAGATGAATTTGAAAAAGCACTTGAGATGATGTCTACGGCGGCCATATCAGATTTGTGCACAGTCACAAATCCAAAAAAATGTACGATAGAGGATATAAAGATGGTGTTTAGAAAAGCCTACGATAGTAAACTGCTGTGAAATGAACAATGAACACAATAGGTCCGTTGTTTTTTAATGGACTTTTTATTTTGGGATACCCATAGTGGAGGGAGGCACTATGGGTGGTCAGAAATCATATAGAGGAGAAAGTGATGAATATAGAGGAAACATTGGCGAATATTAAGCCTCTTGATCAGCAATCGATGGACATTTGTAAAGAACGCTGGGACAGTATTGCTAAGCCGCTACATAGCCTTGGCAAGCTGGAGGATATCATTATTAAGATTGCGGGCATGACTGGAAATCACCATATACAGCCGATCAAGAAAGCCTTGGTGCCTATGTGTGCTGACAACGGTGTGGTTAAGGAGGGCGTGACTCAGTCGGATCAGGAAGTGACGGCTCTGGTATCGGAAAACTTTTTAAAAGAAAAGGCGACTGCCTCCATTATGTGTAAAACCGTAGGTGCCGACATATTTCCGGTAGACATTGGAATTGCTGTCGATACATCTATTATTAATCGGAAAATCGCTTATGGAACCCAAAATATGGCGAAAGGTCCGGCAATGACCCGCAGTGAGGCGATTTCTGCCATTGAGGTGGGAATATCTATGGTAGAGGAGTTAATGAAAAAAGGGTACAAAATGATTGCGACCGGAGAGATGGGCATCGGGAACACTACCACTAGCAGCGCAATGGCTTCCGTATTACTTAATCAGCCGGTAGAGATAGTGACAGGCAGGGGTGCGGGGCTCTCTCGTGAGGGTCTTCGAAGGAAGGTTGATGTCATTAAAAAAGCGATTAAGCTTAACCGTCCTGATCCCAATGATGCCATTGACGTATTGGCAAAGGTGGGGGGGTTGGATATTGCCGGCATCGCCGGTCTGTTTTTAGGAGGCGCCGCCCTTAACATACCTGTTGTTGTAGACGGATTCATTTCAGCTGTGGGCGCTTTAGCAGCCGCTAATATTTGTCCGGAGGTGAAGAATTATATGCTGGCATCTCATATGTCAAAAGAACCGGCTTCTCAGCTTGTTTTAGAAGCGCTTGAGTTATCACCCTGCCTTCAGTGCGATATGTGCCTAGGCGAGGGAACCGGAGCAGTTGCGTTTTTCCCTCTGATTGATTTAGCGCTGGCTGTCTATCAGGGCATGAGCACATTTGGACAAATAGATTTAGAAGCATATGTACCCCTAGATTAGGGAGGGCGTTTAAGATGATTACATTAATTACCGGAGGCAGCGGCAGCGGAAAATCTGCTTACGCTGAGGATTTGATGCTTTCTTTAGGAGCCGGAAAGCGGATCTATATTGCAACGATGTTTCCGTTTGATGAAGAAAGCCAGAAGCGTATTGAAAGACATCGAAGAATGCGTCAGGATAAGCAATTTGAGACGATTGAGTGCTGCCATCATTTGAAAGGCCTTGAGATAACGAAAGATGCCCTCGTATTATTAGAATGCATATCAAATCTCGTTGCAAATGAGATGTACATGGAAGCAGGCGCAGGTGGAGACACTGTTATGGCAGTTCTTGATGGGATTGCCCACTTAGCTGCTGCGGCAAAGAAATTGTGTGTCGTAACCAATGAAGTTTTTTCAGATGGTATCCAATATGATTCGGAAACAAGGAGATATTTAAAATATTTAGGCGAGATCAATCAGATGCTGGCGAAACAAGCCACTACAGTGATCGAAGTGGTCTATGGCTTGCCGATCGTTATAAAGGAGATGCAAGATGAAACAAATATGGAGTAGCCTGCTGATTTCTTTTTCCATGTACTCAAAAATTCCCGCTCCAAAACGTGATTGGTCTAAGGAAAATATGTGTTACGTAATGTGCTTTTTTCCGCTGATCGGGGCAGTCATTGGAGGAATCTGCTATCTATGGGGATATTATGGCAGCCGACTGCCGATCGGTGATCCGCTTCACCGGATTGTATTATTGTTAATTCCGGTTATCATTACAGGTGGGATCCATTTAGACGGACTTTTAGATACCACAGATGCACTTGGCTCACATCAGGAAAGAGAACGAAAGCTGGAAATATTAAAGGATCCTCATGCAGGCGCCTTTGCAATGATCACTGCGGTCTTATATTTTTTCCTTTATTATGGTATTTATATGGAATTAAGCATCAGCAGCTTGCCGATAGTTTGCTTGGGCTTTATCGCATCGAGGGCGCTGAGCGGCTTTGCCGTCGCGACATTTCCATTGGCTAAGAACACTGGGCTAGTTGCGCTATTTTCCAAAGCGTCCAGTAAATTGATTGTGCGGCTGACTAATGGTATTACTGCCGGTCTAATGGGAATCCTTATGTGCTTTTTCAATCCGGTTTTAGGCGGCTTTGGCGTTACCGCGATGGTGCTTACGATGGTACATTATTATCATATGTCAAAGAAACAATTTGGCGGAATCACGGGAGACTTAGCGGGTTACTTTCTGATGATATGTGAATTGACAATAGCCGGTGGGGTCGTTATCGGTGAGGTCTTGATAAGGAGCTAGGGTATGATATTAGTTATTGGTGGAGCATTCCAAGGGAAAAAGGCATATGTGAAGAAACAGTTCAAAATAGCGAAAGAACAGATGCTAAATGGCGGGGAGTGCCGGTCGGAGGCCATTTATTCCTGCAAATGTATTGACCATTTTCATGAATGGGTAAGGCAAAGACTAAAGGAGAATTATGATTTTTCCACTTTGACGGAAGATTTGCGGAAGCGAAATCCAGATTTGATCGTGATTACTAATGAACTTGGTTGTGGCATTGTTCCTGCTGATGCCTTTGACCGGGAGTTCAGAGAAATGACCGGCAGGCTGTGTACACAAATTGCTGCCAACAGCCGCCAGGTGCATCGTGTGGTATGTGGAATCGGAACGGTGATCAAGGACTGTAAAGGAGATTTGTATGAAACAGCACATCCATGGCGGTGACATATATCGTCATCAGAATGTCATTGACTTTTCGTCGAACTGCAATCCTCTGGGAACGCCGCCTAGTGTCAGCGAGGCGATTGTTAAAAGTGCTGAGAGTATCAAGCATTACCCAGATGTCCAATGCCAGGAGCTAAGGTGTGCCATAGAGGCTTATGAAGGCATACCATCTGCGCAAATCATATGTGGAAATGGTGCTGCGGAGCTGTTATTTACATTGGTATTAGCAAGGAAGCCAAAAAGGGCACTATTGCCGATACCAACTTTTGCCGAATACGGGAAGGCTTTAAAAAGCGTTTCCTGTATGATTTCATATTTCAGAATCGAAGAAAAGAATGACTTCATCATCGGGAATGAGATTCTTAACCAGATTAATGATGAACTGGATATTTTATTTCTTTGTAATCCCAATAATCCTACCGGTTTATTATGCCCTGACGATTTGCTGATGGAAATACTTAAGGCCTGCCATAAGCATCAGGTATTATTTGTGTTAGATGAGTGCTTTATTGACTTTTTAGACTGCCCTAAGGCGCATACAATGAAATTATTTCTTAATGACTTCCCGCAGCTGTTTATATTAAAGGCATTTACCAAACGATACGCCATGGCTGGCCTTAGGCTGGGTTATGGCCTTAGTGCCAATGTCTCCTTGCTGGATAAAATGCGTCAGGTCACACAGCCGTGGAATGTATCTGTTCCGGCGCAAATGGCAGGAGCGGCAGCCCTTTGTGAAGTTGAATATGTCGAGGCAGCCAGAAGGCTGATCAGGCAGGAGCGGCCATATATGATGCAGGTGCTAAAACGGTTAGGGCTGTATGTGTATGATTCACAGGCTAATTACGTCTTTTTTAGCGGTCCAAAGGACCTTTTTAAGCGGTGCCTTGAAGAAGGGATATTGATCCGAGATTGCAGTAATTATCACGGCCTGTCTAAAGGCTTCTTCCGAGTGGCTGTAAGAACTCATCAGGAAAATGGATTATTACTTAAAGCGTTTAGTATATTTCTTGAATCCCCTTCTTGCAAATGGAATAGCGATCTGTCATGTGGCAAATAATTTTAAGTGAAGCATAAATATTAATTTTTAGCATACACAAATTTTATTTAGTGCCTTAACCTGTTGTAATCTTCATAAAAGTATGATATAATTTCGAAAGTTTAAGAATGTCACAGACGTAAACAATTAAGAAAGACTATTTATACATCCGAATGTATAAATCCCTCTTTTTTTTTGAAAAAATATGCACATAATAAGTAAATATGCAATATATTTCCAGATATAGTGAATATTTATAAGATTATTTGAAGGGACAGGTGATATAATGAAAGCATTTCTGATATTGGCAGACGGTCATATATTTGAAGGCGAGAGTATCGGGGGAGTAAGGGAGGTCATCAGTGAGATTGTATTTAACACATCGATGACAGGTTATCTGGAGGTGCTGACTGATCCGTCATATATCGGAGAAGCAGTGGTTATGACTTATCCTCTGATTGGAAACTATGGTGTCTGTTATGCAGACATGGAATCAGATAGGCCTTGGCCAGATGCTTTTATTGTCAGAGAGATATCTAGCTGTCCAAGTAATTTTAGAAGTGAAAATAGTATAGAAAACTTTTTAAAGGAGCACGATATTCCTGGTATTCAAGGAATCGATACACGTGCTTTGACGAAAGTATTAAGAAGCCAGGGAACGATGAATGGCATGATTACCACCAATGAAAGCTTTGTTTTAGAAGAGGTTCTCAAAAAGGTCAAAGCTTTTAAGGCCAGAAAGGTTGTGGAGCGGGTAACATGTGATCAAAAGTCAACGATTCCTGGCGCTGGTTTTAAAGTGGCCCTTTTAGATTTAGGCGCTAAAAGGAATATTTCGAAGGAGCTTTTAAAACGGGGCTGTGAGGTGACGATTTACCCGGCGCTAACCAGCGCTAAAGAGATCTTAAGTCAGAAGCCTGATGGCATTATGCTATCTAATGGTCCGGGAGATCCTAAAGAGTGTCAGACAATTATTGAAGAAATCAAAGTTCTTTTCGAAAGCGATGTTCCAATCTTTGGCATATGCCTGGGACATCAGCTGCTTGCGCTGGCCAATGGCGCCGATACCAGGAAGATGAAGTGGGGGCACAGAGGAGTGAACCATCCGGTCAAAGATTTGTCCACCGGACGTGTTTACATTTCTTCACAAAACCACGGCTATGTGGTGGCTGATCGAACCGTACCTAAATCGGTGGCAGAAGTCAGCTTTATCAATGCCAATGACGCTAGTACAGAAGGTCTGCATTATCTGGGAAAGAATGCCTTTACCGTACAATTTCACCCGGAAGCCTGTGGCGGTCCTCAGGATACAGCATTTCTTTTCGATCAATTTATCAATATGATGGAGGTTTCAAAAGATGCCTAAGAAGAATTATATTAAGAAAGTTCTGGTAATTGGTTCGGGTCCTATTATTATTGGTCAAGCCGCGGAATTTGATTATGCAGGCACGCAGGCGTGCCGATCGCTGAAAGAGGAGGGCATCGAGGTTGTTTTAATCAACTCTAATCCGGCGACGATTATGACAGATAAGAATATTGCCGACCGTGTTTATATTGAGCCTTTGAACATCGAGGTTATTAAAAAGATTATTTTAAAAGAAGAGCCTGATAGTATTTTGCCGACACTTGGGGGGCAGGCTGCATTGAATATCGCCATGGAGCTTTCCGAGTCGGGATTTCTTGAGGAGAATCGGGTTGAAATGATCGGAACCTCATCGTTAACCATTAAAAAGGCAGAAGACCGCCTTGAGTTTAAAGAAACAATGGAAAAGATCGGTGAGCCATGTGCGCCAAGCGAAGTGTGCACGACGCTTAAGGGCTGCTATGATTTTGCCGCGAAGATTGGTCTTCCGGTAGTGATAAGACCAGCCTATACCTTAGGCGGCAGCGGTGGCGGAATCGCTTATTCCATGGAAGAGCTTAAGGATATAGCTACTAATGGCCTTCGCTTAAGCCGTGTCGGTCAGGTGTTGGTGGAACGCTATATTGGCGGTTGGAAGGAAATCGAATATGAAGTTATGAGGGATAGCTATGGCAATTGTATTACGGTATGTAATATGGAGAATATTGACCCGGTCGGGGTTCATACCGGCGACAGTGTTGTTGTTGCGCCGTCTCAGACCTTGGGCGATAAAGAATACCAGATGCTAAGGACATCATCTCTTAATATCATTACGGAGCTCAACATCCAAGGTGGCTGTAATGTTCAGTTTGCGCTAAACCCAGATACCTTTGAATATTGTGTTATTGAAGTCAATCCTCGTGTCAGCAGATCATCGGCATTGGCATCTAAAGCGACCGGTTATCCCATTGCCAAGGTAGCTGCCAAGATTGCCCTTGGCTATGCTTTAGATGAAATCAAGAATGCGGTCACAGGCAAAACCTATGCGAGCTTCGAGCCGACCCTTGATTATGTTGTTGTTAAAATCCCCAAATGGCCCTTTGACAAATTTATCAGCGCTAAGAGAACTTTAACAACACAGATGAAAGCAACAGGAGAGGTTATGAGTATCTGCCCTAATTTTGAAGGTGCATTAATGAAGGCTCTTCGTTCGCTGGAACAAAATATTAACAGCCTGAATTATGGAGATTATGAGAAATTAACAGATGCGGAATTAGAAGCGCAGTTATATTTGATTGACGATCGAAGACTATTCTGTATTGCCGAAGCCGTTCGCCGGGGATATACGCTTGAGCGCATCCATGAGATGAACATGATTGATATTTGGTTTTTAGATAAAATCAAAAGCCTTGTGGATATGGAGAAGCGGTTAAAAGCAGAAGAGCTGACAGAGGAATTGCTTTTAAAAGCTAAAATCATGGAATTTCCGGATAAAGCCATTGCTGAATTTACCCATCGGCAGGAATCGGAAATCAAGGATATGCGCTATAAATATAATATTATCGCCGCCTTTAAAATGGTCGATACCTGTGCAGCTGAATTTGAATCCGAAACACCCTATTATTATTCATGCTTTGGCAGTGAAAATGAAGTTGAAACGGATCGGATGCGCAAAAAAGTAATGGTATTGGGATCAGGCCCGATCAGGATCGGGCAGGGAATTGAGTTCGACTACTGTTCCGTCCACAGCGTTTGGGCGCTGTCCGAGTGTGGATACGAAACGATTATTGTCAATAATAATCCGGAAACGGTAAGCACAGATTTTGATATTGCTGATAAGCTCTATTTTGAACCGCTGACCCCAGAGGATGTGGAAAACATTGTCCGCCTTGAAAATCCCGATGGCGCCGTCGTGCAATTTGGCGGGCAGACAGCGATTAAGCTGACCAATTCTTTAAAGAGCATGGGTGTGCCAATCCTAGGAACGTCAGCAGAGGATGTAGATGCGGCCGAAGATCGGGAACGTTTTGATGAAGTTCTTGAACAATGCGGTATTCCAAGACCGGCGGGGACGACTGTATTTACTGCGGAAGAAGCAATTAAAGCAGCCAATGAGCTGGGTTATCCGGTACTTGTCAGACCCTCTTATGTGCTTGGCGGTCAAGGCATGCAGATTGCGGTCAGTGATGGGGATATTGTCGAATTTATGGATATTATCAACCGTGAAGTCCAGGAACACCCAATTCTTGTCGATAAGTATCTGATGGGTAAAGAGATTGAAGTAGATGGCGTCTGCGACGGCAACGATGTTTTGATTCCGGGAATCATGGAGCATATAGAAAGAGCGGGAATCCATTCCGGCGATAGTATTTCAGTTTATCCGGCACAGCATGTCAGTGATGATATTATTAAGATATTAGAAGATTATACATTAAGACTCGCTAAAGGGCTCAATATCAAAGGCTTATTGAATATTCAGTTTATCGTGTACGAGGATGATGTCTATGTTATTGAAGTCAACCCAAGGTCTAGTCGGACGGTTCCCTATATCAGCAAGGTGACAGGCATTCCGATTGTAGACATTGCATCTAAGGTTATTGTTGGCAAGACAATCCGAGAATTAGGATATGAACCCGGACTTCAAAAGAATACCGGTTACATTGCGATTAAACAGCCGATATTCTCTTTTGAAAAGCTCAGAGGCGCAGAGATCAGCCTAGGTCCGGAGATGAAGTCTACCGGAGAGGTCCTTGGCATAGCCAAGACCTTCAATGAAGCTTTATATAAATCCTTCTTAGGTGCCGGTATTAATTTACCGAGGACAAAAAAGATGATTTGCACGGTGAAGGATGCGGATAAAATGGAACTGGTGCCCATTGCTAAGCGTTTTACAGATTTAGGGTATACTATTTATGCGACAAGGTCTACCGCCAGGGTGCTTAATGAAAATGGCGTGCGGGCAACGGTGATTAAAAAGATTTCTGCCGGGTCTCCCAATGTGATAGATTTGATCTTGGCAGGCGACGTCGATTTAGTCATTGATACGCCGACTCAGGGCAGGGATAAGAGCAGGGATGGTTTCCTGATCCGAAGAAATGCCATTGAAACAGGCGTTACATGCGTAACTTCGCTGGATACGGCCAATGCTTTGTTAACCAGTCTTGAAAACGCTGATTTAGCCAGTCTTTCGGTTATTGATATATCGGAAATATGACAAACGCAGTAATTAAATAATTGCTTAACTTTCAAAGTAAATTCCACTTTGTCTAGGGAAATTCCATAGAAAGCCGTCTTATCTGCGATTAAGCGAAGGGGAGACGGTCTTTTTATGTTTTTAGTGACGAAATTAAGGGGTTTGACAGGATGATTTGGGCGATGTAAAACGTTGCCTCCGTACTTTATGGTGCTTATGCATTGCTATCGACCGGCGCTTGCTTTCGGAAGATGGTCGCGTTCAGGACCACCTCGTTTGGTGGGATCCTTTTACAGCCAAGATCATTCAGGATTTTTTTGCCATATAAGAATGCCATCATCTCATAAGGGCTTTTATCACCCAGGATCTTTCTTCCATAAGAATTGATATTGTCCATCATGAGCGTGACATCATCCTGTGTGAGGTGGTCCATGCTTGCGCCTTTGGGGATGAAAAGACGGATGAACTCATGATTCCGTTCGCCAGATCCCCTTTGGTGCGGAGCTGAAGGATCGCAATAGAAGACCTGTGTTCGGTTGCTGCCATACTCATCGCTCTCAAGCGCCTGCGGATTTGTGAATTCGCTTTCGTTATCACACAGCAGAATCGGAATCAGCTGGCGGAGCATATCTGGGCCAAGCTGTTTGTGCAGGAGGTTTATGGAATCAGTCACAGACCTTGAGTCATTGGCATCCCGGATAAAAGCCAGCATGAATTCCGCCTTGACGAAGTGCAGGGTGAGGAGGACCTTTCCGCCCTTTACCCCTTCGACCGAATCTCCCTGGGTGACAGGGAGGCTGCTCATAGAGAGTCATCCTGTAAAGGCAAGTGGGTAAATCTGTGGCGGATTGTTGCACTTGCCTTTCCCTTTCGATTTTAGAAAATCATAACACAAAAGGAACCGCTGGTAAAGAAAGCGACCAGGATCTATCCATCCTTTTTCTTATATAAGTGATTCCTTTTATTTAAACTGCAATTTGTGGAGTGGGTGTAAAGGACTATTATTATGCCGGAACAGGGGTGATGTCATTGCATCTGATACATTCCGATTTTTCAGTTTGAATTCCATTCATAGAATTTTTCAGAGTTACTTCCACTCTGGTTTAAACGGGGGTGGAATTTAGTTTGGAAAATGAAGTAATTAAATAATTATCTTCTCTTCGGGGATTTGTGGTTGACAATTTTCTGCGAATAATTTATGATAGTATTCAAGGACAACGGCGTGCTCATTATTTGCACGCCGTTATAATATTTTTATTATAGGGAGTGATTATATGGCACGTTACACGAAACAAGATATTATTCATTTGATTCACGAAAATGATGTAGAGTTTATCAGATTGCAGTTCACAGATATTTTCGGAACTCTTAAGAATGTCGCAATTACAAAAAGTCAGATCGAGAAAGCGTTGGATAATCAATGCATGTTTGATGGATCCTCCATAGAGGGCTTTACCAGAATCGAGGAATCTGATATGTACTTGTATCCGGATCTTAGTACCTTTGAGATTTTCCCATGGCGTCCACAGCAGGGAAAGGTGGCAAGGCTTATCTGTGATGTCTATAGGCCAGATGGAACTCCGTTTGAAGGTGATCCGAGATATATTCTGAAAAAGGTTTTAAAAGAAGCGAAGGATATGGGCTATGATTTTAATGTCGGGCCGGAGTGCGAGTTTTTCTTATTCCATACTGATGACAACGGCATGCCGACAACGCTTACCCATGAAAAAGGCGGTTATTTTGACCTAAGCCCAATTGATTTAGGGGAAAATGCCCGTCGTGACATGGTTCTTAATCTGGAGGACATGGGCTTTGAGATTGAAGCCTCACATCACGAAGTGGCTCCGGCGCAGCATGAAATAGATTTTAAATATAAGGAAGCAATGCATACGGCCGATAATATTATGACTTTTAAATTGGTGGTTAAGTCAATCGCTAAACGTCATGGGCTGCATGCGACATTTATGCCTAAACCAAAATATGGGATCAATGGCTCAGGCATGCATATTAATATGTCCCTTTCAAAGGAGGGCAAGAATGTTTTTGATTGTCCGGAAGGGGAGCTGGGTTTAAGCCAAGAGGCCTATTATTTTATTGCGGGGATTTTAAAGCATATTAAAGGAATGGCGGCAATTACCAATCCTTTGGTTAATTCTTATAAAAGGCTAGTGCCAGGATTTGAAGCACCGGTCTATATTGCCTGGTCGGCGACCAACAGAAGTCCGCTAATTAGAATTCCGGCGGCAAGAGGAGAGGGAATTCGCATTGAGCTTAGGTGCCCTGACCCCTCCGCAAATCCATACTTGGTTCTGGCATTATGTCTGGCAGCAGGCTTACAAGGAATTAAGGATAAACTGTTGCCACCGGCAAGTATAGATCATAATATTTTTGGGATGAGCGATTCCGAAAAAGAAAAGCATCATATTGAAAATCTGCCTGACAGCCTGTTTCACGCCGTTCGTGAATTAGAAAAGGATCCATTTATTCGTCAGGTTCTGGGAGAGCATATTAGTCAAAGATACATTCGCGCCAAATATGCGGAATGGAATGCTTATAGAATGCAGGTGACAAACTGGGAGGTTGAAGAATATCTGTATCGAGTTTAAAATGAGTCGGAATGATTTTTCGGAGGTAAGATAGATGGTCAATATAATTGTTGTATTTCCAAAACAACAAAATGCACTTCGAATAAGAAATATACTGGTACAAAGCGGATATCATGTTGTTAAGGCCTGTACCAGCGGGGGGGCAGTTATTCAGACCATTGATCAGATGCTGGATTCCGATGGGATTATAATCTCTGGTTATAAATATCAGGATATGAGTTATCGGGAGCTGTATCAATATATTCCAAACTATTTTGATATGATGGTTATGGCATCAAGAATTCACCTTAACGATATCTATGAGTACAATGTGGTGAAGGTCGGTTTACCGGTTCAAAGTTATGAGTTTTTATCAACACTTAAGGCGATGGAAGATACCCTCATAAAAAAGAGAATGCGCCGCAACCAAAAGCCTGGAGGCAGAACTGATGCCGAGAAGGAATTGATTGAGTATGCAAAAGGGTTGCTCATCTCGGATAAGAATATGACAGAGCTAGAAGCACACCGATATCTGCAGACAACGAGCATGAACAATGGGACGAATATAGTAGAAACCTCTCAAATGGTAATAGAATTATATAAGAAGTAAGGAAAGGGATGTCCATGTTTAAAATTAATGAGAACTATTTAAAATTACCGGGAAGCTATTTGTTTTCAACAATAGCAAAGAAGGTTAATGCATATAAGGCAGCGAATCCGGACAGAACAATTATCAGTCTCGGAATCGGAGATGTGACTAAACCTCTGGCACCGGCCATTATTGATTCCCTGCATCATGCGGTTGATGAGATGGGAGATGCTAAAACATTTAGAGGCTATGCGCCGGATCTGGGATATGAATTCTTAAGGAGCGCCATTGCTAGGAATGATTATGGAAAATACGGCGTTAATATTAATATCGATGAAATATTCGTAAGCGACGGCGCAAAATGCGATTCTGGGAATATTCAGGAGATTTTTGCGATAAATAATAAAATTGCTGTGTGCGATCCGGTTTATCCTGTTTATGTGGATACCAATGTGATGGCAGGGAGAACGGGCACCTATGACCCGGACACACAGATGTGGAGCGATGTCATCTATATGCCGTGTACGGCCGAGAATGATTTTGCGCCGGAATTACCAATTGAGACACCCGATATTATTTATCTTTGCTTTCCCAATAACCCGACGGGTGCCACGATAACTAAGGAACAGCTTCAGATATGGGTAAATTATGCTTTAAGAGTTGGCGCAGTTATTATTTATGATGCGGCTTATGAGGCTTATATCTCGGAAGAGGAGGTTCCTCATACAATTTATCAATGCGACGGCGCTAAGTCGTGTGCAATTGAGTGCCGCAGCTTTTCAAAGAATGCGGGATTCACAGGAACAAGGCTTGGATTTACAGTCGTCCCAAAAGAGTTAAAATCAGGAGATGTTTCCTTGAACTCTTTATGGGCGAGACGCCATGGAACCAAATATAACGGCGCCCCTTATATCATCCAAAAGGCCGGCGAGGCTGTCTATAGTGAGTTAGGGCAGGCACAGCTTAACGAGCAGGTAGCTTATTATATGAATAATGCGAGGATCATCAAAGAAGAGCTTGAGAATATCGGCTATACGGTATCCGGCGGTATCAATGCGCCTTACATATGGCTAAAGACACCGGATCAGATGACTTCATGGGAATTTTTTGACGACCTGCTTAAGAATGCCAATGTCGTAGGAACCCCAGGATCGGGATTTGGCCCAAGCGGTGAAGGCTACTTTCGTTTGACAGCGTTTGGAAGCTATGAAAATACGCTGACAGCAATAGAGAAAATCAAAAAGCTGTAGTATCTACGCATCCTATTTGATTATACAAAAAGCATATAGCATTTTTATCAATGTGTGATATAATACTCTTAGAACGAAAGATATATATTAATCGTAACAGGAGTATAGGTATGGTAAAAGCTGAGATACAAATAAGAAATGAATTCGGTCTGCATTTACGTCCAGCTGGTCATCTGGCAGATGCTGCAATGAAGTTCGAAAGCGATATCGAGCTAAAGTATAACGGTAAGACAGTTAATGGGAAGAGTTTATTAAGTGTGTTAAGCCTTGGAATAAAGGGCGGTTATGTTATAGAGGTAAAGTGTAGCGGAGCAGATGAACAAGAGGCTCTGGCGACGGTTCTGAGTGTTATAGAATCGGAGAGCACAAGGTAGAACAACAAAAAGAACCTCATAAACGAGGGAGGCCTGGCAACTAATAGTTGCCAGGCAAATGTTATGAAAAAATCAAACTGTTTTATAGTAACTTGATTAATTACTATGTAAGTATTATAAACTACAAATGTTAAAATTATTTATACTTGCGATTAAAAAATTATAAATAATTCTAAAAAAATAATAAGCCGGTCATGGAACTGTCGGCTTATTATTTTTTACGATGGTCTTTTAATACATTGTAAATCAATGTAAAAGCATATAACAAAAACGGGATGATAATCGTGCAAACGACAGATACTTTAAACATATCCATGGCAAACTCACCATTCATCAACGAAAAAATAAGTGTGGACACATACATTCCTATAAGTAATATGGCTCCGATTAATGCTAAAAGTCTTTTTAATTTCATGTTTCACCTCATCTAAAATATAATCACCTTTTATTATAAGCCCATCAGCTAAAAAAGCAAGGAGAAATGTGGAAGTTTCTTAAACCATCTTGAATATACTGCGTATAGAAAGTATAATGTATTACAAGACTGGACAAGAAGGGGGAAGACATGGAGACGATTCCGGCTAAGAATATAGTCATTAAGACGAAAAAGCCTGCAGCATGGTTTGGCGCAGACTACAATATGAATATTTACAGAGGCTGTTGCCATGGCTGTATTTATTGTGACAGCAGAAGTGATTGTTATCGGAATTCAAACTTTGATACCGTCAAAGTAAAGGATGATGCCCTGCGAATTATTAGGGATGATCTGCGACGGAAGGTAAAGAGTGGCGTCGTTGGAACGGGAGCTATGAGTGATCCATATAATCCCTATGAACAAACACTAAAGTTGACTGGAAACGCCTTAGAGCTTATCAATGCTTATGGTTTTGGAGTGGCCATTGATACGAAAAGTACCCTTGTGACACGTGATATACCGATATTGCAGGATATCAAGGAGCATTCACCGGTAATTGTCAAGATGACGATTACAACTGCTGATGACGTATTATGCAGCAAGCTAGAGCCCAATGTCCAAGGCTCAAGCGAGCGCTTTGCGGCATTAAAAGCCATGTCTGACAATGGCATTTATTGTGGGGTATTGATGATGCCGATTTTACCGTTTATCAATGATACAGAAGACAATATCCTTAGCATTCTGAATCAGGCCAAGGAGTCAGGAGCGAAGTTTGTGTTCCCTGCCTTTGGAATGACGCTTAGGGATGGAAATCGAGAATACTACTTTGAGCAGCTTGACAAGTTGTTCCCTGGCATGAAGGTAAGGTACATCAAAAGATATGGAAACCAGTATCAATGCACCAGCCAAAATGCAAAAAAGCTATGGGAGTTATTTAAAAATGAATGTAATCGACTTGGCCTGCTATACAATATGCAAAGTATTACTGCGCAGTATAAAATGAAATATACTTATCAGCAGCTATCTTTGTTTTAAAAGCTTTTGAATTGCACAACGAAAGGAAGACTAGAATGTATAATGATTTATTTTCAATAGGACCGTTTACGGTACATGGATATGGCTTGATGATTGTTATTGGTATGATTGCTGCCTATTTAGTCAGCATGTATAGGGCGAAACGGATGAATATTAACACCGACCATATTGATTCACTGGCTATTTGGGGCATCTTAGGTGGGGTTGTGGGCGCAAAGATTATGTATTGGCTGACGCAAATTGAGAATATCATACAAAACCCAAGAATATTGCTGAATATAGCAGATGGTTTTGTTGTTTATGGAGGAATTATTGGCGGTGTGCTCGCAGGATATTTGTATTGTAGACATAAGAAGATATTATTCTTACAATATTTGGATTTAATTGTTCCGACGATTGCACTGGCACAGGGTTTTGGGCGGATTGGTTGCTTTTTGGCAGGCTGCTGTTATGGCTTGGAAACAACAGGCAGCTGCTACGTTGTATTTCCCTCGTATTCGTTTGCGCCAGCCGGTGTACCGCTAATCCCTACCCAATTAATTTCAAGCGGCTTAGATTTTCTGCTTTTTGTAATATTGATTTTATATGCAAAAAGAAAGAAAGCAGAAGGGCAGGTTGCGGCTCTTTATATGGTATTATATAGTGCTGGAAGATTTGTGCTGGAATTTTTCAGGGGTGACTTAATCCGTGGAAGCGTAGGAGCGCTTACAACTTCACAGTTTATCTCTATTTGGGTGTTTGTTATTGGAGTAGGTGTGCTGATATTTTCATATTTGAAAAAGGAAAGTGGAAATCAAGAACGGGAATAAAAAAGATGTATTACATAGATGTAAAAAGTTGTTGACATGATAAAAACATATATGTTACTATGTTGGTGTAAGTTTAGGATTGTCATTGAATAACAAGCAAGACCTGTTTACAAGAATTATTTTATTGATTCTGTAAGCAGGTTTTTTATTTGTTATGAAAGACTTAAGGAGGCAAGAAAAAATGAGTAAGATATATAGTCCACTAAATGGAAGTGTCAAAGCCTTGGAACTGGTAGATGATGTCGCATTTTCTGAAAAAATGATGGGAGATGGTTTTGCTGTCACCCCAAGCTCTGGAGAATTATTTGCACCGGCAGATGGAGAAATAACAATGCTGTTCCCAACAAAACACGCAATAGGTCTAACGACTAAAGAAGGGGTTGAGTTATTAATCCATATTGGCATCGACACGGTAAGCTTAAATGGAGAAGGTTTTAATGCGAATGTAGAACAAAATGATCAAGTTAGGAAAGGTGATCTGCTAATTAGTTTCGACTTAAAGGGAATATTGGATAAAGGATATGATATGGATACAATGATTGTTATAACCAATTCTGATAAATATGTAAACATTAAAAGATATGGTTATGATAAGATAGTAGTTGGAGAAGAATTGCTAGACATATTATAAGGAGATGATGATAGTGATCATTCAGAGGGTTTTAAACAATAATGCTGTTAGCTGCCTTGATCAAAATGGTGAGGAAGTTATTGTAAAGGGAAAAGGGATTGCTTTTAAAGCTTCACCTGGTGATGTGGTTGATGAAAGTAAAATTGAAAGCAAGTTTATTCTGGCTGATCAAAAAATCAATCGTCGATATCAGGAAATCATCGTCCATATTCCAGATGATTGTATTGAAACAGGTGAGGCTATTATCGAAATGATTAAGCGAGGTTTCAAACCCAAAATCAGCGATAATATTTATGTGACATTGACAGATCATATTTCTAATTTACTAGAAAGAACCCGTTTAGGCATCATCTTTGATAATGATGTTTTATGGGATGTCAAGAGAATGTACAAGGAAGAATATCGATTGGGATTAAAAGCTGTCGATATTATCAGAGAAAAGCTTGATATAAAAGTGGAGGACAACGAAGCGAACCTCATCACCCTACATATCGTAAACGCTGAATTAGATGTAGAAATCAAAGATGTTTATGCCATTACAGGAATGATTGATCAAATTTACAAATTAATTAAAGCTAGATTCAACTTGGCTATTGATGAAGAAGATTTAGATTACACCCGATTTGTATTACACTTACGTTTCTTTTTTGAAAGGTTAATTCACCGAACGGAGCTTGCGGAAGAGAAAAATGAAGATTTATTAGTAATCATGAAAAATAAGTATCCCCGCCAATATGAATGTGTCAAAGAAATTATTAATATTGTCGGTGGTAAATATAAAAATGAAGTGACAAGTGATGAAACATTGTATTTACTTATTCATGTTATAAAATTAACATCTTAATGATGAATAAGTGCACCAGGGGGTGAGTGTTAAATCAAACTGGATGGTTACAGTCAGGCTGGCTAGACCTTTATTTGCGTGTAAACCGCAAGTTAGCTTCTGATGACTTGTGTAAGATCGGATTTGAAAATGGAGGTAAAAGACATGAATCGAGAATTATTAGCTGTAGAAATTATTGCAGGTGTTGGTGGAAACAAAAACATTCAGGCTGTGAACCATTGTGCAACAAGATTGCGATTTAACCTTGTTGACAATTCTCTGGTAAGTGATGATCAAATGAAGGCCATTGATGGAGTGATGGGTGTTTCAAATAGAGGCGGCCAATATCAGTTGATCATTGGTAATAGCGTTGCGTCTCTGTATGAAGAGATCGAAAAATTATTGGCACTGACAGAACAAGTAGAAGAACAAGAACAAGATAAAGAAGTCAAGAAAAAGGGAATCGGAGGCGTCATAAACTCCATATTTGATGTTTTATCAGGAACCTTTGTGATGTTTATTCCGGCTCTGATTGCAGCTGGTATGATTTCGGCAGTTTTAGCTTTATTAACGTCATTTGAAATTGTGTCAGCAGAAGATCCTACATACATCGTTTTTTCAGCGATACAGTCGGCGATCTTCTATTTTCTGCCAATATTTGCCGGATATGGTGCCGGCAGTAAATTGAAAATGAATCCCTTTATTGGTATGGCACTAGGCGCTATTTTGTGTTATTCAAGCATCAATGGAGTAGAAGGACTGTCCATATTTGGAATTGGTATTACGGCAGTTACATATAGTTCCACTGTTTTTCCAGTTATTTTGGGTGTATGGGTCATGTCCTACGTCGAAAAGAGAATGAAAAAAATCACACCCGATGTTTTAAAAGGGATATTAGTTCCCATGGTAACCCTGCTTGTAGGTGTTATTTCAACCCTGCTGGTTTTAGGACCAATCGGTTCTACGTTAGGTGGATATTTAAGCAATTTCATTTCGATGGTCAGTAATAATTTTGGTTGGCTCGCGCCTTCGTTAATCGCATTAATTTATCCTATTATGGTATTTACCGGTATGCACTATAGTCTCATCCCATTAGTCATGACAGCATTCTCCACCATTGGATATGACCCGTTGCTTATGGTTGCCGGATATGTTGGCAATCTTGCGGAAGGCGGTGCGGCGGCAGCAACTGCAGTATTGGAAAAAGACAAAGAAAAAAGGGCGGAGGCTGCTGCGATCTGTATAAGCGCAGTTTGCGGAATCACAGAACCGGCATTATTTGGGATAACCTTACGAAATAAGAAAACATTATTATCGGTATGTATTGGAGGCTTTGCCGGAGCATTGTTTGGTGGCATTATGTCAATGAGAGCCTATGGATTTGTTGGTGGCTTGCCATCGCTGCCACTATTTTTAGATCCAGCCGGCGGGTTTGGCAATTTGATTGTGACAATTATTTCAATCATTATTGGATTTGCTGTAACGTTCGTTCTGACATTTATTTTAAATAAAAAAGGAGAAAAGCATGTCTAAATTTCCACAGGAGTTTCTATGGGGCGGCGCAACTAGTGCCAATCAATCTGAAGGAGCCTATGATGTTGATGGCAAAGGCTTGTCGATTCTAGACGTGATGGAGGTTGGGTCTAAAGAATCACCAAGAAAAAGATACGAAAACCTTGAAAAAGGAATTCATTTCCCGAGTCATGAAGCAATAGATTTTTACCATCATTATAAAGATGATATTAGACTATTTAAAGAATTAGGCATTAAATGTCTAAGGATCTCTATTAATTGGACGCGTATTTACCCACAAGGTATTGAAGAGCAGCCAAATGAGGCAGGGTTAAAATACTATGATGACTTGTTCGATGAGCTACTAAAGAATGGGATAGTCCCAATCGTCACGCTTCAGCACTCAGATACGCCTCTTTATCTAGCCTTAACCTATGGCGGCTGGAAAAACCGTATTCTTGTGGATCTGTTCGCTAAATACTGTGAAACGGTTTTCAAGCGGTATAAGAGCAAGGTTAAGTATTGGATAACTATCAATGAAATAAATGCTATTAATTTCATTAGCTGGTTTGCTGCAGCTTCGGAAGAGTTGACTGCTAAGGAAAAGGAGCAAGCTTCTTATCATTTATTATTAGCGAGTGCCAAAGCCGTAGAAATAGGCCATAAGATTAATCCTGATTTTCAAATTGGCGGGATGGTGACGGATTGCTATAGCTATCCTTTTACTTGTAAGCCAGAAGATGTCATGTTATCTTTTGAAGATAAGCACTATAATATCTTTTTTGCAGATGTTATGTGCAGGGGATATTACCCGAGTTATAAGGTAAAAGAACTTGAAAGAAACAAAATATTGCTTAAGACACAGCCTCAGGATGCTGACACACTTAGGAATGGAAAGATTTCATTCTTAAGCTTTAGTTATTACTCATCTCATGTTTCAAGCACTGAAAAAGATGAGATCCTGCAAGGAAATCTCCTCCAAAACATTATTGGAAAATCGAACCCTTACCTTAAAAAAAGCGAGTGGGGCTGGCAGGTGGATCCATTAGGCTTGCGGATTTCGCTAAATGATTTTTATGACCGTTATCAGATACCGCTCTTTATTGTTGAAAATGGATTAGGGGCATACGATGACAAAACTAATCTTGATGATATAAAAGACGATTACCGAATTGAATATATAAAGCAGCATATCAAGGCGGTATCAGATGCCGTCTCAATTGACGGTGTTGATTTGCTGGGTTATTTAGTTTGGGGGATTATCGATATTGTATCCGGCACCACCGGAGAGATGGATAAGCGTTATGGCTTGATTTATGTAGACAAGGATAATGCGGGGAACGGAACCGGAAAGCGGTATCGGAAAAAATCATTTGACTGGTATAAAAAAGTGATTGAGTCAAACGGTCAAATATTGTAGCAACTGTAGCCAAAAGCCATAAGTATCATCGATGGTTTTTGGCTATTTGTTAATAGTTTAATATATTCCATCAAAACAGTTGTATATTATCCATTTCAATTTAAAGCGTTTCATTATATAATTAAAAAGGCGCAATTTTTATCAATGGGAGGATAGCTATGTTTAATCAAATGAAGCTGTTTTTAATCTTAATGCTATGCGGCGCATTATTGTCCTCATGTAACAATAGTGACAGCCAATCCGAATCACCATCCGCACAGAGCACAAGCACTAAGCCGGAAGAAAAGCCGGTATATGCTCTGATTACAAAGGAAAAGAGTAATCTATACATGCAGAAGATGGAAGAGGGCTTTGAGACGGCATGTGAAGAGATAGGCGTGACGGCGGCCTGTTATGGGCCGGCTGACTATTCTGTCGAAGCCCAGATAGAAATCATTGAAGAATTAATTGAAAGTAAAGTGGCTGTTATCGCTGTTGCGGCCAATGATGAAGATGCCCTACAAGATGTGTTAATAAGAGCGATGGATCAGGGAATCATTGTGCTATCCTTAGATTCCGCTGTGAATAAGGACAGCAGAATGCTGCATATTCAGCCAGCAGATCCTGAGAAGGTCGGACGTGTTCTCATCCAAGCGGCAGCCAGTATGATCGATAATAGCGGTACCGTCGGCATTATCACAACAACCGGATATGCCACAAATCAAAATCTTTGGATCGCATGGCTTAAGCAAGAGATAGAGGATAATCCTGAAAAATATAAAGATATCATTTTATTGCCGGAGGTATTTGGCAATGATGAAGAGGAAGCCACTATTGAACAAACCCTATATCTGCTTGAGACCTATCCAGAATTAGACATTATCATCACACCATCAGCGGTGAGCATGGTGGCAGTCGGGAACACCCTAAGAGAGCAAGACTCAGATGTCCTTTTTACCGGTCTGGGTCTTCCTGCAGAGCTTGCGGACTTTATCGAAATCGACAAAAGCTGCCCTTGGTTCTATCTTTGGAATCCCATTGATTTAGGCTATCTGGCAGCATATTCAGCAGCTGCTTTAGATAAAGGGGATATATTAGGGGAGCCAGGAGACAGATTTAGTGCAGGCACGTTAAGTTACCGGGTGGTCAGCCAATCAGGCGATGGTGGAACCGAGGTTTTTTTAGGAGATCCTGTGAAATTCGATGAAAATAATATCGGCTTGTGGAAAACGGTCTATTAGTTTTCTATTTAGCATAAGGCGGTGGAGAAGATCAAAAAATTTAAGATGGGATTTTTAAACAAGCTAGTGGTCTCTTATTCTATCGTGATACTGATTTTTATACTTATTTTGATAGGGATAGCTTATAACTACATTGTCAGCGTAAGCCAGCAGACAGCATCAATCAACCAGAGCCAGCTCCTTAATAAGATTTCTTCCCAAGTTGAATATTACTTAGACGAAATGTATAAAATGGGCTCACAAGTGGCTTCAGACACACGAATAATCAATATGTTCAATGTCTTGCAAGAGGAGGGCGATCCGGAGAATTACTTCGAATACAGCATTATGGATAGTATTGAAGCAGGAAGTATTCTGACTTCATTTAATGCTCCGGATTATCTGATCTGGCGCATCAGTGTTTTTAACCAGTATGGGGACTATATGAGCGATGGGATAGAGATTCAGAATCAGACCGGTGAAGAAAAGGATAAATTGAATGTTGAACGTCTGATGGATGAATTACAGAGCCAACCGTTTCTGCTTTTCTTTCAAAATGACGCTGATTATATAGAAGAGGATGAATATTCGGATATGACGATGTCGATGCTCCTGCCGATTACGAACTATTATGCCGATGAGATATACGGAATTGTAGAAATCCAGCAGAATATGGAAAATTTTCAGCAATTTATTGCGTTAGACCAGTTGGAGGATAGTGCGACAGTGTACCTTCTGGATCAGGAAATGAATCAGATTCTGCCACGAGATAATGATTATAATAGCCTTGATAAGGATCAGTACTACATAACTTATGAGTCGGTTAATACCTATGGTTGGAATCTTGCTTTAGCTGTGAGTCTTGCGAGTATGACAAAGCCTTATCAGGGAATATTGGGATATATCATTTTGGTTAGCTTTATCATTGTCATCTCTTTGATTTTGACTATTTATATTATCACAAAGCGCATCACGACACCTCTGACCAATTTAAGTAAAAGCGTAAGGCATATAACCCTTGATAATGTTCCCGAGGATCTGGTGAAAGATGAGAGTATGGATGAAGTCAGGGAGCTAAATACGGCATTTACGGCGATGCTCGAACGCCTGACGAAGTCTTTAGCCTATGAAAAGCGGGCATATCTGTTAGCGCTTCAGTCTCAAATGGATCCGCATTTTTTGTATAATATTCTTTCCATTATAAGTGGCATGGGTTTGGAGTCGGGGAACGATGATATAGCTGATGTATGTGGTAAAATATCTGCGCTGATGCGTTATAATGCATCCTTTGACAATAACAATGTCACCCTTGGGGATGAAATTACGCATGCCAAGAATTATCTTGAGCTGATGAAGGTCAGGTATGAAGATTATTTTGTCTATTCTATTCATGCCAACGAGGACTTATTACAGATGAGAATGCCGCGTCAGGTGCTTCAACCAATTTTGGAAAATTGCTTTGAGCATGGATTTAAGTCAGTGCCACCAGTTTGGCGGATCGAAATTAATGCAGACATCAAAGATGGTCGGTGGTATATCAGCATTTCTGATAATGGTGCTGGCTTTGGTGATGCCGAACTTTTAGAGCTTGATAAAAAGCTAGAGGAATATAGTAAGAATCTTCCAGAGAATTACCATGAGCTTAAGATTGGTGGTCTTGGGCTGATTAATACAATCCTTCGTCTTAAACTATTGATGGGCGAAGGGGTAGAGTATCAAGCTAGGAAAAATACGCCGAGAGGAACCATCATTATATTGCAGGAGGGGAAGAACATCAATGATAAAGATACTGATAGTTGAAGATGAACCGCCAATAGCCAGAATGCTTTCACGGTGCATTGAACAGATGGGCGCTGAGGCGTTTTTGGTAGCAGGCAAAGCGATTAATGGGCAAGCAGCCTTAGATATATTGGCGAATGAAGAAATTGATGTGGTCATTACTGATATTCGTATGCCTGTGATGGATGGGCTTGAACTTCTGGGTGAAATCGACAGCAGGTATCCGGACATTATTTCGGTCGTGCTAAGCGGATACCAGGACTTTGATTATGCTAGGACAGCTCTTCGTTATGGCGTCTTCGATTACCTGCTTAAACCAATTTCTCAACAGGAAGTCGGAAAACTACTTCATAAACTTCTGCCTATTTGTCAGAGCCAGGTCAGCCAGAAGAAGAAGCAGGAATTGGAACAGATACTTCAAGGGGGAACCTTTCAAAGGAAGGGTTCATTTGATTGTACAGCCATTTTGATTTGTGCCGGACCATTTCCGGTGGTTACTGATGATATTCTTTTACCGAGTAAAGTCTTTTGGGAAAAAACGGATCTGGAAAATTTATGCCAGGAATTACTAGGAAAGCAAGATTCTTATTTTGTTTTTGATGGAAAAACTGTGGCGGAAAAATATATTATTTTAGAGCGGGCGCCATTTAACTTCCGGCGGCTGGTTAAGGAGCTTTTCAATAAGCTGACGGCGCTAAATGAGATCAGCGTGACGATGGTATGTCACGGAATCCCAGTACCGATTGCGGCGATTGGCGATGTGATCAGATCGCTGCGTGCCTGTCTTTATAAAGAAATTAAAATCTGCTCATCTAACTTAATATGGTATGAAGAGTATGAAGATGAAAGAAAAAATGACGATAAAAAAAGGCGTTTCAATCAAGAGATTTGTCATCGTATCGTGGAGTCTATTTGTCTTAAGGAAGAGCAAAGGCTGATCGAAGCAATTGGACAGATTATCCAGCCTAACGGGATTGCGCAGGTGGCATTTATACAGATGATTGATATCGTTATAGCAGATAGCCGGTTGATGGGTGAGGATTATGCATCAATGCTTGCAGAGGTGAAAATCGGGCTAAATGATGCTGTTTCTAACTCTGTCACAGCTTTAGCGCTATGCTATAATATCGCCTCGGTGCTGCTTACCTTTGGGCAAAGCGAGCAGCAAAAGGGAAAGAGAGAGAATCAGGCGATGGTAGATGAAATCGAGCAATACCTGATGATGAATTATAGCAAATCAATTTCTAGTGATATTTTGTCTAAGAAATTTGGTTTTGTACCTTCTTACCTTAGTAAGGTGTTTCGTTCGGTAAAAGGGATGAGTCCGTCGGAATATCTGACAAACTACCGTGTTGATAAAGCAAAGCAGATCATCAGAGAAAAGTCAGATATCCTAATACGTGAAGCGGCTAAAGCGGTAGGATATGAGGATCAATATTACTTTTCCAAAATATTTAAAAAGTATACGGGAATGTGGCCAAAAGAATACCAAGAAACATACAGTAAAATAAAGTAGCCTTCGTTAATATTTTTGTTGCTTTCCTTAAGCGTTGCTGATAGAATATGTTTCAGAGATGAAGAATGGAGGAACGAACCATGGCAATAATTCCCACACGACAGCAGGCAGAGGATCTGTTGTACCAATACAATCAGGAGGAATTCCATCGCCTGCATGGGCGGACTGTGGCAGGGGTGATGCAGTGGTTTGCTGCGAAGCATGATTGCGGCAACGAAGACTACTGGTATGCCGTCGGCATGCTGCATGATATTGACTTTGAACAGTTTCCGGACGAGCACTGTGTAAAAGGCGAGACGATATTGCGAAGTGCCGGTATTGATGAAGGTCTCATTCGATCCGCAATGAGCCACGGCTGGGGCATGACCGAAGGAAAATATGAGCCGGAACAGACAATGGAGAAGATCCTCTTCGCTGTTGATGAGCTTACCGGATTAATTTGGGCTTATGCGCTCATGCGCCCCGAGAAAAACACTGCCGGTATGGCGGTTAAGAGCCTTAAAAAGAAATTTAAAGACAAGAAATTTGCGGCCGGCTGTTCCCGTGACACAATTCGCCTAGGGGCAGAGCGCCTAGGCTGGGAACTGGACGAGCTTTTTAATGAGGCCATCCTAGCGATGCAGAGCCTCGAAAAATAGATCAGGAACAGCAATTCATAAGTAAAAGATCAATGGAGAATAGACATTAGTTTAAAATTTTACATCAAAACTATTGCATATTCTCCATTTTAATGCCCGGATTTTCTCTCTATAATCTAACTATAAATACGTTGAGGAGGGAATAAATGTGCCCTATATCGAATTAAAGAACATCACAAAGACCTTTTATGGCGTAAAAGCCTTGGATAATGTGAGCATATCTGTTGAAAAAGGCCAAGTGCATGCTATTGTAGGTGAAAACGGCGCCGGTAAATCGACGATTATGAAAATTCTTGGCGGCATGTATTTTGCCGATAGCGGCGAAATACATATTGACGGACATAAATGCTCGATCAACTCTGTATCAGATGCACTTAAGCATGGCGTAAGTGTGGTCTATCAGGAGCTTAACTTAATGTCTGAATTATCAGTGGCAGAAAACATCTATTTACATAGCCTGCCGAAAATGGGCGGATTAGCCGTTGATAAAGCTAAAATGAATAAAGATGCCCAAGCATTGCTAGATGAGATGGATGTTAAGTTTAAAGCGACAGATTATATCAGAATGCTGAGCGTATCCGAGCAGCAGATGGTGGAAATTGCTAAAGCACTCTCTCATGATTCTGAAATTATCGTGATGGACGAACCTACTGCAGCGCTGAATGACAAGGAAGTGGAAACGCTATACAGGCTGATTAGAAAGCTTAAAAAGGAAAATAAGACCATTATCTACATATCCCATCGTTTGAAGGAGATTTTTGATTTAACAGACAGATTGACTATTTTAAGAGATGGCGGCTATGTGGGAACGTATACCACGAAGGAGATCACGCAAAGCAAAATGGTCGAATGTATGGTTGGGCGAAAGGTTGCCGACTATTATACAACAGCTGAGCATGAGCCTGGCGAGGTGCTCTTAGAGGTTAAAAAGCTTAATAAAGACAATCTATATCAGGATGTTTCTTTTACGCTTCGTAAAGGGGAGATTTTGGGAATGGCAGGTCTTATGGGCTGTCACCGAGAGGAAATCGTTAAGACCATATATGGCTTAATCCAGGCGGATTCAGGAGAAATACGCTTAAGCGGAAAGAAAATCAACCCTAAAAATCCGTTGGCGGCGATTGCGCATGGTATTGGATTTGTCACAGAAGACCGTAAGCATGCAGGTATCTTTGGATTGATGTCAGTCCGAGAGAACCTTACTATTAACGTGCTTAGCCGAATCAGAAAATTCTTTTGGATTAAAGGGGACGAGGAGAATGCCCTGCTTGATCACTATACTAAAAAAATGAACATAAAATATCGGGGATACTTTCAAAAAATCAATAGTCTTTCAGGTGGAAATCAACAGAAGCTTTTGCTTGCGAGAGCACTGGCGAGTGATTGCGAGGTGTTGATTATGCTCGAGCCGACAAGAGGGATTGATGTCGGTGCCAAAGCAGAAATATACTCACTCCTAGAGGGTTTGGCTAAGCAAGGGATGGCGATTATTATTGTGTCTTCAGAGCTTCCGGAGATTATCTCTAATTGTCATCGCACACTGGCAATATTCAACGGAAAAATCACTGGGGATATTTTAAAAGATGAAATGGAAGAAGCCTTTATCATGCAGTGTGCAACAGGTAATAAAAAACATTTAGGTGGTGAGTACTCATGAGTAAAAGGGCTAAGAAATTTTGGTTGTTATGGGATAGAATTGGAATTTTATGCATCTTGCTGACGGTCATGATTGTATTTGGAATTCTGGATTCAAGGATTGTAAGTCCGACACAATTGTTGACCGCATTAAATCGATCGGCTGTTTCAGGCATAGCAGCAGCGGGGATGATGTTTGCCATTTGTGCAGGCGGATTTGACTTATCCGTTGGCTCTATTCTTTCTTTGACCAGTTGTATCATTGCGGTGCAGCTGACTGGTGGGAAAAGTACTTTATACGCAGTTGGAATGGCATTGCTTATTGGGGCGCTATGCGGGATCATCAACGGACTGCTTATCACAAAACTAAAAATACAGACATTTGTTGCAACGCTGGCGACACAGCTTGCCTTTGCAGGCGTCACCCTTGTTTATTGCAATAAGGCTATTCAGCTGACTTCAAAGGTCAATTCGCAATTAAAGTTTCTTTCTACCGGCAGGTTACTTGGTTTCTTACCAATGCCGATTGTATTATTGGTATTAGCTTACATCATTACATTTTTAGTATATCATTTTACCTCCTTTGGAACAAAAGTACGCGCAATCGGCTCAAATGAGCCGGCAGCACGTACGACAGGCATTAGGGTGGATGCATCATTGATTCTTGTTTTTGTCGTAACCGGAGTCACGGCGGCGATTGCTGGGGTCTTGAATACAGCTCAGGTTTCAATCGGTGACCCGTCTCTAGGAGAAGGATTTGAATTAGATGCTATTACTGCTGTAGTATTGGGCGGTACGGCTCTCTCAGGAGGAAAAGGCAACGTATTTGGAACATTGGTCGGTGCTATCTTGGTTGTATTTGTTAAAATGGGCCTCAATATTCTAGGCGCTGGTGAAGCATATCAGAAAATGGCAGTCGCAATTGTGCTACTGTTTGCGCTTACAATCAATGGTATTAAGTTAATTATGGAAAAGGGGGACAAATAAAATGGAAAAAAAGCGACGATTCCATATAGAATATGGCGACCATGGAATTTTATATGCTTTGATTATTTTTTGGCTCGTGTTAATTATTACCAATGAAAATTTTCGGGGTCTGGCCTTTTTTCAAACAATTTTAACGAAAGCATCCCTAAATGCCATCTGTGGCATTGGCATGACCTTTGCAGTCATTAGTGGGGCTTTTGATCTTTCAGTTGCATCTCAAGTTGCTTTAAACGGTGTTGTATTGACTTTGATTTTACCAAACCTTGGCACTGTTCCTTCGATCCTTGTCATTTTGTTGTTAGGTGCCGTAATGGGAACAATCAACGGCTTACTGATTTCAAAGCTAAGGATTCCCTCCTTTATTGCGACATTGGCGATGCAGATGGCTTACAGAGCGCTGGCGCAGTTGATTAATAGTTCTCCAGTTGTCGTTGACAATAATGTCTTTAAGAAAATTGCGACATATAAAATTGCTGGAGTCATCCCCACCGCATTTCTCATCTGCATTGCGCTTGGTATCTTCGGAACAATTATTTTAAGGAAAATGAAGCTGGGCAGGGATGTGCTCGCGATCGGCAATTCGAGGGAGGCGGCAGTGATTTCAGGCATTAATGTTGCTAAAACTGAAATCATGATATATTTAATCGTTGGCCTGTTCACCGCAGCATCATCAGTGATGATCGTATCTTATCTTGGATCCTCCAATTATGGTATGCAAAGCGGTTTGGAGTTCACTGTTATTTCAGCAGTCGTGCTAGGTGGAACAGCCCTTATCGGCGGGAAGGGAAGTGTCTTTAATACCATAGTTGCAGCTATCTTCCTGATTAGTATCAGGAGCGCCATGGATTCCTTCGGCGTCGATTCATATTGGCAAAGAGTTGTAGAGGGCATCATTTTAATCATCGCATTTTCAATTACGGAAATACGTAATATTGTGAACAACATCTTAGTGAAACAAAAAGCAAGGAAGCAGCTGTCCATGCAAAAGGACTAGCAGTAATGAGATTCTTACTTCCTGCTAAGCAGGTTAAGAATAGAAGGATTAAGAAAAGGAGAGAAGACATGAAAAAAGTATTCAGTTTATTATTGGCAATGATGCTTATGCTGACATTGGCATCTTGCGGCAACGGAGCACAGGAAACCCAAAGTGATACCACGAATGACACGACAAATACGACTGCAAATGATACGACAAATGACACCGAGGACACAAGTGATGCGGGTGATTCCTCAGCAGGCAGTTACACAATAGGCTTTTCCGTCTATGACCTATCAAATGAGTATTTTCAATCGATGTTAGAAGGCGTGGAAGCGGCTGCCGAGGAGAATGGCGTAACATTATTGACACATGATCAAAAATCCAGCGAAAGTGAGTTGGTGACAGGTGCCACGAATCTGCTTAATCAAGGTGTGGATGCCCTCATTGTCTCCCCGTGCAAGCCAGAGGTTATGAGCACGATTGTGGATTTGGCAAAGGAAAGCAATATTCCGGTCATTATTCTTGATATCGGTGACGGCGGCTCGGATAAGGATGCGATTGTAGTATCCGATATGTATGGCGGTGGACAGATTGCCGGTAAATATGCCCTGTCTCTACTTGAGGCAGACAGCGTGACAGAGGGTGAATTTGCAATCATCAAGTGTGAAGAATCAGCAGTATATGCCATCCAACGTGGAGAAGGCTTTAAATCCATTATGGAAGCAGCCGGGTTTACTTTGGCAACAGAGCTTGTCGCCAATTCCGATACAACAGAAGCTTATAATGCTATGCAGGATATCTTAACAAGCTATCCGGATGTAAAGGTGGTTTTTGCAGAGAATGACAACATGGCTCTTGGAGCCGCATCTGCCATTGGTGATGCTGGTAAAACCGGAGAGATCTTAGTATTTGGTTTCGATGGAAATGAGTCTGCCGTAGAGGCGATTTTAGATGGCACAATGTCAGGGACGATTGCCCAGCAACCAGTTGAAATTGGAAGATTAGGTATTGAACTGGCCATTAAGAGAATCAATGGAGAAGAGCTTGAGTTCGATAATCCTGATACAAGAGAGATATATGCAGATGTTTACTTGATTGATAGTACAGGTCAGCCTAATCACGAATTTACTGTTGACTAATTTGTAATTCTTTCATTCAATAAAAGCCATGAGTGTGAAAAGCTCATGGCTTTTATGTGGTGTTTGGTACACATTAAATTGCTGCTTTTACAACATATTTCATTATATATCCAATGCCGCATGATATCCCTGATAAATTGCATTTGTAATCTTCGTAGTGCCAGAGACCAAGTGCTCGCTGCCATCTGCAATCGTGCAAAAAATACCCTTTCCGCTTACATTTACGCCTTTATACCCAGTATGAACAGTCACCTCGGATTTAGCTATTGGAACTTCCTTTGCGGAAGCAGTCCGTATTTTCACTAAGCAAAGTGTGAAGGAAAATGGTATGCCATTTACGATGACAGCAAATAGGAAAAGTACCTATGGGCGACTTTCTACATATGCAAATCCAAGCTTAGTTGCTGAAGAGAAAAGCGCATATGAAAGGGCAATGGTTACACCTGTTTGCGTAAAGGATTCAATTTAGGGGATTTTAGATTACAAAAAAAGAACCCAATAAGAATTGCTTATAAGTGCGATATCCTTTAAAATTATCTATACAAGTAAATGCAGTTGACAAAGTCAAAGGAGAGGAGATCATGCAGATAATTGAAAGGCGCGCATTCAATTTATTGCAATATATCTTGACTAATAACTATTGTACTGTCGACAAAGCAATGATGATGCTCGGTTGTACCGAGCGGCAGTTAAGCTATGATATCAGCAAGATAAATGATTTGATAGGAGAGAATATTAGCCCAATTAGGATATCCAAAGGGCGGATCGTTGTATCAAATATCACAAAAAAAGAAATCAAAGCTTTAGATTTGACTAACCAAGGATATATGGTAGAAGGTAAGAATAAGATCTGGCTAATTTGCATCATGATTTTTAGTTCCGCGACACAGCTAGGACTAAACGATTTCATAACGGACTTTAAATCAAGCAGAAGCACTGTAATTAATGACTTAAGGAAGCTATCGCAAATAGCAAAGGAATATCAAGTCGAGGTGCTTTATACCAGGGGTCGGGGATATCACTTTGCTGGAAAAGCAAAAAACATACGGACTTTAGTTCTGTTTGCTATATCTAGCATAAAAGATAATTTTTTATGTAAAGAAATGATAGCGATTAGTGTACGGGATAAAGAATATACGACCAAGTATCAAACAACTAAAGAATTAACAGAACGGTTCATCAAAGAATATAATTTGCCGGTCATTAAGGAGTATTTAGTGCCGTCTATTTATTTTATTAGTATCCTTTCGTATCATTGCAAGTCTTTGATGTATCAGCCGGTGTCTTATCATGAACAGCTCTGGAGCCATTTGCCTCTCTACACCGCAGTCATGAATCTTTATCAATCATTAGATGATGACATTCCAATAGAAGAAGTTGAATACTTGTTTATATTGTTTATAAGCATGACCCTTGGAACAGATATTTACTCTAGTATATACACGAAAGAAAATCTGCTTTTAAGAAGCTTATCAAAAGAGCTGGCCAACCGGTTTGAAGCCATTACCGGCGCTCGGTTAAAAGACAGAGAAAATGTTGTCAACAATATGTATATGCATTTACAGCCGGCATTCTTCCGTCTAAAATATGGGATACCGGTAGTCAATCCGGTAATAGATCAGATCAAAAGAGATTATAGCGAGATTTTCTCTATTTGCCGATTAGTATTAGAACCTTTTTCTGATTATGTAGATTGTTTTATTCCGGATGACGAGATTGGTTACATAACCATTCATTTTTTAGCAATGTTAGACACGACTGAACCCAATAAAATGCGTCGACGGGCAGTGATTGTCTGTCAAAATGGCATAGCCAGTTCCGCCTTAATGAAAAACCAACTAACAAGAATGTTTCCCGAGGTGGTATTTCTAGATCCCTGTAATTTAGAAGACTTTAAAGACATTAAAGAACATCAATATGACTTGATTTTTTCCACGACAGATCAAATTGAAAAGCCGCTGGGGAAACATTTATTTGTCATACCATCGATCTTGACAACAGATGAGAAAATTGCAATTACGGAGACTGTGTATGCCGAAGTATTTGGACTAAAAACAGAACATAGTATTACGGTAAATGCTATCTTGGATATCGTTTCAGAGTATGCAGATATTCGAGATGAACTGGGGCTTAAAAATGCACTAGGCAGTTATATGAAACAAAAGAATAAAGTACCTAGAAAGGAGGTGGGACCAATGATCAGTGAATTGATCAAGGAGGATACGATTCAATTTGTTAAGGAGGTTTCTGATTGGGAAGCTGCCCTAAAGTTGGGGGCGAAGCCGCTGCTAGACAACGGAACGATCGAGCAAATCTATATTGACGCAATGATCGAAAATGTTAAAGAGCACGGTCCTTATATTGTGATTTGCCCTAATGTGGCGATTCCCCATGCAACCAATAAGGTTGGGGTGAACAAATTAGGAATGAGCTATTTGAAACTTGAAAAACCAGTCAATATCCTTGACAATCCCGAGAAAGCAGTGAAAGTGCTAATTACTCTGGCGGCTAGTGATGATAAAACACATCTAAAAGCTCTGGCGCAGCTTTCGACATTATTAAGTGATGTAAAGCTTAGGGATCAACTAGTTGCTTGTGAAACTTTTGAAGCTGTCTCAGCGATGTTAGAGATGGTTTCAAAATAAATTAAAAAGAAAAGAGGAAATTGGCATGAAAATTTTGGCGGTATGTGGGTCAGGATTGGGCAGCAGTTTTTTAGTGGAGATGAATATCCAGGCTGTTCTAAAGGATTTGGGAGTTGATGGCATTGAAGTAGAACACAGTGATTTAGGTGGGGCGTATAAAGGCGCCGCAGATATATTTATTGCCGGAAGGGATATTGCTATGGGCATGACTCACCTTGACAACGTTGTGGAGCTTAATAATCTAATGGATAAAGAGGAACTAAAAGAGAAAATAGAAAAGGCGTTAAAAGAAAAAGGTATTTTATAATTAGCTAATGAAGGGGGAGATATTTTATGGCAGCATTAAAATTTATTCAAGAAATTCTTTCTACACCGGCGGTATTGGTTGCTTTGATGGCATGCATAGGACTGTTGCTCCAGAAGAAGACAGCTGCTGACATCATCAGAGGCACCATCAAATCATTCTTAGGATTTATTGTTTTATCGGCAGGAGCCGATGTCATTGTGGCAAGCTTAGTTCCCTTTGGTGAGATGTTCCAAGTGGCTTTTAATACTCAGGGGGTCATACCGAATAACGAGGCTATCATTGCTGTAGCGTTAAAAGATTACGGACAAATCACTGCAATGATTATGTTCTTTGGCATGGTAGCTAACATATTGATTGCTCGTTTCACAAGGTTTAAATATGTGTTCCTGACGGGACATCATACGCTTTATATGGCATGTATGATAGGTGTTATCTTACTGACTATTGGCATGACAGAAACAATGACGATTATCGTTGGTTCTGTTGCGTTAGGAATTGTAATGGTTCTATTCCCGGCGATGGCACAGTCCACCATGAGAAAAATCACTGGCAACGACGATGTGGCCTTTGGGCATTTTAGTACTATAGGATACTGGTCATCTGCAATGATCGGGAAATTAACCGGAAAAGGCTCAAAGTCCACAGAGGAAATTAATTTCCCGAAATCACTTGCATTCCTAAGAGACAGTTCGGTATCTATTTCTATCACGATGGTAGTGTTTTATCTCATCTTGGCAATTGCCTGCGGACCCACTTATATTCAAGAGAATTTGAGTGAAGGAACAAACTTTATTGTGTTTTCACTTACAAAAGGTATTCAATTTGCTGCCGGAGTTTATATTATCCTTCAAGGCGTGCGTTTGATCTTAGGTGAAATCGTTCCAGCGTTTAAAGGTATCTCTGAGAAGTTGATCCCAAATGCAAGGCCAGCTTTGGATTGCCCGATTGTGTACACCTTTGCTCCAAATGCTGTATTAATCGGCTTCTTCTCAAGCTTTGTCGGCGGTATCGTTGGAATGGCAATACTTGTTGTAACGAAATCCACGATCATCCTACCAGGCGTTGTTCCCCACTTCTTCTGTGGCGCGACTGCCGGGGTTTTTGGAAATGCAACCGGCGGACTCAGAGGTTCTGTCATCGGCTCTTTTGTAAACGGTCTAATGCTTACATTTGCACCGTTACTGATCATGCCATTGCTAGGTGATCTTGGATATGCAAGCTCCATGTTCTCTGACTTAGACTTTATTGCAACCGGATTTGCACTTGGGAAAGCCGGTCAAATTGGTCCGATGATTGCAGCTGGACTTGTATTTGCTGTGTTGGCAGTAATGATTTTAGTAACCTATATTGGTAAGAATAAAGAAAAGAAATAAATAATTTATCAGCAAGGAGAGAGAATGGATAAGGAAAAGGCATTAGAACTAAACAGATTTGCGAAGGAAATCAGGCTGAATACTGTGAAATCTCTCGACCATATGGGATTTGGGCACTATGGCGGGTCGCTATCTATCGTGGAGACGTTGGCAGTCTTATACGGTTCCATCATGAACATCGACCCATCTAACCCAAAGCTTTTGACCCGAGACTATTTTATTTTATCCAAAGGACATGCCGGACCAGCTTTATATGCGGCTCTTGCATTAAAAGGATATTTTAACCTTGGGGTGCTTGAAACACTGAATCAAAATGGAACCAATCTCCCAAGTCACCCTGACAGAAAGCTGACCCCGGGAGTCGATATGACGACGGGGTCGCTAGGGCAGGGGATTAGCGTAGCTTGTGGAGTTGCGCATTCGTTTCAATTAGATCACAAAGACCAGTATGTCTACTGTATTGTTGGAGATGGAGAGCTTAATGAGGGGCAGTGCTGGGAAGCCATCCAGTATGCGAATCACAATCAATTGGATCATCTCATTTTATTCTTGGATGAGAATAAAAGACAGCTTGATGGCACGACTGATCAGGTATGTAATGGGTTATCTTATGAAGAAAAGTTCCGGGCATTTGGTTTCGATACGAAAAAGGCAGACGGGAAAAATGTTGAAGCGATCTACCATGCGATACAAGGTGCAAAGCAAGTAAAAGGGAAGCCTCATGTGATTGTTTTGGATACGACAAAGGGTCAGGGATTTCCATTGATGGAACAAAAAGCAGATAATCATCATGTCCGCCCGACCAAAGAAGAAGAGGTACGCATCAAGGCGTTTATCAGGCAATTAGAAACGGAACTTAGGGGGTGATTAAGATGCTTAAGGCAGGCACTAATGAAATGCGTAGAGTATATGTAGATACATTGATCGAGCTGGCTAAGGAAGATAAGAATGTGATGGTATTAGAGGCGGATCTTGCCGGAGCCATTGGAACCAAGAGATTCAAAGAGCAATTTCCTGATCAATTCATCAATTGTGGAATTATGGAGGCCAATATGATCGGTGTGGCAGCCGGCTTGTCATTAACTGGTAAGAAGCCTTTCATCCACACCTTTGGTTCATTTGCCAGCAGAAGAGATTTTGATCAAGTATTTATTTCCTTGGCTTATGCTGGATTGGATGCGGTCATCTTAGGTTCCGATGCGGGAGTCACTTGCGAATTTAACGGCGGAACACATATGCCGCTTGAAGACATTGGATTGATGCGAATGATTCCAACTTGTAATGTGGTAGAAGCATCCGATGAGATTATGCTGAATGGTCTTCTTAAGTTGGCGTATGAGAAAGGCGGATTATGGTATATACGTACTAGTAGAAAAGTATTGCCACGGCTTTATGCAGCGGATGAATCTTTCAGGTTAGGTCAAGGGAAGGTCTTAAAAGATGGCAGTGATGCCGCCATCTTAACATATGGAATCAGCGTTGCCGATGCTTATGAAGCAGCAGAAGCATTAGGATCGGAGGGCATCGACGTAGCGGTGATCGATATGTTCTCCATCCAGCCGATCGATAAAGAAATGGTCTTGAGATATTTAGATCAAACAAAAGCAATTGTGACGGTTGAAAATCATGAAATTAGAAATGGTCTTGGAACGGCAGTAGCTGAGATTATTGCCGAGAGCGGCAGATCAATAAAATTTAAGCGGCTCGGTATCAATGGATATTATGGACAGACTGGTACTTTAGACTATTTGAAGAAGGTGTATCAAATCGACAAAGAGACTATAATGGATACAATACGGAGTCTGGGCACATAAAAAAATTCGTGAAAAGCAATATACCTCTGAAATCTTGCATATTATGTAAAAATCATATATTATAAAGACATAAGTAAATCTATAAATCATAATATGAAAGATGAGGGGTTAACATGAAAGGAAAAAACTTATGGTTATGTGCTGTATTATTTATTTTGAGTGTGGCGGCTCTTTCTGCTTGTAACAGTAAAGTGACAGCTGAGAGTATTATGGAGCAAGTGAAGGCGAATACTGAAGACTTGGATTCATTGGAGGCAAGGCTGTTGCTTGAAATGGAAATGGGTGTTTCTGAATCTTCAGAAGGTGTCAATATTAATATGGACATGGAGGTGGATGTCGATGTTAAAATGGAGTTGATCAATGATCCAATTGCCTCACATATACTTATTAATGTTGGGATATCCGCAGCGGAAGTCAATATGGATACGGAGATGGAAGTATATCTTGTAGCGGAAGATGGGGAAACCGTAGTCTATGGTTATGAGGAGGGTGTTTGGAAAAAATCTGTATTAGAGGACGCTATGGACTTTGATACATTAGAGCAGTTTACATATGATCCCGAGTTGGAGTTTGAGCTTGAAGAAAAAACAGAGCAAGTTAATGGCACAAAGGCCTATGTGCTGTCTACGACTGTAACAGGGAAAGATTTTGACTCGATTCTAAAAGAATATATGTCGACGATCGATGATCTTCCTATGGAAGACTTAGGGGGATTGAATTTTAAGGACATATCTGTTGAGATAAAGTATTATGTAGATAAAGAGAAAATGTTACCGTTAAAGATGACGATGGATTTAGGTGACAGCATAGAAAAAATACTTGGAGGAATGGAAGGCGCTGAAAATTTTGAATTTAAAAGAGCTTATCTGGAGTTAGAATTTATAGATTTTAATTCGGTAGATGCAATTGAAGTTCCTAAGAAAGTTAGGAGTAAAGCGGTAGAAGTAAAAGAGACTGAGGAAACTTACAGTACTTATGAAAGGAATGAAATCATCCCTGACGAAGAAGGCAGATATGTTTTATATAATTGGGAGAAAACAAAAACTATGATAGTTAGCCCTCCGGAAGGCTTCGAGTACTCTTACTCCGAAGGAGACTTTGGATATGTTTCTTTTTCCGCAGGAGACATTGATGTTGGCTATTCCATTTACGATTATGCGACTCATGATCTTTTGGCGGAAAAGCTTGAGTATTCATATCAGTGGAGGATTGATGACAGTGATCAAACCTATCAGAATGTAACTTTAAGTGATGTCCAAAAAGTAACAGTTGATGCAAAAGAAGGATATTACCGTAAACTGACTTATGATTACGTGAGCGGTGATTATTCCCGATCCTGCATTGAATATACAGTCTGGATTGTTGAAGGAGATGTAGCCTATGTAGCTGAGATTGATATATTTGGTAGTGAAGATACGAGTATAGATGATTCTATAGTTACTAAGGTTTTTTCAGCTATTAGTTTTGACACAACTAAATAAATGATACCAACACATATAAAATCATAATTCAAAGAAGAAACCTTGCTTAAAGACAGGGTTTTCTTCTTTTTAAATTAGGAAGTATGGATAAGTAGCAGACAGGAAAAGTAAATATAAAAGCGCTCCTTATCATCCAGGGAACTTATATCTACTTCCAATAAATCAGAAATTAGTTTAATTCTATAGGTTATAGTATGTCTATGTAGATAAAGCTTCTTAGCGGTTTCTGATATATTACAGCCAGAAATAATGTAAGTCTGAAGTGTTTCAAGCAGCATATTACCGTATTTTTCCTTTGATTCAACAAGTTTATGGATATTTGGATAGAGTTAGATAAATGTGATACTTATGAGGTTTCCGATCATAAGATTACAGAACAGTGTATAAAAAAACAGCCCATCAATTATGTTTTTTTAAGAGACTCTCAATATGCCGAGGCGATGGTATCTGCTTTTGAAGAGGCCTACATGAATACCAACGGGGTGCTGTCAAACAATATGGGTGATGGACTTATGGCATATATCTCAAGGGATGATTGTGCAAAAGCGGCTGCATATGTAGCCGCAGGAGCAGGCGGTGACAATGTTGTTTACAACATTAGTGGACCAGAAGCTATATCTATATCAGAGTATCTGAAAATTGCCAGTGAGGTTACGGGAAAGAAAGTTATATATAATGAAATCACTGATGAGCAGACGTACGAATATTTTGATTCCGTTGGGGTACCGAGAACAACAGAAGATATGTGGAAGGACTCTGCAAAGAACTTTCCGTTTTGTTCTGATGGGATGGTAACATTTGGAAGGGCCATTCGCTTAAACCAAATGAGTGATTGCACAAATGATTTTGAAATGCTTACTGGCAGCAAACCGTTAAGTGTGAGGGAAATATTTGAAGATATTGAAAATCATAAGATAGGAGCCCGTACATCTACAGATCAATAAGGGAGATGTTGTATAACTTTAGCGAGTTGATTAAGTAATAAATGAATAGTAAAGTTGAGGGCAGACAGAGTGTCCTAAGTGCCGGGACTTATAAGTTTTTTTGACACAAAGAAATAATTGTTGGTCACAAAGATATGGTGTATAATAGTGTTTAGTAAACCACATCAAATTTTACTTGGAGGTCAATAGCATGACAGTGTTATTAATAAATGGAAGTCCAAACAAGGAAGGCTGCACCTATACGGCACTTTTAGAAGTGGGTAAAATCTTAAACTATGAGGGGATAGACACAGAAATCTTCTGGATTGGGAACAAGCCCATCGGTGGCTGCATTGCATGTAAAAAATGCGAAAAACTTGGTCAATGCGTATTCGATGACATTGTGAATGCATTTCGCCAAAAAGCATATGAAGCAGCAGGCTTTGTCTTCGGCACACCAGTACACTATGCATCAGCAAGCGGTAATATGACGGCATTTATGGACAGACTTTTTTACTCTGAAACAAAAGGTAATGCGAATAAAGCATTTCGTATGAAGCCGGCTGCTAATGTTATTTCTGCAAGAAGAGCTGGAACCACAGCGACTTTTGATCAAATGAATAAGTATTTAACCATAAGCGAGATGCCTGTAGTATCTGCCCGATATTGGAATATGGTACACGGCGCTAAGCCGGAAGAGGTTCTTGAGGATACGGAAGGATTGGGCACCATGAGAGAGTTGGGGAGGAATATGGCTTATCTGTTGCATTGCCAAGAAGCGGGAAGGAATGCAGGCGTGTTGCCTCCCGTGCATGAAGCAAAGGTATTCACAAACTTTATTCGGTAGGGGGGGATTTTGATGCATGATATTTGGCAAACGTTAGATAAACAGAGGGCTTTCTTTAATACAGGCAAAACAAAGGAGGTTCGCTTTCGAATAGCTAAGCTTAAAATGCTACGCAAGGCAATTAAAGAATACGAGCCTAAAATCATAAGAGCATTAAAGCTTGATTTAAATAAAGCCCCCTTTGAGGCCTATGAGACAGAAATCGGGATTGTTCTAGAGGAAATTAATTATGCAATTAAACATGTATCAAGCTGGGCAAAACCTAAACGCTTAAGGACACCGATCTTGCACTTTCCATCCTCCAGCCACATATACACAGAGCCTTATGGCTCCGTCCTGATTATGTCGCCATGGAATTATCCATTTCAGCTAACAATGGCTCCTTTAGTCGGCGCAATAGCAGCCGGCAACTGCTCTTTTATAAAGCCTTCGGAATATTCGTTTCACACGGCTGAGATAATAGAAGAAATTGTCACGGCTATTTTCGGTGAAGCCTATGTTGCGGTGGTACGTGGCGGTAGAGAAGCCAACCTCTCACTTCTTAATGAAAGGTTTGACTATATCTTTTTTACCGGCAGCTTACGGGTTGGAAAAACCGTTATGGAATCAGCGGCGAAGCATCTCATCCCGGTAACCTTAGAATTAGGCGGTAAGAGTCCATGTATCGTAGATAATACAGCAAATATAAAGCTTGCTGCCAAAAGGATTATTTGGGGCAAATTTCTAAATGCAGGCCAAACCTGTGTCGCTCCAGATTATCTTCTTGTTCATAAAAACGTAAAGGCTCAGCTGATCCGTGAAATGACCAGCTATATTAAAAAGTTCTACGGCGATTCACCTGAAACCAACGATGACTATCCTAAAATCATCAATCAAAAGCATTTTGAACGTCTCTTAGGACTGATGAACAGCGGCAGTGTAATTACAGGCGGCGAAAGCTCTAAAAATACAAGGCAAATAGCGCCGACGATTCTTGACGGCGTCACATGGGAAAGTGCAGTGATGCAGGAAGAAATTTTCGGACCGCTGCTTCCGGTAATGGAATTTGAGAGTCTGCGTAATGTGACCAAGATGCTTGCAAAGCGACCGAAGCCTCTGGCGCTTTACTTGTTCACGACTAGCAGGAAAAACGAAGCATATATCATCCGGAACATTTCATTCGGTGGTGGCTGCATCAATGACACAATTATCCACTTGTCAAATCCCAACCTGCTATTTGGCGGCATTGGTGAAAGCGGCATGGGACAATATCATGGCAAGGGAAGCTATGATACTTTTACGCATTCGAAAAGTATTATTAAAAAATCTAATCTTTTGGATGTTTACTTGCGTTATCCGCCATTTAAGGAACATTTGAATGTGTTGAGAAAAATTATGAAATAAGGGATTGTGTAACTATTTTCGTCCGATATTCCCTGGGACTTATGCCATAAGCCGCTTTAAATACTCGATTAAACGTGCGTGAGCTCTCAAATCCTGATTCTAAGGCGATGGACGTGATCGATTGGTTTGAGGTCTGCAGCATAGAAGCCGCATAATCAAGACGAAAACTATTTAAATAGTCGTTAAATCTCAAATGCAGTTTATTGGAAAATATTCTGGATAGATGATATTTACTCACACACAAGACCTTCGACAAAGAAGCAAGGGTAAGTGGCTCTTGATAATGTGCAGAGATATAATCAATCACTTGATAAGTGATATCGTGGATATCTGCAGGGCTGTTTTCCTTTAACGTAAGCAATGGAAATATTCTGGACAAAATTAATTGAATAAAAGCCTTTCCGATACCGGAAGTGTCTTCGCTTAGAGGCTCGGCGACCAACTCCTTTAGGGCGTAAACGACATTAGGATGAAGTAAATGACAGGGAATGACAGGGTTGACAGGGAAATATCTTAAAATCTTGTTTCTATAATCCCCTGTCATTTTTTGTCCACAAATCGCAATGATGAGAAGACAGCCGCCCTTTGCAGATTCTTGATAGCTGTGAATAGCATTAGGAAATATAACAACAAAATCACCTTGCCGTATGGTTAGTATTTCTTGATTTACCGAAATACACATACTGCCCTTTTCCACATAGATAAATTCTATGGAATTATGCAGGTGTGCTGGGAAAAGAATGTTTTTTGTGTGAAAGACGCGTATGTCGTCTCTGGAATTTTCATAAAAAGGTATCATGCCATCCTCCATGAGAAAGAACCAATCTTATTAGCAATCAATGTGCTTGGTAAAAGAGCAATTTTTGGCTAAAATTCAAAGCTATATGACAATTATTATAAGTCATGCCATGCTATAATACAAGCACAAAGAAGCCAAAAAATCATGATTTTCTGCAGATTATGAAGAAGTCATGGTCAAGAAATGTAAGATGACAAAAAGTGGCTGATATAATTAAGAAAGGACATGGTTATCATAATGAGCGAGATGACGAAGAAGAAAGTGTTGATTGTACAAGGCGGTTGGGATGGGCATGAACCAGAGCTCGTATCAAAGCGTTTTGCGGATATGTTGAAAAAGCATGGATACACATGTGAAATCAGTGATTCCCTGGAGGCGTTGGGAAGTCTTGAGGCATTGATGGAGCTGGATTTGATTGTTCCATGCTGGACGATGGGAGAAATTAAAAATGAGTATACGCAAAATGTTGTAAAAGCAGTTGGAGCCGGTGTAGGACTTGCAGGCTGCCATGGTGGAATGTGTGATTCATTTAGGCAGGATGTTGAATGGCAGTTTATGACTGGCGGTCAATGGGTAAGCCACCCCGGCGGAGATGGAATTGAATATACCGTTAACATTGCCCATGGATCTAGCCCTATTGTAGAAGGCATAAAGGACTTTAAGGTGTGCAGTGAGCACTACTATTTGCATGTGGATCCGGCAGTTGAGGTGCTTGCCACAACAAGATTTCCTATTGCGCCTTATTACCATGTTTCGAATAAAGCAGTGGATATGCCGGTGGTTTGGACAAAGTTCTGGGGAAACGGACGAGTCTTTTACAATGCTATTGGGCATCATGATGATGTTTTTAAAGCAAGCAAAAGTGCGGCCATCTTGATGGAACGCGGGTTGCTGTGGGCGGCGCAGGGCAAGGCGTATGCAGTAGCGAACCGGCTTACGACAGATGCTTTCTTAAGCACAGCCAAGATGTATTAATGAGGGCATTCATGCCATGATACGGAGGAAGACGATGGAAAAGATAAAAACAAAGAAAGTAAAAATAGCCATTGTAGGTATTGGTGCCATTAGTGGAATTTATCTTAAAAACATAACACAGTTATTTCGGGAGCTTGAGTTGGTTGGCATATATGACTTGATACCGAGTCTGGCGGAAGATGCCAGAAAGGAATACAACGTCACCAAGATATACAATAGCTTGCAAGAGCTGATGGATGATGAGCAAGTGCAGATTGTGCTCAATTTGACCCGTCCGGCAGAACATTTTAAGATAACAAAGGCTCTTTTAGAAGCAGGGAAGCATGTCTATAGTGAAAAGCCTCTGGCCGAAACCTATGAAGAAGGCAAGGAGCTTTTAGCGCTTGCTAAGGAAAAGGGCCTGCTCTTAGGTGGAGCACCGGATACCTTTTTAGGCGCTGGAATACAGACCTGCCGAAAATTGATTGACAGTGGCTTTATCGGGGAACCTATCGGCGCGGCAGCATTTATGATATGCCATGGACATGAAAGCTGGCATCCCAATCCGGAATTTTATTATGCCAATGGTGGAGGTCCGATGATGGATATGGGGCCTTACTATATAACAGCTCTTGTCAATTTTCTGGGAGGCATTTCGGGAGTAATGGGAATGAGCAAGATCAGTTTTCCAAAGCGAACCATTACCAGTGAACCCAAATACGGGAAAGAAATCGATGTGGAGGTTCCTACCTATGTAACCGGAATCATGAATTTTGACAACGGTGCAATCGGAACGATTTTCACCACATTTGACGTGTATTATGAGACACAGGCCCGTCTTGAGATTTATGGCTCCCAAGGAACGCTGATTGTTCCTGATCCGAATACCTTTGGCGGTTCGGTGAAGCTTTTGCGTCCGGAGGATGGCACCTTCAAAGAAATCCCGCTTACCTTTAGTTACAGCGACAACAGTCGCGGCTTAGGACTTGCCGATATGGCCAAGGCACTGTCAAATAAGGGTGACTTTAGGGCAAACGGAGACTTGACACTTCATGTCATTGAGATTTTAACCAGTTTTGAAAAAAGCAGTCAGGCAGGTGCTTACATACCGCTAGAATCCCAATATACCTTGGGATCTCCGATGAAGAATGATAACTTTCCTTTTGCGTGATAATGTGTTAAAATAGTGCTTGATTATCATATTTATATTTTTTGGTAAAAATGAAAGTTGATTTGGAGGCATTATGCACAAAATATTAGTAGTTGAGGACGATGTTGATATCAATAGCATGTTGTGTGATCTGTTACAGCAAAACGGTTATCAGCCGACTGCCGCATATTCTGGAACCGAGGCGGTATTAAATTTTAAGATGGATACATATGATCTTGTGTTGCTTGATTTAATGCTGCCCGGAAAATCCGGCGATGTTGTCTTATCTGAGATAAGAGCATTCAATGACGTGCCCCTTATTGCGGTAACTGCAGTATCGGATAAAGAATCTACTATTTCGCTTTTAAAATCCGGCGCAGATGATTATATTTCCAAGCCATTTGACAATGATGAGCTCCTAGCCCGAATTGAAGTGCAGCTTAGGCGTAAGAAGTCTGATCTGGTTCAAAAGCATGTCACATTCAAGGACATCACTATCAATCTCGATGAATTTGATGCTTTTATTAATGATAAGGGCGCGGGTCTTTCCAAACGTGAGTTTGAGATCCTAAGACTGTTGATGTCCCATCCGAAAAAGGTGTTTACTAAAAACAATCTTTACGAAAGCGTGTGGCAGGACGAATTTATGGGGGATGATAACACCATCAATGTGCATATCAGCAAAATCCGGTCGAAGCTTGCCGGCTTAAACCCTGATGAAGAATATATTCAAACTGTTTGGGGAATTGGATTTAAAATGCACCTATAAGTTTAAGACTTTTTTAAGACTTAACTTATGGTTTTTAAAGCCTTTTTGCTTAATATGAGTTCAAACAACAAAAAGGAGAGTGCTTTAAAGATGAATGAAGCTGTCTTACACACCCGAAACCTTACAAAGGTTTATGCCGGAAAGCCGGTGGTGGATAATGTTAGTATGACTATCCATAAAGGCGATATTTACGGTCTGATCGGAAAAAACGGTGCAGGGAAAACCACCCTGATCCGAATGATCACCTCACTGATTGGGCAAAGCAACGGTGACATCAAGCTATTTGGCGAAAACTCTGCCATCGGGCTTACAAAAGCCAGAAAGAGAGTGGGCTGTGTCGTGGAAACACCCGCCTTGTATCCTGGTCTCTCAGCAGAGCAAAATCTGGAATACTATCGTATATTGTATGGAATTCCAGAAAAGGATAGGATTAATTCGGCCCTTGAAATGGTGGGATTAACAGATACCGGTAAGAAAAAATTTAAGAATTTCTCCCTAGGAATGAAACAACGCTTAGGATTGGCGCTTGCCATATTGGGCAACCCTGACTTTATCCTCTTAGATGAGCCTATAAATGGGCTTGATCCAATCGGTATTATCGAAATGCGGGAAACGATTAAGAACTTGAATGAACAATACGGTATTACAGTTCTTATGTCAAGCCATATTCTAACCGAGCTTTCGCAGATTGCCACTAGGTACGGGATTATCAACAATGGCAGACTGGTAAAGGAGATTTCAAACGACCAGCTTGCTACTCAGTGCCAAAGATGCCTTTCCGTGATTGTAGATGACATGGAAAAGGCGGCTGTAATTATTGAAACGGTGTTGAATACCACCAATTTCAAGTCCGTGGGACAAAACGAAATCCGCATCTATGACTATCTTAACAACCCCTCCGAGGTAACCTATCAGCTTAATTCCGGCGGCGTACGTGTCAGCTCCATACAGGAGATAGGAGATAATCTTGAGGATTACTTTAAAGCAATAGTAGAGGGAGGGAAATAAAATGTTAAATATTATAAGAGCTGATTTCTATAGGATTATAAGAGGCAAGGCGCTATATATCACACTTGGTGTGCTTATCGCATTCATTGTGCTTCAAGCTGTTTCCGGAACCGGTAATGTTGGCGTAAATATGAGTAGCACAGCAGGTGCAACAGAGGCTGAAATGCTATCAAATACACTGGAAGAAATAATGGAAATCACAAAAGCTAACGGCATGAATGCGCCATTTATAATGGCGGGAGTCACTGCCAATCTGGTGTACTTTTTGCTTCCGCTGATCATTTGCTTTGCGGGAATAGACTTTTCGTCGGGAGCTGTTAAAAATGTGCTTTCGCGCGGCGTATCCCGCACTAAATATTATTTTGCCAAGCTCATTCCGGTTCTGTTTTTTGCTGTTATCATTCAAGTGCTTAATTTGGTTTTGACGACTGTTGTTGCCACAATAAGACATGGTTTCGGTGATTATACAACGGATTGGCTCGTCAGTGTCCTCAAGGTTTACGGCATCCAGGCGCTACTGATGCTAGCAATCGCCTGCGTGGGGGTGTTCATTGTGTTCTTGACAAAGAAGACGTCTGCAGCAACCTCATTATCTCTTGCTTTTTTATTGGTTCCCACCATGATATTCTTTCTATTGGGAATGATTTCACCAAAGCTTGAAAATCTTATTAATTATGATTTGGTGACAAATATAAATCAAATGGCTAACTTTAGCGAATTGCCATCAGGTGATATCACCAGAGCGCTGCTTCTATCTGCGTTCTATATCATAGCTGGCACTGTGGCAGGGATCGCTGTATTTAAAAAGAGCGATATTAAATAAAAAGGAGAGTAACGGATATGTATATAACAATAATTGTGATAATCTCGCTGCTGCTTGTCATATCCGTCGGCTATTCTGTTATACTGAAAAAAGATGCCCGCGAGCTGGACGAAACATTATCACAAATTTGTAAAGCAAATACTAACTTACTGCTTACCACCGCTACATTTGACAAAGATATATCCAAGCTGGCACTAACGATCAACGATATTTTGCTAAAGCAAAAGGAGGTTAGCCGTAAAAGTGAGAAGGCTAATGATGAATTGCGCCGTACGATTACAAATATATCCCACGATCTGAGGACGCCACTTACTTCAGTAATGGGTTACATTCAGATGATGAGATCAGAGAAAACATCGGCAGCTAAAAAGGCAGAATATCTAGGTATTATTGAATCTAGACTAAAGGTTCTTTCCGCACTGATGAATGAGTTGTTTGAATTCACTCAAATCGTCGAGGGGCATACCTCAATTAATCTGGACAAGGTTAATATCTGTAACCCGCTTAGAGACGTTATATCCACTTTTTATGATGATTTTATGGCGAAACAGATTGTTCCGCAAATTGATATTCCAGACAGTGCGGTATATGCCTATTGTGATGTGAACGCACTGAAAAGAATTGCACAAAACCTGCTCCAAAATGCAATCGTTCATGGTGATGGCAATTTCCGGATTGCGATTCAGGCGGACACGCCAGAGATCATCTTTGAAAATTCGGTAGCTGATATTAATCATTTGGACGTAGATCGTTTATTTGAACGCTTTTATACGTCTGATGCTTCCCGTACCAGGAAGAACACCGGTCTGGGGCTGGCTATTACAAAGGAGCTTACGGAGCGGATGGGCGGTGAAATCACAGCACATATGAATGGGAATCATCTTTTGATACGGATACAACTGCGATCTTCAGGATAAAGGAGAAATGGTGAAGCTATGATATATAATCCGCAACTTGAAACATTTATTCGAGTGGCTAATGTAGGAAGCTTTTCAAAAGCTGCTAATGAATTATATATAACACCCACAGCCGTGATCAAACAGATTAATGGCTTAGAAGCGGATTTGGGAGTCCAGCTTTTTGTGCGGACACACCGTGGGATTACGCTGACAGAGTCTGGAAAGTCTTTATATAATGATGTTAAATATCTCATCCAGTATTCCAAGGATGCTATCGCAAGGGCGAAGAATGTTACGCTTGATCGTAGTATTATTCGCATCGGCGCATCCCCTATGACACCCAGTCAATTTCTAATTGAATTATGGCCGAAACTCCATGAGGAATGTCCTGATGTCAAGTTTAAGCTGGTTACGTATGAAAATACCCCAGAGAACGCTAGGGAGATTTTGAAAAACCTAGGACAACACATTGATATTGTCGCCGGTATATTTGACTACAATTTTTCTCAGACAAGAGGCTGCACAGCGCTAGAGCTACATAAAGAACACGTTCGCTGTGCGGTATCGGTCCATCACCGGCTAGCATCAAAAGAAAAGCTGACTGTTCAGGATTTGTACGGTGAGAACCTGATGCTGATTCATCGCAAATGGAATAGTCATGTGGACGCCCTGCGCGATGACCTCTGGCAATACCATAAGGATATAAACATTGTGGATTTTGACTTCTATAATATGAATATATTCAATCAATGTGAAAACAGCAATGATATCTTGATGACGATTGATACTTGGAAGGACATACATCCTTTGCTCAGAGTCCTACCGGTCGAGTGGGACTACACCATCCCATTTGGATTGCTTCATTCGCTCTCACCATCAGAAACGGTACAGAAATTTCTGAACGCCGTGCAAACGGTTTTGGAATTGTGAAACAACTGGATATAACCCTGAGGTTTAAACTGATGAACAAATCGAGACTTCCGATGAGGTCTCTATTTTTTATAATTAGAGGAGAGGCAAGTTTGGAGGTAAAATCAATGAAAAGACTATTCTCTTTTGCTCTTGTCGCTTGTGTGGCCTTTTTTTCTGGGTGTAATAGCGTGGATAATTCAAGCACTCCTGTTGCACAGGGAGAAAGCTCTGCCATACCACAGGATCTGGAGACAGTTCCAGAAGCATACTTTTCCCCCGCAACGCAGCAGGGTACGCTTGTTGAGCTGCACTATGACACCTTTGAATCAAAAACATATGAGCAAAAAACGAAACAGCTTAAAAAGCAAGCCATTGTCTATCTCCCGTATGGTTACAGCGAAGATCAGAAATACAATGTGTTCTACCTGATGCACGGTGGATGGGGTAATGAAACAACAACACTTGGCACACCGGATCGCCCATCATCTCTGAAAAATGTGATTGACAATGCGATTGCAGACGGAGCGTTTGAAGCGCTGATTATTGTATGCCCTACATATAATAACGAATCCGTGGCGGACAGTGCAGATTATACGCTGGCATTTTATACGCTGACGGTCAATTATCATAACGAACTGGTAAACGACCTCATACCGGCAGTTGAAGGCGCCTATTCAACTCACGCAAAAAGCACAGCGCCAGAGGATATTAAAGCGTCTCGCGATCATCGCGCATTCGGCGGTTTTTCCATGGGTTCCGTAACAACATGGCACACGTTTACCAACTGTCTGGATGAGTTTCGTTATTTCCTGCCCATGAGCGGTGCGATGGATAGTGAAGGGAACGATGTGGATGCGGCAGTAACAGCATCCGGTCATTCGCCAGAAGATTTCTTTATCTATGCGCTTACGGGAACAGATGATTTTGCGTACAGTAATTTCACGAGACAGATTGATCGGATGCTAGGTATGCCTAGCGGAAATTTCGTTGAGGCAGACCTTGAAACAGAAGGGAATCTGGCACTGCGCATAAAGGAAGGCTATTCCCATGATTCAGCAGCCGCAATGGAGTATACTTATAATGGGCTGCGTTGGTTCTGGAGTACAGAAACTGTGCAGATAGATCAGAATATGAGCGAACCTTATCAGCAGAATACGAAAATATCGGAAGTCATCAATGATCCTGCTTTCGGAGATTTTGGACGACTGCTTTTTCCGGCAGATGCCGGATATTATAGTGGGAATACGCTAGGAGAGCTTAGTCTGACATGGTACGGCAACATCAATCCGGAAAGAACGGTGGAAATCGTAAATTACATGAAGAATCACGTTGAGGCAGGAGAGGCCGTTTTTTACGATATTTATACGGAGGAGGAAAAAGCTGATGATCCGGCCAAAGAAAATACGGGTTTATTTTTCTTCAAGGGAAACCCCGGAGAAAAATTTGCTGTGTGTAATGCCGGCGGCGGCTTCGCTTATGTCGGCGCGATGCAAGACAGCTTTCCTCACGCTTTGGAACTATCAAAAAAGGGCTATAACGCATTTGCATTGATTTATCGACCTGGTGCGCAAACGGCATGTGAAGATTTGGCAAGAGCTATCAGTTTTATTTTTGAGCATGCGGATGAACTCAAGGTGGATACAGACTGCTATTCCTTATGGGGCGGCTCTGCGGGCGCACGTATGGCGGCCAATCTCGGCTCCTACGGGGCGGCGGCTTTTGGTGGGGATGATTTACCGCAGGCAGGCGCGGTCATTATGCAGTACACCGGCCACTCCGAGTATACCGAACACGATCCCCCCACCTATGCGTGTGTGGGAGAAAACGACGGCATCTCCGGCTGGCGCACCATGGAGCAACGCATTGATGCCCTGAAAGCTGCTGGGATTGATACCGAGTTTCATAAATATCCGAATCTTGGTCATGGTTTCGGACTTGGAACAGGTACAATCGCCGAAGGCTGGTTTGATGATGCCGTGATCTTCTGGGAAAAACAAATGATTCCATAGCATGAGTTTTGAAAATATTGGAGAATGGAGGCAGTCAAGAAAATGATAGGCATCGGACTGCATCGAATGCGGTCTGTGCGAGAAAAATTGTTTCCAGAATCTGCCTATGCGCAAACTGCTGGAAAAAGTCGCTGCACAAATGGAATAAAATATTAGGAGGATACCCCATGAATAAGAAACTTATTGCACTATTACTGCTTGTGATGATGATGACTCTGCTCCTCGCCGGATGCACTCAGACGGCACCGGATTCGCCAACACGAAGTAGCGAACCAGCGCCAACCGAAGGAACAGTGACACCTTCTATGAGCGAGTCTAAAGACAATGAAGCACAGACTCCCAGCGGATCATCTGTTGTGTATATGACGATGGATATCAGTTCGGCGGGGCTGATGGCTATATATGAAGCGCTGGGCGGCGAACCGACGGGAAATGTGGCAGTTAAGGTTCATACCGGTGAGCCGGGTGGCGAGAATTTTCTCCGCCCTGAGTTTATGAAGGAACTGGTACAGACGGTTAACGGCACGATTGTTGAATCCAACACGGCATATGGCGGACAACGCGCCAGCACAGCCATGCACTATCAGGTGGCCAAGGATCACGGCTTTAATGATATCGCTCCGGTGGTCATTCTTGATGAGGAAGACTCCATGGCACTTCCTATTCCCAACTATACCCACTTTGAAGAAAATCTTGTGGGCGCACGGCTGGCGGACTTTGATTTCCTCATTTCACTTGCCCATTTTAAGGGGCATGCAATTGGCGGTTACGGCGGAGCCTTAAAGAATATGTCCATCGGAATCGCATCTACGGCAGGCAAAAACCGCATCCATACTGCTGGTGCCAGCGATGCACAATGGATGGGCGGCGGCCAGGACGAATTCTTAGAATCAATGGCAGAGGCAACCTTGTCTGTTGTTGAATACTTTGGTGAGGAAAATGTCTTATATATCAATGTGATGAACCGGATGTCTGTCGACTGTGATTGTAGCGGCGCAATGGCTGCTGAGCCGGAGATTCATGATATCGGCATTCTGGCTTCTTTTGACCCGGTTGCCCTTGATCAAGCATGTATTGATTTAATCTATGCAGTGGATGATGGAACAGCGGATTCGCTGATCGAGCGTATCGAGGGCAGAAATGGCACCCATGTGCTGGAGCATGGAGAAGCAATTGGATTGGGAAGCCGTACTTATGAATTGATGAGTATAGATGAATGATACCTAAAGTAGCGGCGATTGGCATTGCATCTCCCTTGTGTATGTATGGCTCCATTCCTATTGCTGCGTCATGCTCAGGCAAATCGAGAAAAGTGATGATGGAAACCCTCTCTCCAGTCACCGCATCGATAGAAAAATTGTACAGCGCTTTATTCACTATATTGGTAGCCGCTGACGTAGACCCTTCCTCAGCAGGGTGGATTATGTTTCCGGTATTTTCAAGTCTTCCTTTGAATTTGCGACTGTGCCGCGCCAATCTCGGCGGCTTCTTCGGGAGAAAGCACGTTTGCGCTTTTTATATAATTCTCGTTTGGTTCTTCATAAACCTTAAGCGAAGGCTCTTGGTAGCCTTTGGCCGGTACGGCTTATAGACCGTTTTAATGGCGTCTTCCCATGACAGCTTTTTACGGATGTTATGGATATGTACATCTACTGTTCTTGTGTCACCGCCGAAATCATATCCCCACGCAATCTCCAGCAATTTGTCTCGTGGCAGAGCGATATTCCGATTTTTAATCAACACCTCAATAAGTGAAAATTCCTGTGGTGCAAAATCCACAAGCTCATCCTTGAAAAATACCTGTCTTCCATCTAAATCAACCGTTACGTCGCCCATGCAAAACAGTTTATCCACCTTTTGAGTACGGCGCAAAACAGATTCAACTCTAGCTTGTAATTCCATCATATCAAATGGTTTGACAACATAATCATCCGCACCGAGCTTTAAGCCTTTTATCCGATCCTCCACGGCGCCGCGCGCAGTCAAGAATATGACGGGAATATCTTTTATTTCTTGAATCACTTGAAAACCGTCCAGCTTGGGCAGCATTATATCAAGTAAAATCAGATCAAAGGGGCGCTTCTCTATTTCATCAAAAACAGTTTCACCGTCAAAAACGGAAACGCATAAATGCCCTACAAGTTCAAGATTTTTCTTAATTAGAGTATTTATTGATTTATCATCTTCTACAATAAGTATTTGAGCCATTATGACAACCTCTGCTGCTAAGCATATAATAGATTTGTTTTTCAGTATATCATGTGTTTGTTATGAAGTTATTAAGGTGTGGGTATTAATTTGATACTTGTAATGATTATAAACTAAACGCTACCATAATTCAACGACCACATTTGCAGCAAGGCGATTATGGTTCTTTTGACATTTTTACTTGCAATCAAGAAGATAGTCTGGTATTATAAAAGAATATATGTTCGAAGTGTTTAAGATGAACCGGACAGCACGCTAGTCAAGAAAGGAAGGATTTTAGATGAATTTCGTAATGCTCTATAGTTGTGGCAAGGACAGTGCTTTGGCGCTTCACCGCATGATATCGCAGGGGCACTCACCGGTTGCCCTCATAACCACATATAATAATGAGGCGAATCGTTCGTGGTTTCATGGCATAACCACCGACTTGCTGTCAGCAATTGAGAAGAGCACAGGTATTTTAATTATTCGTTGCATCTGTACTGGCGACACATATGAATCAGCGGTGGAGCGTTGCCTTACAGAAGCTCGTAAGATGGGTGCCGAGGCTGCCGTATTTGGAGATATTGACATTGAGGAACACCTTGCCTGGAATCGGGAAAGGTGTACGGTGGCAGGGCTTAAGTGTGTGAATCCTTTGTGGCATGAGTCACGGGAAGCGTTGGTTCGTGAGGCAATCGATGCCGGTTTTAAAGCGATGATTAAGTGTGTGGATCTAATCCACTTAGATGAATCGTTCCTCGGCGAAACCTTAGATTCTGAATTGATGGAACGTATTGCTGCTACCGGATCCGACATTTGTGGGGAGAATGGAGAATATCATACCTTTGTCTATGATGGACCCATATATCATGCCCTGATCCCTCTTTCTCTGGGGGAAAAGATTAATCTTGGCAATCATGCCGTTATTGACATAGAATATTTTGGTGAATAGGAGATATGCTATATGGAATTTCAACTGGAAGAGTGGAGAGAATCACACATCAAAGACATAGCAAAGCATGCGAATAATAAGAAGATAGCAGATAATCTGCGGGATGCATTTCCGTTCCCCTATACTTACGCAGATGCTTATAGTTATGTTAATGACTGTATCGAGAAGACAGATGGCAGACAGCTTGCAAGAGCTATTGAGATTAATGGTGAAGCAGTTGGAAGCATCGGCGTCTTTGTCAGAGATGATGTCTATCACAGAAGTGCGGAGCTGGGATATTGGCTGTCAGAGGAATACTGGGGACAGGGTATTATGAGTGAAGCAATCAAGCAGATATGTAAAGAGACATTTGAATGCTTTGACATTGTACGGATTTATGCCGAACCCTTTAGCTTCAACCTTGGGTCAAGAAGGGTTCTTGAGAAAGCAGGCTTCAAGCTTGAAGGAATCATGAAAGATAGTGTATGCAAGCACGATACGATTTATGACTCTTGTATGTATGCGCTATTGAAGAGAATTAATTAAGGAGTGCGCTGATGTCTTCAATTACTATTTTCAATCAATTCACTGTGGACTGGTTTACACATGTGCTGGGTACACCCACAGCAGTACAAGAGGAAGCGTGGCCAGCCATTGCTGCCGGTGAGCACACGCTCGTTTCAGCGCCTACCGGAACCGGTAAGACACTGTCAGCTTTTTTGGTATTTATCGATAAGCTAAAGGCTCAGGAAAGGGAAGGCAAGCTAAAGCAGGAGCTGCAGTTAATTTATGTATCACCACTTAAATCTCTCGCTGGGGATATTCGGGAAAATCTGCGTCGGCCATTAGAAGGAATCAAGGAAGCCGATCAAGCTGTGTCGGATATACATGTTGCTATCCGGACTGGTGATACACCGCAAAGTGAAAGACGAAGGATGATAAAGTCTCCGCCGCACATTCTTATTACAACACCGGAATCCTTATACCTTATGATTACCAGTAGATCAGGGCAATCAATACTGCGCACAGCAGGAGCGATCATCATTGATGAGCTGCATGCGCTCATTGACTCAAAGCGCGGTGCCCATCTGATGCTGACGATCGCACGTCTTGATAAGCTTTGCGGGAAGCCCGTACAGCGTATCGGTCTTTCGGCGACTATTGAACCGCTTAAGAGAGCGGCCGAATACCTTTCGCCGGATCCGGTCACACTGGCGGTTCCCAAGATGAAGAAGAATATACAGCTTAAGGTGTTAAGCCCCATATCAGATACATCTGACCTCCGGATTAGGATGAGAGAGCCGATTTGGCAGGAGCTGGCGAATACCGTGTATGACCATTGCCAGAATGCTCGTAGTGTGATTGCTTTTGTAGAAGCACGGATGCATGCCGAGAAGCTGGCTTACTACATCAACCGGGTAGCCGGAGAGGGGTTCGCTAGAACGCACCACGGCAGCTTGTCGAAGGAACAGCGCTATGAGGTGGAGACTGCACTGCGTGAAGGAAGCTTAAGAGTGTTATGCACTACCTCCTCGATGGAATTGGGCATTGATGTGGGCGAGATCGATCAGGTGTTTCAGATTGGCTGCCCCCACTCGATTTCCAGTACAATGCAGCGACTAGGCAGAGCAGGTCATAACCCCAACCGTACCAGCATCATGTACATGTTTCCCAGAACTGCATCGGAAGGGCTATATTGTGGGATGACAGCCAAAGTGGCGCGTAATGGCGGCATCGAATACCTGCATCCGCCAAGATTATGCCTTGACGTATTGGCGCAGCATCTTGTCTCCATGTCTGTGGGCGGAGAGTACCAACTATCCGAGGTGATGGAGATCTTGTCTCGGGCATACCCCTTTTATGATGTGACTTTAGACGATGTCCGCGATGTGCTTTGCATGTTGGCCGGTGATTTTGAACATGAGCAAGATATTCCGGTCCGGCCGAGAGTTCTCTACGATCGCATCCATGACCGTGTGGAGGGGGATGCTTATAGTCGTATGCTGGCGGTATCGGCAGGTGGAACGATTCCGGATAAAGGGATGTATGCTGCGAAAACTGAAAGCGGAGTGAGGATTGGAGAGCTGGATGAGGAATTTGTATATGAGAGCCGTTTAGGAGATCGATTTCTCCTAGGAACCTTCGCCTGGCAGATAGTGAAGCAGGATAAGGATACGGTTATTGTAAGGCAGTCCACAACTGAAGGCGCTAAGCTCCCCTTCTGGAAAGGTGAGCAAAAGGGGCGGGGGATACAGACCGGTCTTGAATTTGGCAAGATTCTTCATAGACTTACACATGCCCATGAGAGTGATTATTTGCTTCGAGAATTAGAAACATTAGGTCTAGATGATGCTGCGGCACAACGGGCCGGGGATCTCGTGAAACGTCAAATAGCGGCAACTGGTGCCTTGCCAGATCATGAAACAATCATAATAGAACATTACCTGAATGAATCAGGAGATTATCAGATGGTCGTCCATTCTGTATTTGGGCGTCAGGTCAATGCCCCCCTTTCGCTCCTTGCGCAAGAAGCGGCCAGACGCTTGACCAATGCAGATATTGGCTGTGCCAACGAGGAAAGTGGGTTTTTAATTCATTCCTATGGCGGCGATGAGCTGCCGGAAGGCTTGCTTAATGGAATCCAACCAGATACAGCAAGACCATTGTTGGAAGCGTTGCTGCCTGTGACACCGTTATTTAACATGACTTTTCGCTATAATGCTGCCCGCGCGCTGATGATGGGGGTACGATCGACGGGTCGCCAGCCGCTATGGGTTCAGCGCCTGCGGAGCTCGCAAATGCTCGAATCGATTGTACAATATGAAAAGCATCCGCTGATAAGGGAGACCAAGCGTGAGTGTCTAGAAGACCAATGGGATTTAGACGGAGTGGAATTTGTGCTAAAAGGTATTCAAACGGGAGCTATTAGGGTGCGGGAGCTTTTTGTCGACACGTTATCGCCTATGTCCCTGCCGCTGCAATGGCAGGTGGAAGCCGATAATATGTATGACTATTCACCAACTCCTTCTGGAATCCACAAGGCTTCCAGTGAGGCGGTTGAGCAAGCGCATATGATGAAACCAGAGCAAGAGCAGCTTGAAAAAGTATCGGAGCGTCGCCGCTTGCCGGAAGATGAAAAACAATTGCATTCGTTATTGATGATCGAGGGTGATCTCGTGGCAGGGGAATTAGATGTTCCGATTGACTGGCTTGAGGTTCTCATAGAAAGAGGGCGGGCGACCTATATTGAACCAGGGCTCTGGATTGCGGCTGAACAGTTTAAAGAGTACCAGGCAGCATTGTTAGAAGCCGATCAAGAGGCGCGGAACCTGATTGTTCGAAGAGCATTGCGTTATCGTGGCGCACAGTCGGAAGAACAGCTTGAAAACCGCTATATCTGGACAAGTGAAGAGACTCGGGTTGTTTTAGAGGCATTATGCGAGCAGGGAGAAGTGGTGGCGAGCGATGGTATTTACTATCATGCCGGACTTTACGACCGGGCACAGCATGAAACTGTGAAGAATCGCCGCCGCCAGATTAATACACAGCCTCCGGAACGTTATGCGGCATTGATGGCAGCCCGAATCCATATAGCTGCGCCGCCGATCGAGCAGCTTAGAGGAGCCCTGCTGGCATTGTCGGATACTCCCTATTCGCCGGCACTGTGGGAGAGCGTATTGCTGCCGGGGCGTGTTGTCAATTATCGACCGGAATTATTGGATAAGCTTCTTGGTCAGGGTGACTTCTTCTGGCACTTATCACCGGATGCAGGTCTTAGCTTTCATCGATATGAAGATATTGACTGGAATGCCGATATAAGTGATCCGGGTGCCGGTCTTAAAGAGCACGAGAGAATCGTATATGATACATTAATAAGGCGCGGTGCAAGCTTTGTCCAGATGATTTCTAAGCTTCCTTTAGTGACTTCGGCATATGACACATTGATAAGTCTAGTGGGCAAGGGGCTGGTGTATTCAGACAGCTTAGCACCGATACGGCAGATTCTGAACATGAAGAAGCTGAAGAATTCGACCGTCCGGCAAAGAGTGAATGCACGAGTGAAGATTTTGTCGGCGGGGCGGTGGGATTTGGTACGACCGCTGATCTCTGGCACAATTGAACAGCAGTTGGAGCGCGAATTTGACCGAACCGTATTACTTTGCCGTGAAACTGTCCAGAGCCTGCCGTGGGGAACTGCGCTTGAGGCTCTTAGGGTGTGGGAATATACAGGCCGGGTAAGGAGAGGCTATTTTATCGAAGGGTTATCAGGCATGCAATTTGTCAGGGAAAAGGATTTTTCAAAAACAATACTGGCTCTGGAGCAGCCAAATGAGAAGATTGTTTGGATTTCGGCTGTTGATCCGGCGCAGCAATGGGGAAAAAGCCTGGCTCATATTCAAGACAGATCATTTGTAAATGTGCCCGGCACCGCAGTGTGCTTGCATTCAGGAGTTCCCATCGCCGTATTTGAGCGGAAGGGAAAAACGCTTCGTGTTTTTGATGAAGCTTTCTTGCCTGAGGCCTTATGTGGTTTTAAGCATGACTACGAGGAACGCCGCATATTTCCAGAACTTAACCGCTTAATTGTCAAGCAATACTCAGATGTGTCTGCAAAAGCGCTGGAAAATGCCGGCTTTATCAAGGAAATGCAGGATTATGTGCGCTATCGGTGAGCCGATTGGATAGTACACTAATGGTTGGTTGAATTGCGCAGGATTAACTGTGTTGAATATTGAGAATATACATAAGGCACCTTTGGATCCTTGATTCGTTGGAGAATACAGTTGGCGGCTGTTATCCCAAGGTGCTCCTTAGGTGTGTCAATAGTGGTCAGCGAAGGCGTGCACTTAGCGGAATCCGGTATATTATCAAAGCCTACAATGGATACGTCATGGGGCACTTTATAACCTAAATGCTGAATCGTATGCATCAGATGAATAGCAGTCCAATCATTTCCGCAAATATACACCTGTGGCAGGGAAGGAAACTTTTTGATTTTATCAGCAAGATAATTGACATTCATAAAATCTTTTTCGGTTTCATAGCAAAAGGAGCAATCAATATCCAGTGACAGATTGGAATTTTCCAAAGTGCCCAACAATGATTCATAGCGTTCTTTAAATCCCCGCCCGACATTTTCAGAATAGATATCTCCGGCAAAAGCGAAACGAGAATATCCTTTTTTAATCAGCTTGTTTACTACGTGCGATACGTTGATTTTGTTTTCCATTGTTATGATATCCAGCTTTCCAATCAGTTCACTATAATTGCTTGGCATATCTACAGTAACAGTTGGCAGGTTATATTCTAAAAGCGCATTGCATACCCTAGTCTCACAAATCTCCACCATAATAATGCCCTTTATATTTGAAGTAGTTAAAATGGCTGGGAAGCGAAGATTCTCCAAGTCTTCGCTATTCATAACGCCTAAGACTAATTGATATCCATTTTCGCTTAAAACAGATTCTATTCCTTTCATGACTTTAACCCAAAACTCAGAAAAATCAGCAGAAGCCCTAGTAAGAAATAAAATAGAACCCTGATTAGTCATAGGCTTTGAGAGTGAGTTATCGATAAGGAATTGGCGGTAATTCATTTCTCTGGCCTTTTCCTGTATTTTCTTCCTAGTCTCAGCAGACACGCCCGGGCTGCCGTTTAAAGCCTTTGATACAGTGTTGCGTGACAGGTCCAGTTCTTTGGCAATATCTTTAATGGTGCAATTCATATCGGTGCCTCCTCGTGCGGTAGTATCCTTTTGTAAATATTATATTATGCATTTGCCAATAATGCAATCCTAAAATAGTGAATGCATTTAAATTGAATATAGTGCAAATGTAAATAAAAATCATGAATAAATGCATACATACTTAAATGTGCAGTATTAACAAAATTAATAGAATATGGTCAAAACAATATATAAACCATACGAAAGCATATTGACAAATGAGGGATAAACGATATAATCAAAAGTATAAGCCGGCAATAAATAATGAATGAATGTGCAAATGCACTATTTCAAAAGGAGGAAAATGTCAGAATTATTTTACAAACCTGAGGCTGCATGGGTTGGAGATCTGATTCCATATTGCGATGAAAGTGGCAAGTACTATCTTTTCTATTTGCATGATCCAAGAACTGTTAAAATACAATATGCGGAAGAAACGACATGGCATATGGTGACATCAGAAGATTTTATTAGATTTAAAGATCATGGTGAAGCGATCAGGCGAGGAGCAGATGACAGGCCTAACAAAAATATCTATACCGGTTCCGTGATAAAATCTAATGATATCTATTATGCATTCTATACGGCATATAACGAAGACATCAAGATTGCTGGGAAAAGCGTACAGTCAGTTATGGTTGCCAAAGGCAAGGATTTATATCATCTAAAAACAGATGAGACACTTTGGCTTACTGCCGATAATCAAATATATGAAAGCTTTGATTGGAGGGATCCATATGTGTTTTGGAATCAGGAGGACCATTGTTTTTGGATGCTGCTGGCTGCAAGAAAAAAGAATTCAGGGGAATTAAGAGGCGGGTGCGTGGCGCTTTGCAAGTCGGATGATTTAATCAATTGGCATTATGAACCTCCTTTTTATGCACCAGATATGTACATCACGATGGAATGTCCTGAAGTCTTTCAAATGGGTGAATGGTGGTATTTAGTTTATTCAACATTTTCTGACAGATTCGTCACTCACTATCGTATCTCTAGGGGGCTTAAGGGTCCATGGATAATTCCTGGCTGTGACAGCTTTGATTCCAGAGCGAACTATGCGATTAAGACGGCATCTGACGGAAAGCGCAGATATGCGTTCGGCTGGATCGCAAGTAAATTGGGTGATACTGATTTTGGTTCATGGGAATGGGGCGGAACAATGAACGTCCATGAATTGATACAGAATCAGGAAACGGGTGAATTATATACGGCACCTACGGATGGATTAAAAAATTATTATACTAAAACAATAGAAATAGGAGATATTGTTTTATATAACAGTCAAAAGGAAGAAAACGAAACGGGACTCCTGCTAACATCGGATACATTGGGAGCAGGCTTATATTCCTTGCCGGAGGATAGTTTTTCATTAGAAATGGAGATTGAACCTGTTGGCACATCAGAGATTGGTATTGTATTACATGGAGATGCAAGGATGGAGGAGGGCTATTTTTTAAAAATTGATTTAGACGCAAAGGAAATGGCATGGGATATGTGGCCAAGAGCCAAAAAAGGCACCTATCAATGGCAGATCCGAGGCGATATTCCTTACCAGGTGGAAACATTAAGAAAAATCCATAAAGCAAAACAATATTACATTCGTATCATAAGAAAAGGTGATATCTGTGTGCTTTATCTCGATGACAAGGTGGCTTTGTCGACCAGAATGTATAATCACAAAAGGGGATATGGAGGAATTTATGTGATTCAAGGGAGCGTAAAGTTAAATAACTATTTGATCAAAGTGAAGGAGAGTTAAGATGATGAAAAAGAAATTGGTAGGATTATTATTGATGATGTCCTTAATGCTGGTGACCCTAAACGCATGCGGAAGCAGTAATACCAGTGATGGTGGTTCATCCTCAGAAAAAGGCAGTGAAAAAGAACAATCTGGGGATACAGAAGGTGGAGCCTTAGAAGAAACGACTGTTGTCAAATGGTTTGCGTCAAGACCAGTGGATGGAGAAATTGATTTAACAATTCGTGAAATTGCAGAGAAGTACAGCGAGGAGCATGAAGGAACATGGAAGCTTGAAATTGAAACAACTGCAGACAGACCTTCTTATTTGCAGAAATTAAAAACAATGATAGCGGGTGGAAACATGCCGGATATTATTGATATTGATGCGGATCCGTATTGCCAGGAATTAGTAGATGCGGGCATGCTTGTAAATGTAAAAGAATTTTTGGAAAGCGAAGGCAAGTATGACAGCTTTTATCCGATTGCGCTGCGATACCAGGAATTTACTGATGGAACCCTGTATACACTGCCGTTAGAATATCATGTAGAAATGATATGGTACAATACTGAGATTTTTAAAGAATACGATTTAGAAGCACCTGCAACAATGGATGAATGGCTGGAAATATGCGCAGTCTTAAAGGAAAACGGCGTGACACCTATTGCTGTTGACGGCATCGACAGATGGCCGGTACAGCGTTATTTGGCAATGATACCTTTTCGTTTGACAGGAAATGACTATATTATCGATCTACGCAATGGCGAAGCTTCCATGGGAGATGAAGTTGGCTTAAGAGGAGTTTCATTTTTACAGGAAATCGGGCAATATTTTAATGAAGGCTTTGCGGCTACTGATTATGCAACAGCCCAATCCCTTTTACTAGATGGAAAAGCGGCGATGTACTATATCGGAGATTGGGAACTAAACGCAATGAATGAGCAGTACGAAGCAGGCGCCATAGACTATTTCTATATGCCGATGACCGATGACGCCGTTACGAATGCTAATGAATTCTGCGTTAATTCTGGAATAGGAATGGCATTTAATGTAGAAACCTTTGATGAAAAAACGCGAGATTTTATTAATTATGTAATTGAAAACTATGGGGAGATCTATGCAGGTCGTCAGCAGATGTCACCTATTAAAACGGAATTACCGGAAAATATTGAATTCTCAGATCTGTATTTAAGAATCAGAGAAGATATGCAAAATACCGGAGAAAATTTTATGAAGCCATGGGATACTTATCTGGATTCGGATACCAATACTGTTATGCAGGATAACATGCTGCTTTTGGCATCAGGAGATATGACCATTGAAGAATTTGTAAACATAGTTGATGCTGCATTAGAAGCAAACACTAAGTAGGACAGGAAATATGGGGATTTTACGTGATAAAAAAGCATACCTTATATTCTTGCTGCCTGGTCTCTTGTTTTACCTCTTTGCAGTATTCTACCCAATCGAGGAATCGCTGCGCCTTAGCTTGATGGAATGGGGCGGAATAGGGGACAGAGTGTTTGTTGGTTTTGACAACTATATAAAGATGTTTCAGGATAAAGTATTTTACACTGCTTTTTTAAACAATTTAATATATTTGGTGATTGTTGTTTCAATACAGCTGCTGATTGGGTTGCTATTCGCATTGCTTTTATCTTACATGACCAAGGGCGTGACTTTAATTAAAACACTTTATTATGTGCCCTGTATCATCACAACTGTTGCGATCACGCAATTGTTCAGAAGCATGTATTCGACAGAACCGGTTGGTCTGATCAATCAAATATTGAATGTCGTCGGGCTTGAGAATCTTACGACGTCATGGCTTACCAATATTAGAACGGTTTTAGTAGCGGTTTCCCTTCCAGAGGGCTGGCGCTTTACCGGGCTTTATATGGTGATCTTCTATTCGGCCTTGGTTTCCTTGGATCAAGGGGTGATAGAATCAGCAAAGTTAGACGGCGCTTCGGGTCTTAAATTACTGACAAGAATAAAACTGCCGATGATCAAGCCTGTTCTTCTATTAACACTAACGATGTGCTTGACGGGAGCCCTTAGAGGGTTTGATATTCCCTACTTATTGACAAATGGCGGTCCGGGGAATGTTAGTGAGCTAATGTCTACTTATATGTATAAAAAAGCATTTTCCAGCAATCAGTATGGCTATGGAAGCGCCCTGGCAGTGTTTATCATCATAGAAAGTATTTTGGTAGTTGGTCTTTTAAGGATAATATTTACTTCGAAGGAAGATCGAGAGGTTAAACATCAGAATAAGACCAAAAGGAAAGAAAGGAGGCGAGAGCATGTCTAAGAAAAAAATCGGAAAAATCATTTTTTGGGTGGTCATCTTGTGCTTTTTGACGATTCAAGTATATCCTATCCTTTGGCTTTTTTTAGCAAGCATCAAACCGGCTACTGAGCTTGCTGCGGCTCCCTTTTCCTTGCCCCGAAGCGTTACTCTGGACAATTTTATAAAAGTAATGAGTGACGGAAAAATAGGACTATATATATGGAATAGTATTAAGGTGACAGGCATTTCTCTTTTTCTGATTGTCTTTTTAAGTGCCACCTCAGCTTACGCATTGTCAAAATTTACATTTCGAATAAGCAAGAAAATTTATGCGCTATTTACTTTTGGTATTATGATACCGGTTCAGATTACATTAATACCTCTGTTTATTTTTTATAGTGATATTCATATATTGAATACAAGTCTATCTTTGATCCTTCCACAGGTAGGGTTTGCGCTGCCTTTGTCAGTCATGCTGTTTGTCAGCTTTTATGAGTTTATTCCGGGAGAGCTACTTGAAGCGGCCATTGTAGATGGTTGCTCCTCCTATGGGATATTTTTAAGAATCGTGCTGCCGCTGGCGAAAAACACAGTTATTACTGTGTCTTCGATGTATAGTATTTTGATTTGGAATGACTTTATATTTGCCAATACATTTATCAGTGAAAATGCCGCCAAAACTGTTGCCATGGGACTAAAGGATTATGTGGGCGCCTTTGGAAATGTGGATTGGGGTGCCACATATGCAGCAATTGCCATCAGCATTTTACCGCCAATGATTGTCTATTTTGCTTTAAATAAATGGGTGACAGTGGGGATGACGATGGGTGCGACGAAAGGGTAAAGAATAATGAATAATAACATATTTTACGGTGGATTGGCAGGGATGCCGTGGCTTAGAAATGTGAAATCAAGAGCAGTGAATGCGGAAAACCCGACTGGGGAAAAGGGGAAGGGCGGGATGGCGGCAAGTCCCCTGGGAACCTCTAGAAAAGGAAGTCCGTGTATTAAAGATATTGAATCGGGAGCAACGGTCACATTAGCAGATATTAAAGGTCCAGGGGTGATTTCTCATATTTGGATGACGGTCACTAACAAAACGTCAGATGCGGATTGTTTTGTGCTCAGAGATTTGGTTCTTCGTATCTACTGGGATGATGAAGAGGTGCCGTCTGTCGAGACACCTTTGGGGGATTTCTTTTGCTGTGGTTTTGGAACAGAGTGCATCGTGAATTCCCTCCCGGTAGCAGTTGTGCCGGTCAGAGGTATGAATAGCTATTTTCAGATGCCGTTTCGCAAAAGAGTCAGGATGACTATCGAAAATCAGCATAGCAACCCGATTCCGGCTTTTTTCTATCAAGTGGATTATAGCTTGTGTGATGAATTGCCTGGGAATACAGGATATTTTCATGCGCAATGGAAGCGTGCCCGTTATACTGCTTTGCAAGAGGATTATGTGATTGTTGATCGCATCAAAGGGAAAGGTCACTATGTGGGCACATATATTGCATTGACTACTCTAGAGCGATATTGGTGGGGAGAGGGTGAGGTCAAATTTTATATAGATGGTGATGAACAGTATCCGACTATTTGTGGAACTGGAATGGAAGATTATTTCGGTGGCTCTTGGAGCTTTGCCACGCAGCAGGCTGGCAAAACAGTAGAAAATACTTATTGTACGCCGTTTTTGGGATATCCTTATTATTCTGCTTGCGATAATGCGGTGCACAATCCATACCATAATGATGACTGCCCGCCGATGAGAGGGTTCTATCGGTGGCATATTCCTGATCCGATTTGCTTTGAAGAGAGCATAAAAGTAAGTGTCCAGCAGATCGGTATATGCCATCGAGGGATGTTCGAACGTCAGGACGATTTGGCCTCGGTAGCTTATTGGTATCAGCAGGAGCCGCATTATCCGTTTGAGAAATTACTGGAGAAGGAGGAGCGGTGGCCTAGATAGAATATTAGACCAATACTAATCTCAAGATATATGCCAAACTTCTTTACAAGTCCTTCCCACGATAATATCCGATATTGAATTCACTAGGGAAGAGGCAGTTATAACCTTGACAGAGGAAGAAATCCGGGAATGGAAGGAAGCCGTTCCCTTTGTCATAGGCATGGAATATGTCGATGAGGAGTGGCTTAAGAACCTCTTTAATAAGCTGCTTAATATATTTAGGCAAGAAATAAAAGCATACGATGGGACAGTTGCCTTTTATTTTGCGGAGCACAATTCCAAAATCAATGTCGCCGGAAGAATCTTTTTCCACTTAGTTGAAAGTGCGTCAGAGGATTATCCTTTTGCATTCATGGCAACCTATTCCACGAAGTCGGTAAAGAGCAAGCGGGCAATCCACACACCGCTTAAAAACGCATTAATAGAATTCATTGGACAGACCAAAAATGTCATGGTTCATAAGTTTGTCACAAAAGGAACCATTGAAGATAAAATTGATGCCATGATTGAGGAAAAGCAAAAGCTAGCAGGCCTTGGAGGGCAGGACGCTTGCGAAAAGCTGGTGGGGCAAGGCTTGGAACACCAATCTTGAAAGCTATAAGGAATACGGCTTATTCCCGACGCCTAAAGAAATTCATTTTGACTGTAACTGCCCTGATTGGGCCTCGATGTGCAAGCATGTGGCGGCAGCCTTATATGGCATCGGAGCTACTGGTAAACAAAGTGAAAGGGAAATTATGGAGAAAGATATTTTTGATATTTTTGGAGTTTAATCTTTGTCCTCTTTCGTGTATAATATAAATATAAGTTGTATTATTATTGTTTATTGGAGGGGAAGATTCATGCAAGAAGATTCGAGGATTTTTAGTCAGCCTGTTCAGAAGGGAGTTAAATTCACGAAGATGCTGCCGAAAGGCTGTGCGTTGGTTTTAGAAGGCGGCGGCATACGTGGTTTTTATAGCTCAGGCGTCTTTGATACATTTATGGATGCCGGGATTATGTTTCCTTATATTATAGGTGTATCGGCAGGGGCAGCGAATGCGCTCACATATGTTTCCGGACAGCGTGGACGCAGTCGTCTGATTGTGGAAAACTATCTCAAGAAGCATGAATATTTAAGCTATCGCAATCTGCTTAAGCATAGATCCATGTTTGGCTTTGATTATATTTTTAAAACTATTCCAGAGCAGCATATTTTTTGGGATCGAGAGGTTTTTGATGATAGTGATATACGTTTATTAACTGGCGCCACGGATTGCCGCACCGGTAAGAGTGTCTGGTTTGAGAAGCAGGATATTAAGTCTGGGTTTGATGTGACAAAGGCTTCCTGTTCTGTTCCGCTTGTCTCGAAGATTGTAAAATATGGTGGATACGGTCTTTTAGACGGCGGGATCAGCACCCCTATCCCAATTGAGAAGTCCATCGAGGACGGCAATGAATTTCATGTCATCGTGCTGACCCGAAATTGCGGTTATCGTAAGAAGCCTTTTAAGTATGAGAAGCTTTTAGAATTGCGTTATGGCAAATACCCGAGGTTTATTGAAACCATGATGCATAGACATGAAGCTTACAATCGGCAGCTGGCTTTGTGTGAGCAACTAGAAGAAGAGGGAAGGGCAATTATTATAAGACCCCTTAAAGCGTTAAAGGTCGGCAGGACCGGAAAAGATATTAAGAAAGTATTGGATCTGTATGATGAGGGACATGAAGAAGGGCTAGAGGCGGTCAAGTTGTTAAAGGTCCAGTATGAACTCTGACGTAAACCTTGTTAAGAGTATCTATGAGGGCATGCGCTTGCGAGCGCATGCCCTATACTAATTATCTCTCTAATAGTCTTATATAATGATTAGCTTCTCTTAAGACATGATCAGCCAGCAGTGGAAGAATAATCCCCCGGATTTTGCAATCGGATATGCCTTGTGTGCCAGCCTGCTTGAAATCCCGATACGCTATTGTTTTTGCCAGTGTCTCATCAGTAATGCTGTCTATTGTCAAATCTGTAGCTTCTGTAGCCGCCTTCAATAATGCGGAATAGTCTTCAGCAAAATCATTTGCCGTCATAATCAATTCGTTTTCTGTTGGATCAAGTAGCCCCCTTATAAATAATGCATGCTCCATCATAATTTGATTCCAAAACAGCTCCGTCTGTCTAATGTCCTTGTCATCAATATCATATCTATTCTCAATCGATGTCAGATAACTTTGGTATAATTTGGCTTCTCTAAGTATATGTTCAATCAGCAGAGGATAGTTGGCAGTAAACATTTCACAGCCTAGTACAAATTCAAGGAGGCGCTCTTTGAATTTGATTAAATCATGAACAGCCCTTCTGACACGATGGTTTAACTGTCTGACATATCGCACTAGCTCTGGCGTGATTCTGGCATAATGATTGTACTGAAGCTCTTCCTCCATTTCGGTTATCTTCTGGTTAATGGCTATTCCAGTAAAATTCTGTGTTTTCTGCTCCGCAGGCACTGTGGACTTAGTGACAATTTCTCCGGATGACAGAACCTCCTTTCTGATCAGACCACTGCTTGCCTGAACGGCATCAGACAAGAGCTCTTCGAATTGCAACTTAAATTGATCTGCTTCTTGTGAATAATTTGAATCTTTGGGAGTGAAGCCCGCTTCTAGAAAGAGGGCATGCTCTTTCATGATCCTGGCAAAAAAGAGATGAAGCTCCAATGACGTAATGACATATTTTTCTCGATTTAACACAAATAACTCCGATTGTTTTTAATATATAATATGGCAGACCTGACCTTTATGTTACTATAATATAAAAACTCATGTATATTATTGATATATTGCATAAAAAAATTTACATTTTTTTAATATTGGTCGATTGAAAAAGTGAGTTCCACTTTGAAGTAGTAACTTCCATGGGAAGTAATAAGAAGTTACATTTAATTAGTGAAAATCATTTAGTTCTGTTGTTTTCCTGTAAATTTTGCTATAATT
>Ga0153924_1000030_pt1 | contig 120146 bp, 112 predicted proteins | sample TSNJ008MetaG_FD_104709 | JGI IMG/M metagenome (GOLD analysis project Ga0153924, IMG submission 104709) | Attine ant fungus gardens microbial communities from New Jersey, USA - TSNJ008 MetaG | ecosystem: Host-associated > Fungi > Mycelium > Unclassified | place: USA: New Jersey, Wharton State... | reverse complement strand
TTGCTGGTGGGGCTGCTTATACGGCAAGCGCCGCATGGCTAAATTCTAAAGAAGGGCAACGGGCAGTTCAAAATACTGTTGTGGTTATTATTGACGGCGTCAGCTATATGGGAAATGCGCTGGCTTCCGTCATTAATGATGTAATTTCTTGGGCAACGGCTGGAGAAATCATTTCGAGAGATTAAAAAGGAGCAATTAACAGAGAATTCCCCAGTGAATGGAGCGATTCAACGCCTGAAGAAATTGAAAGGGCCGCCAAGAAAGGGGATAAGTCGGCACAAAAAGCAAAAAAATTGTTGCAGGATAAGAGATTTGATAAAACAGATAATAGAAAGTAGCGTTGATTATGGAAAAAATCGAAATGAGCATAATTGATTTTTTAAATCAGTTAGAATCACGAAGCATTTATTATCGTCTAAATAAAATCAGAGAGTGTAGCATCTTGGTTGAAGTTGCAGTACCAGGCCAGCGATGGGAAATTGAGTTTATGGAAGATAGTACTATCGAGATAGAAAAATTTATAAGTGATGGTCAATACTATGACAAAAACGAAATAGAGACATTGTTTAAAAAATTTTTAGATTAGTTAAGCTCATCTGTTTCTTTTACAATAGGAACTTGCCAAAGGCAATGATTAAGAAAAGGAGATACATATGCTGAACAGAATCCTCATGATGGGCCGCTTAACCCGTGATCCGGAGCTGCGCCGCACCCAGCAAAGGAAATGCCGTATCCCTTCCACCAAAGAGATACGGCGAACCCAAGTGTTATAACGAGCATCCAGGGTCTGTGGTAGTATATCAGACCCGCTTAAATTATATGGAAAAATATGCGGATTACGGACGTGCTTTCATTCCGGTATCGCTTAGCTCAAAGGTTTGGCCGCTGATAAACCGGCTGCAAATGTTATGCGAAGTTTCCCCCTGAGCTCCCCAATCGTGATGTGGGCTTAGGGTTTTAACTTCGCATAACATTCCGCGTTTTATAACGTTTACCAATTACAAGGCTCTATGACATATCATTTTCACGCTTCTTGCGCTTCTGCGCATCGCAGACTACCAAAAGCCGTTTTTTTCCGCAGTGTTCACAGATTCCGGATCCCGAATAGTCAAGATTACTGAGATCATAGGCCTCCCGTAAAAGCTTTACACAGGTTGTGCATACCTGGATTTTCATATTAAGTTTCCTTGCAAAAATAGAGTAACATACATGTTGTAACAAAGACAGGCGGGTGCGCAATGCAGTTGCGCGCACCTTGGCAAGCCGCTGTTTGCTCAGGATAGCAGTATGATTTCATCGGCAGCGGGGTTGATCCATGTGAATATCCCGCCACCTTATGATATGGTCTGATCCTTGGCGCCAGGAATTCTTTCTGGTGCCAAGACGATACTATTTTGCCAGCGCATCCAAGCTTCTGAACTCATAGCCCATTTCACGGTATTTTACGATGAGCTCCTCAAGAATTTCCGCGTTGGTACGGGATGTGCTGTGGAGGAGCAGGATCGTCCCCGGATGGACGCGGGGCAGCAGTTTTGAAAAGGCCTCGTCATGGCTGGGCTGGCTGTCCACGTTCCAGTCCACGTAGGCAAGAGACCAGAAAATGGTTTGATATCCCAGCTCCTGGGCCATTTTAAGATTGGCCTCGCTGTAAATACCCCTTGGCGGCCTGTAGTACATGGGCATATCCTCGCCAGTCAGCCCCCTGTAGAACTCTTCTGTTTGGGAAAGTTCATTTTGAAAGGCATCCTTGGTTGAAATATTTGACATGTCAGGGTGCGTCATGGTGTGGTTTCCAACGATGTGGCCCTCATCCACCATTCTCTTTACAAGCGCCTCATTGTCCCTGATATACGTCCCGACAAGGAAAAACGCGGCGGGCACGTCCATTTTCTTTAATGTGTCCAGAATGGAAGCGGTATACCCATTTTCATATCCGGCGTCAAAGGTGAGATAGATTACTTTTTCTCCGCTGGTATCAACAAAATAGCTGTCGTACTGGGCTAAAAACTCTTGTGAAGCATTGCCCCTTGGAACTTCTCCCGGCGTTGGATAGCTGAGACCCCAGCTTGTGCTTTCGGCATGGCTCAATGGAGTAAGGGAAATAAAAACTGCCAAAATCAAGGAATATGCGGTTCGCTTTTTCAATTTTATTGTTTTCATAAGCACCTCCTTTATTTGCTTATGTTAAGGTTTGTAGATTTTTAAAATTTATAGGCTGGAAATTGTGCCATTAAAATGAAGTAAAATTTTTTCTAACATGATTTTTGCTTTTCTACAAATATTAATTTACAGGAAAATAAAGAGGGTGATGGATTGTTGGCGCTGAGAAAATGCACTTGCATCTTGCTGGCTGCACTATTTTTTATCGTTCCTGCGAACGCCCTTGAGGAGGAAACGGGAGCGGCAGGCAAAGACTTTATCAAATGGATTGATTTTGATGTCAGCTATCAAGCCTTGGTGGATGCGATGAATCTTGATATCGAAACCTACAAAGAGGAGGTCCATTTAAACTGGATCGAGCTGCTCTCCTATTTGGGGGCAAAATACGGCGGTGATTTTTCCTCCTATCGGGAAAAGGATTTAAACGCCCTGGCTCAGGAGCTAAAGGGCGGTGCTACAATGAACGAATTAACCAAGGATATGAACTATTACTCCTACTACCGGGAGGCCTATGGCGCGGTTTTAAGCGGCTTTTTAGGTGAGTATCAAATTCAAGTCAAGGACGAGGGAGCGCCCGCTGAACCGGTTTTGGAGACGAGGTATGGACTGAAATCCTTTTCCCCCATTGCGGCGGGCTTTTATTATCAAGATTATGATGATTTTGGCTGCGGACGCACCTATGGCTACTCCCGCAGGCATTTGGGACATGATATGTTTGGTGCGGTAGGTACGCCCATTGTTGCTGTTGAGAGCGGTGTTGTGGAGGTCATGGGTTGGAATCAATATGGGGGCTGGCGGATTGGGATCAGGAGTCTTGACGGGCGCAGATATCATTATTATGCCCACCTGAGAAAAGACAGACCTTACCATGAAGGGCTTGAGGAAGGACAGCTCGTCAAAGCGGGTGATGTGATCGGCTATATGGGCAGAACCGGCTACAGCGCAAACGAAAATGTAAACAATATCCGCCAGACCCATCTGCACTACGGTCTCCAGCTCATATTTGATGAGAGCCAAAAGGAGTGCAACAGTGAAATCTGGATTGACCTGTATGCGATCACAAGGCTTTTAGAGAGAAATCGCAGTGAAACCTACCGGGTCGCAGAGACAAAAGAATTTTTCCGTGTCGATGATTTTGACGAGGAAATCCTGCACCAGGGCCTCAATCCGCTGGAGGGGAAGCATTCCGGAAATTGCCAGGAAGAGGAGCTTCCTTAGCAATAAATGGGGGCTGACCTGTATAGATACAGGTCAGCCCCCAAAGGGATCCTGGAAAATGGGTGTTTGGAATCCTGCCGCGTCAAAGCGGAAAAACGGGAGTCAAATTTACCGTTTGCTTTTATGCGGCTCACCTTCTACGCATCTGCGCACCTTGCAGAGTACTAATAGCCGGTCCTCTTTGCAGCACTCGCAGATTCCGGGACCTAGATAATCTAAAATATTTAAATAATAAACCATTCTCAGCTGCCTCGTACAGGTTGTACATGTCTTGGCTGTCACATAGATTCTCCTTTCTGTTCCGCCTTCTTAAAAACGAAGGACAACTGGAACGCTGGCCTCCCTTTCCTGGTCGAGAAATCCCGTTTTGCAAAAATCAGTCTGATGCGCAGTGTAACTAAAGATGGAGTGCAAACGGACATGAGCCTAACCATAGTTCAAATTACATGCGATCGAATCCAGTTTACATCAAAATACAGATATGGTCAATTATTATATTTTATAAAATTTAGATTAGATATCATACTTATGTTTTTAATAAAATTTAATTTATAATTATATGATGCCAGATACTTTTACGGGAAGGCTGCGCTGGAATCAACTGTTGTGACGCAGACGCCACCGCCAATCAGATCCTCCGGGGGAACGTGGACGCAAAGCGCAGGGGAATGCTGTTTGAACGTTTATGGACGAATGTTCCATTTAAATAAATATAATATTCCACTTAGATCGTGTTGACACGCTCTCAGAACCTGTATTCCCAGACGGAACTGCCGAAGCAGCGAGCCGCTTTTTTTCGGACAAGGCAAATTTTTGCAGAAATCAACGGTGTTTTTATCCTCACATCCGAGGGAAGAGGCGAATCGATTTGCGAGGATTTTTTGGGCCGCAAGTCGGACAACGCAGTCGGGCATACCAACCTAAGGTGTGCGCCGGGGGTTATGCGAAAGGAACACAGCGGCAGGTACCCGGCGTACAGCGGGCCGTCATGGTCTGTTGCAGGGAACTCCGCTGCGGCAGAGACAGGGAGCGCCCGCTTTTTGTCAGTGCAAGATCCACTGGAGCATAAGCAGCAGCCCAAAACCGGGAATTCCCAACACGGCCAAAATGGAAGCATTTATCAAATTGACGCCCAGCGTGATACCGAGAAAGGGTCCCAGCTGCTGCAGCACGGCCAAAAGCGCCAGCGCCCCACAGGAGCGCAGGGTCATGTGAAACAGCTTTCCCAGAGGTTTCCGCAGCGCCACCAGAACGAAGAGCACCACCACGGACGCCGCCGCCCACCCGGCGATTCCCTCCAAACCGGTCACGGTTCTTCCTCCAAATTTTTAATTTTTCGCAGCAAATAGTTATACCGCGCTTCCAAGGCATTGATTTCATAGACATAGGACTCAATGAGATCATGATCCTTTACATTATTGAATGCGCTGTATGCCTGCTGAATTTGTACCTGTGTGCGGCTGAGAGACGCGGTCAGCTCCTTTCGCTCCTGTATTTTTTCCTGCTGCTCACTGTTGCGCCGTCCAATGGAAAAAACGTGCACCGCCTGCTCCATACAAAACCTCCTTCTGCTTCTGCTGGGAAGCTACCTTTTTTTATTATCATTGTATGGATAGTTTGGGCAAATATTCCAGAGACTAAACAAGAATCCTTTTTTCTTTGACGGATATACTATCATCGGACGACGGAGCCGGCCACGGTTTTCCCGATTACTGTGAATAGGAATCCATTTCTGGTGAAAGGCGAAGGAGAAGATGAGAGTCCAACCGCTCTCATTCTTACCGCCGTCAGGCGGCGTGAAAACGCATCCTTTAAGCCGGTACCAATGGGATAACCCCATGTTTGTGGTTATCTTGATTCATGGCCTGCCGCTGCTTCTCTTTTCAGCAAATCAGGCGGCGCTGCCATAGCCGCTCTGTGCGGAAATATTGCAGATGGAAACTTAGGGTCAGGTGTGGAAGTCCTTGTTTGAGGTTCGCTTCCAATGCCCTCCGCCGTTCCTTACCTTGTGCGCCGGACACCCTTCGGTGCGCAATGAAATCCCCCCGGGACAAATGTCCTGGGGGGACAGGAAAAAATGCAGACAGCTTTGTAAAACGGCCGGAAAAAACCGCTTTACAAGGCCGTTTTTTTATAAAATCCGCGTCAGCTGCGCACGCTCGCTGGCCATATCATCGGAATCCGCGGCGGTAAATGTGCCAATATGAAATGAACCTGTGTTTCATTTGTACGTAGCATTGGGGCATTCTGAACATAGCCCCTAGTACGCCACGCCCCAATAGATCATTTTATGCGCGGGTTTGCCGCAGCAGACACAGGCGTCCCCTACCTTTTCCTGGGCAAAGGGCATACAGCGGGAGGAAACTCCGGCCTCCTCCTTCATCTTCAGTTCGCACGCCAGCCCGCCGCACCACATGGTTCTGGCAAAGCCGCCCTCGCCCTCCATAAAGGCGTTCACTTCCTCCACAGTCTGGCAGGTGCGGGTGTGGCTGTCCAGATTCTGTTTCGCCCGGCTGTAAAGCCCCTCATGCACCTCGTCCAGCAGCCGCTTCACAGTCTGTTCCAGTTCAGCCAACGGGACAGACACCTTCTCTCCGGAGTCCCGGCGGCAGATGCAGCACTGACCCTTCTCGATATCCTTGGGCCCGATTTCCACGCGCAGGGGAACCCCTTTCATCTCGTACTGGGCGGCCTTCCAGCCCATGGACTGATCGGAGTCGTCCAGCTTTACGCGCACACCCGCGGCCTTGAGGCGCCGGTGCAGGTCGCCCGCGGCGTCCAGCACCCCCTCTTTATGCTGGGCCACAGGGATCACCATGGCCTGGGTGGGCGCAATGCGGGGAGGCAAAACAAGTCCGCTGTTGTCCCCGTGGGTCATGATAATTCCCCCGATTATGCGGGTGGACAGCCCCCACGAGGTCTCAAAGGGGGTATGCAGCTGGTTGTCCCGTCCGGTGAAGGAGACGCCGAAAGCCTTGGCAAATCCGTCTCCAAAGTAATGGCTTGTGCCTGACTGAAGGGCCTTGTGGTCGTGCATCATACATTCAATGGCATAGGTCTCCTCCGCGCCGGAAAATTTTTCTTTCTCCGTTTTTACGCCGCGCACCACCGGCATGGCCAGAATATCCTCGCAGAAGGCGGCGTAGACCTCCAGCATGCGCCGGGTCTCCTCCAGGGCCTCCTCCTTAGTCTCATGCATCGTGTGGCCCTCCTGCCACAGAAACTCCCGGTGACGCAGGAAGGGCCTGGAAGACTTTTCCCACCGCAGCACAGAGCACCACTGGTTATAGAGCTTGGGGAGATCCCGGTAGGAGTGGATCACATTGGCGTAGTGCTCACAGAACAACGTCTCCGATGTGGGGCGGATGCAGTAGCGCTCCTCCAGCTTTTCCGAGCCCCCCATGGTCACCCAGGCGCACTCCGGTGCGAAGCCCTCCACGTGGTCCTTCTCCTTTTGCAGGAGAGACTCTGGGATCAAAACCGGAAAATAAACATTCTCGTGACCGGTCTCCTTGAAGCGGCGATCAAGCTCTGCCTGAATCTTTTCCCACAGAGCGTAGCCATAGGGACGGTAGATGAACATCCCCTTTATGGAGGAGTAGTCGATCAGCTCCGCCTTTTTGCACACATCGGTGTACCATTGGGCAAAGTCCACCTCCATATCGGTGATCTGCTCCACCTGCTTTTTGTTCTGAGCCATAGTAAACCATCCTTCTGTCAACTGATATAACGTGGGGCCAAACCCCCGGTTTGCCCATAAAGCTTGAATATTGCTATTGTACCATCAGAGGCGAAAAAGTCAAGATTTTCCCCTGTCTCCCCCCTTCAGAGGCACGCGTTTTCGCGCTGAGGAGAAGATCTGTTTGTTTGGGGAGCGGTTTCCCCTTCGCCGGTCCATTGATTTGCATATCATCTCTATGAAACTCGGGCAATCCTTCCACAGGAACCATTGTTATGATGAAGAGCGCAAAAAGACAATAGAACAGGTCTTCCGCATTGCGCGCCACTTTAATTTGTGATACACTTGATATGACATTTGTGTGAGATGAAAAAGGGGGGGGGGGACACCTATGGACAGCGCATCCCGCCGGGGGGCCATTGCCGCGCTGCTGGCAGAGGCCTCCGCCCCTGTCAGCGCCAGCGCCCTGGCGGACCACTTTTCCGTCAGCCGCCAGCTGATCGTAGGGGACATCGCCCTGTTGCGGGCGGGCGGCACGGAGATCACCGCCACTCCAAGGGGCTATCTGCTGCCCCATAACCCGGTGGGCCTGTGCCACATTGTGGCTTGCAGCCACACGCTGGAGGACATGGGCCGGGAATTGGAACTCATGGTGGACTACGGCTGTCATGTGGAGGACGTCATCGTAGAGCATCCGGTCTACGGCCAGCTTGTGGGGCAGCTGCATCTCTCCAACCGCTATGAGGTAGCTCAGTTTTTGGAAAAGGTAACCACCTACAACGCAAAACCCCTCTCTCATCTGACCGGCGGCATCCATCTGCATACCCTGCGCTGTCCCAGCGCGAAGGCATACCAGCTCACCCTGTCCGCCTTAGGCGATGCGGGCTTCCTGGTCAAAGAGTGACATACCCCGGTTGGCCATTTTTTTCACCCAAGCACTTGCTTTTGTGCAGAAAGTGTGGTATAGTACCCTGTACGTCTGGAACTTTTGATTTTAGACAAACTACTACACATTCGCCCCATCCGGGGATTTGAAAGGATGACAAAAATGAAACTCGCGTTGTCTATTGTCCAGGTGGTTGTCGGCCTGATTCTGATTGTAATGGTTATGCTCCAATCAGGGAAGAGCGCGGGGCTCTCCGGCGCCATTGCCGGTGGCGCGGACACCTTCCTGTCCAAGAATAAGGCCAAGACACTGGATTCCAAGCTGGCCAAATTCACCAAGTGGGTTGCGCTGGGCTTTGTGGTGCTGACTCTGGTTTTGTCCATGGTTTAAAGAAATCAATCCAGCGCACCGATATTCCGGTGCGCTGTTTTTTGTTGCGGAGCGCTGCGTTTGATCCGCCGCTGAATCGGCTTATATAACAGGAAGTGTGAAAGCAAATGAAGCTATTTCTCTATTCTTTCCGGAGCTTTGACGAAACAGAATTTTTTGACCAGTTGCGGGAGGAATTTGACTACTCCTATGGCGGCTGTTCTGATTATCCCACCCTGAACAATGCCCACCTTGCCCAGGGGTACGATGCCGTCAGCATCACGCCGGGACAATTTGACGCCCCGCTGTTGGAGCGTTTTTCAGCATTGGGAGTGCGCTATATCCTCACCCGCTCCATCGGCTATGACCACATTGACCTGGAGGCAGCGCGAGCGCTGGACATGCGGGTCTCCTGCGTCACCTATCCGCCGGAGACGGTGGCAAATTATGCCGTTACCCTGCTGCTGATGTCCCTTCGCAGCTTGCGGCAGATTATGGACCGGGCCAACATTCAGGACTATTCCCTCAAAGGCAAGATAGGCCGGGATATTGACGAGTGTACCGTGGGCGTTATTGGAACGGGGAGGATTGGAAAAACCGTGATCCAACGGCTGCATGCCTTCGGCTGCCGGCTTCTGGCCTATGATATCCATCCCGACCACGCGCTTTCCGGGCTGTGCGAATTTGTTCCACTGGACACGCTGTTTCGGGAGAGCGATGCCATTACTCTCCACGCCCCGGCAACGGAGGAGAACGTTCATATGCTGAACCACCGGACATTTTCCCTGATGAAGGAGGGGGCTGTGGTCGTCAACACCGCCCGGGGCACACTGATTGACACCGCCGCGCTGATTTCCGCGCTGGAACAGGGCAGGCTGTGCGGGGCTGCGCTGGATGTGCTGGAGGATGAAAATGGCCTCTACTACCACAACCGCGTGGGGGACTGTATTCCCAACCCCCAGATGGCACAGCTGCGCGCCTTTCCCAATGTCATCCTCACCCCACACACGGCGTTCTACACCCGCAAGGTGGTCAGGAGCATGGCCTTTCACACGGTACAGTGCCTCTTTGACATGGCAGAAAACCGAAGCAACCCGCTGATTATAGTTTAGCTCCAGAAGAAACAGGCGGGAGGGCTGCGAATACCCGCAAGTGCGCGCACACATTCCTTCCAAGCTTGGCGCACTTTCTTGCGCGGGCAGTATCTTTTGCAAGGCCTATCTCCGCGCCAAGCGCCCCGCCGTGCGGGCCCAGTGTCGTTGCAAAAGACAGCTTTGCATTCATTTCTGCCATACGGGGGGAGCCCTGCGGGGCCTTCAGACGCCAAACACAGAATTTTTGACAGCCTGACAAGGGGACGCTATTCAAAAATAGCGTCCCCTCCCGCTTTTGCCTGACTCGGGCTAGCGCCGCTCTTTTCCCATCACAAACCCCAGCGCGCCGCCGCACAGTCCGCCCACAATGTGGGTAAACTGTGACACGTTGTCCCGCACGGCCACTGCGTCCATAACCTCGCCCCCCAGATAGAGCGCCGCCACCAAAATCAGGGTAAGCGGAATGGAACCCTGGCGCATCCCGGATAGGGAGGAGAGCACGATCATCATAAAGACGATCCCACTGGCCCCCAACAGAGCGGTGTTTGGAAAGAGCAACATCTGCGCCGCGCCGGACACCACCGCGGTGATGGCAATGGCGCGTAATAGCCTCCGGCTGCCGTACTTTTCCTCCAGCGGAGGGCCGATCACCAGCAGAAACATCATGTTCCCAATGTAATGGGAGTAATCGGCATGCCCCAGCACATGCCCAAACAGGCGCACATAGGTGAACACATCCGTGAGGGCGCTGCGGTAGACGCAGAAAAATTTCTGCGTAGTCCAGCCGTCCGTGGCTATCCCCAACAGCAACACACCCAGGGAGAGCAGTGCGAAAGTCAGCACCACCGGGGCATTGTAATGGATCTTGAGCCGTTTCATCAGTGGTGGAGTACCCGCACGCGGATCATGCCGGGAATGGCGCGCAGCTTTTCGGCCACCTCATCGGTGATGCGGGTGTTTACATCCACCAGGGTATAGGCTACATCTTTTTTGGATTTGTTGGTCAGGTTTTCCACGTTGATATCCCCTTCAGAAAAGGTCGCGGTGATGTGGCTGAGCATAGCCGGGACATTTTTGTGGATAATGCACAGGCGGCAGATCCCGCTGCGCTCCATCTCCACATCAGGCAGGTTGACGGAGTTGTGAATGTTTCCATTGACCAGATAGTCCTCCAGCTCCCGTACTGCCATAAAAGCGCAGTTTTCCTCGCTCTCCGGAGTTGATGCGCCCAGGTGGGGCATCGCGACCACATTTTTCACCGTTGCAATGGTGTCATTGGGGAAATCAGTGACATATTTTGCCACTTTCCCGCTCTCCAACCCGGCAATCAGATCTGCATCACACACCAGCTCCCCCCGGGCCAAATTTAAAATGCGCACTCCGCCTTTCATCTTGGAGATGGCCTCCTCGTTGACCATCTCTTTGGTGTTGCTGTTAAACGGGAGGTGCAGGGTAATATAGTCCGCCTGTTTATACAGGCTGTCCACCGAGTCTACCACATGGATGTGCCGGTCCAGGGAGAGGGCCGTGTTGACGGAGAGGAACGGATCGTAGCCAACGACCTCCATCCCCAGGCGGTAACAGGTATTGGCCACTTTCACGCCGATGGCGCCCAGACCAACGACTCCCAGCGTCTTTCCGGTGAGTTCCGGGCCGATAAAGGCGGATTTTCCCTTTTCTACGGCGGACGCCAGCTCCACACCCGCGGTGTGGGCCTGCTCCTGCACCCAGTCAATCCCGCCCATAACATCCCGGGAGCACATGAGCAAGGCGCAGATGACCAGCTCCTTCACTGCATTGGCGTTGGCCCCGGGGGTGTTAAAGACTACGATGCCCTGTTCCGTACAGCGGTCGATGGGAATATTATTGGTTCCCGCCCCTGCCCGGGCCACCGCCCGCAGGGCGGGGGAGAACTGGTAATCGTGCATATTGGCGGAGCGGAGAAGGATGCCGTCTTCGTTTTCCACGTCATCCCCCACACGGAAGCGACCCTTATCCAGTTGACTTAGGCCGGCGCCGGAAATCTTATTGAGCGTCTTGATGCGGTACATTACCATTACACCTCTTCATTTTATACGATACCCCCGCCGTTAGCGGGGATATCAGGCTGATTTGATCCATTCATTGTTCCGGGCAGAGGCCCGGAACAACTCAAATTGGGATGCGGATTTAGTTCTCCCGGTCAAAGGCCCGGATAAATTCGCACAGCTTTTCCACGCCCTGGGCGGGCATGGCGTTATAGATTGAAGCCCGCATGCCACCCACATTTCGATGTCCTTTCAAATTGACAAGGCCGGCGGCCTCAGCCCCCTTGACAAATTTGGCGTCCAGCTCATCGCTGACCGAACGGAAGGTCACATTCATGTCGGAGCGGAAGGGCTTCTCCGCCGGGCAGGTGAACAGGCGCGAGGCATCCAGGCAGTCGTACAGCATGGCGGCTTTCGCGGACTTAATCCGCTCCATTCCGGGAATGCCACCCTGTTCCTCCAGCCAATCCAGTGTCAGCCCCAGCATGTAGATGCACCAGCAGGGCGGGGTGTTGTACATGGAATCCTTATCAATCATGGTCTGGTAGTCCATGATCGTAGGGGTGCAGGGCAGCGCACGGCCCGCCAGTTCCTCTTTCATGATCACCACCGTGACCCCGGCAGGGGCCATATTCTTCTGCGCACCAGCAAAGATGAGGCCATATTTGGCGACATCCACCGGACGGGACAGAATATCGGAGGACATATCACACACCAGCGGCACATCCCCCGTCTCAGGGATAGATTGCCACTCTGTTCCATAGATGGTGTTGTTAGAGCAGTAGTAGAAATAGCTGGCATCCGGAGAGAGGTCCAGCTCCTCCTGGGAGGGGATGTAGGTGTGGCTGCGGTCGGCGGAGGAGGCGGCAATGTGAATCTCACCATACTTTTTTGCCTCTTTCATCGCAAGGTTTGAGAAATTGCCCGTCACGGCATAGTCCGCCTTGCCGGTTTTGCCGATCAGATTCAGCGGAATCATGGAAAACTGTCCGGAGGCTCCGGTCTGTAGGAACAGGATTTTATACCCATCCGGCACGTTCAGCGCCCGGCGCAGCTTTTCCTGGGTCTCCTCGAAAATCTGAAGAAAGACGTTTGACCGGTGACTCATCTCCATCACGGACATCCCGCAGCCGCGGTAGTTGGTGATTTCTGAACCGGCACGCTCCAGTACGGAGAGAGGAAGCATGGACGGTCCTGCGGAGAAGTTGTAAACACGCTGGTCATTCATTTGGGAAGACCCCTTTCAACATAATTTGTTCCCTGGTCAAGGGCATTTGCCCGATGCACAAAGACGTATATCACATTATATGGGTTCCTATTCCAACTGTCAATGGCATCCAGACCGAAAAACAAGCCCGAAATCTTACGGATTCCGGGCAAATTGATTGATTTTTTGCAATCGTTGGCCAACACGCCAAAAAGACAGCCGCCCCGCGGTTCGCTTTTCGGCAGGTTTTGTGGACCCTGGGATCCCGGCTTGAGAGGATCCCCTTTGTGAGAGGGCCACTCCGCTTTTTCGATGGTTTTTTACGAAACGGTCCATTTATATTTATATTGTGCAAAACATTTGACTCTATATTGACAGATCATTTAAAAGATGGTAAATTTAAATTATTCAAGTGGGCCCTTTGGATATAGCGCAAAAAGGAATCGAGAACAGCAGTTCATCGACCATTAGCACAACAGTTTCAACTGGACGAACTCAAGTAAGCGGTACCTCCGGAACAGTGGAAGTTGACGGGGTCTGTACCGGAGACAACATTGCCACAACGGCAGGAGTGTTTTCTTTCTATTATGACATTACAATACCTTAAAATGGTGAAATTAAGCGTGATGATTGGTGGCGCCGTACTGTTAACAACCCTATCCGCTTGTTCCCTGCTGCCAGAGAAACCATCATCCATCACGCCTGCCCCGGAAACGGTTGAAGATGCAGCTTTTACCGAAACCATTGAATGGCCCGCAAACGTACTGACGGAGGCTTTTTTAGCGCCCGATTCAGAATATGACTTCCGCAAGTTGCAATACATTTTAAATTTAGAGGAAGGGTACTGCTTGGTTTATAGCCAAGACGCGTCTCATGATTCTGTTTTTTCCTATATAGAAGCGCTCCAGGATTCGGGTGTCAGCACAAAATATTTAAATTATTCGCACAACAACGCCTTTCGCTATATCAATTATTGGGGCCTATCCGGTGACGTGGCGCTTTCAATTTCTCAGTCGGATTCAAGTTGTTCTTTCTATTTTGCCTATGCCGACTAAGCAGAACGATTCATCTGACCACGCCTTAATTTAGTTTGTAAGTATATCAATCCCTTTCCACACAGGAGCGGAATTCCTGCCTGTCAATAAAGGAGCGTTTCACCCTCGTGAAACGCTCCTTTATCTATACAGGTTCTATAGCTGCGCCGGATATTCCTCCAGCCAGCCGTTGAGCTGAATGAGCCAGGCCAGGAGCTGGGGCCCTGCCATCAGCTGTCCGAACCAGGGCTTTCCATAGTCTCCGCCATTGGACAGCAGGCCGGCCCTCAACTTATCTTCCTCCACAATGGCGTGGATGGGGGCGTCTTTGTTGTCCAGGATGGTCAGCAGCTTTGCCCGCACCATCTGCTCATAGAGCGGATGGTGGGTTTTGGGATAGGGACTCTTTGGCCGGCTTCGCACAGGCTCGGGGAGCAGACCTTTCGCCGCGTCCCGCAGCACCTGTTTGCGCTGGCCGTTCATGGTCTTCATCTGCCAGGGAATATTCCAAACATACTCAATGAGGTGGTGATCGCAGAAGGGCACCCGTACCTCCAAACCGGAGGCCATGCTCATGCGGTCCTTCCGCTCCAACAGGCAGGCCATAAACCAGTTGATGGAGAGCCACCCGATTTCCCGCCGCCGGGCATCGCTTCCTGTCTCGCCGTCCAACCGGGGTGTGGACGCCACCGCGCGGCGGTAGTGGTCCTGGACATAGTCCGCAACCCCCAAACGGCCCCACAGTTCCGGGCGGATTACCTCCTTGCGCCGCTCCGGATCGGGGCACCAGGGGAAGGTGTCCGCGTTCATCAGCTCCTCCCGCTCAAACCAGGGGTAGCCGCCAAACACCTCATCGGCGCACTCGCCGGACAGGGCAACCACGTGATCCTGCGCCACCTGAGAGCAGAAGTACAGCAGAGAAGAATCCACATCCGCCATCCCCGGGAGGTCCCGCCCCCTTGTGGCCTGAGGCAGGAGGTGAACCAGATTGGGAATGTCGCAGCGGAGCACCCTGTGCCTTGTCCCCACCGCATCGGCCACCCGCTGCGCCCACTGGGCATCAGAGTCGGGCTGAAAGGCGGACGCTTTAAAATATTTATCATTGTCCGTATATTCGAAGGAGAAGCTCTCCAGCGCCGGCCGGCCCTGCCTCCGGTACTCCTCCGCCGCCACCGCTGTAATGATGGAGGAATCCAGCCCCCCTGAAAGAAACGTACAAAGGGGCACGTCACTCACCAGCTGCCGCCGGATGGCTCCGGAGAGGAGGCCGCGCACCCGCTCCACCGTCTCCTCATAGCTGTCGGTATGCTCATGGCTGGCCAGGCTCCAGTACCGGCTTGTGCGCTCCCCCCCGGGGGTGACATCCATCTGGCAGCCCGGCTCCAGCTCCCACATCCCTTCGAACACACCATGACCGGGAGTGCGGGCCGGCCCAAGGCCCAGTACCTGGCACAGGCTCTCCCTGCCCACTTTTGGGGTCAGTCCGGGGTAGCGGAACAGGGATTTTAGCTCGGACGCAAAGACAAAGCTCTCCCCCACCCGGGTATAAAAGAGCGGCTTCACTCCCAGGCGATCCCGGCAGAGCAGGAGGCGATGCATTCCGCTGTCCCAAAAGGCGTAGGCAAAGATGCCCTCCAGGCGGGACGCCGCCCCCTCGCCCCACTCCATACAGGCGCACAGCACCACCTCGGTGTCGCAATCGGTGGCAAAGGAATACCCCAGCCCCTCCAGTTCCCGGCGCAGCGCCGGGGCGTTGTAAATTTCCCCATTGTACACCAGAGTGAAGATACTCTCGCCCCGCTCCCGCACCATGGGCTGACACCCCCGCTCCGGGTCCATCACAGACAGCCGCCGGTGTACCAGCACGCAGTCCCGGCCTTGCCACAGGCCCTTGTCGTCAGGCCCCCGGTGGTTGAGGGCCTCTCCCATTTGATGCCCCGCCTCCCGCCAGGGGAGGGTGCTGTTGTCCCGGTGAAAATCACAAAATCCACAGATTCCACACATAACTATGTACACTCCTTCCTAAAAAAGGAACCTTCTTAACCAAGCGGCCACAAGACAGGCCCTTTGCCGCAGGGAGGATAATCCCTCCTCCCCGCGGGACAGGCGGATCTGACAAAAAATACCGGGGCCGTTGGCAGCAAGATTTCGCTCCAGTGTATGCCGTATCCGCGCTAAAGGTGAATTTACAGAAACAGGAGCCAACCGGCCCAAGCCAGAGAGGCCAACACCCCGCCCGCGCCCATCCACATGGCCGGCTCAAGGAAGCCGCACTTCACCTGGCCCTGCTTCCGGCTGCGGCGCAGATACCCATCGGCGGCCTGCCTGGCCTGCCGAATCACCTGCTCCGGCGTAACTCCCTCCCGGTTGAGCGCCTCCTCCTTGACAATAAAGATGGCCTCCTCAAACAGCTTTGGATCGGGGGATTTCACTAAAATAACCTGCCTGGTGACTCCTTTGACCATGTACCTCGCTCCTTTCGCTTGCCTGTAAATGACAGGCGGCAACTTTCTTTTCAGTACAGTCTTCCCTGCTTTTCCCTGGTATATTCCATTACCTCCTCTCGTACACTGAATTTTGTCAGCCGGTTTCTAAAGGAGGACAGTTAGATGCTGCAAAAAAGGCAGTTTTTTGGTCTGGTTATCGTATACGCGGTGAATGTGGCGGTCATTTTGCTGGTGCAATTCCTTTGCTGATCAAACACTTTTAAGCCCCTGCCAGTGACTGACTGGCAGGGGCTTTGGTGCGGCTGTTTTGAGGGGCGCGGCACCGAACAGAATAGCAGCTGGCGGTACAGTGCTAGAATATCAATTGATACACCCATATATACAATAAAAGAAGAAGAAGCGAATGAATATATGTGGATTTTTTTCATCATATAAAGCCTTTATACGATAGCATCAAATTGCCCTGATTTCCTATTCCGGGTGAGAGCTTGGGGGAGGGAGTATGGTTATCGTTGGGTTTCCAATTGCTTAGTGTCAGTCTCCCGTCCGTCCACATTTTATAAAAAGATGGATTTTGGTTTGTCAAGCCAGAATGAATCATGAATCGTCTCAAAGCGCTTACTATTCTTTCTCTGCTTTCTTCTTAATTCCCAGTAAGATCCAAATCAGGAAAATAGAAACGATCTCTCCGGGCAGCATCAGCATAAACAACCTTGTAACCGGTTGGCAGTAGCGCAGGTGCAAAAAGACCGCAACTGCTACGATACTTGCAACGATACCGCTCCCAAGGCGGTTCCAACCTGCTTTTCTACTACAACCCATGCCACGGTCCACATAGTGAATACAAAGCAGATGCAAAATCATCGTGCCGGACGCAAACACTGTTACAAAATTAACCAACCCCTCCTCGTAGGGGACTACAGGGGGTCTCTCCCAATACCACAGTAATAATTCTTCTGTTACAGGCTGGAAGCCCGGAAATACAACAACATCATAATAACCAAATATAGTGATAAGAAACAAAGCCTGCTGAACGACCATCAGAGCTAATATGAAGGAAAACCAATACTTTCTTTTTGTTTTCAGCTCACGATTTTCCTCCACTATATCATCTCCTCAATTATGTTATTCCAGACTGACTAAAACTTTGTAAACTGTACATTACTCACCGATCCATAAGGGCCATATAGTGTTGGACTGGACCAACCTGTGATAACCGTTACGACACTTCCATCCACGGCACTGTATGTTTGGGTAATATGAACTTGGCCTCCATTATTGCGTATGCTCTTTATTGTGGTTTGTGTTACAAAACCTTGCCAAGCTAATATTGTACTAACCGCTACAGCAGGGATGGTGAATTTAGGCATAATTCCAATAAATGTAGCTAAAACACCACTTAGTGTAAAGATAAGATACGGGTCATTAGTATGTGCTAGAATAAACTCGTTAGATGCTGTTGGCCCCATTGCAGTTATAATAACTTGCACAGGGGAAACTCCCGCTTCCCTATTTTTTGTATAACTGATACTTCCACCATTGGGCGCATAATAGCTTGTCGTGTCCTCTAAAGGCATGATTAGATCGTTCGACTGTCCACGGATATCTGCGACTATTTTATTATAAATTATTTCCTCTGACCGAAACAACCAACGGCGCAGCGCTAGAATATCAAAGGATACACCGTTACACACAATAAAAGAATATAGTATGTCAATACCACGATCTTTAAAAATTTTATTTCCTTTGACAATGCCGCCGCGTAGTTCTTGTTTAAATAATCTTTATAGTAGGTCGAAATTACGGGAAGCAAAACCAGCACCGTAACATGTATTTCAATAAAGGACCATGCAAAATTTAACGCAAACAGTCCCATAAGCGCTGACAGGAGATACACAAGGAATTTGTTTGAGTTTTGTTTTAACATTTCATTTTCTATCTTGTTTTTACAAAAATTTAGTATGTTTCATAGGAAAAACTGACTGGAATCCATGAATACTCCATTGAATTATCACCGTAAGTCCACTGATATACCACACTTACTTTGATTCCATTGCCGGGAAGAAACGAGGGCAAGCCTGCGGCAATGACAGCGACAGCCGGTAAAATTTTTATCCCGACAAATTTGATCAGTGCAATTTTCCAATCGGTTGCGCTGATCACGCCAGCAGCTATTCCAATGCTTGCCAGCCAATTTTTGCTGATCGTGTAGGTCTCCGTTTTTCTATCACCAGGCGCGGTAAACAAAGAAATCCCTGGTCCTGGGCTTTGATTTCTCAGGGCCTGCGCTGCTTCATTTCCAGCATAAAAATCTTCCAGAAGCTGATTGATTTCTTGGGTACTAAATCCATAAGAGGTTAACTCGTTGATGATCCATTCCTCTGTATACACTTCCCCGGTTGAAGTTTGAGCGGCATATGTCGCCATGGACATACTGGGTAATACCATAAAAACGACAGCTAATAACATGGAAATTGTTCTTTTCATAAAGATATCCTTTCTTTCGTACGACCTGTACCTTGGTTTATGGATCAAGTTCTTATTTTCTAACTTGTGCCGGCCAGCAACAAAATTGAGAAACGCATGGAATAAAGTTGTTAATCAATTAACATTCATAATTATATCATATTAAGAACTAAATTGTCAAATAATATTTAATCATTTTTTATGTATTCTTTTTTATAAAATAAAAGCTGCCGCAAACAACTGTGTTGCGGCAGCTTTGATCCATTTTTACACCGTTGCAAGGAACGGTGCAGTTCCGTCTGTCAACGGGATCAGTCGGTCACATAGGGCAGCAGGGCGACCTGGCGGGCGCGCTTGATGGCCTCTGTCAACTGGCGCTGATGCATTGCGCAGGTGCCGGTGGTCCGGCGGGGCAGGATTTTGGCCCGCTCCGAGGTATAGCGGCGCAGCTTGGCGGCATCCTTGTAGTCGATGTGCTCCACCTTATCTACACAGAAGGAGCAGACCTTGCGGCGCTTGCGGCCGCGGGGGCCTCTATTATCACGATCCATAGCCATGGAATTAACCTCCTTTTGAAACCTGAACGGTCAAAGTTAAAACGGCAGTTCACCGTCATCGGAAAGCTCGGCAAATTGATCCTCCATGGGCTGCGGCGCAGCCGTGGAGGGGTATCCGCCAGACGCCGGGGCAGGGAAGCTGAAGGGGTACCCGCCGTCTCCGCCGCCGGGCTTCGCGTCACCAAAATAAATGTTTTCGGCCACCACCTCGGCGCTGCGGCGCTTATTGCCGTCCTTGTCATTCCAGTCGCGGATTTGCAGGCGGCCCTCCACCACAGCCATACGGCCCTTGGTAAAATAGCGGCTGACAAACTCGGCCGTGGCGCGCCAAGCGACCACATCGATAAAATCGGTGGCGCGCTCGCCGGTGGTCTTGTCCTTAAAATCACGGTCCACCGCCAGGCTGAAGGAGGCGACCGCCGCCCCCGCCGGAGTGTGCCGCAGCTCAGGGTCCCGGGTCAGACGACCCATAATAATAATACGATTCAGCATGTTTTCGTCCTCTTACTGGTCCTTGCACACGATCATGGACCGCATCACGCCATCGTTGATACGCAGCAGGCGGTCCAGCTCGCGGGGCAATTCAGCGGGCGCTGTGAAGGTCATCAGCACATAGTAGCCCTCCATCAGGTCATTGATGGGATAGGCCAGACGGCGTTTTCCCCACTGGTCGATTTCTGTGACGTTTCCGCCGTTTTCCACAACGCCTTTAAACCGCTCCACCAGGGCAGCGGTCTCCTCCTCACTCAGGTTGGGCTTGAGGATGTAAAGCACCTCGTAATTTGCATTGATCTTTGCCATGTTTTTCGCACCTCCTTATGGACATATGGCCCCTGGACACATCCAGGAGCAAGGATAACCTATCTTAAAAAAGACAGGCTTAATTATTATATCTGATTTTTTCCGGATGTCAAGAAAAAGATCTCGGCTTTGAAGTTCGGTCCATCCCATGGAAGGGGCTTTCTCCAAATGTACAGAGACGGCGGGATGGCGGCGTGACCATATGCCGCGCTGCCATCCCGTACCATTGCCGCGTACCGCTGGTTTGCTGAATGATCCGTTGCCTCGTCAGTGTGCAATGGCGCCCACAGCCCAATTGGTCATGGTTGAGAGCGCTGCGACAGGATCCGGCATTTGGAGATTTTGTTGAAAGTTCACCAGAACAGCGGCCAATTCCGCGCGGGTAATGGTGCCCTGGGGATCCAGTTTCCCATTGCTTCGAAGAGAAAACAGTCCGTTTCCGATTGCCCAGCCCACGGCCTCCTCCGCCCAGTAGGAAACCCGGGCCCCGTCCGAATAGCCGGACAGGTCAGATGGGGCGCTCCCCTGCAAATTCTGTACACGGGCAAACCGCTGTAATATCAGGGCCATCTGCTCCCGCGTCAGAGAGGAGGCGGGACGGAAGGTTCCGTCTGAATAGCCGCCCACAAGGCCGCAGTCCACTGCCCAGGAGATGCTGCCGCTATACCATGCGGCCGACGCAACGTCCGGAAAGGAGGCCGGCGCTGTCGCCGAGGAGGCGGCACTGTTATACAGCACCTGAAGCAGCATGGCCCGGGTAATCTCGGCAGAGGGAGAAAAGGTGCCGTCTCCATTTCCCGTCAGCAGATTGGCGCGGGTACAGCGGTCCACAGCGTCCCAGTACCAGGCCCAGGCGGGAACATCCGCGTAAGCCGCCGCGCCCAATTCAGATTGAACGCGCCCGCTTGGCGCCGAGAAATCGACCTGGAAATAGTATGCCTGCGTGGCGTAGGGAGACTGGGCATCCGGCGCTTTCAGTGAAACAGTGACACAGTAGAGAACCCCGCTGCTCTGCACCGGAGAGAGATCACTCACAGGGGTGTCGCCGGAGGGGAGGCGGCGCAGCACCTGATTCATTCCCCACTCAATGAGTGTAAGGCCGGAGAGGGATACCGTTTCTCCGGGTGAAAACCAAACGGCGATTTCCTCATTGCTCAAAGTATCTGTTGCGGTAAGGGTGCCCTTCACGGCGGCGGATTCCGCCAGCCACTCATATTCCCCATCGCCGTCCATATCGGTCAGGCACTCCAGCAAAATAGAAAATTGATCGCTGGAGGAGGAAAGGGACAGGGAAAAGTCGCTGGAGACACGGTTGACCACCGTATCCAGTTCCATGGCGTTTTCCCGGGAAAAACTGCCTGCAGAGGGAAGGTATTGCTCCAGTGTCAGGCCTGTTTGCACATTGATTGCACTGGAGGCATATATGGAAAGCGTAAAGTCCGATGCCGCCGCAGCTGTGGGTAAAGCCAGGGAGAGGGATAGGACCAGGGCCAGCGCCAGCGAGGCCGGCCGGTTCATTGTCTTCATGACAAAATCCTCCTTTAGGTTGGATTGCAGGGAAGTATATACCAAAAAGAACAATTTGGCAAGTTTTACACAAATTCCCGCGATAAAAGGATATCCATCTGGAAGAGCGTCTAAACAACGGGAGGAAAAATTTTTCTGTCCCCTGTGCTCAGATCATGTCAACACGATCTGGCATTAAGACACCTTGTCCAGGGTGGGCAGGCTGTGCTATAATAGCCGCAGGGCGACCATCAGCGTATCACAAACGCGGCGCAGCCGCTTTTGTGAGGGGAGGGGCCCCCTTGTACATGCGGCGGCGCAGAACGTCCCGCGGAATTTTCACGTTTTCTGCGTGAAGTGAGCCCTGTTTCACGATAAACAATAGAATGGTATAGGTGGGTTATTTATTTGTTCCTCTTACAGTGCACCAGAGATGAGTTGTCAAAGAAACCCCCAACAAAATAAGGAGCGTGTCACCATGATGTATCGCAAATCCCTGTCCTTTCAACCCTCCAGCCGGCAGCCTTCCCCAGGCACCGCCCGCTTAACCGGCACACGCGGGGCGCCAGCCCGGTTTGGGCGGCTGCTGGGCGCTGTGCTGGCCGCCGCTGTGATATTGTGCACCATGGGCGGGTGCGCGGATGGCTCCCTGTCCGCCGTCTCCGGCAGCAATCCCGCGGGTGGGGAGGGGGCACAGCCGGCCGCCGCCTATGAATATGAGGGCGTCACCTATCAGATAAGCAATGAATTTACCGCCGTGGGCAGCGCCTCTTTCCTGGACAGCGCGCGCAATACCACGTATTCCCTGTCAGTTTATCATGGGGCGGATGCGTCTCAGGCGGTGGATGTCCTGATGAGCCTGATTGTAAGCGCGCGCTTTGATGACGCGTTTGAAGGCTTTTCCTTTGAGCAAGTGGAGCAGCCCGGCGACCTGGCCGAGTTCACCTCGGATAGCGGGGCCGTTTACCAGTATAATATCATGACCATTACCAACAAGGACGGAAGCGGAAGCCACACCGGAGTCGTTTTGGCGGATAACGGCACGCTGGTCAGCATTTTGGCAACCTATGAGCAGGAGGCGCACGCGGATTCTGCGCTGTCCAGCCTGCGGAATATTTTGAAAAGCGTTGCGATTGATCCGGACTACCCTGGCGCTGATGGATCGGACTTGGCGGAGATTACCACAGAAAACTACCAGTCCCTGTTTCAATTGGCCCAGGAGTACGATTATGTCGGAATCGCGTATTATCTCGCGCCCTATGATTTGTACGGCACAGAGACCTTTGTGGACGCGTACATCCCCTACGGGGCGGGCCTTGAACATCTGGACGATGGCACCGCCGTCCAGTCTCAGGCCCATGGCCTCCGGGTCTATGTGACCATGGCGCATAGCGCCGAAAACGCCAGGACCGTGGTGGACGAGGCATATCAGGCTATGGTGGAGGATGGCGTGGACTTCTACACGGAAAGCCCTTCGGAGACCTACCATGACACAACATTGGACATCGCGGTCAGGCGGGTGATGTATTTTGAAGACAACAAAACCGTGGCGCGGATCGCCATTTTGTATGCGGATATCCGCCAAAACGGGTATTACCAGTTTGCCCAAATCACCTACTTACCAGAACAGTTTGACGAAGAATATCCAGCCTTGCTTGCGGAATTGTGCGATGTTTTCGCCATGAATTTACCGGAGATTCCTCCCATGGATTAGTGTAGGCCCGTCCAGACCGCCGGCAGGCCCTGCCGCGAAACCCAGGTTTGGCATCTGCCCTTGCCGGATCGCATGGTCCCTTTCATCAGGAACCAGGATGCGCCGTAAGCGCCGCATTGCCAGCCGCTGTTTGTACCGGCGCAAACAGAAAATTGCAATGAGATCCTATTTATGCTATCGTACCTACTGCTTTCATCACAAAACGGGTGGCAACCACGTTTTCCAATGTCCCCTGAATCAAAGCGCAATCCTCTTTTGTCTATTTCTGGTCCAACATTTGATCTACAGGAGCGCGAATCATGTACGAACTACTTTATGTTTTCTTTATTTATGCTTTCTTGGGATGGTGTACGGAGGTATGCTTTGCCGCCATCACCACAGGAAGGTTTTCCAACCGCGGCTTTCTGAATGGACCCGTCTGTCCGATCTACGGGTTCGGGGTGCTGCTTGTGGTCTACCTGCTGGAGCCGCTGAGTGGAACTATCCTGTTGCTGTTTGCGGGCTCCGTGATCCTCACTTCGTTGCTGGAGCTGGCGGTTGGCTTTCTGCTGGAGAAGCTGTTTCACCAGCAGTGGTGGAACTACAGCAACTACCGGTTTAGTATCGGCGGGTATGTCTGTCTGCGCTTCTCCCTGATGTGGGGCGTTGCCTGCCTGGTGGTAGTAAAGCTGCTGCATCCCGCCATTCTATGGCTCATTGATAAAATTCCCTATCCGCTGGGTATGGTTCTGCTGATCCTATTTTCTCTGGCCATGGCCGTGGATGTGGCGGCCACAATCCGCACCATTGCCCATATGAACCGCAGCCTGGGGCAGATTGACGCGCTGGCCGGCCGCATCCGGGAACTGTCGGATGAACTCGGCGAAAATTTGGCCGACCGCACTCTCTCCGCAAAAGAGGCCGGCATAGACTGGAGAGAGGATCTGTCGGATTGGAAGGACGACCTGTCAGAGCGCAAGGAGCAGCTGACGGAAAATCTCGCCGGCAAGCTGTCCGGCCTGAAGGAAAACCTGGAGGACTGGAGGGACGACTTCTCGGAGCGCAGGGAAGAATGGACAGAGGAATACCAGCGCCGCAGTTTGGAGGCCCAAATGGAAGTACATGACCTGCACAAAAAGCTGGATGAGGTTATCCGCCATCCGTTTTTCGGGGAAAACCGCCTGCTGCGCGCCTTTCCCAAAATGCGCTCTACAAACCACAAAAGCGCCTTGGAGCGCCTGCAGAAACGGCTGGACCGCCCCTGACCGACAGGCTCCAAGTGATATTGCAGTTTTTATTTTAAAATGGTAAACTAGGCGCAGTGGCTTTTTGCTTGTGAGTGCTTGCCAGGTCAGGCCGTATACACGGACTGACCCACAGTGTTTAGGAGGACAACACGATGGAAGAGATCCTGCAACTGAAACGCCAGTTGGAACAGAATCGCCCGGCACAGTGGGATGAACTGCCCGACCTCGCCTTATACATGGATCAGCTCATTGCCTATATGCCCCGGCAGCTGATTCAATTTCTGCCGGGGGAGGGACTGACCTCCGCCATGGTGAACAACTACATCAAGGACGGCCTTGTCCCGCGGGCAAGGGGAAAGCGTTATGGCCCAGAGCACTTGGGGTATCTCACCGCGGTATGCGCCATAAAAAAGGTGCTTTCCGTGCGGGATATGAAAACCCTGCTCACCTCGGGACAGGAGACCGGCAAGGAAGCACCGCAGCTGTATCAATCTTTTTGCTCCGCGTTGGACCGGGCGCTGCTTGACACGGCAGACACCATCACAGGAGATGAGGAGCAGGAGGATCTGCCGTGCTTGGCCCTGATGCTGGCATTGCACAGCTATTCCTATCAATTGGCCTGTTCCTGTATTTTGGAAATTCTTTCTCCCACGGAGGACACTGGAAAAGAAAAAAAGCCAAAAAAATAGGTTGTATCCGGTTTGCGCCCCACATTATTTTAAGGAGGAATCACACGCATGCCCGATTATGTAATTTTGACCGACTCTGCTGGCGACATTCCCCAGCAGCTGGCTGACCAAATGGCCGTTCCGATACTGCCCCTATCCTTTGTGATAGAAGGGCATGTTTATCAGGATTTCCCCGACCGCCGGGATATGGCGCTGTCTGACTTCTATGCCCTGCTTCGTGGCGGCAAGACGGCGTCAACAAACGGCGTAAATCCGGAGGACTATGTTCAGGCCATAGAGCCCCTGCTTGCCGGCGGACAGGATGTGTTGGTACTGGCCTTTTCCTCGGGCCTCTCCTGTACACACCAGTCGGCGGAGATCGCGGCGCAAACCCTGAGGGAGCGGTATCCCCAACAGAAACTTTTTGTCGTGGATACGCTGTGTGCCTCCATGGGGCAGGCGTTGCTGGTTTGGCACGCCGTGAACTTACAGAAAGAGGGTAAGGGGATTGAGGAGGTCCGGGACTGGGCGGAGGAAAACAAGCTCCGCATCTGTCACCACATCACGCCAGACGACCTGTATTTTCTCAAGCGGGGAGGCCGTATCTCCGCCGCCACGGCGGTGATGGGCTCCATGCTCTCCATCAAACCGGTGATCCATGTGGACAATGAAGGGCATCTGATTAGCGTGGGCAAGGAGCGCGGCCGCTCTGCCGCGCTGAAGGCCCTGGTGGATAAAATGGAGCAGACGGCATATGAGCCAGGGGAGCAAGCGGTCTTTATCAGCCACGGGGACTGTCTGGATGAGGCGCAATTGGTGGCGGATATGATACGGCAGCGCTTTGGAACGAAGGAGATTTATCTCAGCCACATGGGGCCGGTCATCGGCGCCCACGCGGGTCCGGGCACCGTTGCCCTGTTTTTCCTGGGGAGCCCCCGCTGACACCGGAATGGATCCTTTTCATTTGAGCTGCAGCACGCGCCGCGGCGTGGCTTGTCTCATATCATCTCATGTGCGCTTCACGCCATCAAACCGTTTCCTATTTTTTACGAGATTTGTATCAATTACGCGACACAGGAGGGGCAAATGGACGATATAACATGGCTGGAAATTTCCATTCACACCACACCAGAGCAGATTGACGCCATCACCGAGCAGCTTACCGCACGTGGGATGACCGGCCTTGTCATTGAAGAGGAACAGGAATTCCAGGCTTTTTTGGCACAAAACCGGCAATACTGGGACTATGTGGACGAGGAACTCCTTCAGCGCATGAAGGGTGTGGCCAGGGTAAGGTTCTACGTGACAGATGACGAGACCGGCCAGCGGCAGATAGCGCAGTATCTGTCCGGATTACCTGTGGAATATACCGTAACGCCACTGGCGGAACATGACTGGGCTTACAGCTGGCAAACATATTATAAGCCGCTCCCAGTTGGCCAGCGGCTTTATATTGTGCCCGACTGGGAACGGGAGGCGGAGCTCCCTGCGAAGAGGCTTCCTCTCTATCTCAACCCCGGCCTGACCTTTGGAACCGGCTCCCACGCCTCCACCCAGCTCTGCCTGGAGGGGCTTGAGCCGCTGATCAGGCCGGAGACCACAGTGCTGGACCTGGGCTGCGGCAGCGGAATTCTCTCCATCGCCGCGCTGGTTTTGGGGGCACGCCATGCACTGGCGGTGGACATCGATCCAATCGCGGTGAACGTGGCCTATGAAAACGCCGCGCTCAACGGCATCGGCCGGGAGCGGTATACTGTGTTAGACGGGGATATCCTCTCCAATACCGCCTTGCGGGGGCGGCTGCTGGAGGGCAAGTACGATTTGATCTTGGCCAATATTGTGGCCGATGTGATCATCCCTCTGTCCCAGTGGGTTCCGCAAATGCTGGCCCAAGGCGGGTCGTTTCTTTGCTCTGGCATTATTGACAGCCGCCAGGACGAGGTGTGCGCCGCATTGGAACAAAACGGACTGTCGCTCCGGCGCCGCCGGGAGAACAATGGCTGGGTCGCGCTGGAATCGGCGGCAAGGGGCTGAGCGCGCATGGAGAGCAATCGAAGCAGACTGTATTGGCCGGCCACTGTGCTGCGCCGCCAGGTCCCAAAGGGAAGCCGGGTCATCGCCGTCAGCGATATCCACGGCAACCTCCTCTTTTTTCAGGGGCTGATGAAAAAACTTAAGCTCAATCAGTCGGATATTCTGGTGATCGTGGGTGATATCCTGGAAAAGGGGGAGGAGAGTCTGGCGCTTTTGCGGCACCTGATGGAGCTGGAGCAGTACCTGACCATTTGGCCTGTTTGCGGCAACTGCGATGGGCTGGTGCTGCGCTTTTTTGAGGACGACTCCTGGGATCCCGGCTTTTTCCAGAGTTATCTCCCCAGCCACCCCGAATCCACTTTGCGCCAAATGGCGGCGGAAATTGGGTTTGACCGCATTGAGGACCTGCCGGCCCTGCGAGAGGCGCTGCGGAAGCATTTTAAGCCGGAGTGGGCTTGGCTCAAGGCCCTTCCCACCATCATTGAGACAGACCACCTGGTCTTTGTCCACGGGGGGATCCCCAATCTCACCAACCTGGAAACCCTGGACAGCTGGCAGTGCATGAAAAACGATAATTTTCTGGGCCAGGGCCATACCTTTGACAAGTGTGTGGTGGTGGGCCATTGGCCCGTGACGCTGTACCGGCCCAAATATCCCTCCGCAGCGCCTCTGTTTTCCAGGGAGCGAAAAATCCTCTCTATTGACGGCGGCTGTGTGCTGAAGCTGGACGGCCAGCTCAACGCCCTGATGTTTCCCGTTGAGGACTCCGAGACAATTTACTGGACCTTCTTTGACGGACTGCCCACTGCCATCGCCCGGGATTTCCAGGAGGAATCCCGCGATCCCATTAATATCCGCTGGGGCCGCAGTGGACTGGAAGTATTAGAGCCAGGGGATGAATTTACCCTCTGCCGCCATGTGGAGACAGGCAGGGACTTGCGTATTCTCACCCGCTATCTGCACTACCGCCCGGATGGAACCGTGTGGTGCGAGGATTCCACCGACTACCGTCTCCGGGTAAGGCCCGGGGATGTCCTGTCCATTTCCGAGCGGGTCACCGGCGGCGCGCTGGCCAAAAAGGACGGGGTGACAGGCTGGTATTTCGGACGGCTTTTGGAACCCGTATCGGGCCATTTGGATGACCCATAATCAAAACAACACAAAGGAATGACATTATGTTGGAGTTTCAGCCCCTGCGCCTGGAAGATTTGCCCCGATTGCGCAGTTTTTTTGGATACAGCGGCAGCCGCATTTGTGACACGACCCCCGGGACCGTGGTGATGTGGCGGGATATGTACCACACGGAGTTTTGCGTTTACGAAAACTCACTGTATTTTAAAGTAGACTACCCCGGCCTAGGGCACACCTTTACCTTGCCCCTGGGCGGCGGCCGGACAGAGCACTTTCGCAACATTGCCCAGTACTGCTGTGAGCAGAAGATGCCCATCGCCTTCTATCCCATCCCGCGGCCAGAGCTGGAGCGGCTGCTGTATTATTTCCCCAACAGCGAGGCGGTGGCAAACCGGGACAGCTTTGACTATTTGTACCGGGCTGAGGATCTGCAGTTTTTCCGCGGAAAGCGCCTCAGCGGCCAGCGCAACCATGTAAACCGGTTTTTAAAAACCTATGGCAACTGGTCCTTTCGTGCCATGGAGGAAGGGGATATCCCACAGGTACGGGCTTTTTTAGAGTCCTACGCGCAGAAACGGGAGAAAGCCGCCGCCTCCTATCAGGAAGACCTGAGCAAAACCTATGAGGTGCTGGATCACTTCTCCACCTATGACATGTTGGGAGGCGTCCTGACCGTAGATGGCGCCATTGCGGGCTTTTCTCTGGGCGAAGTTTTGGGAGACACCCTGTTTACCCATATTGAAAAAGCGGATCGGGAGTACCAGGGCTGTTACCAGATGTTGGTGGCCCAGTTTGCCCAGCGGTTCGCCGGACCCAAGGTGGCCTTTATCAACCGGGAGGACGATGCGGGCGACCTGGGTCTGCGCACCTCAAAGCTGTCCTATCATCCGGTGGCGCTGCTGGAGAAATTTACAGTCACCGTGAAAGAGCCCTGCGCCGCCGCATTTTAGCGCACTGAGGGATGACTTGGATCGCTCCGTCTTTGGCGCGGCACTCAGGCCGCCGGATGGCCTTGACAATTCCGCCGGATCAGGATAAAATGTGCTCAGCTGCAAGACAATTGAACACAGGGGCGCTGGGGGACATCCCCGGCTGAGATAGCGGCAAAACGCAGCCGTTGATCCCTTTTAACCTGATCCGGGTAATGCCGGCGTAGGAAGTGAACGAAATTTTATGATCGTATCCTTCATACCGCACACATCGGTTCAGCTGTGTTGCGGTAATTTTTTTATGGAGGAATACGACAATGAAACAACACACAGCGGCAAATACAAAGGGGGCCGCGCAGGGTATGGCCATGAGCTCCCGGGCACAGGTCCGGATGCTCTGCGAGGGAGCGCTTCTGGTGGCGGTGGCCCAGATTCTGTCCTTTCTTAAGCTCATGGAGCTGCCCAACGGAGGCTCGCTGACCCCGGCGATGCTGCCCATTATTCTCTTTGCGGTGCGCTGGGGACTGGGCCCGGGGCTGATGGGCGGCTTTCTGTTCGGCACGCTCCAATTTTTATTTGATGGCGGCTTCGCTTTGGGCTGGCAGTCCATTCTTGGCGATTATCTGCTCGCGTTCGCCATGTTGGGCCTGGCCGGACTCTTTCGCAAAAAAACCTGGGGCATCTTTGCCGGAACCGTGGTGGGATGTACCGCCCGCTTTTTAGTGCACTATGTGGTGGGCGCCACCATCTGGGCGGAGTGGATGCCTCCGGAATTTTTCAACTTGACCATGACCTCCCCGTGGTTTTATTCCATGCTGTACAACGGCTGCTATATGCTCCCCAACACCATCTTGGCGCTGCTGATCGCCGCGCTGCTGTACCGGCCCTTGCGGCGGTTTTTCGTGGGAGCGGATCTTTTGTACTGAGGCATCTCCTGCCGCCGGCCGGTCTGCCACAGTGACCTTGCCCGCATATCTCCGATCTACTCTTTACAGAAACGGAACTTGTTATGAGAAAATTTGACGGCGTGCTTTTGGTCAGTGATTTTGATGACACATTTTATACAGACAGGGGCACTGTCCCCCAGGCGAACCTGGACGCGCTGGACTATTTTATCGGGGAGGGGGGCCGCTTCACCGTGGCCACCGGCCGGGCCCACCGCACCTTTGCCCCCTATGTCCATCTCTCCCCCGTCAATGCGCCGGTCATTCTCTCCAACGGCTCGGCCATCTACGATTTTCAGCGGGAGAAGATGCTGCAGCAGACCTTTCTGCCCGACAGCGCACCCCGGGATTTCTCCCAGACCTGCGCCAAATTTCCAGCCCTGGGCTTTGAGGCGTATCACGGTGAGGATATCTATCTACATAACCCCAATGCCGTCACAGAGGGGCATATGAAAAAGGTGGGGTCTGCGTACACACAATGTTCTATCCTTGAGATGCCAACCCCCTGGACCAAGGCAATTTTTGAACAGGACTATCCGCTCTTGCTGGAGGTACAGGCGTGGTTCTTAGCCCGCTATGGAGCCGCCTATGAGGCCATCTTTTCCAACCAGTATTTATTGGAAATTACCGCAAAGGGAAGCCAAAAGGGGAGCATGGTACTGCGCCTGGCGCAGTTGCTGGATATTTCCCGGGAACACATCTACTGCGTGGGAGACAATCAAAACGACATCCCCATGCTGGCCGTGTCCGCCATCCCATTCGCCCCCTCCAACTGCGCCCAGGTGGTCAGGGATTGGGGCGCCCAGGTACTGTGCCACTGCGAGGAGGGCGTCATTGCCCTGATTGTGGAACAATTGGACAAGCGGTATTGATCAGAAACGCCGCAGAGAACAAAGAGTTGCGGTGATACAGATAACAAAAAAGCGAGAAAACTTTCTCGCTTTTTTGTTATCTGTATCACAATTATCACCCTCACCGAGAAAAACAGGGAGCTTGCCTATCCCATTGCTTTTATATTGATAATACGTTTGGATTGCCGTATCCAGAATATTTGTATGATACACGTTTATCCCACATCGTGCCTGGTTCCACCATCGCTTCCGAGCGTTTCAAAAATATACACAATTTCTTCCACACACTCAAAATCGCTGAGGCTGTCATTGAAAATGACAGCCTTGATCTTTTGTATTACCTCAAGATAATTTTACTATATTTCGATAGTAAAATCAGCACTATTGTTTGATAGTAAATATACTTGTTTTGGTGATTAATATGTTCATGTACCAAAGATTAAGAGATTGTCGGGAAGATAAAGACTTAACGCAGACAGAAATCGGCGTGATATTAGGTATTGACCAACGTGTTTATAGCACTTATGAAACGGGAAAACGACAAATTCCCGTCAATTATTTGATAAAGCTGGCGCTGTTTTATCATACCAGTTTAGATTATCTTGTCGGATTAACAAACAACCCCACACCATATGAATACACGTGCAGAGCATAAGCAAAAAATAATATGCGATAGAAGCGCACGGATTACCGTGCGCTTTCAAAATAATATCCTTATCAACCGAACCTCAAGTGCTCTGTGGCCTTCTTTTCATCAAAACCTCCCGGTTTTTTCCCTCTCTGTTCCCGGGAGTCTCTATCTTCCTATCATTTTCATAGGAATCTCATCACAAACAGGCCATGTTTGTGATCGCGCGCAGCGTGGTGAGCGCCGCTTTACGAAGGGATCTGTGTTTCATGCGCGAACAGGGTCAGTCCGTCTCTCCCGCCAGCTCTTTCATGAGCCGGGACACCGTGGTTATGCTCCCGACTTCTCCCACCCGGGCGCCGCAGAACACCAGTCCTCCCTCACCCCTGGCCGCCTGAAACAGCGCCTGAGACAGACAGTAGGGGGTATCGGCGGGATGGCAGATGCCGGGGAGGCAGGCGGAACAGCGCTCCACTGGGATTGTGCTTCCCTCCGCGCCATAAACCCGCTGAAGGAATGGGGTGTTCACCGCCCGCGCGGGCAGACCGGAGGGGCTGAGCACAATCCTCACATCCTCCTCCTTTGCCTGGACATAGGCCTGCTTGTAAGTATCTGAGGCATCACACTCCCGGGTGGCCACAAAGGGGGTGCCGATCTGTACGCCGTCTGCACCCAGCTCCAACATACGTACAATATCCCCATGGCAGTTGATGCCTCCCGCCGCGATCACTGGAATCTTTTTTGCGCCATGCCGGAGTTCAAACTCCCGCACATACTCCACTACATCCCGCACAATCTCCTCCAGGGGCTGGGCGGTGCCATCTCTCATGTCCGTCAGTTTGAATCCCAAGTGTCCCCCGGCCTTGGGTCCCTCGACCACCACGCCGTCCGCCACACGGTCATATTTTTTAAACCAATTAGTGAAAATCAGGCGGCACGCCCGGGCGGAGGAGACAATGGGGAGGATGCAGGTCTTCGAACCGGCCACATAGCCCGGCAGCATCATGGGCAGGCCCGCCCCGGAAATAATCAAATCAATGCCGTTTCGCACCGCCTCGGCCACATAGTCCTGACAGTGACCCAAAATATACATGAAATTCATGCCCAAAACTCCGCCGGGCGCCAGGCTGCGGGCCCGTTGGATCTCCTCCCCAATGGCTTTCATGTTTGCACGGTAGGGATCCGACCAAAACATGGGATCACGAAAGCCGATTTGCACCCCGGAAATCACTCCGATCCCTCCGGCCCCTGCCACAGCGGACGCCAGCCCGGATAACGAGATTCCAATGCCCATCCCGCCCTGGATAATGGGCAGACGGGCCCGAAGGGTTCCAATGCTCAGCTCTGGTAATTCCATAACACGCCTCCAAAGGTATCAATAAAATTACAAAATCTCATTTCTAAAACTATATTATGGTATATCATAGCGCATCAAAAAGGAAATTACAACCATAATCATTCAATTTTTTGAAATAATTTGATGGGCCGCAGGTCAAATGCCCAGGCTCTTTTCCATTGGACTGGGCATTTTTTTGCTTCAGGAGAGAAAGTCCTTTCCATTTTCCAGTGTCACCTTTTGATAGGGGAGCCACACATAGTGCCCCCCTTCCAGGTCCACGGCCTCCTCTGGGTTTTCCCCCCGGCTTAACGCCAGCGCCAGCTTCATCATGGCCTGGGCGATACCCTGGGCATCATTCAAGACGGTTCCATAGAGCGTTCCCTCCTGCACCGCCAGAAGCGCCGGAGGGGTGGCGTCCACACCTAAAATCAGGGGAAAGTCCTCCGGTTCCAGCCCCGCCTCCAGGCAGGCATCAATTGCCCCCAACGCCATATCGTCATTGTTGGCAAAAATGACTTCAATTTCCCTGCCAAATTCCTCCAGCCACTGACTTACCCGGGTCAACGCCTGCGCCCGGCTCCAGTTGGCGGTTTCGTTGGCCAGCTTTTCCACCGCCACTCCGGCGTTGGTCAGCGTTTGAATCGAGTATTGGGTGCGCAGCAGGGCGTCCTGATGGCCCGGCTCTCCCTCCAGCATCACATATTGCAGCACGCCATCGCCATTGCGGTCCACGGTGCGTTCGCCCATCCAGGCCTCCAGTGCCAGCTCGCCCTGGAGCTCACCGGACTGCTGGCCTATCGCGCCCACATAATAGATGTGCTCCCACCGCTCCACATCCTCCTCCACAGGCTGTCGGTTAAAGAAGATCATGGGAATCTCCGCCTCCTGCGCCTTATCAATCAGCATGGCCGCCACAGTGCGGTCCACAATATTGACAAAAATCAGATCATAGTCCCGGCTGAGAAAGCTCTCCACCTGATCTGTCTGTACCGTCTGGTTGCTGCGCCCATCCACCATGGCCAGGTTAATTTTAATCCCCAGGTCGCCCTCCACCTCCCGCGCCGCCCGCTCCAGATGCTGTACCACCAGGGAAATAAAGGTATCCTCCTGGTCGTAAACCGCCACCCCGATGCGCAGGGTATCACTTTGGCCGGCAGATGGCTTGATGCACCCGGGCAGCAGAGACAGGCACAGACACAGCAGGGCAAATTTAACGGGTAAACGGAAACAGAAGCTTTTGATATTCCGGCTCATACATGGTATCTCCTCGTATCACAGAAAATTGCAGCGCGGCTGGTTGCTGCAGCTCCGCCCCCTGGGCGGCCCCAATGATATACTGGAGGGCAAGATAGCCGCCAGTATATTCATTCCAGGCGGCCAGGGCCGTAATACTGCCCTTTTCCAGATAGGCGGCAAGCGCCCCTGAGCCGCCCACGCCATACAGCGGCAGACACCGCCTTATGCCGTCCAGTGCCTGGGCCGCCTTTAAGGTCGCCAATGGCTCAAAGGCAAAGACAGCCCCAATTTGCTCATCCATCACCAGAGAGGGGAGAACAGCGGGAATGCTGGATGCCTCAATGTACAAAACCTCTGAAGCGTAGCCCGCCGCCGCCAAGGCCTGCCTGCAGCCCTCCATTCGTTGGGCGATCCCCGCGCGTTGGTCCGAGGTATCCAGTAAAAGGATGCGTCCCGCCACACCGTCCTCCAGCATGGCCTGTGCCAACGCCGCGCCGATGCCCGGGTTATCCGGCGCCAGGAGTAGGGCATTTTCCGGCGCGGAGTCCAAGTAGAGGAGGGGAGGGGGGCTCTCCTCCTGCTCCAGCGCCCGATGCAGCGCCGCCGGGTCGGCCGCCGAGACAATCAGGCCGTCCGCCCCCTGCAGCACCTCCCGCTGAAGCAGGGTGAGCTGCTCATCGGGGTCATTTGTGGTGGAGGGCGTGAGAAAGCGTAAATCAGCGTTATAGTCCTGGGCGGCCTGTTCCATCCCCAGGCGGATATTGGCCCAAAGGGTATTGTCGCTCTCCCGGATGAGCACAGAAATCTCCAGCGGTTCCTGCCGCTGACCGCTGCCGGGCAGTTCAGTCTGAATCAAAGTCAGCACCACAAACAGAGAGGAGACCGCCAGGATCGTCACTTGCAGCAGATTATTGCGTGTCATTCTCTTCATGGCGCATTTTCCTCCCCATAGCGCCGGGCCTCTTCCTCCCCGATGGCAGGCAGGGTGATGCGCACCAGCGTCCCCTCATCCGGCTCACTGAAAAACGTCAGGCCGTACTCCCCCCCAAAGGTGAGCGCGATGCGGTGATGGATATTGCGCACACCCAGCCCTGAGCCTTTTCCCACCGCTTGGGGCCGGCTGTCATCCAGCAGCGCTTCCACTCTTTGCGGCGGTATCCCCGGTCCGTTGTCAGAGATATCGATCAGAAGCCGGCCTCCCTCCCGCCGGGCGTGGAGAGAAATTTGCCCGTCCTCCTCTCCTGGGGTCACCCCGTGGTAGATCGCATTTTCCAGCAGCGGCTGTACCACCAGTTTCAGGGTATATAGCCCCTCCGTGTTGGGGTCCGCCGTGATCCGGGTCGTAAACCTGTTTTTATACCGGATGGATTGAATGGCCATATAATGCCGCGCATGCTCCAGCTCGTCACGGAGGGGGATGATATTGTTGCCCCGGCTGAGGGCAATGCGAAAGAGCCGGCCCAGAGAGGTAACCATCTGCACGGCCTCTTCATACTGTCCGGCCTCCGTCAGCCAAATAACAGAGTCCAGGGTATTATAGAGGAAATGGGGATTGATCTGGGACTGAAGGACAGACAGCTCCAAAAGACGCTTTTGCTTTTCTTGCTCAATGATGTCATCGGACAAATGGCGCAGGGTTGACACCATGGACCGAATGGAACGGCTCAGCTGCTTTACCTCATAGCTTCCGCCCTCAGAAAATTCCACATTTTCCTTGCCCGCTTCCAGCTCCTGGATGGATTTTTCCAGCTGGCGGATGGGATCTGAGATGTGTCCTGAAATTCGGAAATTTAAAAACGACATAAAAAAGATGGAAAAGAACAGCAGGGAGATGCCAAACAAAATGATCTGCTGCGAATTTTGCACGATACTCTCCACAGGGACCACCGCCACCAGCCTCCACCCGGTATACCCCACGGTTTTCACCGTCACCTGCCGCCGGCTGCCGGAAAATTCCTCCCGGCAGGTGCCGTCCCGGTATCCGGCGGCCACGAAATTGTTCTCTTCCAACAGACCCGCATAGATGAGCTGCTGGCTGGGATGATAAATGATCTCCCCCTCACTGTCAATCAGGTAAATATATCCGCCATTGGGGAGATTGGTCTCCCGAAAAATCTGCTCAACCCCGGAAAAGCTCATATCCACCAGCAGGACACCGTCCTCGGTGCGTCCCGCCCGGTTCAACTCCACCTGCCGGCTGAGGGAGACCACCCACCGGAACGTATAGTCCGGGTCGTCAAACAGGTTCTGTACATGAGGACTGGAAAAGTGGAGATTCTCCATTCGGCCGAGCGCCAGTTGAAACCAATCCTCCTCCCGCGGTGATGCGCTGGACTTTAAAACAGACAAGGGTGTGGCGGATACCAGTACCCCGCTGCTGTCAAAGAGGGCAATGGAAACCAGGGAGTCCCGGTTCTCCTCGTAGAGAAGGGCCATCTCCTCAAACAGGGAGTCCTCCGCCAAATCAGCGTTTTTGATCGCCCGGTAATACATCGCATCAGAGACGCGCATCATCCGGCGCAGATAGCTGTCCAAATTAATGTTCACCTGGGTAAGAACTCTCTGGCTGCTCTCCTGCTGCATCTGTTCTGTGGCGGCGCTAAAGCGCCAAAACAGGGACAGGCCCATAAATACCATTCCAACCACCGCCACCACAGTAAAGGAAACGGAAATGACCATCTGAATGCCCATCTTGCGGTACCACAGGGAAATGCGGGTAAAAAGGGAACGCAGCACGAATGGATACACCTCCTTGCGCCGGGAGCTTGCTATACATGATCCGGTTTAGCCTGGGGAAAACGGGCTATGCGGAATGCGCCAAAGCCCCCTTCACAGAAACAAAGTTACTCTGGATGATTACCGGCGCGGAATTTAGATGGGGACAGGCCAAAATGGCGGCGGAAGACATAGCTGAAGTAGTTGGGATCCAGATAGCCCGTCCGCTCCGCGATCAAATAGGTCTTTTCATCGGTCTGCCGCAGGAGATTGGCGGCCGCTTCCATCCGCACAGAGGTGACGTAAGTGGTAAAGCTCATTCCCGTCTCCCGTTTAAACAGGGTGGAGAAGTAGGAGGGGGAGAGGTGCAGGTGGCCGCACAGAGCGTCAATACTCAAGGCGCTGTCGCCATAGTTTCCGGTGATGTAGTCCTTCGCCTGCTCGATCGTGCGCCAGGCCGAGTCGCTGCGCCGCCGCCCCAACAGGGTCTGAAGGAGCAGGCACCGCGCCCGAAACCACTCGCCCAACTCCTCGGGAGAATTGAAATCGCTCAATTGAACACTCCCTGAAAAATTGGCTCCAAATACCTCCTCCGGCGGCACATCCTCCGACCGGGCCAGTTTAATCAGGCTTGCCACCAACTCCAGAAAAAAGAAGCGGCATTGAGACAGGGGATAGTCCCCCTCCCGAATGCGGGTGATGACCGTCTGCACCAGGCCAGTCACCCGCTGCTCATCTCCCAGCTTGACCGCCGCGGTTAACGCCCGCTCATCCTCCTCATCAAAGGAGAGCCTGGCCGTGGTATCCGGCTCCATGTCGCCGATATAGATCACGCGCCCTGTGCCATTGAGCACCCGGTAATCCAGCGCTGAGCGCGCCTGCACAGCGGAGGTGTGGAGGGTCTCCGCCCCGGCATAGCAACGTCCAACCCCAATGGTGAGTACAAATCCAAGATAGCTATACGCAAGCGATCTCACCCGGCCCAGCTCCTCAAGCAGGGCGTAAACCCGCCCCTCTTGGGAGAGGGTTATCAGCAGTGCCACCGTGTCATTATACAAAATACTGCGCGCCGTGCCACCCTGCAGCGCAAACTGCTCCTGGAAAAAGTCCTTGACGGACAGCAAAATCAGTTCATTTCTCTGTGGCGCGTCAGAGGGTTGCTCTGTCCCATCCACATGAATCAAAACCGCCGCCCACAGGCCTTGGGGCAGGTCAATTTCATATCTCTGAACCCGCTCGCTCACCTGCACGGCGGGAATGCACCCATCCAACAGGCGCACGTAGAACAGCTCCCGCAAAATGGGCAGACTTTCCTCATAGCGGGCGCGCAGCAGCTCCACATCCCGGCGTTCGCCCCGCTGCTGATCCAACTGGCCCTTTAAATCGGCCAGTACCTGACGCAGCTCAGACGCGCCGATGGGCTTTAGGATATATTCCGAGGCGTGCACACCCACCGCCTGCCGGGCATATTCAAAATCGTCAAAACCCGAAAAGATGACATATTTTGCCGCGGGCAACAGGGTGCGCAGCCGCTTGCACAGCGCCAGCCCGTCTAAAAAAGGCATTTTGATGTCGGTCAGCACCACATCGGGCTGCAGCTGTTCACACTTCTCCAGCGCCTCAATGCCATTTTCCGCCTCCCCAACCAACTGGAAGCCCAAATCCTCCCACTGGATGGTACGGCTGATCCCCTTTCGAATCTCCTCCTCGTCATCCACCAGCACAACACGGTAATACTCCATGACCGCACCTCCCTGCTTCCGTGCGTTCTTTTTTCCAGTATACCAGCTTTCTGTTCTTCCCACCAGAGAAACTATTTCTGGGTGCGGCCTTTTTCCATTGCCAACCGTCTTTTTCTGTATTCCATATTTGTGCGAATTTTAAAGGAATGAATGCGCGTGCTTGCGTACTTCCTTTGTCGTAAAAATATTTTGCGGCAGTCTCAAGCCCTCCCCGCTTTCGCGGAAAGGGCTTAGAACCTGTATCCCCAGATGGAACTGCCGAAGCAGCGAACCGCTTTTTTTGTCGGACAAGGCAAATCAGAAATCATTGATTTATTTCAAGAGTATTTAACGCGGTATGGCAGAACAATCCTCGTTGATATGGTGTTTTTAGCTGGGAATCCAGGTTCTTATTGTTTGGTTTCCTCTGCTTTGTTGGCGGGGCGCCCGGAGGGCGTTACTTTTTCACCAGATATTTGCGCATGTCCAGCGCGCAGGCAAACAGGATGATGACGCCCTTGATGAGATACAGAAGGTTTTGATCCACCGAAATCATATTCAGGCCCACAAAAATCAGCCGCAGCATAAACACGCCCAGTACAATCCCGCGGATTCTGCCTACGCCGCCGGTGAAGCTGACACCGCCAATCACGCAGGCCGCGATGGCATCGGCCTCATAGCCGAAGCCGGTGTTGGCAGTGTTGGAGCTGATGCGCGCCCCCTCGATGAACCCGGTCACCCCATACATGGCTCCGGCCAAAGCGAATACCAAAATGGTGGTCATCAGCACATTGACGCCCGACACCCGTGCCGCCTCCTCATTGGCGCCCAGGGCAAACATATTTTTGCCGAAGGTGGTCTTGTTCCAAATCACCCACATAACGGCGGTTAAGATCACCGCAATCCACACATAGTTTGGAATGGGCGTCTTGGCAATGCCAAAAAACGAGCCCCTGACAAAATTGGTGTAAGTATCGTCCAGGCTGGAGATGGCTTTTCCGCCATTGTTCCCCATCTGCAGGTAGAGCAGCAGCAGAGTATAGACAATGAGCTGGGTGGCCAGCGTGACAATAAAGGGGTGGAGCTTGAACTTTCCCACAAAAAAACCATTAAACGCGCCGATGCAGGCGCCCACAAGCATGGAAAGGATGAGCACCACGCCCACATTCAGCGTTCCAATCTCCGGCCACATTTTGGTGGCGGAACCCACAACCTGAAGAAGGGAGGCGGAGATACAGGCGGTCAGGCCCACAATACGCCCGGCGGAGAGGTCTGTGCCCGTCAGCACAATGCACCCCCCCACTCCCAGCGCCGCGGGGAGGGACGCGGCGGTGAGAGAAATCACATTGATAATGGACGCTGGCGTTAGAAATTTATTGTTCTTAAATTCAATATAAATAATGGCCAGCACCATCAGAATAATGAGCGCGTTATTGAGCAGGAAGTTGCCCACCCGCTTTATGTTCCACTCACCTTTTTGCAGTTTTACCGCTGGTTGGTCGCTCATGATGGTATCCCCCTTTTATACTAATCTCCCATAAAAATCTGACAGGGTTTTATCGCGCGCAGCACGTATGAGATTGTATGATATGTACCGTGCAACGGCCCGGCACGTGAGCGCTTCTTTTCAAATAATTTTTATTCGAAAACAGTATTACACATATTTGGCGGCCAGCGTAAGGATCTCTTCCTGGCTGGTGGTTTTCCCGTCTACCTCACCGGCCACAAAGCCGCCGGACATAACCAGGATCCGATCACACACACCCAATAGCTCCGGCATTTCAGAGGAGACCATAATGACGCCCTTGCCCTCCCTGGCCAGACTGATGATCATCTGATAAATCTCATATTTCGCCCCCACGTCAATGCCCCGGGTGGGCTCATCCAGCAACAAAATTTCCGGTCTGGTTAAAAGCCAGCGGCCAATGACCACCTTTTGTTGATTGCCGCCGGAGAGCGCGCGGATCTGGGTCTTTTGGCCGGGCGTTCTAATATGCATGGACTCAATGGACCACTCGGTGTCCTTTTCCATCTTCTTGTCGCTCAAATAAAACCCCGCCATCAGGTATTCCTTCAAATTGGAGATCACGGTGTTTTCCCGAATACTCCGCACCCCGAAAATACCTGTGGCCCGGCGCTCTTCCGTGATCAGGGCAAAACCGTTTTTGATGGCCTCCCGGGGCGTTTTATTCCTGATCATCTTTCCATGTAAGCGGATAGTTCCCTGTTCCTTGGTCATCGCGCCAAATAAATTCTCCAGCACCTCGGTCCGTCCGGCGCCGTCCAGTCCGGCAATCCCCAATATTTCACCCTTGCGCAGTTGGAATGAGGCGTCCTTCAAGCGGGTATACTTTCCCGCCAGATGCTCTACCTCCAAAATCACTTCCCCCGGTTCATTATCCTTAGGCGGAAAGCGGTTGGTGAGTTCCCGTCCCACCATCAGACGGATTATCTCATCCATGGTCAGCTCTTTGGCGGGCTTTGTGACCACCCACTGCCCATCGCGCATGATGGTAACCTCATCACTGATGCGCAGAATCTCCTCCATCTTGTGGCTGATATAGATAATACCGCAGCCCCGCTCTCTGAGCATATGGATGATGCGGAACAGATGCTCCACCTCCACCTCGGTCAGAGAGGAGGTCGGCTCATCAAATACAATCATCTTGGATTCATAGGAGACGGCTTTGGCAATCTCCACCATCTGCCGCTGGGATACAGGGAGGGTACGCATGATGGCGTTGGGGTCCACAGACACATCCAATTGCTGGAAAATTTCATCCGTTCGCTGGCGCATGAGGCGCTCACTGACGAGAATTCCGCCCGCCTTGGGATAGCGCCCCAGCCACAGGTTATCCACTACGCTGCGGGTCAGGGCCTGGTTCAGCTCCTGATGCACCATGGCCACACCATTTTCCAGGGCCTCTTTGGAATTTTTAAAGCTGACATCCTTCCCATCCAATGTGATGGTCCCTGTGTCCTTGGCATAGATACCGAACAGACACTTCATCAATGTGGACTTCCCCGCGCCGTTTTCCCCCATCAGGGCATGGACGCTGCCCGCCCGAACCGTGAGGGAGACATTGTCCAGCGCCTTTACGCCGGGAAATTCCTTGCTGATGCCCTTCATCTCCAGAAGAACCGGCTTATCCATAGCTATGATCATTCCTTTCACTTCACCAGACACACAAAAAGGGTTCGGTTCCTCCCTTTTGTATCTCCGGCGCAGGATGGGCACGGCAACTGCCGCGCCAGAGGATCGAGGGACAGGCGCCCTGCCGCAGTTACAGCCCGCGCACCATTCATACTGCAAGCGGGGCTGCCGAACGGCAGCCCCGCTTCACCTGTTCAGGGGCGTGCGCTTTAGGGATTGATTTATTCGCCGGTGTAAATACCATAGGGCACACGGATTTTGGCCACATCGGCATCCACGTTATAGGCCGCGGTATTGGCCATCAGGTCGGCGCCCGCCTGAATGTTGGCCACCAGGGCGCAAATGGTGTCCGCCATGCCTGCGGCGTCCTGCATAATGGTGCCGGTCATCTTGCCTTCGGCAATCAGCTGCTTGGCGGACTCAATGGCGTCTACGCCAAAGACGGGGATAACGGGCGCGCCCTCTTCCCCGGTGTTGTAGCCCTTGGCCTGGAGAGAGGAGATGGCGCCGGAGGCCATGTCATCGTTGTTGGCAATGACTAGCTCAATCATGTTTTTGTTGGCCTCGTTGTACTGGGCCAGGACGGTATCCATATACTCGGTTGCAGCGGCAGCAGACCAGTTGCCGTTCTGATCGACCAAATACTTGTTGGCATTGCCCGCGTCATAGAAGGACAGGGGCTGCTTTCCCGCGCCCACCAGGATCGCATCGGCGTCCTCAACGGCGTACTGGGTGCGGTATTCGGCCTCCACGTTGGCCTCTTGGCCCTTAAACATCACGTAAGAGATGATGCCATCGCCGTTCAGGTCATAGGTATCATAGTCAGCCAGCAGGTAATTGGCAATCATTTCGCCCTGCATATGGCCGGCCTCAGGGGCATCGGTGCCAACAAACGCGGCCTTGTCATAGCTCTTGATGACCTCAGCGCCGAAATCCCGGTTGAAGAAGATGATGGGAATCCCCGCGGCTTTGGCCGCGTCAGCGGCATTCTGAGCGGCGTCATCAGAGGAGTTTTCCACGATATTGACGATCAGGAGGCCCACGCCATTGGTGATGGCGGTGGCAATCTGCTCGCTCTGCGTGGTCTGGTTGCCCCCCCCGTCATAGTTTTGAAACTGCACACCCAGGGTGGTCAGCTTCTCGTCCATATAGTTGCGGACGCTGGAGATATACACATCGGCGTAGTTATAATAGAAGACGGCCACATTCAAGGCCTCTGCGCTTCCGCCGGACGATCCGGCGGAGGAACTGGAGCCCGCACCGGGTGTCGGGTTACCCCCATTGGTACATCCGGCCAGCAGGCCAAGTGACAACACGCCGGCAAGGGCAAGCGCCAGAAACTTTTTCATCTCGTTTCCTCCTAAATTTTATTTTGAGATATGACTCCCCATTGGGGGGCCGCAAGACGATGGCTCTGATCAGCCACATCTGTAGTGTACCCAAGAAATAGGAAAATTTGGATAGAAAATTCTTCTCATTTCTATCAAATTTTTTGGGTATCCCTTGGGGAAGATAATCAGATTTTTGGGAACGTGACATGACCGCCACCGGGAGATATCCGGTAATTATCGCTTTGCCGGCTTCCTTGATGGGCTGTCCTAGCCACGCTGCGACCGGGCGCTCACATAATGCAAGGGGGTACGGCTTTATGCCGCACCCCCTTGCTCAGGCTGTCAAAGAACTCTTTTTTGACAGCCAATTGCCTCGCAGAGTTTCCGCCGAATGGCGGAAATAAAATGGAATCTGTCCTTTCCGGGGGCGTGTACCTGGGAAAGGACACTGCTCACGCAAGGAAGTGTGCGAAGTCCGAAGGAGTGCGTGCGCGCACTTGCGTGTACACGGAGCCTTCGTCCCCTCCAAAAAGTGGCGCAGCCACTTTTTGGACACGCTGTGCAAGGGGGTACGGCTTTATGCCGCACCCCCTTGCTACAATATTACCGGGAACAGGACACCCTGTATCGCCACCTTTTTCCCTGAACCGCGCCGGCTCTACTCCTCATCCAGCTTGAGTACCGCCATAAAGGCCTCGGTGGGCATCTGCACTGTCCCCAGAGAGCGCATTTTCTTTTTGCCCTCTTTCTGCTTTTCCAACAGCTTTTTCTTCCGGGTGATGTCGCCGCCATAGCATTTGGCGAGCACGTCCTTGCGCACGGCCTTCACTGTCTCCCGGGCAATAATCTTTCCACCGATGGCCGCCTGAATGGGGACTTCAAAGAGCTGCCGCGGGATATTCTCCTTCAGCTTTTCACAGATACGTCTGGCCCGGCCATAGGCCTTCTCCCGGTGGGCGATAAAGCTTAACGCATCCACCTGCTGGCCGTTGAGCAGTAGGTCCACCTTCACCAAGTCGCTGGGGCGGCAGCCCTCCATCTCATAGTCCAGGGAGGCATACCCCTTTGTCCGCGCCTTCAGCGCGTCAAAGAAGTCATAAATAATTTCTCCAATGGGCATGGCGTAGTGCAGCTCCACCAGGTTGGTGTCCAGATACTGCATGTCCTTGAATTCTCCCCGCCGGTTCTGGCACATGGCCATAATATTTCCCACATAGTCCGGAGGCGAGATGATGGACACCTTGGCATAGGGCTCCATGGCCTCTGCCACATGGACGGGATCCGGATAATTATGGGGATTATCCACCTTTAAGACACTACCATCTGTTTTTATTACTTCATATATGACGGAAGGTAATGTCGTCACCAGATCCAAATCAAACTCCCGCTCCAGCCGCTCCTGAATGATCTCCATGTGCAGCATGCCGAGAAATCCGCAGCGGAAGCCAAATCCCAGCGCCACGGAGGATTCCGGTTCAAAGGAGAGAGAGGCATCGTTGAGCTGGAGCTTCTCCAGCGCGTCCCGCAGGTCGGGATATCTGCTGCCGTCCTCACTGTAAATACCGCAATAGACCATGGGCTGCGCGGGGCGGTAGCCGGGCAGTGCCTCTAACGCGGGCTGTGCCGCTTCGGTGACAGTATCCCCCACATGGGTGTCCTTCACATTTTTAATGGAGGCGGTAAACCAGCCCACCTCCCCGGCGGAGAGGGACTCACAGGACTCCATCCCCAGCGGCTTGAGGTAGCCGCAGTCCAACACCTGATACTCTCCGCCGGTGGCCATCATTTTAGCGGACATCCCCCTGTGCAGCGTGCCCTCCATCACCCGGATATAGACAATCACGCCCACATAGGGGTCATACTGGCTGTCAAAAATCAGCGCGCGCAACGGCGCCTCCGGGCCGCCGCAAGGCGCCGGGATCTTCTGGGTCACCGCCTCCAGAACCGATTCAATATTGATCCCCATTTTCGCGGAAATTTCCGGGGCATCCGCGGCGGGCAGGCCGATAATATGCTCCACCTCCCGCTTGGCGTTTTGCGGATCGGCGGCGGGCAGGTCAATCTTATTAAAGACGGGAAGAATCTCCAGGTCGTGCTCCAGCGCCAGATAGGTGTTGGCCAGGGTTTGCGCCTCCACACCCTGAGTGGCGTCCACCACCAGGATAGCCCCTTCACAGGCAGCTAGGGAGCGGCTGACCTCATAATTGAAGTCAACGTGTCCCGGCGTGTCAATCAGATTTAGAATATAGGTCTCTTTGTCCTGCGCCCGATATTCCAAGCGTACGGCGCGGGCTTTGATGGTGATGCCGCGCTCCTTCTCCAGGTCCATATTGTCCAGAATCTGGCTTTCCATGTTGCGCTGCTCCACGGCGCCGCACAGCTCAATGAGACGGTCCGAGAGGGTGGACTTTCCATGGTCAATGTGGGCGATGATGGAGAAATTGCGAATGTTAGATTGGTCGGTCATGTGCTGATACCTCTCAATGAATGGCTTAGTCGTCTGTAATTCAGGGAGTTCCGTTTATAAAGAATCAAAATCAAAGCTCCTTCAAAATCTCCGCCCGCTTTTGTTCGTATTCCTCTGTGGTAATCAGCCGCTTTTCGTAGAGCGACCGCAACTGCTCCAGCCGCATCTCAGAGCCGGAGGGGGACGCGCCGTGGTTCTCTTCCTCAATGTGAATTTCCGGACCCATGGCGTGCTTGCCAAAGGCGCGGCCAACGTTGACTCCCACAATCCCGATCACCCAGATCAGCCAAACCAGTGCAAAAAGCTTGGCACTTCCCTCGGTCGCCGCAAAAAAGAAAAGTCCAAAGAGCCCCATTCCAATCCCTACCACAAGGCTTAGTACGCCCTGGGCTTTGCTGGGACGGTAGGTGATTTTCCTTTTTCTGCCGCTTGTTCCGCCAATCTCCCCCAGCTCAGTCGCGTTCCTTTGTTCTTGCTGAAGCTGCTGATGTAGGAACTGTTCCTGCATATGCTGCTGGTGCAGTTGATTGTGCAGCTCATAATCATCCATAGTTACTCCTCAATCGGGGCAGTTCCCTCAGAACTGTCCACATTCTCTTCCGTTTCTGTGGAAAATTCCTCCTCCTCGGTCTCCCGTTCTACCCGGGCAATGGAGATCACCTTCACGCCGTCCGCCAGACGCATGAGAATAACCCCCTGGGCTGTGCGGCTATAGATATTGATGTCCTTGGCCGCGGTGCGGATCATAGTGCCATCGTTGGAAATCATGAGAATATCATCCTCATCGGTTACCATCTTCACAGCGGCAACGGGACCGGTTTTTTCCGTAACCTGGTAGCCCTTCAGGCCGTAGCCGCCCCGGTTTTGCGGTCCATCGGCACGGATATACTCGTCCATATCCGTGCGCTTCCCATAGCCATTTTCAGTGACAATGAGCACCTGGTGTCCCTGCTTTGCCCTGGCGGCGCCCACCACATAGTCACCCTTGCGCAGCCGAATGCCCCGCACACCCATGGCGTCCCGCCCGGTGAGGCGCACGTCCCCTTCCTTAAAGCAGATGGCCATGCCGCCGCGGGTCACAAGAAGCAGCACCTGTTGCCCATCGGTCTCCCGCACGGAGATCAGTTCGTCCCCCTCTTCCAGCGTGATACAGCGAATCCCACCCCTTCGGTTGGTCTGCAGGGCAAGCAGCGAAATCCGCTTGACCGTTCCCTTGCGGGTGACCATCATCAGATAGCGGTCCTCACTGAATTCCCGCATATGGATCATGGCGTTAATCCGCTCGTCACTGTCCACGGGGAGAATATTGATCATATTTGTCCCTTTGGCGGTGCGGCTGGACTCCGGAATCTGATACCCTTTCTTATGATAGACCCGGCCCCGGTTAGAAAAGAACAGGATGGTATCGTGGGTGGAGGCGGTGAAGAGGGTGTCCACATTGTCCTCCTCTTTCAGCGTTTGGGCGGAGATGCCCTTGCCTCCCCGGCGCTGGGCACGGTAGGTAGAGGCGGGTACCCGTTTGATGTATCCGCCGGCGGTGAGGGTGAAGACGCACTCCTCCTCCTCAATTAAGTCCTCGATGTCCAAATCGTCCTCGGCAAAGGCAATTTCCGTGCGGCGCTCATCGCCATACTTGTCGCGGATCTCAATCAGCTCCTCTTTGAGGACAGTCTTTAACATCCCCTCGTTCTCCAAGAGTTGAGTATAGTACGCAATCTTTTGCTGCAGGTCCTGATACTCCGCGTCCAGCTTCTCCCGGTTCAGGCCCTGCAACGAAATCAGGCGCATATCGCAGATGGCCTGGGCCTGCACATCGGACAGGCTGAAGCGCGCCATCAGCTGCTCCTTGGCGTCATCATATCTGGAGCGGATGATTTTGATCACTTCATCTATGTGATCCTGGGCAATAAGCAAGCCCTCAAGCAAATGGGCGCGCTCCTGCGCTTTCTTCCGGTCATGGATTGTACGCCGGGTGAGCACATCCTCCTGATGGGCCAGATATTCGTCCAAAATCTCCCGCAAGGTCAGAGTTTTAGGCTGCCTCTGTCCATTTGCCCCCTTCACCAGCGCCAGCAAAATCACACCAAAGGTAATTTGCATCTGGGTCTGGGCGTACAGGCGGTTGAGCACGATCTGGGGATTGGCGTCCTTTTTCAGCTCAATGACCACACGGATTCCCTTTTTTCCATCGGACTCATCCCGCAGCCCGGAGATTCCGTCCAGCCGCTTCTCCTTCACCTGATCGGCAATGGTCTCCACCAGGCGGGCCTTATTGACCTGGTAGGGCAGCTCTGTAATAATGATCCGGGCGCGCCCCTGGGCAAACTCTTCCATTTCGGTGCGGGCGCGGACCTTAATATGGCCTTTTCCGGTGGCGTAGGCGGCGCGGATGCCGCTTCTCCCCATAATCATGCCCCGTGTGGGAAAATCCGGCCCTTTGATGTGTTCCATTAAGTCGTCCAGCGCGGCCTCCGGGTTTTCCATGACGCAGATCACGGCGTTAATCACTTCCCGCAGGTTATGGGGCGGAACATTGGTGGTCATACCCACGGCAATGCCAGAGGAACCGTTGACCAGCAGATTGGGGAAGCGGGAGGGAAGCACCGTGGGCTCCTGGTGCTGTTCATCAAAGTTTGGCTCCCAGGCCACCGTTTCCTTTTCAATGTCCCGCATAATTTCATTACTTAGCTTTGCCATGCGGGCTTCCGTATACCGGTACGCGGCGGGGGGGTCTCCGTCAATGGAACCGAAATTGCCATGCCCGTCCACCAGGGGATAGCGCATAGAAAAATCCTGGGCCAGGCGCACCAGCGCATCGTATACCGATGCATCACCATGGGGGTGATACTTACCCAGCACATCGCCCACGCAGGTGGCCGCCTTTCGGAAGGGGCGGTCGCTGGTCAGGTTGCTTTCATACATGGAATACAGAATACGCCGGTGCACCGGCTTCAGGCCGTCCCGCACATCAGGCAGGGCGCGGCTGACGATGACACTCATGGCATATTCAATAAAGGCGCTTTCCATCTCCTTTTCCAGGGTCACTTCTTTAATTTTCTGGTTTGGAAAAGAGATGTCCTGAGGCTCGTAGTCCTTCTTTGCCATTTCCGTCCCTCCTTAATAGTCCAGGTTCATGGCCCGGCTGGCGTTGCGCTCAATGTACTCCCGGCGCGGCTCCACCTTCTCACCCATGAGAAGGGTAAACACCTCGTCCGCTTTCACGGCATCATCCATGGTAATCCGTTTGAGCGTGCGGGTCTCCGGGTTCATTGTGGTCTCCCACAGCTCTTCCGGGTTCATCTCGCCCAGACCCTTGAAGCGGCTGATTTCCACTCTGGCGTTTGGATTGTCCCCACGCAGCTCCGCGGAAATTGTATCGCGCTCCAGCTCGGAAAAAGCCACACGCACCATCTTTCCGCGCACCAGCTTAAACAGGGGGGGCACCGCCGCGTAGACGTACCCCTGTTCAATCAGCGGGCGCATAAACCGGAAAAAAAAGGTGAGCAGCAGGGTGCGGATATGGCTGCCGTCCACATCGGCGTCTGCCATAATGACCACCTTGTGATACCGCAGCTTACCTGGTTCAAAGTCCTCACCCAGTCCCGCGCCCAGGGCGGTAATGACCGGGGTGAGCTTATCGTTTCCATATACTTTGTCCGCCCGGGCCTTTTCCACGTTCAGCATCTTTCCCCAAAGGGGAAGGATGGCCTGATAGCGGGAATCACGGCCCTGCTTTGCGGAGCCTCCGGCGCTGTCCCCCTCAACGATGTAAATTTCCGTCAGCGCCGGGTCGCGCTCGTTGCAGTCGGACAGCTTTCCCGGGAGGGTTGCCCCCTCCAAGGCGTTTTTGCGCCGGATATTCTCTTTTGCCCGGCGGGCGGCCTCTCTGGCCCGGCTGGCCATCATGGCCTTCTCCAAAATAGCGCGGCCTACCGCCGGATTTTCCTCCAGATATTCATCCAATGCCCGATTGACTACATTGCTGACCAGAGTACGAATTTCACTGTTGCCCAGCTTGGCCTTCGTCTGTCCCTCAAATTGGGCATCGGTCAATTTGACCGAGAGGATGCACGTCAGACCCTCCCGACAGTCATCGCCGGAGAACTTGTCATCGCCCTTGAGCAGATTGATTTTTTTTCCATAGGCGTTGAGGGACGCGGTCAGCGCCCGTTTCAAGCCCTCCTCATGCATGCCGCCCTCCGGGGTATGGATATTGTTGGCAAAGGAGACGATAATTTCACTGAAGCCGTTGGTGTACTGCATGGCAATCTCAGCGATAGAATCCTCTTTTGTCCCGGTCATATAGATCACATCGTCATGAATGGGGGTTTTATTTCTGTTGATGTAGGAGACAAATTCCCGGATGCCTCCCTCATAGTACATATCGTCTTCCTGCTCTTTCCCGGAGCGCAAGTCAGCGGTCAGGATGCGAAGCCCCGCGTTTAAAAACGCCTGTTCCCGCATGCGGGTATGAAGGGTGTCGTAGTCATATTCCAACACCTCGAACATCTCCGGATCCGGCTTGAAGGTGACGGTGGTTCCTGTGCGGCTGGTTTTCCCCACAACGGTGATCTCCTGGGTAATCTCTCCCCGGGAAAATTTCATCTCATAAACTTGCTCGTTTTTGTGAACTTGAACCTCCAAGTACTCAGACAGCGCGTTCACTACGCTGGCGCCCACGCCGTGCAGGCCGCCGGAGACCTTATACCCGCCGCCGCCAAATTTTCCTCCCGCGTGCAGCACGGTATATACTACCTCAAGAGCGGGGCGGCCTGTCTGTGCCTGGATATCCACAGGGATGCCGCGTCCGTTGTCAATTACAGTAATGGTATTTCCGGGATTGATAATCACGGAAATCTGGGTGCAGTATCCGGCCAATGCCTCGTCAATGGCGTTATCTACGATTTCATAGACCAGATGGTGCAGGCCGGACTCGGACGTGGAGCCGATGTACATACCCGGGCGCTTCCGCACCGCCTCAAGACCCTCCAGAACCTGAATTTCAGATGCGCCATATTCATGCTCTACCTGACTGGACAGGTTCTCGTTATGTTCTGACATAGTGTGACCTCCATAGTTGGAATTTAACATTTCCCTGGGAATAACTCACCGGTGTAGCGCGGTTGCCGCCGTTTAAAGCTCCACGCCATCAACCACCAGTTGCTGCCGCTGAGCCCGCTTAAATAGCGTGGCGGCCGACAGCTGAGAGATGTATACCGCAGGCGCCTCTTTTTCCCCTCCGCACAATACAAAGGACCTGGGCAGATCATCGCATAGTGAGACAACGCGCCCCTCCCGTTCTGCCTGTTCCAAAAAAGCCCTGGTATGATAGGACCAGCTACTGTTATCCAAGTCAAAAATTCCTAAAATTTGGCGCTGCGGCACGATCACCGACTGGCCTAAATGCAAATACATGGCTACTGTTTGTCCTTTCCTATCTTCTTTTGCACCCACCCCTTTACCCGGGTGGTAATAAAATAGACCGCCAACAGAAGTACATAGTATACTGCCCAGAAGACCATCAGATAAGTAACCGGCACTTCAGGCAGCATCAGCCGGTATCCGATGACCCCGGCAATGCCCAAGAGCGCGGGGATCAGCAGAAACAGCCGCCGCCTGCAAGCAACCGTAACCAGCAGCTGAATCAGAGGACCCAGCCACAAAGGGACCATCAAAAGCGCAAACATAGCGACACCGATTCCCAACAACGGGAGCACTAACATCAAATGAAACAACTCAATTCACCCTTTCCCATTTCTTTGCGGAACACATCCTCACGCCAAGCGGGCTCCGTCATACCAAACTGCCCCCATGAATTTGGAAACTGCGGCCCTCTTGCAAGCCTTCCAGCTTGCTCTCCTCACAGCAGGTAATAAAAATCTGGCCGCTTTGAATCCGGTTTAACACAAAGGCCTGCCGCTGGGCATCCAGTTCAGATAGTACGTCATCCAAAAGCAAAACCGGGAAATCACCCGTCTCCTGATAAAAAATTTCCCGCTGTGCCAGTTTTAAGGACAGTGCCGCCGTCCGGGTTTGACCCTGGGATCCATATGTTTTGGCGGACATTCCATCCACCTCGATGACCAGGTCGTCCTTATGCGGCCCGGACAGGCACTGTCTGCTGTCCAGCTCCGCCTGCCGGTGGGACTGTTGGTGTTCCAGCAGCTGTCCCAAGATCACCTTTGGTTCTGCCAGTGGATGGAATACAGTGGATACCGTCTCATACCGCAGGCCCAATTGCTCTCTCTTTCCGGAAAAATCCAGGTGAATTGGGGGTGTCTCTTCGGCAAGCCGCCTGATAAAATGGGCCCGGTAATGCACGATCAAAGCGCCCGTTTGCGCCATACGGAGGTTAAAATCATCCAATGTCTCAAGAAGGGAGGGGTGCTCCGTCCAATCCTTTAAAATTCTGGTTTTATGCTCATAGAGCCTGTGGTATTCCTCCACGGCGGTGGCATACCGGGGCCGCAGCTGACAAATGGCGCTGTCCAGAAATTTACGCCGGGCGGCCGCGCCGTCCCGAATCAGAGAGAGGTCCTCCGGACAAAACAGAACAGTTTGAAAGATACCGGCCAGCTCTCCGGCATTTTTCAGCCGCACTCCATTGGAGCATAATTGCCTGCGGCTGCCCCGCTGAAGGCGCGCCTCCAAAGTGAAGTCCCGCCCGCGGGCAAACACCTCTCCCTGAAGAAAGGCGGAATCCACGCCCTGATAGATCATCTCCCGGTCATATCTGGCCCGGTGGCTCCGGGCAGAGGAGAGGTAGGCGATGGCCTCCAATAAATTGGTTTTTCCCTGGGCATTTTCACCATAGATCAGGTTTACCTTGGGATGAAACCGGGCGGAAAAATTCACAAAGTTTCGAAAATACTCCAATGTGATCCCATTCACCGTCATTGGATTACAATCTCCACATCCCCCAGCAGTACCACATCCCCGGAACGCAGCTTTTTTCCCCGCATGGTACAGACCTGACCGTTGACGAGGATCTCACCCTCTTGGATGAGAATCTTCGCCTCCCCGCCAGTCCCCACGGCACCGGAAAATTTCAGCAGATCCTGGAGCTTAATAGCTTCCGTGTGAATCGTAATTTCATGTCGTTGCATAGCACAATACCTGATTTTCTTTAATTTGCTTTCAGCCGTACGGGGAGCACCATGTAAACAAAGTTTTCTTCCCCCTCAGCGGGCAGAATGAGGCAAGGCGCCACACCGGAGGTAAATTCCAACCGCAGGCGCTCCGCGGGCGCCGCTTTTAGCGCGTCCATCAAATATTTATTGTTAAATCCGATCTCCAGATCCTGTCCGTCACCCTGAATGGGGCATTGGTCAGCGGCATCGCCGATTCCGGTTTTCGTGGTAATGAGAAGCACTCCATCTTGAAATACGCAGCGTAACGGGCTTTTCAGTTTATCGCTGATGATCAGGGAGACGCGCTCAATGGAGGAGAGGAGGGCCTTGGTATCTCCCGTAATTTTGATTGTGTTGTTTCTGGGAATGGCATTTTTATAATTTAAAAATTCACCCTCCAGCCTGCGGCAGACCAAAATAGTAGCCCCGGTCTGGAACAAAACGTGCCGGGCCCCCTGTACAACGGAGATGCTGTCCTCTCCGCTACAGATCTTCTCCACCTCAGACAGAGCAGCCCCCGGCACCACAAAGGAAAAGAAATCTTCCCCCTGCCGGCCCTGGGTGGGCTCATGACGCAGCGCAAGCCGGTAGCCGTCTACGGAGACAATGGTCAGCTGCTCCCGCTCCACCTCAAACAGAGAACCGGTGTGGATGGGACGGCTCTCATTATCGCTCACAGCGAACAGAGTTTGGGAGATCATGGAGCGAAGGACATTTTGCGCAATGGAAACCATATTTTGCTGATCTACAGAGGGCAGCTCCGGAAATTCTTCCGGATCCGTACCCAAAATGTTGAATTCCGACAGGCCGCATTTGATATTCACCATATAATTTTTTGCGCTGAAATACACCGTGTCATCCGGTAATTTCCGGACGATCTCGCCGAATAGCCGCGCGGAGAGCACGAGAGAACCTGATTGGCTGATTTCAGCGGGCACTGTGGTGCGTATCCCGGTTTCCAGATTATAGCCGGTGAGGCGCAGCGCACTTCCAGCTTCAATCAGGATGCCCTCCAATGCCGGGATGGAGCTCTTTACCGCCACCGTACGGGACGCGGTGGCCACGGCAGAGAGAAGAAGAGCCTTTTCGCAGGAAAATTTCATAGATGAACCTCCTTGTTTTTCTCTCTGTTCAGAGAGGAAAGGATTATATTTTCGTAATCGTAGTCAGTAGGAGAAAAAAATGTGGAAAAACGCGGCAATCCCTGTAGCGGCAATCTGTTTGGCATGCACAGGGGGTATGAATAAACTGTGCTCTTTTTCCACAGGGGGGAGGCGGTCGAACTATATTCCACAGCAGTTTTTTCACATTTCCACAAAAGTGCGTGGAAAAGACCGGGCCGCGTGCGGGGGTCGGATTACTCGTACCGGCTGTTGATATTGGTTGTGATGTCCTTTACGATTTCCGCTGTTTCTGGAATTTCCTTTACCATCTTTTCCACTCGCTCAATGGAATGGATGACCGTGGTGTGATCCCGCCCATCAAATTCTTTGCCGATATCTTTCAGAGACAGGTTGGTCATGCGGCGGATCTGGTACATGGCAATCTGCCGGGCGAGAGAAATTTCCTTTGTCCGGGCCTGTCCCTGCAGCGCTTCGGGATCAATGCTGTAAAATTTACAGACCTCTTCTATGATTACATCGGCGGTGGGAACGATATCGGAGCGGTCTTTAAACATCTCCTTGACCGCGCGAATGACGGTTTCCTTGTCCACGGAATCTCCCATCAAATCCTGATAGGCCATAATTTTGTTGACGGTGCCCTCAATCTGCCGCACATTGGCGGTAATATTTTCCGCAATTAATTGGAGGAGAAAATCGGGCAGTTCCATTCCCATGCGGATGACCTTGCTTTTGATAATTGCTACCCGCGTTTCGTAGTCCGGGGGTTGAATGTCGGCCAGAAGACCCCACTCAAACCGGGTTTTCAGACGGTCATCCAAGCGAAGCATCTCTTTGGGCGGACGGTCGGAGGTGAAGACAATCTGCCGTTTGGCCTCATAAAGCGTGTTAAAGGTATGGAACATTTCCTCCTGGGTGGAGGCCCGTCCCGCCACAAACTGAACGTCATCCATCAGGAAGATATCGGCCGAGCGGTATTTTTCCCGGAATTCCTGGTTGCGGCCCTCCCGGATGGCCTGGATCAGTTCATTGGTGAACGCATCGCCTTTGACATAGACGATGGTCTTTGCGGGGTCCTCCTGATGGATTTTATGGGCAATGGCATAGAGCAGATGGGTCTTTCCAAGGCCGGATTCCCCGTAGATGTAGAGGGGGTTATAGCTCTTGCCAGGATGATCGGCCACCGCACGGGCGGCCGCGTGGGCAAATTTATTGGAGGAGCCCACGACAAAACGTTCAAATGTATACTCCTCTGTGCCGGGGAAAAAGGTTCCCTTTTTTTCTGTGTTTTGATATTGGTCCAGTTCACCCTCCGTTAGGACAAGAATGTCTATTTCTGCGGAAAACAGCTCTCGCAGGGCGTTTTTCATTGGCTCTGCGTAGCGGCTGGAAATGATACCCTGCTTTAGCTTTGAGGGAGTGTAGAGAATCAAACGGCTCTCCTCCAGCGCAATGGCGGTGGCATCGTCAAACCATGTTGTGATTGTAGTGTGTGTCAATTCATTTTGCATCAGGGAGAGAACCTTAGCCCAAATCTCTGTGGCTGGATTCATATCGTTGCCTCCATTCCAGAATAAAGCGTGATGGCGCGGGGAGCAAAAGACTTGTTTTTTTAGAGGTGAGGCGGTTTTATCCGGAGGACACTGCCGCGCTGGTGTATACACAGGGAGTAAGAAACGGTGCTATAAGCGGCAATATCATAGTTTATCCAATTTATTTTGGGACACAACGAGTCCCCGGCCTCCGTGGGAGGCGGGGACTCCTCACTGACTTATTATAGCAAAAAAGTATCTGTAGGGCAAGGATTTCAGCACTGTTTTATTTAAATGTGTATTGAAATCAAAGGATAGGAAAGGGAGGTTTGAGAAATTGGCGGCGTGGGATCTGTCAGTTGGGGAATAGAGGAAAAACTTCTTTTTGAGGTTGACATATTGACAAGCCATAGTCTATAATAAATAGCACTGTTCCACACAAAGGGTATTTTGCGCCCTTTTCCGGTGAGGGAGAGAACTAGAATTACGATAACCGCAGCCGGAAGTTCGGCTGTTGTTAAACCGGAACGCCGGTTTTAAATCAGATGAGGAGGTGTCCCCCATGCTTCGTACCTATCAGCCCAAAAAGCGTCATCGTTCCAAGGAGCACGGCTTCCGTAAACGTATGGCAACCCGCAATGGCCGCAAAGTGCTGGCCCGCCGCCGTGCCAAGGGCCGTGTCCATCTGACTTACTGAAGATGGCACAGCACCTGAAGGCCGGTTTTTGCGGCGCTTAACCGCCCATTTTTAATGAAACGGAATGCGGCGGGGGAAATGTCTTTATGATACGACAAGCGGACACATTTTTCAAAACATTGTGAAAAAGGGGCGTGGGAAAAATTCCCCCGCCCCTATGATCCTATTTGCAAACAATGTGATTTCACCCTAACTGCCGGAGGAGACCATGAAACAGACTGTATCATTAAAAAAAAATCATGAATTCCGTTGGTTGTATCAAAAAGGAAAGAGCGCTGTATCCCCCTATTTTGCAATCTATTGCCGCCCCAATCGCCGGGGAGAGAACCGTTTGGGCATTACCACCGGGGTAAAGCTGGGGAATGCGGTCAAACGCAACCGGATCCGCCGCAGAATTCGGGAGCTGTACCGCGCTCACGAATGTGAGTTCCGTCTTGGCTATGATATTGTGGTGGTGGCCCGGACACGGGCGGTCTACGCGCGGTATTCCAGACTACAGCGCAGCTTTTTGCAGTTAATGAACCAGCTTCAGCTGCTTGACAGTGAGAGGGAGCCATAGCATGAGAGCAATCTTTCTCTGGCTGATTCGTTTCTACCGAAACAATGTATCGCCGTTGTCTCCGCCAAGCTGCCGCTTTATTCCCACCTGTTCCGCCTATGCGCTGGAGGCGGTGGAGAAGTATGGAGCGGCAAAGGGCGGCTGGCTGGCGGCGCGGCGGATTTGCCGCTGCCACCCGTTTCACCGGCAGAAATCGATCGTCTATGACCCCGTACCCTGAGTGTCCGGTTCTCTTCAAACATGGTTGGAGTGACCTTGGTCCGAAAAACCAAATTCTTTTTACGGAGGCTGTCCAATGGACGTAATATACTATATTCTTTCTCCATTTTCCTGGTTGCTCACGTTTTTGAATCACTTTTTTGGCAGCTATGGCCTTGCGGTTATGTGCTTCGCCGTGGTCATTAAACTTATTTTATTCCCCTTTTCCATAAAGTCAAAGCGCAGCATGATACAGATGAATTCACTTTCCGGGCGGATGAAGCAGCTGCAAAAGCAGTATGGTAAAGATCAAGCCCGCTACAACACGGAAGTGCAGAAGCTCTATGAGAAGGAAAAGGTCAATCCCATGAGCGGCTGTCTCTGGAGCCTGATCCCCATGTTTGTGCTCCTGCCCCTGTATGCCATTATCCGTCAGCCCCTGAAGTACCTGATGGGGCTGAGTCAGACGCAAATCGTTCAAATTGCTGAGTCTTTGGATTGGGGAAACCTGGCGGTAGTCAACAACTGGGCCACCGCCGATGCGATTCAAAAGGCTGCCAGCGGTTCCGCCGCCTCCCTGAGCGGATTTGTAAACAGCGGATACAACCAGCTCTACCTCTCCTCTCTGATCAATGAAGGAAATCTGTCTTCCCTTCAGGCAATAACGGGAAGCGAGTCCCTCTTTGCGATTAATTTCAACTTTTTCGGCCTGAATTTGGCCAGCATAGCCAATTGGAGAATCTGGGAAAACCTGACCTGGGCCGGGATTGGTCTGGTCATACTGATTCTCATTTCTGCCGGAACCGGCTTTTTGTTATCCATGATTACCATGCGTACAAACCGCATGAATCAGAATGGACCTCAGGATGAAACCATGGAACGCACCAACCGCACGATGATGCTGACAATGCCCATCATGTCACTGTGGATTGGCTTTGTCATGCCGGCGGGCCTCGTGGTGTACTGGATTGTCAACAACCTGTTGTCCATAGTTCAGGAGTTTATTGCCGGAAAGATACTGAAAAAAGATTATGAGACAGCCCGGATGGCGGCGGAAGAGCGCAAGCAGAGGGAAAAAGAAGAGGAAAAGGAACTCAAACGCCAGCGCGCGGAAGAGCGGGCCCGGGAAGCGGAAGAGGCAAAGAAAAACCGCGGAAAGAAAAAGCCGCAAAAGAAAGAAATCGTTCAGTCCGGCATCAATAAAGACAACAGCCGGGTGGGAATTCGGGCGTATGCCCGGGGACGTAATTATGACCCCAACCGTTTTGGCACTGTGACAGAGTACCGCGATGCCTCCGGTGCCGTGGAAGAGGAAGTGGAGGAGCTTCCACAGCCCATTGAGGAGACCAGGCAGCTGCAGGAAGCAGCCGTGTCCGATCGTACCGAGGAGACAGAGCTCGTATCTCCCCAGACCATGGAGCAGGAAGAAGTGGAACTGGAAGAGGTTGAGTTGGAAGAGATAGAAATTGAGCTTGAGGATGAAGACGAGGAGGAGGGTACGTGATGATCAAGTGGATTGAGACCACAGGGCGGTCTGAGGAGGACGCCATCGCTGCCGCTCTATTCCAGTTGGACCTGGACCGGGACGACGTATCTGTAGAGGTGATTGAACGCGCAAAGTCCGGTTTTTTAGGGTTTGGCGGGAATCCCGCCAAGGTGCGCGTGAGCTACGAGGCGGCGGAAGAGGAGCGCTCCGACCCGATTTCCCAGAAGCCAGAGCCTGACACCAAAGTGCCGCCGGCCCGGGCCAAGAGCGAACCCCTCAGCCCAAAGGCAGTGCGGAATCAAAAGCGGGAAGAAGCTCCTGTTACGGAAAAATCCCAGCAGATGGGGGAAGCCAAGCAGCCGGAGCTGGCCCCCGTTGCGGAGAAGGAGGAAAAAGCGGCCAGAATCCAGGAGTTCCTGACCGGCCTGATGAGACATATGAGTGTGGAGGCCACACCCGTCATTTCCGTCACTCCGGAGGGAGGGTATAAAGTGGTGCTCCAGGGGAATGGACTGGGCGCCATCATTGGCCACCGGGGCGAGACATTGGATGCGATTCAGCAGATCACCAACCATGCGGTCAATCACGGCGAGGCAAAACGGGTGCGAATCCATATTGATGCTGAAAACTACCGTGCCAAGCGGGAAGAATCCCTGCGCCGCCTGGCGGTGAAGGTGGCGGGCAAGGTAGTAAAATACCGCAAGAATGTAACGCTGGAGGCAATGAATGCCTATGAACGCCATGTGATCCATGAGGCGTTACAGGGATATCATGGCGTTACCACCTATTCTACCGGTGTGGAGCCAAACCGCCGGATTGTGGTTGCCCTCGCGTTGGAAAAATAATGAGAATTGAGAAAAAGCGGAATTGTATCATACAATTCCGCTTTTTCCATGTGAAACCCGCATAGAAAAAATGCCCGCGCTGTCCCTGCGCTGTGGGCGGCGGCCCGGATAAGTCGGAGGGGACCGTGGGCTCCATTGCGCCTGCCCGGTCTGCTGTGTTACAATGTGCTTGAATTACAATGCCGATTGATGAGGAGGTCTCCGCCGTGTTTGCCCCACTTTATACCGCGCTGCGCCAGTTTGCCGATACCGATCCCTTGCGCCTTCATATGCCAGGTCATAAGGGCAAACCGCTGCCATGTCCGGAATTGGCGCAGGTATCCCGCCTGGATTTTACCGAGCTGAGGCCAACAGGGAACTTATATGAGGCAGGCGGACCCATTGAAGAGGCGCAAGCGCTGTGGGCTGAGGCCGCAGGCTTTCCCTTTTGTCAATTTCTCACTGGCGGCGCCACCCAGGGCGTGCACACCGCCATGACCCTGTGCGCGGGGGAGAAGTCTAACGTGCTGATTGACCGGGGGAGCCACCGGTCTGTCTTTCACGCGCTGGCGCTGCTGGATTTGGAACCGGTGTATCTTACCCGGCCCTGGTTGGGAGAAGACAATATCACAGGGCCAATCTGCCCCTTGGATGTGGAAGCCGCCCTGAGTTGTCATCCTGAAATAAAAACAGTGTGTATTACATCTCCGACATATTACGGAGTGATATCGGACGTCCCCTCCATTTCCCACATTGTTCACCGGCATGGCGGGCGTTTGATTGTGGATGGGGCCCATGGGGCGCACCTGGCGCTTCTGGGGAAGGATGTGTTCCGCGGGGCCGACCTGGTGGTGACCTCCGCGCACAAAACACTTCCCGCCTTGGGACAGGCGGCAGTACTATTGGGCGGAGGGTTTGACCGGGACAAGGTGCGGTGCACCGCCGCGATCTATGGGTCGTCCAGCCCCTCCTATCCTGTGATGGCCTCGCTGGATTTGGCGCGGGGGTGGATGATGGAGGAGGGCAGGGCCGCCTATTGGCAGACAGCGGATGCAGTGAACCGTCTGCGGATAAGCTTTCCCGGCATTCAAAGCAACGTGGAACTGGACATAACCCGGTTTACGGTCAATTCCCCGGATGGCTTTGCCCTGGCAGCGGAGCTGGAGGGACTGGGTATCTATCCGGAAATGAAGGACAGCGGCCATGTGGTGTTCATTCTGACAGGCTGCGATCGTGAAGCAGATCTCTTGCGCCTGGAGCGGGGACTGGCGCGCAGCGCGCAGCCGTTGGGCTCCAGCTCCCCCCTGCCGCCGCCGCCGGAGCCGGAGCGGGTCTGTTCCCCCAGACGGGCGCTGTTTGCCCCCAGCGCGGCAATTCCTCTGGAGCATTGCGAGGGGAGGGTCAGTGCCGGACAAATTGCACCTTATCCGCCTGGAATTCCCGTGGTGGCGCCGGGAGAGAGGATTTCGAAAAAAGAACTTTCTTATTTTATGCAAATAGGCTATAATAACCACGGGGTTATGATTATGCTCTAGGGAAATGCCGAATCAATGCTGTTTGCCCCGCCACCGGCGGGGCAAACGCCCATCAATCAAGACAGGAAACCGCGCCTGTCTGATTTAGGTCAGCGGTTATTTGGGTTTATCATAGGACTATCTTGGGTAAACACAGGGAAAGAGGCTTTTCAGACTGGTTAACCCGCTGTAGGGGACAATCTTCTGAACACTGCACAGCGAGTGGAGCAGCGTTTGTACCTGCGGCATTTCAAGCGCTTATCCCGGAAAAGGAGGATCTTATGAATCTTTCCGCCCTGGCGGGCAATGTGAGACTCAAAGCCAGGTTGTCTGGTCAAGGGGGAGGCCGTGGTCTGGCACATGCCTATATTTTGTCCGGTCCCGTTGGCTCCGGGCGGCACACGCTGGCAAGAATCCTGGCCGCCTCCGCCCTGTGCGGGCAGGCTGAGACTCCGTGTATGACCTGTGCCCACTGTAAAAAAGTGATGGCAGGGATCCATCCTGATGTAATTTTTATTTCCGGAGATGGGGAAAAACCCGTTTCTGTGGATCAAGTGCGGCAAATGCGCACCGATACCTATATTCGCCCCAATGAAGGGGCGCGAAAGGTCTATGTGCTGGAGAAGGCTGACAGGATGAATAGTTCGGCCCAGAATGCCCTGCTCAAGCTGTTGGAGGAGGGCCCGGGTTATGCCATGTTTCTGCTGCTGGCAGAGCGCTGCGGTGAGCTGCTGAACACGGTACGGTCCCGGTGCCAGCAGCTGGAGCTGGCGCCCTTGACAGCGGTGGAATGTCTGGAGGAACTGCGCCGCCGTTTCCCCCAAGGCGGGGAAGAGGAACTGACCGCCGCCGCCCTGGCGTGTCAAGGCATTCTTGGACGGGCCATGGAGCAAATGGAGGGCGGCGCGCAGGAGCGCGAGATTCTTTCCCAGCGGGTACGGCAGTTGGCCCGGCTTATGGTGGGGGAGAATGAACTGGCTCTGTTTCAGGGGACCATGGAGCTGGAGAAGGAGAAGAAAGAGATGCTGTTGCCCTTGTTGGATGCATTGGTTGTTCAATTGGGGGACGAGGCCGCCCATACAGCATCTCCAAAACGGGCGCTGCGCGGGGTGCGGCTGGTGCAGACTGTGCGCGCCGCCGCGCAGTTCAATGCGAATTCCGGTCAACTGGCCGGGTGGCTGTGCGCAGGGATGTTTCCCTGATGACACGACATGGGCCGGGTTGACAGAGCTGCATCCAGCTTGGCGTTTTTTTGTTTGGGCACGGCTGTTTGGATTGATTTAACAAAATTCAAGTGAGGTACACTTTATGACCGATATCATCGGCGTCCGCTTCAAAAGCGGGGGAAAGCAGTATTATTTTGATCCCAATGGGATCGCCGCTCAGCCGGGTCAGGGCCTGGTTGTGGAGACCGCCCGGGGTTTGGAGTATGGACAGTGCGTCACCGGAAACACGCAGGTGGAGGATGAGAGCGTTACACAGCCTCTGCGGCCGGTCATCCGTCTGGCAACAGAAGAGGATGAGCTCCATGTGGCAAAAAACCGGGAAAAGGAGGACAAGGCTTTTCTTATCTGCCAGGAAAAGATCGCAGAGCATGGGTTGGAGATGAAGCTGGTTGAGGCTGAGTATAGCTTCGAAGGCAATAAGATCATTTTCTTTTTTACCGCTGAGGGGCGGGTGGACTTTCGGGCCCTGGTCAAGGATTTGGCTGCCGCCATCCACGCCAGGATTGAGCTGCGTCAAATTGGTGTGCGGGATGAAGCGAAGATTCTGGGTGGTTTGGGCATCTGTGGCAGACCATTTTGCTGCAACCAGTTTCTGGATGAATTTCAGCCGGTGTCCATTAAAATGGCGAAGACACAAAATTTATCTCTGAATCCCACAAAGATTTCCGGCTCCTGTGGACGGCTGATGTGCTGCTTAAAATATGAGCAGGAGGCTTATGAGGACTTGGTGCGTACAGCGCCCAAGCAGGACTCCTTCGTGGAGACGCCGGATGGGGCGGGCACCATTTCCTCCGTCAATCTTTTGCGTCAGCAGGTGCAGGTGCGCCTGGAGGGGGAGCCAGAGCACCCCCACTGTTATCAAAACTGTGAAATTTGCGTGATACGCAGCGGAAAGGGAAAACGCCCCGAGGGGTATGTGGAGCCTTCCAAATCGGAGCTGGAGAAGCTGAGACGCCAGGAGGCCCCTGCTGTCCAGGAGACAGAGACCCTGACCTCAAATCCTCTGGCTGCCGCGCTGGAGGCGGTGCTTCAGGGGAAAGTGCCAATTCAGGAGGAAGAAGCCGCGGGCGGGAAGCGCCGCCGCTCAAGAGGCGGACGCAGAAACCAGGCGGGGCAGGCGCAGAAGGAGCGGACAGAGAGGGATCGGCCCGCAGCCCAATCGCCTCAGGAGCCGGGGGACCGGACGGAAAAGCAGTCCCGTGGCAAAAAGAGCCCCTCTGGAGAGAGGCGGGCCACCTCTGCCGCCCCGACAAAGCAGGGGGAGAAAAAAGCGTCTCATCGCCACCGTCACCGGGGGAAGGGCGGCGAGACAGGCGGCCAGAGTAATGCCTCCCAAGGATAAGAACCTGTATTCCCAGATGGAACTGCCGAAGCAGTGAGCCGCTTTTTTTAACGGAAAGGAAAATTTTTGTAGAAATCATTGGTTTCTTTTAAGGAAATTTAACGCGCTATGGCAGAACAATCACCGTTGATATGGTGTTTTTAGGCGCTAAGACCCAAAGCTGGAAAAACAGCCGGCCCTGGACGGAGGAAATGCCGTTTGGGGCCTGTTGAGCTCAGGGTGGAGTGTGCGGCATTGCCGTATAGGTGGAGGGAGTGGGAGCTTTGGCAGAATTTCTGAATGCCGTCTCAGCGGTGTTTGTCTTGCTGATGCTGATGTCTGTGGGCTATATTATGGGCAAAGTGGGCTGGATGACGGACAAGGAAAAACGGTTTTTGAGCAAGTATATTGTAAATATTGCGGTACCTTTTAACTGTCTGAATGGGCTGCTGAACAATTTGGATCAAGCGATGTTGAACAGTGCGGGACTGATGCTGATTGCGTCAGTGCTTGGGATTGTGGTAACATTGCTGTTGTCTTGGGGCGCTGCAACGCTATTGCGTTTGCCGAACAACCGCAAGGGTGTGTTCATTGCGATGGCCTCATTTTCCAACACGCTGTTTATCGGGCTTCCGTTATCCACGCAGCTATTTGGAGAGGTCTGCATTCCCTATGTCATGATTTATTATCTGGCCAACACATTTTTTGTTCAAACGGTGGGGACCATGCTCATTGAGCGGGCGGGCAATGTACAGATGGAGCGCACGGTAAAAGGCTTCTGCAAGGATATTTTTTCCAAGCCGCCGATTATCGGAGTTTTGGTGTCGGTACTGCTCCTGGTGTTGGATCTGCGCCCGCCGGAAGTGATTATGACCTTTGCCAAGTACATCAGTGGCTCTGTGAGCCCTATGGCCCTTGTCTATTGCGGATTTATTTTGTATGAGGTGGGGCTGCGCAACCTGCGTTTTCAGCAGGGGATTCCCACGATGCTGGTGATTCGCCTGCTGATCGCGCCTGTGTTGTGTTATGGCATGTGCAGGCTCTTTGGCATCAGCGGGTTGGCGCTGAGCGTATTTACGGTGGAAAGCGCGCTTCCGGTGGTAACCCAGGTGACGGTGCTCTCCGGCGCGTTTGGCGCGGATGAGAAATATGCCGCCAGCGGGGCGTGTATTTCTACCCTGTGCTGTTTTGTCACCATTCCGGTTTTGATGGTCTTACTTGGGTAGGGGAGAGCTTTTTGTCAAAATAGAGGCATTGATTTCATTGAGGGCGCCATTTATGACAGATTTGACGTTGCTTGTTTTGTGTTATGATATTGAATAAACGAATCGTATTTATATTTGTGGAGTGGCTATCATGCAGAATATTTTTATTGGAATGTTATTCGTGTTTTTGAATTTTAATCTGGACATTGGCTCCTTGCGGATCGGCCTAATTCCTACTTTTTTAGGGTATATTTACATAGCAAAAGGATTGTTGGAAGTTACGGGATTTAGTGACAACTTTTCAAAGGTAGCGCCATATGTCAAAGGCATGGCCGTATATTCAGGAATTTGTTATGCAATGGATTTGCTGGGGATTTCATTCATAATCGGAATGCCGATTGACTTTGTATTAGGACTTATTTCAACAGTTGTTTCTCTCTTTATCTCTCATGGTATCATAATGGGAATCAGGGATATTGAAATAGCGAAGGTGCAGAATCTAAATGCCGGACAGTTATATTCCACATGGAAGCTTCTTGCTATCGTTTCCTTAGCTGTGTATTTACTTTATATTATCCCGGTACTGGCAGTTATTTGCATGATCGCGGGTTTTATGATAGCGGTATATTATCTATCTATATTCAACAAAACAAAGAATCTGTATTATGGAGAAAACCCCACAGGATAATACGAATTCCAATTCCTGCGTGGTACAGGGTGCGGCAATTGCCGCACCCTGTACGATATCCCTCTCTCTGTAAACCATTCTTCTCACGGGATTTTTTGACAAGCTGAGCCGGGGCGCTGTTCCAAAACAGCGCCCCGGCTTTTTTCAACATTCTATCATGTTTCTTTCAGCGGGATCAGGGCCAAGGAGAGTTCCGCCAGCTGTTTTTCATCCACCACATCGGGGCATTGGGTCATGGGCTCGCTGGCGTTTTGTATCTTGGGGAAGGCGATGACATCCCGAATGGAGTCGGTTCCGGTCATCAGCATGACCAGCCGGTCCAGGCCATAGGCCAGCCCGCCGTGGGGCGGCGCGCCGTACTGGAACGCATCAATGAAATAGCCGAAGCGCTCCTGGGCGCTCTCGTTGGTGAAGCCCAACGCACGGAACATGGCCTGCTGCGTCTCGGGGACGGAGATCCGGATGGAGCCGCCGCCCAGCTCTGTGCCGTTTAAGACAATATCGTAGGCCTTGGCCCGGCAGCCCTTTTGATCGGATTCCAGCTTGTCCACATCCTCATCCATAGGGGCGGTAAAGGGGTGGTGCATGGCCATATAGCGGTTTTCCTCTTCAGAAAACTCAAACATGGGGAATTCCGTCACCCAGAGGAAGCGGTACTCCTCTTTGCTCAGCAGCTCCAGCCGCTTGGCGCACTCCACGCGCAGGGCGCCCAGGCTGGCAAAGACCACCTCATCCTTTTCATCGCCACAGATGAGCACCAGATCTCCCGGATTGGCCTCTGCACGCTCCAGAATGGAGGTTTGTTCCTCCGCGGTCAAAAATTTTGCATAGGAGGAAGAGGCGCTTCCATCGGCATTGAGCTTTGTCCAGGCCAGGCCCTTGGCCTTGTAGGATTTGACAAATTCCACCAGCTGGTCAATCTGCTTGCGGGGAAAGCGCTCACCACCGCCGGTGATGTTAATCAGGCGCACACTGCCGCCCTGTGCCACAGGGCTGGAGAAAACCTGAAAGCCGCAGTTTTTAACCAGGTCTGAGATATCCTTCAATTCAAAACCAAACCGCAGGTCCGGCTTATCGGAGCCAAAGCGCTCCATGGCCTCCCGCCAGGGCATGCGCTGGAAGGGGGTCTGGACATCCACCCCCAGCACCTCCAGGAACACGCGCTTCAAAAAGCCCTCCTGCACGGTCATGACGTCTTCTTCCGTGACAAAGCTCATCTCCAGATCAATCTGGGTGAACTCCGGCTGGCGGTCGGCCCTCAAGTCCTCGTCCCGGAAGCAGCGGGCAATTTGGAAGTAGCGGTCTACCCCGGCCAGCATCAAAAGCTGCTTGTACTGTTGGGGGGACTGGGGCAGGGCATAGAAAGAGCCCGGGTGCACCCGGCTGGGCACCAGATAATCCCGCGCGCCCTCCGGTGTGGAGCGGGTGAGGATGGGGGTTTCAATCTCGAGAAATCCCTGCTCGTCAAAGTAGTCCCGGCAAATTTTGGTGATTTTGTGTCGCAGCGCCAGGCAGCGCTGCATGTCGGGACGGCGCAAATCCAGATAGCGGTACTTCAGCCGGAGCATATCGTTTACCTGGCTGTCCTCCTCAATGGCAAAGGGAGGGGTCTCCGCCTTGGCCAGAAGACGCAGTTCTGTGACGCAGAGTTCAATCTCTCCTGTGGCAATTTTGTCGGTTTTGGATTCCCGTTCCCGCACGGTGCCTGTGGCTGCCACAACGTACTCAGAGCGCAGGGCGGAAGCTTTTTGAAATATATCCCTGGCGGTGGAATCATCGAAGGAGAGCTGCACCAGTCCGGTGCGGTCGCGCAGATCCACAAAGACCAGTCCGCCCAGGTCCCGCTGCCGCTGCACCCAGCCGCACAGGGAGACTGTCTGTCCCGCATCCTTGAGCCGCAGATCCCCGCAGGAGTGGCTGCGGTGAAAATTTTGGAGAGTATCCATCTTCCATCAACTCCAGACTGTAATTAATCGTCAGATTTATACAAATCATTATGCTATTTGTGTTTTTTATCTCCCGGTGGAAGGAGGCTGTGGCTCTGAGTTGGGTTCCAGAATTGGGGTGCTGTTGTTACGCAGCGCCAACTGCCCAGAGATCAGGACGGCGGCCTCATCCTTGGATAGGGTCTGCTGGAGACCGGAGCGCATCTCCTTCACTGTGCAGGTGCCGGCGGTGAGCTCCTCCTCTCCCAGAAAGATGACAAAGGGGATATCCAGCTTATCGGCGTAGCTGATTTTTTGCTTCACCTTCTTCTGTTCCGTGTGAATTTGGGTGCGGATGCCACAGCCGCGCAGGTGGGTTGCCAAGGCAATGGCGGCGCTGTGGTGTTCGGTCATGGGTAAGATGAGCACATCCGCCGGGGCGGTGATTAGGTCATCGTTGAGGTATCCCTGGTCCTCTAAAACAAAAAACAGGCGGGTCAGGCCGATGGAGATCCCTACTCCGGGCAGTTGTCTATCGGTATAATATTCCGCTAAGTTGTCATACCGGCCCCCTGAGCAGATGGAGCCGATCTCCGGGTGGTCCAGCATGGTGGTTTCATACACGGTACCGGTGTAGTAATCCAGACCCCGGGCAATGGTCAGATCCAGAGCAAAATGACTCTCCGGTACGCCGAAGCCAGTGAGGTTGGCTGCCACAACGCTCAATTCATTCAGCCCCTCGTCAAACAGCGGGTTGCGGCCGCGATAGCGCTCCAGGGCGGCGAGTACTTGGTGGTTTGTCCCCTGGATGGTGATAAAAGAGAGAACTTCCTCCGCCTTTTCCCTGGGGATGCCGCTGTTCTCCAGGATCTCACACACCGCGGCGGGGCCGATTTTCTCCAGCTTATCCACCGTGCGCATGATCTCGCCGGCCTGCTTTTGCAGATTTTGCATGGCGTAAAAGCCGCTTAGTACCTTGCGGTTATTAACCCGGATCTGAAAGCGTTGAAGCCCCAGTCCGGTAAATGCCTTGTAGATAATGGAAGGGATTTCGGCATCGTTGGAGATGTCCAGTTTACCATCTCCTATGACATCGATATCAGCCTGATAAAATTCCCGAAAGCGGCCGCGCTGTGCCCGCTCGCCCCGGTACACCTTTCCAATTTGGAAGCGGCGGAAGGGGAAGGTCAGGTGGCTATAGTTCTGGGCCACATATTTTGCCAGCGGAACTGTCAGGTCGAAGCGCAGCGACAGGTCGGTGTCTCCTTTTGTAAAGCGGTAAATCTGTTTTTCTGTCTCGCCGCCTCCCTTGGCCAGCAGCACCTCGCTGGCTTCAATCAGGGGGGTGTCCAAGGCGGTAAAACCGTATAGGGCGTATGTGCGGCGTAAAATATCCAGCATCCGGTCAAACTGAACCTGCCGGGGCGGGAGAAGCTCCATAAAGCCGGAGAGGGTACGTGGCTGTACCTTGCTCATGTCACATGTTCCTTTCCTACGCCAGCATGTGCGGGCGGGTTTGATGTTCAGGGGAGATAAAAAGGCGCTCTCGTCCCATCAGATTGGGACGAGAGCGTGAAAACACTTCGTGGTGCCACCCAATTTCAGGTATGCGTTGCAGGGCATACCCCTTTGACCCTCTGGTGCGGGAGGGAAACCGCGCCCATCTCTGAGCCTGCTCTGCCGCTGTCTTCTCCAGATCCAGTTCCGCAGCGCCCTTTCAGCCAGCGGGGCGCCTCTCTGTGCGGTGGTATTTCAGGATACTCATGCGGCGTCATTGCAGTGGTTATCGCAAGTGGTGAGCATGCGGGGATATCGTCCTTCTTTTACACAGTACGGCCGTGCTACAGGGCAAAGGGAACCCGGTTGGGATTCATGATTTCCCGCCAATCCAGATCGCCGCGGGCCAGGCCGTGGATGAGCATTTCCGCTGTGGCCACATTTGTGGCAAAGGGAACCGAATGCTGATCGCACAGCTGAATAATATAAGTGATGTCACTGTCGATTTCCTCGTTTTGAGGATCGTTAAAAAACAGCACCATATCAATTTCATTATAGGCGATGCGGGCGCCAATTTGCTGCACACCGCCATGGGCCTGGGACAAAAAGAGATTGACGGGAAGGCCGGTTGCCTCCGCCACCATGCGTCCTGTGGTATTGGTGGCACAGATGGTGTGTTTTGAAAGAATGCCGCAATAGGCGGTGCAAAATTGCACCATCAGCTCTTTTTTCTGGTTGTGGCTCATCAGAGCAATATTCATAGCAGGGCAACCTCCTTTAGCATCCCGGGACGGGTTTATCGGATGCGCAGAATCGGGACCCGCGCACCCTCTAACCGCCGGGCTATATTGACACATGCGCTGGCGGCGCCCCGCCTGCCCCCTGGAGTCAGCGGCTGGCCCAGGTTAGCGCTGAGGATAACTCGGGGGTCCTCTGGGATTACGCCCAGCAGGGGGAGTCCGGCGGCATCCATGGCATCGTCAATGGTGGCGTGAAGCTGTTTGAGTAGTTTTGGCTGGATTCGGTTCATAATCAAGTGGACCTGACGCAGGTGGTCAAGTGAGGCCACTGTGCGTTGCGCGTCCCGCAGGGAGGAGGCATCGTTGGTGGCCACCACAATGGCCCGGTCTGCCGCGCACGCGGCGAAATGGAATCCGGCGCCCAGACCCGCGGGAGAGTCGATCAGGATATAGTCATATTGCTGCTTGGCCGTGTTGATCAGCCCCTGAATATGCGATTTTGACAAAGCGTCGGGGAGAGACATGGGCGCTGTCAGCAGCGACAGGCGGGGTAACTCCGGATGGGAGATGGCCCCTCTGGCCAGGGAGCAGCGCCCCAGCGCCACATCGCTGAAATCAATCAGCGCCCGGTCGCTCATTCCAAGGGTGATGTCCAGGTTGCGCAGGCCAATGTCCATATCCATGCACAGGACGCAGCGCCCCATGCGGACCAGAGCGGCGGCGATGCCGCCGGTGACGGAGGTTTTTCCGGTGCCTCCTTTGCCGGAGGTGACCATGATTGCAGTTCCCATATGAATTACGCTCCCCCCGTCAACCATTTTTTAGTGTATCATAAATCTGCCGTGCGTCAACCATTTTTTGTGAAGAACAACAGGGTCAAACTTAAATTAAGTGTAATTTGCCCATATTTGATTCAGAGAGGCTGTTTTTGAATTTTTGCCCAGCGGCGTGGATACCCGGCGGGCGTTACCTTCATTTTGCGCACACTCAGAATGCGGTGTGTGACCTGTGTGCCGGGAATGGTGTACTCCCGCGTCTCCTCCGCTTGTCCGCCCAGCAGTTCGATTGCCCGCGCCGCACCCTCTAATTCTCCATCGCTGTGGGCGGATTTCATAGCCAAGAATAACCCGCCGGGCTTGACATAGGGCAGGCACAGTTCCGTCAGCGCGTTCATTTGCGTCACCGCCCGGGCAGCGACAAAATCAAAGCAGTCCCGGAAGCCATACTCCAGCGCCTGTTCCTCCGCGCGGACGTGGAGCGTGGTCGCTCCGGTCAGATGCAGCGCGGCAATGACTTCATTGAGCCAAAGCAGCCGCTTCTCCAGGCTGTCCAGCAAGGTTACCTCCAGAGAGGGCACTAAAATTTTGAGCGCCAGCCCGGGAAAACCGGCGCCTGTTCCCACGTCAAGGAGAGATTTTCCCCGGAAGTCGGCCATATAGAGTAACGCCGCGCTATCCAGCATGTGCAGCCGGGCAACGCGTTCCTCGTCCCGGATGGCGGTGAGATTCATGACCTGGTTCTGTTTCAGCAGCAGCCGTCCGTATTCCGCCAGCTGCCGGGGCGCACTGGGGTCAAAGCGCCCTTCTAAGCCCATATCAAGTAGGCCGCTGCAAATCATCTGTTCCATAGTTTAAGATCCATTTCTTTTCGCAGAAATTCAGGCTAGGTTCCAAAATTAGACAGCAATCCGGCAATGCCCAAGGGAAGTGTGATTGCCGCTAAAATCCAGCACAGGCCGGCGATGAGGAGGGCGGGCCACTTTCCGGGCCTTTGACGGGTGCGCCAGCTGACGATGGATACCGTCCCGGCCCCGATCAGACCAGGGACGGTAAGCAGGGGCGCCAGGTTTCCAAGGGCGGCGCCGGTGTAATAAATGCAGGTGGTCAGGATCACAAGAATGACCATATACACGATGGCAATCCAAGCCAGCGTCCGCTTGACTGGAGATGCGGGCGTGTAAGGAGGGGCTTTTTCCTCCTCCGAGGGAACTTCTTCCGGTGCTTGGGACATCTGGTTGCCTCCTTTTTATTCACTGCGGGCCTCAGGAGAGGACAATTTATGGGGCATCCTCTTCCTGGGGCGCCGGACAAATTGACCGCTTACCCCTTAGGAATCAGCGTTTGTGTGCCGCCCATGTAGGGCTGTAGCGCGAGAGGGATGGTTACACTGCCGTCTGCCTGCAGATTATTTTCCAGAAATGCGATTAACATGCGGGGCGGGGCCACTACGGTGTTATTCAGGGTATGGGGCAGGTAATTCCGGCCATCCTCGCCCTTGACCCGCAGCTTGAGCCGCCGGGCCTGGGCGTCCCCCAGGTTGGAGCAGGAGCAGACCTCAAAATATTTCTGCTGGCGGGGAGACCAAGCCTCAATATCGCAGGATTTCACCTTCAGGTCGGCCAGGTCACCCGAACAGCACTCCAGCTGACGCACCGGAATCTCCAGGCTTCGGAACAGCTCCACGGAATACCGCCACATTTTTTCATACCAGGCCATGGACTCCTCCGGCTTGCATACCACCACCATCTCCTGTTTTTCAAATTGGTGGATGCGGTATACCCCGCGCTCCTCAATTCCGTGGGCGCCTTTCTCTTTGCGAAAGCAGGGGGAGTAGGAGGTGAGCGTTTGGGGAAGATCGCTCTCTGGGAGCAGCTGGCCGATAAACTTGCCAATCATGGAGTGTTCGGAGGTCCCGATCAGATACAAGTCTTCCCCTTCAATTTTGTACATCATGGCTTCCATTTCCGCAAAAGACATCACCCCGGTGACCACATTGGAGCGGATCATGAAAGGGGGGATGCAGTAGGTAAAGCCTTTGTCAATCATAAAGTCCCTGGCATAGGCCAGCACGGCGGAGTGAAGCCTGGCAATATCCCCCATTAAATAGTAAAAGCCATTTCCGGAGACCCGGCCGGCGGAGTCCATGTCAATCCCAAGAAAGCGTTCCATAATTTCTGTATGGTAGGGGATTGGAAAGTCCCCAACGAACGCCTCGCCAAAGCGCGCCATCTCCACATTGTGGCTGTCATCCGGCCCAATGGGAACGGAGGGATCGATGAGATTGGGAATGGTCATCATGATTTTTTGTAGTTCTTCCCCCAACCTGGTCTCGTCCTCCTCCAGCTCCCTCAGGCGGTCTGCCTGGGCGGTGACCTTTGCCTTTAAGTTCTCGGCCTCCTGGAGCTTGCCGGGATCTTTGCTTGCCTGTCCCATCAGGACACCCACCTGTTTGGACAGCGCATTGCGCTCTGTACGCAGAGACTGGGCCTGGGCCGTGACGGCGCGGCTTTCCTCATCCAGCCGGAGCACCTCTTCCACCAGGGGCAGCTTGGCCTCCTGAAACTTTTTTTTCATGTTTTCCCGCACAAGATCGGGTTGTTCTCTTACTAATTTAATATCCAGCATAAAACTTCCTCCGATACAAATATTAATGGAGAGGCTCCGGCTGTTTCACGTGAAACAGCCGGAGGAATTGGCTGTGTCAGGGCGGTTCAGCCCAGTGCGGTACAGATCTCCTGATACCGGTCATAGGGCGAAAATCGTCCATTGCCGGTGGCGCTTTCTTTGGGAAGGCATTCCGCCAGATTTTGGTTTTTCATCTGGGCGATCAAAGCGCGCGCGGTGGTATACCGGCCGCGTACATATGCCTCGTTGATCTGCCAGAACCAGTCCAGTGCCTGCTGGCTGTACTCCAATGCCCCCTGGGTTTGCTCCAGCTGAAGGGTTCGCTCTCGCAGTTCCTCCTCCAATTGCACTGTGAGCGCCTCCAATGCGCCTACTTCCTCTTGCAGCGCCGCATTTTGCTCCAATGTGGATTGGACTGATTGCATGGCCGACTGGTTGAGCCCTGTGATCGACTGAGTTAAATCCTGATATTTATCGTCCATCTCAATATTTTTGCGCCGCTCCATAGCATAGGTGACAAGCATAAGAAGAAAGGCCGCCGCAAACAAAATTGCTACATAGTGGACAACTGAGTTTTGCCTGTTTCGCCGCTTGCGGGCGGAACCTTTTTGAGCATCCTGCTGAGGGGAGGTTTCCTGTTCCTTCACCGTGTGTCCCCCCTCTCCTTGCCGAGAAGTTCCAGCGCGGAGAGGAGCAGCTCCAAGTCCTGGGCGTCATAGTACTCTAATTCTATTTTCCCCTTTTTTCCTTTGTGCGCAATGTGGACTTTACGCCCCAATCTGCTGCCAAGGTGCGTTTCCGCCTCTTGCAGATACAGTGTAATGTCATTTGCCGCTGAGGGGGGCTTCTCCTTTTTCTGGCGCTGCAGTGCCTTGATGAGAGCCTCTGTCTGGCGGACTGAGAGCTTCTCGTCCACCACTTTTTTTGCCGCCTGCCGCTGCAATGCGGCCGATGCCAGACCAAGCAGTGCCCGGGCATGGCCGGCGGAGAGCCTCCCATCTTCAATCAGGGCTAGAATATCCTCCGGCAGGGCAAGCAGCCGAAGCGTGTTGGCAATGGCAGGGCGTGACTTTCCCATTTGCTGGGCCACCTGTTCCTGAGTCAGGCCATAATCGGTTATGAGGGTTTGATATCCTCTGGCCTCCTCCACAGAATTCAAATCCTCCCGTTGAAGGTTTTCAATCAGTCCCAGTTCCATGACCTTGCGGTCATCCGCCTCAATAATCACAGCCGGGACCTCCATCAGGCCGGCCTCCTTTGCGGCGCGCCAGCGCCGCTCGCCGGCAATGATCTGATAGTAGCCGGAGGCCAGACGCCGCACGGTCAGCGGCTGGATGATGCCGTGTATGCGGATGGAATCTGCCAAATCTGAGAGCGCTTCCGGGTCAAACCGCTTGCGGGGCTGGTTGAGGCCCGGTTCTACCTGTGAAATGGGGAGAGAAACTGAGCCATCTCCCTGGCTTTGCAGTCCCGGGTCCCCCAGAAGGGCGGTCAGACCACGGCCCAATCCTATCTCCTTTGTGTGCTTCGCCATAGCGTTCCTATTCCTTTCTTAATTCCTTATCTCCCGCCGTGAGATAAGAGGATTTTTTGTACAATCGCTTTATTCAGTTTCTTCGCCGTGGAGGGAAATAATCTCCTGGGCCAGCGCAGCGTAAGCTTCCGCCCCCCGGGAGTAGGGATCATAGGCTTGGATGGGCTTGCCGTGGCTGGGCGCCTCGGACAGGCGGACGTTGCGGGGGATCACGGTGGCATATACTTGCCCTGGAAAGTGGCGTTTCACCTCTTCCGCAACTTGGAGGGAGAGGTTGGTGCGGCTGTCAAACATGGTGAGCAGAACGCCCTCCAGCCGCAGGGTGGGGTTTAAACCCCGCTTAACCAGCCGCACCGTGGTCAATAGGTCGCTCAGCCCCTCCAGGGCATAGTATTCACACTGCACTGGAACCAATAGCGTGTCTGCCGCGCACAATGCATTGACTGTGAGCAGCTCCAAGGAGGGTGGGCAGTCAATCAAAATGTAGTCATAATCGCAAGTGAGCTGGGATAGCACAGTCTTCAACCGTTTTTCACGGTCGGGCAGCGCAATCATTTCAACGCTGGCACCCGCCAGAGCTTTGTTGGAGGGGAGCACATCGCCGAATTTGGTGTGTATCACGGCCCGCTGTGGCTGCGCGCCGTTGATCAGCACATCATAGATGTTAGGGGAGGCGGTGTTTTTATCCACGCCGATGCCGGATGTGGCGTTGGCCTGAGAGTCAAAGTCGCACAGTAACACGCGTTTCCCTGCCATAGCCAAAGCGGTGGTGAGGTTCACAGTGGTCGTGGTTTTACCCACGCCGCCTTTTTGGTTAACAATAGCAATGATTCTGGACATAGTGCCCTCCCTGCGTAAAGATCATAAAAGATAGGGCCGCCCAGTGGGCGGACTGCTGGCCTCAGCATGGAACGAGAGTAAGTTTTTCAATGGTGCTGCTGGCTATTATATCAATACAGGAGAGGTATTTCAACCGGTTTTAGAAAAAAGCCGCTTGATGTTTCACGTGAAACGTCAAGCGGCAAGTCTGATTCTCAGACAGAAAAGGGAGAGGCGAATTGGCATGTCCAGAAAATGAGAGCGTTCCCGCAAAACAGAACGGTTAACCCGTCTGGCGGGGAATCCGAATGGTAAGTAAAATTTCGGTCTCCCGGTCTTCCCGCTGGCAGTGAGCGTCCACCCCCGCTGAGCGCATTAAATTGACGCCACGGGTCAGAGAGTTTAAAAACAGCCGCACATCTTTTAGTATAAAGGCCCGCTTCCCTTTTGCAGGGGGAGGGGGGGTCAAAAGCACCTCAATCATGGTTTCTGTCTGCGCCACAGTCAAACTGTCGGCCACCATGCGCCGCACCGCCTCATCCAAAAGCGGGGAGCCCTCCAAGCGCAGCAGCGCCCTGGCGTGGCGTTCAGAAAACCCGTTCTCCCGCAGTGTGGTAAGAACTGCCTCAGGCAGGCGCAACAGCCGCAGCTTGTTGGCGATGGAGGACTGGCTTTTCCCCACACGGCGGGCCGCGTCCTCTTGAGAGAGCTGGTAGGTGTGAATCAGCTGGGAGAGGGCCAGTGCTTCCTCCCAAAAGTCCAGATCTTTGCGTTGAATATTTTCCACCAACGCCATGAGAGAGGAGGACTGGCTGTCCACCTGTACGGCCAGGCAGGGCACCAGCTGCAGCCCCGCAAGCTGGGCGGCACGCAGCCGCCGCTCACCGGCCACCAGCTGCCAGCCCTGGGGCATACGCCGTACCGTCAGCGGCTGAAGAATACCCAACTCACGAATGGAATTGGCCAATTCCTCCAACTCCGCGGGAGAAAAAATATGGCGGGGCTGGTTGGGGTTGGGTGTAATTTGATCCACAGGCAAAAACTGAATTCGCCCACTGTCCCACATGCCGGTTTTCCGCAAAAGGCTCATTAAGATTACCCCCTTAAGATATCCATATTTTACCATATAATAATAAAAAACGGGTCATCTTCCGTCGAACACGAATTATTTGGGAAATAAGTGCATAGATCCCCATTTGTATCAGGAATCGGGGTAGAACTATGGGTGGTATGGTAATCTGAGGGAAAGTACAGCGAAAGCGCTTGTGCCCGGTCGTAAAATACAGTATAATATTTGACAGGAAACATTTTCCTGTCTCTGACGGGCGGGAGGCGTGACCCGTGGCGAATGGAAGCTGGCCGCCCAGAGAGTTGAGGCGTGGGTCGCCCCTTGTTCTAGGTCAAGCGCTGATCCGCAGGATAGAAAAGCGTAAGGTCCGGCATGCCTGAAATTCTGCAGCCCGCGAACGGCTGCAGGAACAGGAGATTCATCCCATCAAGAGAGGAAGGAGTTGGAAAAAGCTTGTTGTCAGTCGGTCTGCCCCAGCGGAGTTTGTCTGCAGCGCAGGGATAGAAAGGAGCATAAATGATGCAAAAAAAGAAAGTCCCCCTCGCAATTTGGATTATGGTTGGGCTGGTTATCGGTATCCTGGCGGGGATTGTACTCACCTTTGTGCCCTCGGGAGAAGAAATTGCCAACGGCTACATCAAACCCTTTGGAACGATTTTCTTAAATCTGCTGAAATTCGTTGTTGTGCCCATTGTGATACTGTCCATCACCTCCGGAGTGATTTCCATGCAGGACATTCGGCGCGTGGGCGCGATCGGCGGAAGGACCATGATATTCTATTTATGCACCACTGCTTTCGCGGTGGTTTTGGCGCTGATTTTGGCGAACTTGGCCAAAGGGATGGGGCTGTTTCCCCCGCTGGGCACCTCGGGGCTGGAGTACACACCGCCTGAGAGTGCCGGCCTTATGGATACGTTGATTGACATTTTTCCCTCTAACCCAATCACCCCGTTGGCAAACGCAAGCATGCTCCAGGTGATTGTCATCGCGCTTCTTTTGGGGTTTGGCATCATGCTGGCCGGGGAGAAGGGGCTTGTGGCCGCCCAGGTGATTGACAGCTTTAATGAGGTGTTCATGAAAATTATGGGCATGATCATTGCTCTGTCCCCCATTGGTGTGGCCTGCCTGATCTGCCCCGTGGTGACGATCAACGGCCCGGAGATTTTGGGGCACCTGGCTATGGTATTGCTGGTGGCCTATGTGGGCTACATCGTCCATGCCGCGGTAATCTACTCCTCCACGGTCAAGGGGCTGGGCGGCATGTCCCCCATCCGGTTTTTTAAAGGGATGGCACCGGCCATGATGATGGCGTTTTCCACCACATCCTCTACCGGTACACTCCCTGTCACTATGGAGTGCGCGGAAAAGATCGGTGTGCGGCGTGAGGTGGCCAGCTTCGTTCTCCCCCTGGGCGCCACCGTTAATATGGACGGTACCGCCATTTACCAGGGTGTCTGCGCCATTTTCATTGCCTCTTGCTATCAAATTGACCTGTCACTGGCACAGATGGCGACCATCGTACTGACTGCCACGTTGGCCTCCATCGGCACCGCCGGAACCCCCGGCGCGGGCATGATCATGCTGGCCATGGTGCTGGAGAGCGTCAACCTGCCTGTGGAGGGAATTGCGCTGGTTGCGGGCATTGACCGGCTGTTTGACATGGGACGCACCTGTGTGAATATTACAGGCGATGCGGCCTGCGCCGTGATTGTCTCCCACATGGAGGACCGCAGGCTCGCCTCCAAGGCTGCTGTCAAACAATAGCGCATCCCGCGCCGGCTAAAAGGCGGGCGCAAAGATGTTGTCATAGGTTCAGACAGCGGCGGGGCAGGGGGTTACTCTGCCCCGCCGCTGCATCCTTAGAACCTGTATCCGCAGCTGCGAATACAGGAGAAAGAAAGCTGAAAACTGTGAAAAACGGCAAAAAACAGTGAAGAGTCCGGCAAATTTTTGTATGGGAAAAAAGGGGCGAAAATGAAAAGAAATAGTTGCTCTCTGCGCCATTTTTCGATAGAATAAGGAACATCAGCGTGGAGTGCCTTGTTTCATGGGCGGCCCCTGGCTGGCCAAGGGCAGAAAACTGCGGGGCCGCATATTTTTTGAACGGCAGCTGGAGCGCGCTTGTCATAGTCTTTTGTCATGTGGCAAAACGGCAACCTAGTGTATGGGCGGCTTTATATACCCTTATTTTTAGTTGGCGTGGTCTTCCCGGGGGCCACGCTTCCATATTCCATGGGAGGACTGACATGCAGAGGAAGGCGGAGTAGAGATGGAAGAGCTCAAGGAACGGATTCGCAAGGATGGGAAAGTGAGAGGAAATGATGTGTTGAAGGTGGATCGTTTTTTGAACCACCAGATGGATGTCGCCCTGTTTGCGGAGATTGGAAAAGAGTTCGAACAGCGTTTTGCCGGCTGCGGTGTGAACAAAATCCTGACCATTGAAGCCTCCGGGATTGGGATTGCGTGTATCACAGCGCAGTTTTTTCACTGTCCGGTGCTCTTTGCGAAAAAGACAAAAACAAAAAATATCGCCGGGGAGGTCTATACCGCCAAGGTGGAGTCCTTTACCCATGGACGCAGCTATGACATCATTGTGGCAAAAGAATTTTTGCATGCCGGGGACCGGGTGTTGATCATCGATGACTTTCTGGCCAACGGCGCGGCGCTGACGGGCCTGATCAAGCTGGCGGAGGAGGCCGGGGCACAGGTGGTTGGCACCGGGATTGTCATTGAAAAGGCGTTTCAGCCCGGCGGTGAGCGCATTCGCAGCAAGGGAATTCGCGTGGAGTCTCTGGTGAAAATTAAATCCATGAATGAAGAAAACGGAGTTGTATTTGTGGAGGATTGATACTCTGCCATTGCGGTTAGAACCGGAACTCCGGTTTTAATATAAAACAGAATGAAAAGAGAGAATAACAAAGGAGGAAACGACTGAAATGAAGAAGTTTCTCGCACTTGCCCTGGCAGCTGCCATGACTTTGTCCCTGGCGGCCTGTGGAAATGGGGGTACCAGTACCCCGGCCGGCAGCTCCACCCCCTCCGGCTCCGGGAGCGCCTCCACAGGGAACCCAAACAACAGCGATTTTCTGGTAGGCGCAATCTATATCACCAGTCAAAATGATACCGCCGGGTATACCTATCAGCACCACCACGGCATTGTCACAGCCATGGAAAATCTGGGGATGGATGTCTCCACCCAGCTGAAAGTTTTGGACAACGTGGCCGAGGAGTACACCCAGGTCTCCAATGCCATTGACACCCTGGCCAATCAGGGCTGCAACATCATTATTGGCATCAGCTTCGGTTATCTGGGCGCCATGAATGACGCCGCGGCCAAGGAGGAGTATTCCGACATTATTTTCTCCCACGCCACCGGGTATCTGAACAATGACACCAACTTCAACAACTACTTCGGCCGCATTTACCAGGCCCGTTATCTGGCGGGCATCGCGGCCGGGATGAAATCTCTGGAGATGGGCAACAACGCCATTGGCTATGTGGCCGCCTATAACACCGACTACGCCGAGACCTGCTCCGGCATCAACGGCTTTGCCCTGGGGGTACAGTCTGTCAACCCGGACGCCACCGTCTATGTCAACACCATCAATACCTGGGGCGATGAGAGCCTGGAGCGCCAAGCCGCCGAAAGCCTGATCGACACCTATCACTGCGGTGTGATTACCCAGCACTGCGACTCGGCCCAGCCCCAGCTGGCTGCCCAGAACGCGGGCGTATTTGGGTGCGGCTACAACTCCGACATGACCGAGCAGGCCCCCAATGCCCATCTCACCGCCGCCATCTGGCATTGGGATGTGTATTATCAGCTGGCCATTGAGACCGCTATGAACGAGCCCGGAAACTTTATGGAGAAGGTGGGCAACTACTACGGCGGCCTGGCCGAGGGCTTTGTGGACATCTCCCCTCTGAACAATATCTGCGCCCAAGGGACCCAGGATCGCATTGACCAGGTGCGCGCTTTGATGGAGCGCGGCGAGTGGGACGTATTCTCCGGCGTAAGGCTGAGCTTTGACGAAAATGGCAATGTGGTGAAAACCGATGCCGACCTGCTGGACAACCAGGGCAATGTCATCGTTGCTGCGGGTGGTCCTTCCGTTGAGGACGGTGTGATCAAAGGCAGCATGAACTATAATGTGGCTGGCGTGGTGGCTGACTGAGCTTAGCCCGCCCCCGTGCTTCTGACCTGTCACACCTGTGCCGGACCGGCCAAAGCAGGGCCGGTCCGGCGCGCGCGTTCCTGCGGGGATTTATGTGAAACGGGCTGCAGGAGCGCTTCTATCCCAGTACAGGTCCCAGTAACAGTGGCGCGGCAATGGGAACAAGCGCATGCCGCCTGCCCCGGAAGAATGACCGGGGCGGACGGGATTCGTTTGTGTCTGTGGAAGAATCATACTGGGGAATTGTGTTAGCCCTTTTTAAAGAGGAGGAATCCCATGTCCGCTGAATACGCCATAGAAATGCGCGATATCACCAAAACCTTTGGCAGCGTGGTGGCCAATCGCAATGTGCAGCTCAATGTAAAACAGGGAGAAATTTTAGCGCTGCTGGGAGAAAATGGATCAGGGAAGACTACATTGATGAACATGCTCTCCGGCATTTACAAGCCGGACAGCGGGGAGGTCTATGTGGATGGGCAGCGTGTCGCCATCAACGCGCCGGAGGACGCCAAGCGCCTTGGAATTGGCATGGTGCACCAGCATTTTAAGCTGGTGGATGTGTTTTCCGCGGCGGACAACATTTGGCTGGGTACGGAAAAGACCGGCTTTTTGCTTCCCAAAAGCAGGTATGAAAAAATTGAGGAGATCAACGGAAGGTTCGGCTTTGAGATTGACCCGAGGAAAAAGGCAGGCAATATGGCGGTCAGTGAAAAACAGACCCTGGAGATCATCAAGGTCCTATATTACGGTGCGAAGGTCATCATTCTGGACGAGCCTACGGCGGTACTCACCGTGCAGGAGACGCAAAAGCTCTTTCAGGTGCTGCGCCAGATGAAGGCGGAGGGACATGCCGTGATCATCATCACCCACAAGCTCAACGAGGTGCTGGAGATCAGCGACCGGGTTACCATCCTGCGCAAGGGTGAGTATGTGGAGACAGTGGATACCTGCGACACCAGCGCGCAGGAGCTGACAGAGTATATGGTGGGGCGCAAGGTGGATTTAAACATCCAGCGCCCCCAGGTGGAAAAGACCCGGCCGCTGCTGGAGATCCGGAATCTCACCATCCGGGGGGATGAAGGGGCCGTGGCCATTGACAAGGTGAATTTTTACATCCGCGGCGGTGAAATTTTGGGGGTCGCCGGCATCGCCGGCTGTGGTCAGAGGGAGCTGTGCGAAGCCATTGCGGGCCTGCGGGCGGTGGAGAGCGGACGGATGATCCACAAGGGGGACAATATCGTGGGGCTGTCCCCTATGGCCATCATTGAGAAGGGAATTTCCATGAGCTTTATCCCTGAGGACCGGCTGGGTATGGGCCTTGCGCCGTCCCTGTCCGTTACGGACAACATGCTGCTCAAAAGCTACCGCGAGTCTCCCGGCCCAACCATTGACCGCAAGCGGGGCCGCGCCGAGGCGCAGCAGGTGATTGAGGATTTGGGCATTGTCACTCCCTCCACAGAGACCCCGGTGCGCCGCCTGTCGGGAGGGAATGTGCAAAAGGTGCTGCTGGGCCGGGAGATCAAGGCGGGCCCCAACGTCATTATTACGGCCTACCCTGTGCGTGGACTGGATATCAACTCATCCTACGCCATTTATGATATTTTGAATCAGCAGAAGAAGGACGGCGTGGGAATCCTCTTTGTGGGGGAGGACCTGGATGTGATGATGGCGCTGTGTGACAAGATCATGGTGCTGTGTCACGGGCAGCTGATGGGCGTGGTACATGCCCATAAGGTGACCAAGGAGCAGCTGGGACTGATGATGACCGGGTCGCTGGATTTGGTGGAGATCGATGGCAAGGCGGCCGGGATTGCCCGGGACACGCTGATTGTGCAGGAGACCTTCAGCGGAGAAGAGGTGGAGGAATGAATCAAAATCATGGACCGCTCTTCCGGGTGGTGAAGCGGGAGAACACCCGGTGGTATCATTTGGCGGTCTCCTATGCGTCCGCCATTGCGGCGGCGCTGCTGATCGGCGCGTTGCTCCTGTCTGTACAGGGGGTGCCCGCCGGAGCGTTCTTTCGGGATATGTTTTCCCTCGGGGTCATCGGCAGCAAGTTCGCCTATAAAAATGTGGAGGGGTTTATCCGTCTCTTTATCCCCTTATTGATCACCTCCGTGGCGCTCTCCCTGGCCTTTCGCATGCGGTTTTGGAATGTGGGCGGAGAGGGGCAGTTTATCATCGGCGCCTTGTGCGCCGGATTTGTGGCCTTCCGCCTGGACGCCCTGCTGACATCCCTGGCCGGAGAGAGCTGGGGCGATGCTGTTTGGGGCAAGCTGCTTATGGTGGTATGTATGGCCCTGGCCGGATTTTTTGGGGGAGGGCTATACGGCGTGATCGCCGCCGTACTCAAGGTGAAGTATGGAACCAATGAGACCCTGCTCACCCTGATGCTCAACTACATCGCCCTGTACCTCATCCTCTTTTTTGGAGAGACCAAGGCCAGTTGGAACTTTTTTCTGTCCACGGAGTCGGAGCGGCCCATCTTTGCCACCTTCCCCGCGGTGGCCAAAATGATTACCCTGCCCACACCCTTTGGGCGGTTTTCCCTGAATCTGTCTTTGATTGTGGCGGTGCTGATTTGTGCCGGCATCTTTGTCTATCTCAAATATACCAAGCAGGGCTATGAAATCGCCGTGGTGGGGGACAGCCCCAGCACCGCCATGTACGCAGGGATGAAGGTGGGGCGGATTGTCATTCGGACCGTGTTTCTCTCCGCCGCGCTCATCGGCCTTGCGGGGGCTTTTTACGCCTCCTCCGCCGGGACGCTCTCCACCTCCATTACCAATGATGTGGGCTGGACAGGGGTGACGGTAGCGTGGCTGTCAAAGCTCAACACGGCGGCCATTTTTGTCAGTTCGCTCTTTCTCACGGTGCTGCAATATGGCAGCCAGGTGGCCAGTACCTCATACCCGACTGTAGACGCGAACTTTGCTAAGCTCCTGCAGGGTGTGATTCTCTTCGCGGTGCTCGCCGCCGACTTCTTCACCCGGTTCAAGCTGGTGGGACGGACGAAAGCCAAGAGGCAGGAGGTGTTGGGATGAACCAGGAATATGGAGTGTTTACGCTGTTTCTCTTCAACATTGTGGTCTATAATATCCCGCTGCTCTACGGCACAGTGGGGGAGATGATTACCGAGAAGTCGGGCAGCCTGAACTTGGGTGTGGAGGGCACCATGGCCGTGGGGGCCATATTCGGCTATCTGGCGGGCAATTATGCCAACAGTATGCTGGTGGGGCTGCTGGTCTCCTTTGTCACCGCAGGGATGTGCGGCCTGCTGTTTGCCTTTCTCACGGTGTCTCTTCAGGCCAATCAGAATGTGACCGGCCTGACCCTGACCACCTTTGGCCTGGGACTGTATTTCTTTGTGGGCAAGGGCCTGGGCGCTGACTGGCCGGCCATGCAGGGAGCACAGAGCCTGACGGGCGGCTTTGCGGCCAGGCCCATTCCGGTGCTCTCGTCCATTCCGGTGCTGGGCAAGGCGCTTTTCTCCCACAGTTTGCTGGTCTATCTGGGCATTGCCATTGCAGTGCTCTCCTGGTGGTACCTAAAGCACACCAAGGCGGGCCTGCGCCTGCGGGCGGTGGGGGAGAATCCCGGCGCGGCGGACTCTGTGGGGGTCAACATCCTGCAATATAAATATATTCATCTGGTTCTTGGTTCCGGTATTATGGGCCTGGGCGGATTTTATATGGCGCTGAACATGGGCGGCTCCTTTGAGGGGAGCAACTGCTGGATCAACGGCTATGGCTGGATTTCCATCGCGCTGGTGATTTTTGCCAACTGGAACCCGGTGTACGCCATTTTTGGAACCATGGTCTTTGGTTTCTTTAATGTGCTTCAGGTGCGGGCCAGCTCCCTGGCCTACGCCTTTCCGGAACTGCTGGGCTGGATGAGCTCCATCCCGCCACAGCTGTATAAGGCCCTGCCTTTCCTCATTACCGCCATTGTGCTGATTGTTTCATCGGTGAACAAGCGGGGAAGCAGCGGCGCCCCAGCGGGCCTGGGCCTAAACTATTTCCGGGAGGAGCGGTAGGCGCTCAGAGGGCTCCGGGATGGGAATACAAAATCAAACGCCAGCGTTCCGGCCGGAACGCTGGCGTTTGATTTTGTGCTGATTGCCATTCCTCTCATAAAAACGGCTGGAAATCCTGTTTGGCCTTTTTGGAGCGCTTTTTCTCACGGAGGACCCACCTTGTCTTCGATTCTTCCCATGTTGGCTATCTCAGCTCCAGAAGCTTTGCAGGTTCCACGGCCAGAGCATCGGCAATCTCAAATAATGTGTCAATGGAAAGAGAGGTATCCATATTTGGCGCTTCAATATTGCTCATATGGGTGCGGCTGATCCTCGCTTTTTCAGCCAGCTCCATCTGTGTAAGGCCCCTCATTTTTCGGTAAAAGGCGATGTTTAAACCAATTTGGACAAACCGCTCCTGATGTTTTCTCATAACAGACCCACCTCAAAATAAGTCTAACCAGCAAGTTGTCGCTGTTAAACAATTTATAAATATGCAAAAACAGTATAATATATTGCAAATTAAAATTAAAACTGCTAAAATGCAAATATACTATTGATTGAAGGAGGTGAACCAATATGCCCGACTATAAATCCATGTATTTTGCGCTGGCGGCCCAGGTGGCTGATGCCGTTGACCTCTTGATTAAAGCCCAGCAGGAGGGAGAGGAAGCAGCGATTGAAAAGGATTACGACTTAAAATTGATTCCCACTGTGGGGAAAGAGAACATGCCCGACCATGAAGATAAGAGAAATCAGGTTGCTCTTTGAGATAATTTCTATATCCAATTCGTATTTTTTTTGGCTAAAATACAGTATGTATCTAAAATTTTTGTTCTTCGCTTGCTCCGCCGCCGGGAATCCATTATACTATTACCATTCGGAAAGGAAGCACGGAGGAGGGCGTTCTGTGGATCACCAGACTTATATGGCCCGGGCGCTGGAACTGGCCCGTGAGGCGGAGGGGACGGGGGACGTCCCCGTGGGCTGCGTGATTGTGAAAGACGGGAAGGTCATTGGCCAGGGGCGCAACCGCCGGGAGCAGCGGGGGGATGCCACCGCCCACGCGGAGTTGGAGGCCATCCGGGATGCCTGCGCCCATCTGGGCAGCTGGCGGCTGCACGGATGCAAGCTGTATGTCACCCTGGAACCCTGTCCCATGTGCGCTGGCGGCATCATCAATGCCCGGGTGGAGGAGGTGCACTATGCCGCCAGGGATGAGAAGGCGGGGTGCTGCGCCTCGGTGCTGAATCTCTTTGAGGAGTCATTCAACCACAAACCCCGTATCTACCAGGGACCCATGGTGGAGGAGTGCACCCGGGTTTTACAGGAATTTTTTCGGGAGCTGCGGTAAAATGTTCGATGCGCTCTTTGAAAATGTTCCGCCTCGTGGTACAATGACGGAACGTGGTACAGATTGGCGCTCTTTTGCGGGCGGAGAGGATGATAGTATGATGGGCAGGATTGGATTTATTGGAACAGGCAACATGGGCTCTGTGCTGGCAAAGGCCGTGTGCAGGAGTCAAGGGGCGCAGAGCCTGCTGTTGGCCGACCACATGCCGGAAAAGGCCCGGCAGCTGGCGGAGGAGCTGGGCTGCACAGTGGCCGATAACCAGGGCATCGCACAGGACTGCGATGTCATTTTTCTCGGAGTCAAGCCTCAGATGATGGCCGGGATGCTCGCTGAGATTGCTCCTGTGCTCAAGAAGCGCGGCGGCGGCTTTCTCTTGGCGTCCATGGCCGCGGCCCTGACCTGCCAGCAAATTCGGGAGATGGCCGGAGGGGAGTATCCCGTCATCCGCATGATGCCAAACGCCCCCTGCGCGGTGGGCGCAGGCGTGGTACAGTACTGTACCCTGGGTGTGGCGGGCAGCGATTGCGTTGCGTTTGAAAGCATGATGGCGCCCGCCGGACTGGTGGATCCCATCCCTGAGCAGCTGATGGACGCGGCGACTGCGGTTTCCAGCTGCGGGCCGGCGTTTCTCGCTCTGTTCGTTGAGGCGCTGGCTGATGGGGGCGTGGCCTGCGGACTGCCCCGGGATAAGGCCATGCGCTATGCCGCCCAAATGGCGAGGGGTTCGGCTGAGCTGATGCTGGAATCCGGGCTCCACCCCGGCGTGTTGAAGGATCAGGTCTGCTCCCCTGGCGGCACCACCATTCAGGGTGTGCGGGCGCTGGAACGGAGCGGATTGCGCTCCGCCGCTATGGAAGCGGTGACGGCCGCCTATGAGAAAGCGAAATCCATGCAGTAGTTTTTGTTTTAGATATTACAAAATGTTTTATATCATGCGCCCCCTGTGCGGGGCAAGATAGAAAGGAACGGATCCATGCGCATTGTCATTAAGGTGGGCACCTCCACCCTGGCCCATCAAACAGGGCGGATGAACATCCGTCATATGGAGGATCTGGTCAAGGTACTCAGCGACCTGAAAAATGCCGGACACGAGGTGGTGCTGGTCACCTCCGGCGCTATTGGCATTGGGGCGGGCAAGCTGATGCTCCCCGGCCGCCCCGCCGACATGCCAACCAAGCAGGCCGCTGCCGCCGTGGGACAGTGTGAGCTGATGTACACCTATGACCGGCTGTTTTCCCGTTACAATCACACGGTGGCCCAGCTTTTGCTTACCCGGGAGGATCTGGAGCATCCCCAGCGGCACGAGAACTTTCAAAACACCATTTGCCGGCTGCTGGAGCTGGGAGCGCTCCCAATTATCAATGAAAACGACACTGTGACCACAGAGGAAATCGCAGTGGGTGATAACGACACGCTGGGCGCTATGGTGGCCTGCTCCATCAGGGCGGATCTGCTGGTGCTGCTCAGCGATATTGACGGCCTGTACACCGCCGATCCCCGCAGCGCGCCGGATGCCCGGCTGATTCCTGTGGTGAAGGAGATCACGGCGGAAATTGAGGCGCTGGCCGGCGAGGCGGGCAGCGAATTCGGCACCGGCGGTATGGCGACAAAAATCCGGGCGGCCAAGTTGGTTTCAGCCACCGGGGCGGATATGGTAATTATCAATGGAGAGACCCCCCAGCTCCTCTATCAGGTAATGGATAACGAGCCGGTGGGCACCCGTTTTTTGGGAAAGAGGGAAGAATAAGGATATGAACACAACACAATCGCTCCTACAGGCTGCGCTCGGGGCAAAAGAGGCCATAGCCCTGGCGGGCAGTGAGACCAAAAACCGCGCCCTGCGGGCTATGGCGGATGCCTTGGAGGCGGAGTGTGCGGACATTTTGAGCGCAAATGAGGCGGATTTGCAAAAGGCGGCGGGAACCATCTCCGATGTGATGCTGGACCGCCTTGCTCTGGATGGAGGGCGCGTTGCCGCCATGGCCCGGGGGATGCGGGCGGTGGCGGAGCTGACGGATCCGGTGGGGGCCGTGCTGCGCCGGGTGGAGCGCCCCAATGGGCTGGTGATTGAAAAAACGGCAGTTCCCCTGGGGGTCATCGCCATCATCTATGAGAGCCGGCCCAATGTGACAAGCGATGCCGCTGCATTGGCGCTAAAGGCGGGCTCCGCCTGTGTGCTGCGCAGCGGAAAGGAGGCCCACCGCTCCGCCGCCGCGATTGTGACCGCCCTGCGCCGGGGATTAGAGGCAGCGGGGTTGCCCCGGGACGCATTGGTTCTGGTGGAGGACACCGCCCGCCAAAGCGCCCGGGAGCTGATGGAGGCAAAGGGAATTGTGGATTTATTAATCCCCCGGGGAGGCGCCGGGCTGATCCGTGCCTGTGTGGAGGAGGCCCTCGTACCCGTGCTGGAAACCGGGACAGGAATTTGTCACATCTATGTGGATGAATGGGCCGACCCGCAAATGGCGCTGGACATTGTGGACAACGCAAAAACCAGCCGCCCCAGTGTGTGCAACGCGGCGGAGGTGTGCCTGGTGCATGAGAACCTTGCGCCGAGCTTTCTTCCTATGCTCCAGACCCGGCTGGCGGCGCTGCGGGAGGAATCGGGACTGCTCCCCGTGGAGCTGCGCCTGTGCCCCAGGTCGGCGAAGATCATTTTGGGGGAAGCGGCAGGGCCGCAGGATTTTGACACGGAATTTTTGGACTATATTATGGCGGTCAAGGTGGTGAAGAGCGTGGATGAGGCAGTGGCCCATATTTCGGCCCACTCCACCGGCCACAGCGACTGCATTGTGACCCGGGATGATACTGTGGCAGCCCGGTTTATCACACAGGTGGACTCCGCCGCGGTCTATGTGAACGCGTCCACCCGGTTTACCGATGGGGAAGAGTTTGGACTGGGCTGTGAAATGGGAATTTCTACCCAAAAATTGCACGCCCGGGGCCCGCTGGGACTGGAGGAGCTTTGCAGCTACAAATATGTTGTAAAGGGCAGCGGACAAATTCGATGATTTTTAGGAAATATTTCCATTGACGTGTTCATATGAAATATACTATGATAGGCCTAAATGAAGTGTCAGCCCTTGTGTCGGGGTTCATCTTTTGTGTTGGAGAGGAAAACGCTATGAACAAGCATTTGCTGGAGTATTTGGAAGCGACCGGGGATTTGCTGCAGACGAAGACCGTGCAGTCCATGATTCAGTGGAAGCACCACCGGGAGGTTTTGTGCCTGGATCACTGCCTTTTTGTATCCTATCTCTCCTTTCGGGCCGCCAAGCGGTTGGGGTTGGACGCCAAGGAGGCGGCCCGCGCGGGCCTGCTTCACGACTTGTACCTCTACGATTCCAAGGATAAGTCCGCCCATCCGGGCTATCAGTGCTTTGATCACCCCAAGGCCGCCGCGCGCAACGCGTCCTGTTTGACCAGGCTGTCGCCCAGGGAGGAGAATATCATCCTCTCCCACATGTGGCCGCTGGGGGGTGCGCTGCCCCGGTCTTTCGAGGCGCTTTTGGTGGACTTTATTGACACTGTCTGCGCCGGGCTGGAAGTAAGCGGGCTATATAGCCCCTCCTGCCTGCGGGAGGCACTGGAGCTGGATCCGGTTGCTGTTGCCTCGTAATATAACTCTCCGCCGTTGCCGGACGCGTTCCGTTTGGAAGGCCGTCCGGCGCTTTTTTGCATTTTTTCGTACAGAAATCAGAAAAAACATTGCCAAATTTTTGGGTTTTCCCTCTTGAATAGGAAAGCGTTTCTTGATATCATGCAATAGCAATGGAATGACATAGTACGTGGAGGGTGGATTGCCTTGACGTACCGTTTTTTTGGAAGGAGAACGTCAAACATGGAAGGATACGCCCAGGCCTTGGAGGAAAAACGCAGCGCCCTTATCAATGCTGGTGTGCGTATGGTGGATCCCGGCGCGGTCTATGTAGCTCCAACGGTGAGCGTGGGGGCGAACACACTGCTTCTGCCCGGCACCATATTGCGGGGGGATACTGTCATTGGGGCCGACTGTGAGATTGGACCCAATACCATGATTACCAACTGCACCATAGGAGATGGTGCGGTGGTCAGCTTTTCCCAGTGTGACGACAGTGACATTGGGGCCAGAGCGAAAGTGGGACCCTTCGCCTATATTCGTCCCGGCTGCCGTGTGGGACAGGATGTAAAGGTGGGGGACTTTGTTGAAGTGAAGAATTCCACACTGGGCGCGGGGACAAAAATTTCTCACCTGACCTATGTAGGCGACAGTGATGTGGGGGAGCGGGTCAACTTCGGCTGTGGTACTGTAACAGTCAATTATGACGGAACAAAAAAGCACCGCACCACCATCGGGGATGACTGCTTTATCGGTTGCAACACCAATTTGGTGGCCCCTGTGGCGCTGGGAGATGGATGCTATACTGCGGCAGGCTCCACCATTACAGAGGATGTCTCCCCCGATGCCCTGGCCATCGCCCGGGTGAAGCAGACTGAAAAGGAGGGCTGGGCGGCCCGCCACCGGGAGAAAAAAGAGAAACAGGCTGATTAGCAAAGGGTTGTTCAGGAGAGAGTCGGCCATGAAATGACAAAACGGAAAAGTTGGGCGTTGGCGCCTGAACAAGGGAAGGAAGTTGTATATGATCGCGCACGGGAAGGACATCAAGGTGTTCACTGGAAACGCCAATCCCAGGCTGGCCAGAGACATTTGCAGGGAGCTGGAAATTCCAATGGGAAATTCAGAGGTGGGCGCCTTTTCCGATGGGGAAAATTTCGCCTCCATTTATGAGACGGTTCGAGGCTCCGATGTGTTTGTGGTGCAATCTACCTGCTCCTTTTTTCAGGAGGGAAAGGGCCGCTCCGTGAATGACGCGCTGATGGAACTGCTGATTATGATTGACGCGCTGCGCCGGGCCTCCGCCGGACGGATCACTGCGGTCATTCCCTATTTTGGCTATGCCCGGCAGGACCGCAAGACGAAGCCCCGCGACCCCATTTCCGCCAAGCTGGTGGCAAACCTGATTACCACCGCGGGGACGGACCGGGTGCTCACCATGGATCTGCACGCCAATCAGATCCAGGGCTTTTTTGATATTCCCGTGGACAATCTCCTGGGTTCGCCCATTTTTGTGGATCACATCATGAAAAAATATGCCGACTGCCATGATGATACCATTGTGGTCTCCCCCGATGTGGGCTCCGTAGCCCGCGCCCGCGCCTTTGCCCAGAAGCTGTCTATGCCGCTGGCCATTGTGGATAAGCGCCGCCAGAAGGCCAATTCCTCTGAGGTGATGAATATCATCGGGGATGTAAGGGATAAGCATGTGGTACTGCTGGATGATATGGTGGACACCGGAGGCTCCCTGTGCCACGCGGCTAAGGCGCTGGTGGAGATTGGCGGGGCCCGGGATGTGATTGCCTGCGCCAGCCATGGCGTGCTGTCTCCCCCGGCGATTGAGCGGATTGAAAACAGTGTGCTGGGGGAAGTGATCTTTCTGGACACTGTCCCGGCAAAGCCGGACGCGCACAGTAAGAAGATCAAATACATCTCCGTGGCCCACATGTTTGCCGAGGCCATCAGCCATATCTATCTGGAGACCTCTGTGTCCCCGCTGTTTACCTGAGGCCACAGGAAAAAGCGCCCTCCGCCAGAGGCGGAGGGCGCTTTGAGCCAACGGACGGGGCCTTTTTCATTCAGGGAGGAAAGTGAGGACGGATCTATGTTTTTTACCAACAAAGCGGCCCGGAGTGTGGGCTGGCTGCTGGTTTTTTTAGGAAATCCCGGAGACAAATATGAAAATACACGCCACAATGCGGGATATATGGTGGCCGATGAACTGGGAGAGCGGCTGAATGTCTCCATTCAAAAGCTGAAGTTTAAGGCGCTGACCAATCTGGTCACGATTTCCGGAGAAAAGGCCCTTCTCATGAAGCCGGTGACATACATGAATCTCTCCGGAGAGGCGGTGCGCCCGGCGGCGGATTTTTACCGCATTGCGCCGGAGCGGATTTTGGTGGTATCGGATGATACCGCGCTCCCCATCGGCCGTCTGCGCATCCGAAAGGGGGGATCTGCCGGCGGGCACAACGGCCTGAAAAGTATTATTCAGCAGTTGGGTACGGATCAGTTTCCCCGTCTGCGCCTCGGTGTGGGGGAAAAGCCCCATCCAGAGTATGACATGGCGGACTGGGTGCTGGGAAAATTTGTAGGTGAGGATCAAAAGTCGATGAACGCGGCGGTAAAGTGCAGCGTGGATGCCATTGTGTGCATTTTGGAACAGGGGATTAACCGAGCAATGAATCAATATAACGGATAAAGCCGAATTTGCAGCAGAATTAATTCTTTTGTAACAACTTGCGCAGACTTTCTTAATAATCCGCGGGTAGAATCATAGTTGCAAGGCAAGAGCGTCTTTTCATTCTATCCTCCAATTTGAACAGCCGGTGGGAAATCCACCGGCTGTTCTCTTTTTGTGTCCTTGACAAAGGGCGGCTTCTGCGCTTCTTAGTTGACGGCGCCTCGCCTTCGGTGTAAAATAAACACTCTAGGAAGAATTTTGCTCTTTTATGAAAGAAAGGGGCCAGAACGATGCGGAAGCTTGTGTTCGAAAAAGCGGCCATCAAACAGAATTTGAATATCCTGAAGGAACATGCGGCTGGAGCTGTGATTTATGGTGCTGTTTCCGGAAACGGGGGAGGCGCGGGCATCACACGGCTGGCACAGATCTTGCGTGATGAGGGAATTAGCCGCTTTGCGGTGCGCGAGGTGGAGGAAGTGGAGGCGCTGCGCAGCGCGGGCTTTGTGCAGGAAGAGATTTTGGTGCTGCGCTCCACCACCGAGCGGGAGGAGTTGGAACGCTTGGTGGATTTTAATGCGGTTTGTACCATCTCCTCTGTGGACACCGGGCTGGCCCTGAACGCTGTGGCGGAAAACCGGGCTACCGTGGTGGAGGCTCACATTCAGGTGGATACCGGCATGGGCTTTGGCGGATTTTTGGCCAGTGAACCGGAGAAAATTTTATTGGCGTACCGCTCTCTGCCCAATGTGGCGCTTTCCGGTATCTATACCCAGATTCACTCCGCGCCCAGGCCGCGTATCGCCCAGGAGCAGCTCAAACAGTTTCAGGCCATTGTGGATAACATTCACACCGCGGGGTTTGAAACGGGAACAGTTCACGCCGCCGGGTCCTATGCACTGCTCCACTACGATGGGGCCAGCCTGGACGCGGTACGCGCGGGCTCGGCCATCTTGGGCCGTTGCCGGGGCGGAGAGAAGGATCTTTATCCGGCAGGATTCGGGGAGGCCAAAATAATCGAATGCAGGTGGCTGCCCAAAGGACATATTGTGGGCGCGGGAAAATCAGTGGTGCTCAGACGGCCCACCCGTGTGGCGGTGATTCCGGTGGGTTATCAAAACGGACTGGGCATCATCCGGCCCAGGGACACCGGCCTAATAGCGGCCCTGCGCGCTTGGCGCTGGGGGAAAAACGTCTTTGTGCGCATTGCCGGGCAGAGGGCCAGAGTGATTGGACAGATTGGCGCGGAGGAGATCATCGTCAATGTCACCAATTTGAAATGCTCCGCGGGAGATGTGGCCGCCTTTGACATTGACCCCCTGTTTGCCCGGGGCTTTATCCGGGAGTATCGTTAAGTGAGGAGTTCTGCTATGTCTCATTCCTTCCAGCCCCTTCTCTTCGGCGGGGATATTAATGTGTACAGTATGGCCCGCGCCTTTCATGAGGCCTATGGGGTGGAGAGTATTGTATATGGAAAATATCATAACTTCCCCTGCGTGGGAAGCGCAATCATTGAATACCACAGCTGCCCGGATAACGACCGGCCGGAGCGATTTCTGTCCAACGTGAGGGAGGTGGCCGCCCGTTTTCCGGAAAAGAGGATTTTAGTGATCGGATGTGGGGATAATTATGTGCAGCTTGCTTCCCAGCTGAAAGATCAAATGCCCCCAAATGCCATCGCGCCGTATATTGACAGCGCCTTGCTCCATACGCTGGTCAACAAGGAGCAGTTTTATGCCCTGTGCGATGAATACGGCGTGAGCCATCCCGGCACATTGATTTACGATCAGGAGATGGGGCATGCATTTGACCTGCCCTTTTCCTTTCCCTGTGTGGCCAAACCGGCCGACAGCGTGGCCTATTGGGCGCTGGGGGTGCATAAGCTGAAAAAGGTCTATTTCTGCCAGGACAGGGAGGAGCTGCTCGCCGCGCTGGATGAGGTGTATGAGAGCGGCTACAACGACCACATGATTGTGCAGGAGTTTGTGCCGGGGGGAGACCCCTATATGCGGGTACTCACCAATTATTCGGACCGCAACGGCAAGGTCAAGCTTATGTGCCTGGGGCGCGTGCTGCTGGAGGAGCATTCCCCCCACGGCATCGGCAACCACGCTGTCATTATCACCGAGCAGGACGAGGTGCTTTGCCGGAACATTCAAGGCCTGCTGGAGGCGTTGAATTTCACCGGATTTTCCAACTTTGACCTGAAATATGACCGGCGGGACGGAACCTATAAAGTATTTGAAATCAACTGCCGGCAGGGGCGCAGCAATTATTATGTGACAGGCGCGGGGTATAATTTGGCAAGACTTTTGGTGGAGGACCGGGTGGAGGGGAGAGAGCTGCCGTTTGTCATGGCGGACAATCCGGCCCTGTGGCGCATGGTTCCCAAGCGCCTGGCTTTCCGCTTTATCCCAAAGGAACATCATGATCGGATGAAAGCGCTGATCCGCGCCGGGGCAGATCACCACTCCATGGAGTATGGAAAGGATCTGTCCCTGCGCCGATGGCTGCTGCTGATGAAAAATCACATTGGAAATTTTTCCCGCTTTGAAAAATATAATCTCAAGCCACGGGAGGACTGACCTCCCTCAAAAGGAGGAATCCCCATTGACCAACACGCCGAGATTGGGTATTTTGGGCGGTATGGGCCCCCAGGCCACCAACGACTTATACCAGCGCATCCTTGACCTGACAGAGGCCCATTGCGATCAGGAGCACATTCCGACCCTGATTTGGTCTGACGCCGGGATGCCTGACCGGACAGGGGCTATTTTAACCGGGGAGACCGGGGCGGTGTTTGACCGGCTGATCCAGGGGGCAAGGCTGTTGGAGGCCGGGGGGTGCACCGTAATAATTGTCCCCTGTAACACCGCGCATTTTTTTCTGCCCCGGGTACAGGAGGCGGTCTCCATCCCCATTCTGAATATGGTGGAGGAGAGCGCCAGGGTGCTGTCCGCCGCGGGAAAGAAGAGAGCGGGACTGCTGTGCACGGACGGGACACTGAAAACCAGGCTCTACCAGGATGTGTGTGCCCGGTTTGGCCTCTCCTGCGTCCAGCCCGATCAAAAGGCTCAGGAAGGGATTATGTCCCTGATCTATGACGAGATCAAGGCGGGAAAGCAGGGCGAGATGGGCAAATTTCGCCCTGCTGCCCATTCCCTGTGGGAGCAGGGGTGTGACTGCGCCATTTTGGCTTGTACAGAGCTGTCCGTGTTTCACCGGCAGGCGGGGTTAAGCGAGTTCTATCTGGACGCCATGGATGTGCTGGCCAGGGCGGCAGTACGCGCCTGCGGCAAAATACCCAAGGAAAGCAAGGAATAAGGAGGGGCAATTGGATGGAAGATCTGCACACCCTGAACAACTATGTGGCGCTGCTGGAAGGGGAGCATCTCCTCGTTGCCGCCGCGCCCGACCTCCCCTTGGAGCAGGAGGTAACCTTGGTGTCCTATGACTCCAGACAGGTGGTGCCCGGAACGCTCTTTCTGTGTAAGGGAGCGCATTTTGATGTAACCTTTCTGGCGCAGGCCGCCCAAAATGGGGCCATTGCTTACCTCAGCGAGGTTCCGTATCCCCAGGTAACGCTGCCCTGCTTACAGGTCAGTGACATGCGGCGTACCATGGCGCCTGTGGCCGACTTTTTTTTCGGACATCCCTCTGGGAAGCTTCCTGTGATTGGAGTGACTGGAACCAAGGGAAAATCCACCACCACCTACTATTTGAAATATATCCTGGATGAATATGAGGCCGCCCGGGGAAGGGGGGAGAGCGGGGTGATCTCCTCCATTGACACCTATGACGGAGTGGAACGGTTTGAATCCCATCTCACCACACCGGAGCCGGTGGAATTACAGCGCCACTTCTCCCACGCGCTTCAGTCGGGAATGGACTATCTCACCATGGAGGTCTCCAGCCAGGCCCTGAAATATCACCGCACACGGAACACCCGGTTTGCCGCCGCCTGTCTGCTCAATATCGGACTGGACCACATTTCACCCATAGAACACCCGAATTTTGAGGACTATTTTTCCTCAAAGCTGAAGATTTTCGCCCAGGCCGAGGTGGGCTGCGTCAATCTGGACTGTGACCAGGCCCAGCGTGTGCTGGAGGCGGCCCGGCGCTCCGCGGGCAAGGTAATTACCTTTTCCCACAGGGATGAAACAGCCGATGTATTTGCCAGCGGCATTGTCAAGCGGGGAGAGGATATCCTGTTCCATGTAAGGACCACGCGGTTTTTCCGCCAGTTCCGGCTGACCATGCCGGGCCTGTTCAATGTGGAGAATGCTCTGGCGGCCATTGCGGTATGCGAGGCGCTGGACATTCCGGAGCAGTATATCTATGTGGGACTGATGAAGGCGCGGGTGCCCGGGCGGATGGAGGTGTACTCCAACTCCGATGGCCGGATTACCGCGATTGTGGACTATGCCCATAACCGCATGAGCTTTGAAACCCTGTTTCGCTCTGTGAAAGAGGAGTATCCTGGCCGGCGGGTGGTGACGGTCTTTGGTTGTCCCGGAAAAAAGGCCCTGGACCGGCGGAGGGATCTGGGGGAGATTTCAGGGAAATATTCCGACCTGGTGGTCCTCACCGAGGAGGATGCCGGGGAGGAGGACCCCCGTGCCATCTGTCAGGAAATTGCCGGACATGTGCAGCGGCAGGACTGCCAATATTCCATTGAGCTTAACCGGGGCGAGGCAATTCGGCAGGCCATTCTGGGGTGCGGGGAGCCCTCTGTGCTTCTCATCACCGGAAAAGGGGCCGAGACCCGGCAAAAGCGGGGGACGGAATATATTGAGACGCCCTCCGATGTGGCCTATGTTCACACCTTCCTGCGGGAATACGATGTGCAGCACGGTCTGGACGGGCTGAAAAAGGTAAAGAATTTGCTCTCTCTACTCCCGGTGCTCAAGCGCAGCGCGGGGCAGACCGTGGTGATCAAATACGGCGGCTCCGCCTTGGGCGCGGAATCGGAGCAGGACACCACGCTGCAGGATGTGGCGGCGCTGCGCATGGTGGGGCTGCGTGTGGTGCTGGTGCATGGGGGCGGAAAGCAAATCAGCGCCATGCTGGACCGGTTTCATGTTCCCACCCGGTTTGAGCATGGATACCGGGTAACCGATGAGGCCACGTTGGAGACGGCGGAGCTTGTTCTCTCCGCCCAAGTAAACAAAGCCATTGTCACCGGCCTGCACCGGCATGAGGTCAGCGCGGTAGGAATCTCTGGAAAGGATGGCGGGCTGATTACCGCCGCGGTGAAAGATCCCGCTCTGGGCCGCGTAGGGGAAATCAGCCATGTGGACGCCAAAGTGATTCGCGTGCTGCTAGATGGTGGATTTGTCCCCGTCCTCTCGCCCATCGCCCTGGGGGAGGACGGCGCGGGGATCAACTGCAATGCGGATGATGCCGCCCGGGCGGTGGCGGAGGCATTGAACGCGGATCAATTGGTGTTCCTCACGGATGTAGGTGGCATCCTCATCGACAGTCACAACACCAAGACGGCGGTGCCCCATATGGATGTGCGCCGGGCTCAGGAGCTCATCGCCACAGGCCTGATTGCCGGGGGGATGGCGCCCAAGATGCAGGGATGTGTCCATGCCATTGAGCACGGGGTGGGGGAGGTCTCCATTCTGGATGGCCGGGTGGAGCACGCACTGCTGCTTCAGATGCTGGGCCAGCGGACCCAGGGGACTGTGATTACACCGTAATCCCAGCGATCATGCGCTGGAAACGATAAAGTTGTTGCTATGATAGGGTTTAGTTTGTCCTTTGCAGAATAATAGCCGCTTGATAAGCTGGTAAACACGGATCAATATTCCGCGGCTTTATTGAAATAAAATGGTAGCTCTTTGAATAAACGGTGGTGTGGATCATCACGTAGGCATCCCTGAACGGTGCTGAGACAACAAAATGCCGGCGCAGCTTATGCTGCGCCGGCATTTGAGTATGATGTCACTGCCCCGTTAGGAACGGTTCTTGTTTCATCCCTGAGGGGGCTCATCCTCCTGATCGGGAGGTGCGGCGCCTTCTGTTTCCTCCGGTATTATGTCAGAGGCGGCGCTATCTGAAGCGGGAGGCACAGTGCCGCCGGGCGCTTCTGTAGTATCTCCTGCCGCATCCTGTGTCCCGCCAGGGGCAGGGATGGCCTCGCTGATGATATGAATGGCTCTGGCGGGGGGCTCAATATCGCCATCCAGCCTGCGGGTGCCGCGGGTGGAGGCATAGGGGCTGTCAACCTTTTCCGGATCGCGGCCCTCAATGATCGCCAGCATTTCACCGCCGGTGATGGTCTCCTTTTCCAAGAGATAGGCCACCACTTTATCCATGTCGTCCCGGTTCTCCCGCAGGATTTGGATGGCATCCTCGTAGCAGCTCTGCAAAATCGTCATCACAGCCTGGTCAATGCCGGCCGCGGTGTCCTGAGCGCAGTCAATACCATAGCCGCCATCCAAATATTGGTTGCGGACAGAGGCCAGCGCCATCATGCCAAATTTGTCACTCATGCCATAGAGGGCCACCATGGAGCGGGCAATGGAGGTGGCCTGCTGAATGTCCTGGGCCGCGCCGTTGCTCTGCACGCCCAGAACCAGCTCCTCAGAGGCGCGGCCACCCATGGAGACGATGATTTGCGCCAGAAGCTCATCCTTGGTGCGCAGATTGGTCTTATCCTCCTCCGGCATCAGCAGGGTATAACCCAGGGAGCCTTCGGTGTGAGGAACAATGGTAATCTTCTGTACCGGTTCTGTGTTCTTCTGCCGATAGGCCACCATGGCATGGCCCACCTCGTGGTATGCCACAAGGCGCTTTTCGAATTCGGTGAGAACCGAGTTTTTCTTCTCACTCCCGGCGATGACAAACTCGAAGGAGGCCAGCAGATCCTCCTGGTTGACCGCTTTCCTGCCGTGGCGCACGGCCCGCAGGGCGCCCTCATTCACCAGGTTGGCCAGGTCTGCGCCAACGCATCCGGCGGTGGCGGTAGCGATTCTTTTCAGATTGACGTCCTCCGCCAGGCGGATATTTCGGGTGTGGACCTGCAAGGTAGCCAGGCGGCCGGCCAGATTGGGCCGGTCAATGGTGATGCGCCGATCGAAACGCCCGGGACGCAGCAGGGCTTTATCCAGCACCTCGGGGCGGTTGGTGGCGCCCAGAACGATGACGCCCTTTCCGGGGTCAAAGCCGTCCAGTTCCGCCAGCAGCTGGTTGAGTGTCTGCTCCCGCTCGTCATTGCCGCCCATACGGTTGTCGCGGGATTTGCCGATGGTATCGATCTCATCGATAAAGATGATGCAGGGGGCCGTTTTGCCCGCCTCTTTAAACAGGTCGCGCACACGGCTGGCGCCCACGCCCACAAACATCTCCACAAAGTCAGAACCGGAGATGGAGAAGAAGGGCACGTTGGCCTCCCCGGCGATGGCCTTGGCCAGCAAGGTCTTGCCGGTACCCGGAGGGCCCACCAGCAACGCGCCTTTGGGGAGCTTTGCGCCGATTTCCGTATATTTTCCGGGATTGTGTAGAATGTCAATAATTTCCTGCAGGGACTCTTTGGCCTCGTCCTGCCCAGCCACATCGCGGAAGGTGACACCGGTCTGCTTTTCCACATAGACCTTGGCGTTGGCCTTGCCCACGCCGCCGATGCCGCCGATGCCGCCTTTGCTGCCCATGCTGCGGAAGAGGAAGTACATGAGGCCCAGCATAACCAAAACGGGGAGGAAGGTGGTGATCAAAAGGCTGAGCCAGTAGGCGGCGGTATCCGGTTGGGGTGTGTAGACAAGGACATCATGTTCTTCTAAAAGCGGCAGAATGGTGGCGTCCTCCACTGGAGGGGGCGTTGTGATAATGGCAGCCGCGTTAAAGTCGATCATGCGCTCCTGGGGGAAGAGGCTTTGCAGATAACTGGTCTCCACCTGGTCCGCGACAGGGAGGACGACAGAGCTTCCATCGGCAAACGCAATGACATAGTCGCCGTTTTCATCCAAGGTGGCCTCGGCAATCTCTTGCAGCGTGATGGTGTAGATGCCGGTTTCCATCTTCACTTCCGTTACCACGTCCTGGGCAACCCATTGGCGGAAGCGGGAATACTCAATTTCAACGGTACCGGCGTTTTGATAGCTGGTGGTGCATGCGCGCAGGAGCCAGGTCAGCACCAGGGCCCACAGCAAAATGCTGACAAAGCCCATAATGTTTTTTTTGTTTCCGTTTCCGGGACCATTGTTTTGTTTATCTGGTTTCAAAGGAGCGTACCTCCTGCCTTTCAAATAAGAAGTTCCATTTGATCATTAGGTATCATACCACAGGCAAATGTCAATTACAAGAAATACCACTGTGAACTTTCTGTAAAAAGAGCAGGCTTTTCCGCCGGATGGGGGAGTTTTCCCCTTTTCCCCGGGAAAATATTGTGGTATACTATATTATTATAAAAACATTTAAGATAAAATGGAATATGTTGTTTTCATCAACACAGGAGGAGGATTCTCATCAATTATAAAAAACAGCCTCTGCATCGCTCCGTGCCGATCCAAGAGGAAAACGATGGGGTTATTGAGGGCCGAAACGCCGTCATTGAGGCCCTGCGGGCCGGGATGGCGATGGATAAAATTTATCTGCTCAAGGGGGAGGGGGACTCCATTTTGGGGCACATCGCCTCCTCCGCCCGGGAGAAGGGAGTCGTGGTGGTGGACGCCGACCGGCGCAAGCTGGATAGCATGAGCCGCACCCATTCCCATCAAGGCGTGATTGCCATCGCGGCGGTGCGGGAATATGCCGCCATTGAGGACATTCTGAGTATCGCCCGCCAGCGGGGAGAGCAGCCGCTTGTGGTGGTGTGCGATGAGCTGTCCGATCCCCATAATTTGGGAGCTGTCATCCGCACCGCGGATGTTGCGGGAGCCCACGGGGTGATCATACCCAAGCGCCGCTCCGCGGGGCTGACCGCGGTGGTGGCAAAGACCTCCGCCGGGGCGGTGGCCCATGTGCCGGTGGCCAGGGTGCCAAACCTGACCGCCGCGTTGAAGGAGCTGAAGGATGAGGGCCTCTGGGTGTTCGGCACCGCTGCCGAGGGGACTACGCCCCTTTACCAGGCCGACCTGAAAGGGCCTGCAGCCATAGTGATTGGCAGTGAGGGTGAGGGGATGGGCCGCTTGGTGGCGGAGACCTGTGATTTTACCGTGTCCATCCCCATGAAGGGAAAGATCAATTCGCTCAACGCCTCCGCCGCAGCCGCTGTGCTGCTCTATGAAGCGGTGCGCCAGCGCATGCTCTGACCCTGCCCGGATCTATATGGAGAGGATACCCGGATATGAGAGACCAGGACAAGAGACAACAGAATAAGGAAGACCTGGATGAGATTCGGGCCCTGATCGATGATGCGGATGGTACGGACTACTCCCTGGAGAGTATTCTGGCGGAATTTGGCAGCAAAAAACCAAAGGTGGCCCCGGTCCATTCCCTGCCCATCTCAAAGAAACAGGAGACCTTGCAGGAGAAGGCCGCCTCAGGAAAGCCCTCGTCCCAGACCCGTGAGACAGAGCAAAACGGAAAAGCAGTGGCCTTTTCGGGGGAGGAGGGTTTAAAAAAAGAGCCGGAAGAAGGGCCCCCTGACCTTGACCCGGGTCCATTGAGTGAAGCGATTGGGGAAGAAGATACTCAGCAGGGGTCCGAGGAGGATGGAGCGGAGATTTTGACCTTTCCCGAGAGAGAGAGTATCCTGTCCGCCCTCCTGCACAAACTGGGGCACCGCGCGGACGATTATGCCGAACAGATGTTTTCCCAGGAGGAGATGCTTTCCAGCCAAGAAACCCGGCGCGCGGAGGAGTTGATTCCCGGCACCGACTGGGAGGAGGAAGACGTCCGCTACGTCCGGCCCCGCCGCAGGGAGGATCCAACGCCGGAGGACCTGCCGCCCCAGGAGCTGGCCCGGCGCTACGGTCAGGGACTGGCCGGACTGCGCCTGCGCGCTATGGGTGTGTTTTTTGCGGCCCTGGCGGGGCTTGCTTTGATGCTGGCACCCCAGGTGGGCCTGTCCTTTCCCCAGCCATTGGACGAGTATCCTGTTCAGGTTTGGGCGCTGACCGGATTACTGGGGTTCGGGATGCTGTTGGGCATTGATGTGCTGGCCGGCGGACTGGGACGCATGTTCCGGCTGCGCCTGGGGATGGACAGTCTGACCGCGCTGGCCTGCATTGCCACACTGTGTGATGGGGCCATGCTGGCCATAAACCAGAACCGGGAGAGGATGCTTCCGTACAGCGTGGTCGCCCTGTTCGGATTATTTTGTCAGATGCATGGGGCCTACCACAAGCGCTGCGGCCTGCGCTTGAGCTGCCGTACCGCCGCCGCTTCAAAGGAGCCGTATCTTGTTACGCTGGACGAGGGGAAGTGGAGCGGACGGGATACCTACGTGAAGTGGGCGGGTATTCCGCAGGGATTTGGCAGTCAGATTCAAATGGACGATGGGGCACAGCGCGTTTACCGCCGCTACTGCCCAATTTTGCTTGTGGGGTGCGTCTGCCTGTCTCTGTTGGCCTCACAGGGGGCGGAGCGGGCGGAACATTTGGTGTGGTGTTTTTCCGCGACACTGACTGCCACCGCGGCCTTTGGCGGAGGGCTTGTCTATGGGCGCGCCTTTCATAAGCTGGAGCGCCGTCTGGCCCAGTCCGGCGGCGCATTGGCCGGCTGGCCGGGGATTGCCAGATCGCGCAGGGGGAGCCGCGTGCTGCTGACCGATTTGGATCTCTTTCCTCTGGGCTATGTGGAGTTTAATGGGATCAAAGTGTTTGGGGAGGTTCCCTTGGAGCGGGTGGTGTCCTATACCGCTACCTTGATTCGCGACTCGGGCAGTGGATTGAACGCGCTGTTTCATGGATTGCTGAGGGCGCAGGGCGCGGTTTACCGCCGGGCGGAGGATTTGGCCTGTTACGAGGTAGGCGGGCTTTCCGCCTCCATTCGGGGGGCGCAGGTATTAGTGGGCTCCGCGGCTTTTATGAACCTGATGGAAATCCCGCTGCCCGAGGGACTCAATGTGAAGCAGGCGGTGTTCTGTGCCGTTGACGGGGAGCTGGCAGGCATTTTTGCCCTTCATTATGTTTTGCCCGATACGGTGTTTCCCTCCGTGGAGGCGCTGCTGCGGGAGAAGGTGGGACCGGTGCTGGCCACGCGGGACTTTAACCTGATCCCGGCCATGCTCCAGCAGCGATTTAAGCTGGCGGCCGACCGCATGGACTTTCCTCCCATTGAACGCCGCCGGGAGCTGAGTGAGGAGAACCAGAGCCACAGCGAAACTCTGACGGCGGTGCTGTGCCGGGAGGGACTTGCCCCCTTCGCAGATGTGGTGGTGGGGGCGAAGCGGCTGAGATCAACGGTACGCGTGGGAAGCGTAATATGCTGTATCGGGGCCACGCTGGGCCTGCTGCTCTCCGCATACCTCACAGCCGTTGCCGCTTTTTACTCCCTTTCGCCGGAAAATCTCCTGCTTTTTATGGCCGCATGGCTTGCGCCGGTGTGGTTTCTCACCGATTTGCCCCACCGCTATTGATTTTCTGCCCTCTTTGAACTGCGGTTTGAAGGGGGCGGTGGGTTGGGCGGATGTGGAGCGTTTGCGCAACCATATCCCAGTCAATGGGAGGTGGTTCCTGCTTTTTTGGAAAAACTAGAAAAAATGTTCTATTTCCCTTGACAAGGTTCAATAGTTGAAGTACACTCTGATTAAAACAAATGTTCTAATCGTTTGGAACCGCCGGTGCGGTCAAACATTCAGGCTCATGACAAGATCCTGAATCGATTTGGGGGAGTGTACCATGCAGACGTTGTATTACACCACAAATAATTTTATCCGCTCCAATGAAAAGGTAATTGACCTGGCAAAATACCGCATGGCCGGGCAAGAAGAAAGGCGCCCTCCCCCGGACAGGGAGGCTGCTGTGCCCCGGCACGCCAAGGGCAGAGGCAGGGAGCTGCTGTCCGTTGGAGCATGGCTGCTGGACGTCTGCGCCAGCATTTCCGTGGTGGCAGTCACAGTGACATTTATTTTACAGGTTTTGGGTTGACATGGCGTAACGCCGCTCCGCTTTGTTTGGCGGAGCGGTTATTTTATTGTTTTGAAACAGAGAGAGCTGTCGTTGCTTTTTTCCATACTTTGGTGTAAACTTGTGTATACTATATCAGGGGACTGCTGAGACACAATGCTCAAAGGAGGATAATTCTATGGATGACAAGGTAAAAGAACTGCTTGACCGCATCCGTGATACCGCGGTCATCACCGCAGACGCCGCTGTGGATACCGCGCGCATGGCCGTGGGCCGGGCCGGGCAGATGGCGGACGTAGTGAAGCTGAATGTGCAGCTGTTTGACTTAAATGGTGAATTTGACGCCGCACTGAAACAGTTGGGTCAGGTGATGTATGACACACACAAGGGACTGGAGCCCGTGGGTGATGTGAAGGCGCTTTTGCGGGAGGCGGATGAGACTGCTGCAAAAATAGAGGAAGTAAAAACCCGTGTGGCGTTGCTGCGCCAGAGCAAAAGCTGCCCCAGCTGCGGCGTTATGTGCAGCCGTGAGGACAAATTTTGCCGCGGCTGCGGCAGTCCTCTGTAAAGGAGTGTAGATGGGTTATACGATAGAACAATACCGGGAAAGTGCGGCCGCCATTGAGAAGAAGCTGGGCGGCTTTATGCCGCAAGCGGCCATGATTTTGGGTTCCGGCCTGGGCTATTTGGGGGATGAGGTAGCACACGCTACCGCTGTTGACTACCGTGAGATTCCTCATTTCAAGACGTCCACCGCGCCTGGGCACAAGGGCCGCCTGGTCTTTGGCCTGCTGGAGGGAAAAAAGGTGGCGGTGATGCAGGGGCGGATGCACCACTACGAGGGGTACTCCTATGAGGAGGTCTCCTATGCGGTGCGGGTGCTGCGCCTGTTGGGATGCGATGCCCTGGTGGCCACCAACGCTGCCGGGTGTGTGCGCATGGACTGGCAGGCAGGGGATCTGATGCTGATTTGCGACCAGATCAATCTGTTTCATGAATCTCCCCTGCGGGGGGAAAATCTGGGGGAGTTTGGCGTGCGCTTTCCGGACGCCTCCCATCTGTATACGCCCCGCCTCCGGCAGATGGCCCGGGGTGTGGCCGCCGCACAGGGGATTGTGTTGCGGGAAGGGGTTTACTTTTACTGCTATGGTCCCCAGTATGAGACCCCGGCTGAGGTGCGCGCCGCCCGCGTTCTGGGCGGGGATGCCGTTGGGATGTCCACCGCGCCCGAGGTCGTTGCGGCCGCCCACTGCGGCATGGAGGTATTGGGGCTGACGCTTCTGTCCAACATGGCGGCGGGAATTTTGGACCAGCCCCTGTCGGAGCAAGAGGTACTGAATGCTGCGGCCGCTGCCCGGGAGAAGTTCTCGGGCCTTGTGCGGGGCTGCCTCAGAGAGATGTGACCAACACAAGTGGGTGAGGGATGTCATGAAAATACTGTTTACCAATGTCACAGCGGTTACCATGGATGAAGCGGGCTCCGTCCTGCAAAACGCCTGTGTGCTGGTGGAGGGGGAGACCATCTCCTATGTGGGGCAAAGCAGGCCGGAGGGGGAGTTTGCCCGGGAAATTGACTGCGTTGGACGTGTGATGATGCCGGGACTCATCAATGCCCATACGCATCTGCCCATGACGTTGATGCGGGGGTACGGAGGCGGCTGCGCCCTGCAGAGCTGGCTGAGCGATTATATCTTTCCGGCGGAAGAGAAGCTGGATGGCCGCAGTGTGAAAGCTGGCACTGAGCTGGCGCTGGCGGAGCTGATTGCGGGCGGCGTCACCTGTGTGGCCGATATGTATTATTTTTGCGCTGATATTGCCCAGGCGGTGGCCCAGTCAGGCCTCTCCGCCAACATCAGCCGTTCGCTGGCGGCCTTTGAGCCCACTGACACACCGCAGGCGCTGCCCTCTTGGAGGGAGATGCGGGAGCTTTTGGAAGAGTGGCATGGGTTTGGCAAGGGACAGATTCTGGTGGATGCCTCTATCCACGCAGAATATACCTCCTTTGCGGCGCCGCGCCTGTGGGAAAAGCTGGCGTTCTACGCGGCGGACCGCAAGCTTGGAATCCAGGTGCATATTTCGGAGACGGAGCGGGAACACCAGGAGTGCGTTTCCCGCCACGGCAAGACACCCATCGCCCTGTTTGACAGCTATGACCTATGGCGGGGCAGGGGGGTGGCCGCCCACTGCGTCTATGTCACCGAGGAGGATATGGCGCTGATGCGTGAGCGGAGGATTACAGCGGTGCACAATCCCATCTCCAATTTGAAGCTGGCCTCCGGCATTGCCCCTGTGCCAAAAATGCTGGAGCGGGGGGTCAATGTAGCGCTGGGTACGGATGGCGTGGCCTCTAACAACAGTCATGATATGTTTGAGGAAATCAAGGCCGCCGCGCTGCTGCACAAGGGCCTGGGCAGAGATGCCTCCGCCGTGACAGCACGGCAGGCCCTCGCCATGGCCACACGGAATGGGGCGGCGGCCTTGGGGCGGAATACGGGAGTGATCGCGCCTGGAAAAATTGCGGATATTATTTTGCTGGACTTCACCCGGCCGGGACTCACACCCTGCCACAATGTGGAGGAAAATCTTGTCTTTTCCGCGCGCGGGAGCGATGTGGTTATGAATATGGCCCGGGGACAGGTCATATATGAACATGGGACCTTTTATACTTTGGATGTAGAGCGCATCCGGCATGAAGTGGAAGCTTATGCCCTGCCCCGCATCTTTGGATAAGCAGGCCGCCGCGAACCCGGCGGATCCATGTCCCGCAATTTCGCTATTTAGGAGGATCTGTCTATGTCCCAGCTGAACCGAGGGGCGCCCGGGAAACGGGCCGCCCGCCCCCAGCGCAAAACCAACACCTTCTTCGGAGGGGCCGCCATTTTGGCTGTGGGGATCATGGCGGTCAAGTTTATTGGCATGTTTTACAAAATCGCGCTGACCGATATTTTAGGCACCAGCGGGATGACCGATTTTACCAACGCATATAATATCTATTCGGTGCTGCTCACCGTTTCCACCGCGGGGCTGCCTGTGGCGGTGTCAAAGCTGGTGTCAGAGGCCAACGCGCTGGGCCGGCGCAACCAGGTCAACCGGGTGTTTCGCCTCTCTCTGACGGTATTTCTTACCGTGGGCGTCTTCTCCTTTTTGCTGATGTATTTTGGCTCAGATGGGCTGGCGGACCTGATGAATGATCCTCTGTCCTCGCCGGCAGTGAAGGCTTTGGCGCCGGCAGTGGTCTGCGTTGGCTGCCTGTCCGCGTTTCGGGGATACTCCCAGGGGCATCAAAATATGACCCCCACCGCTGTGTCACAGATCCTGGAGGCGGTGACCAAGCTGGTATTGGGCTTGGCCCTGGCCTCCTATGTAACGGGACTCGCCTTTACAGCGGCGGATCTGGCGAAGTACCGTCCGAACCTGGATACCAGCGCAATGACGCCAGAGCAGCTGCAGGAGGCGGTGGCCGCCACGCAGACCTCCCAGGCGGCGGCCGGGGCAATTACCGGCGTTACGGTGGGTACCGTTTTAGCCCTTGTCTACATGGTGCTGTCCTATCTGCTGAGGAAAAGGAGAGAAGAGCGGCGCAGCGAGGATACGCCCCAGGGGATGGGAACCATTTTCTCCTCCCTGATGAAAATTGCCATTCCCATTACGCTCAGCGCCTCTATGGTAGGGATTGTTACGGTGATCGATTCCTCCCTGGTGCAGGGGCAGCTGCAAAAGCTGTATATGGCGGTCAATGGCATTGCGGAGATGACGGAGTCCAATGAACAGGAGATCATCAACTACAGCCGGAATCTCTATGGGAACTATGCCGGAGCACTGAACATCTACAATTTGCCCCAATCGCTGCTCACGGCCATCAGCGCATCGGTGATTCCCGCGGTGTCCGCGGCACTGGCCCGGCGGGATAAGCGGGGCGGAGCCCACCTGGTAGGCTCTGCGCTGAGGATGGCGGCGCTGCTGTCGTTTCCCATGGGCATCGGGCTGCTGGTGCTGGGCACCCCTATTATCGCCTTCCTGTTTCCCAGCTATGACGCCTCCATTGCCGGGCCGTTGCTGTCCACTTTGGGGCTTGCCTCCATCTCGGTGTGTATGATGATTGTATGCAATTCCGTCTTACAGGCTTACGGCTTTGTAAACCTGCCTGTATTGATTATGGTGTTGGGCGGCGTCATTAAAATTGTGGCAAATTATAATCTGGTGGCCATTCCCGCCGTCAATGTGCGGGGGGCGCCCGTGGGGAATGTATTGTGCTTTACCCTGTGCTTTGTCCTGGATTTGCTTCTCATTGCCCGGGTGATTCCCGGCCGGCCCAGGTACTTGCCCATTTTGGGAAAACCCGCGGTTGCCGCGGGGGTTATGGGCCTGGCCGCCTGGGCGGTGTATGGCTTGGGGGAAAAAGTCCTGCGCGCGGCCGGAATCCTGGTGACGCAGGAGGGGGAAGCCCTTTCGCGCATGGGGTTTGGGCTGTGTATTTTCCTTGCCATTGGTGTGGCGCTGGTGGTATATCTGGCACTGGTCGTTGCACTGGGAGCTATTTCAAAGGACGATTTGACTCTGATGCCCAAGGGAGAAACGCTGGCAAAGCTGCTGCGGTTATAAAATTTTTGAAAAAAAGCCGGAAAATGGGTAAAAATACTTGCGGAGGAAGCGAGATTGTGGTAGATTTTCGTTATGCAGATTCCTACGGGCTGAATGACTTGAGAGAAATTATGGCTTTGCTGCGCGGGGAAGAGGGGTGTCCATGGGATCGGGAGCAGACCCATCAGTCCATCCGCCGCAATATGCTGGAGGAGGCCTATGAGGCCTGTGAGGCCATTGATGAAAAAGACGATGACCACCTGAAGGAGGAGCTGGGCGATGTCCTGCTCCAGGTGGTGTTCCACTGCCGTATGGCCCAGGAGCGGGGCGCGTTTACACTGGACGAGGTCATTGACGGCATCTGTAAGAAGTTGATTTTCCGCCACCCCCATGTGTTTGAGACCGCCGGGGCGGAGAATTCCGATGGAGCGCTGAAAAACTGGGAAGGGCGCAAGCGGGAGGAAAAGGGACAGACAACCGCTGCCGACAGCTTGGACGCGGTGGCCCGCTCCCTCCCAGCGCTGATCCGGGCGGAAAAAATTCAATCCAAGGCCAACAAAGCCGGCTTTGACTGGCCTGACATTGGGCCGGCGCTGGATAAAGTAGCGGAGGAGCTTGGCGAGTTGCGCCAAGCGGTACAGGAGCAGAGTAACTTGGAAGAGGAATTGGGGGATTTGCTCTTTGCCGCTGTCAAAGTGGGGTGCTTTTTCCATGCCAGGAGTGAAGAGGCGCTGCACGCCGCCTGTGAAAAATTTATCCGCCGCTTCCGCAGTGCGCAGCGGCAGGCCCCAGGCGAGTCCTTTCAAGGTATGACGCTCCCCCAGTTGGAGGCGCTGTGGAAGGAAGCCAAACAACAGGAGACTTAAAGGCCGATTTCGGCTTTAAGTATATTCAAAAGAACGGCACAGCATTGGTGCCAAATTTGCTTTAGGAGGAAAATATTCCATGAATAAAACCGAACTGATTAATGCGGTGGCCGAGAAAGCCGAGCTTTCCAAAAGGGATGCGGACGCCGCCATCACGGCTGTCATTGATGCCATCACTGAGGCGCTGGCTGCTGGAGAGAAGGTTCAGGTCGTTGGCTTTGGCTCCTTTGAGGTGAGGGACCGCGCCGAGCGCACCGGGCGCAACCCCCAGACAAAGGAGCCCATTGTCATTCCCGCCACCAAGATGCCTGTGTTTAAAGCCGGAAAGGCATTGAAGGACGCCGTAGTGAAGTAAAATAATTGGGACAGGGGGGACGGAGGCCCCCCCTGAGTTTTGCAGGGGCCGTATCCTGTTGGGAGGAGAAAATACCATGCGTTTGGATAAGTGGCTGAAGGTATCGCGCCTGATGAAGCGCAGAACTGTGGCCAACGAGGCCTGTGACAACGGCCGGATTATGGCAAATGGCCGCTTGGTGAAAGCCGGCTATGATGTAAAGACTGGTGATCTGCTGGAGGTGCGCTTTGGTGAGCGCGCAGTAAAGGTGGAGGTGCTGCTGGTGGCGGACCATGTGGGAAAGGCCGATGCTCCCGCCATGTACCGGGAGGTTCTGTAACCAGGGAGAGCACGGACAAAACAGCATTCTGTGCGGCCAAATGAGAGGGGCAAACATACCGTGGAAGTCTAAAGCAACCGGAGCAGACTCACTTGCCAGGGAAACTTTCCAACCGCCTGACCGATCCGCTGGTTGAGCCCCTCCTGCTTTATCGGGTTTGGCTGTGACGACCCGGGCATGAGCATAATTTGTAATAGAAAAAATCAAAACAGGCTGGAATCTGGCTTCTGCATAGATTCCAGCCTGTTTTGATGTCAAGGAAAAGCTGTTGCGTCACAGCAAGGCGATGTGAGTCAGCGGAAAGAACACAACAATGGCCCGCCCCAAGATATAGCTCTGATCCACTGTGCCCAAGCGGGAGTCGCGGCTGTCGGTGGAGTGATAGCGGTTATCCCCCATGACAAAGAGCTCGCCCTCCGGCACTTCATAGTGGATCATGCCCATTGCTCCATTTTGAGGAAAAGATAAATTGGTGTAGCTTTCATCCAGGGGCACGCCATCCACATAGACTGTGTCTGTGGTGCAGTCAATGTCAACGGTCTGCCCCCCCGTGGCGATGACGCGCTTGACAATGGCCTCCCCGTCTAGAAAGGTGGTGGTCACTTTATTGAGCACAACGATGTCCCCCTGCTTTGGCTCATAGCCCAGGGACCAGAGGAGCAGCCACTCTCCATCCTGCAGGGAGGGGACCATGGACTCCCCCACCACCCGGCTGGCCCTGCCCAGGAAGGTGAAAACCAATGTGATGCTGACCAGGGCAATGACCAGTGTTTGCAGCCAGTAAAACAAATTTTCTCCCGGCTTTTCCTGTTTGGAGGGGGCTTTTTCAGGCCTCGGCTTTACCAGCTCGGCCAATCGTTCTTCTTCCAGAAGTAAGTGCGCATCCTCAATGGGAGGAACTTGTTCCGGCTGAGACGGTACCTTGTGTTCATCGGCCAAGGGTTGCATCTCCTCTCTTTGGGTATGAGTGTTCGGGAAATCAAAGGGGTCAGTGCGTGAAGCGGGATTCCGTTCCATGATAGGATATTATACCCGGTTTTCTCTCTCAATGCAACTGCAAGCATCATGGCAGATCAATACACCGGCCCGTGCCGCGGGGAGTAATAAACAATGACTCCCGTTGGTGGCAGGTAAAGAGAAGAATTTGACGGGAGTTTGACAGCTCCTCCAACACAGTGAGCGCCAGCTCCAGACGGGTTTGATCGAAGCTGGCCAACACATCGTCCAGGATCAGTGGCGCCGGCTCATCGCCGGAAAGGCACAGGTCGCACACGGCAAGCCTGACTGCCAGATACAGTTGATCCGCGGTTCCCTGAGAGAGGGCCAGCGCGCGGCGTGGGAGAACCCCCCCTGCCTCCGTGACGGCCGCCTCCAGCTCCCGGTTTAAGGAGACGTGCTCATACCGGGCCCCGGTGAGTCGGGCGAAATATACACCGGCCCTGCGGTTTAGTTCAGGAGAAAAGCGCTCCTGCAACTGGACATTGGCGCCGTGCAAGAGTGCAAGCGCAGTATCCAAAGCGGCATATTCTGCCTGGCGGCGGGCCAGCGCGTGGTGAAGTTCCTGCTGCCGGGCGGAGAGGGCGGCGGGGTCGCCCAGTGCCTGCTGCTCGCCCTGGGCCTGTGCCAGTTCCCGCTGCGTCTGCGCCAACTCCTGACAGACCGCGGACAGACGCGCCTGCACCTCTTGGGGAGTGGACTGGAGCGGCGGTACATCATCGGAGGCATCCGTCAGCTCGTGCCCGCCCTGGGCGGCCAACTCGTCAAACAGTTTTTGGGCGGACAGGAGCTGTTGGCGGGCCAGGTTCTGGCTCTCCTCCAGCCCCAGCGCCCGGGAAATGGCCGCGGAACAGCCGAAGATTTCTTTCACCTCAGGGGTGAAGGTGTGAACAAAGGTTCTGATATCCTGCTGCCCGTTTTCCCGGCGGGCCAGCAGTTCCTCCAGACCCAGACGCACCTGGCGCAGATGGAGGGCGGCCTCTTCGGCAGACCTCTGGCGGCGGTTGTATTCCTGGGCAACGGAGAGGATATCCCCCGCCCGGTCCACGCCGTACCGCTGTAAAAGACTCTCCGCCGTCTTTCGGTATTGGCCTGCCCGTCTGTTCTGGAAAAGAAGGGTGAGGGGGAGACAGAGAAGCGCAGCAGCCACACCTAAGTCCAGCCAGGGTGTGATCCACACAGCGCCTGCGGCAAACAGAGCGCTTAACGCCACACAGCTGCCTGAGAGCCAGCCAAGGCTGCGGCGGGCTTGCCGCTCTTTCGACAAAGCGGTTTCCGCCTCAGCTTGTTCCCGCTGTGCCCGGAGGAGGGCGTCCTGTCCGGTCATATCCGGAAAACGGGAATCCTCCGCCTCGCCGCGGCGCGCAGTCAGGGCAGCCTCCGCCGCCTGCAGCGCGGTTTCCGCCCGGCGAATTTCGGGCTCCAGACTGCTGAGATAGGCCAGTTCGCCCTGGGCACGGCGCAGCTCCTCTTTAGACGGCAGCGGACCAAAGCGCCCGCTCTCCCGCTGCAGACGGGCGGCCTCGGCCTGCGCCGCCGACAATTCCCGCCGGGCCTGGGTGTAGCGGCGGTCCAGCGCGCGCTTGGCCAGGAGGTTGTGACAGCGCAGCTCCTCCTCCAAGGCCAGGCTGCGCGCCTCCAAAGCCCGCGCTTGGGCGGCGAGGGCGGCGATTCGCCCGGTGACGTGCTCCAGACGGCGCAGCGCCTCGTCCACCTCCAGCCGCGCCTCTTCCAAGCGGGGAATGAGACCGCTTTTGTTGTGCTTGCGGCGGCGCTGCCATTCTTTGAGCCGCGATTCTACCTGGGAGAAGGAGATATCCTCCTCTCCGGTGGAGACCAGAGCGGCTATCCGCCGTTCCAGTTCCGGGACCGGGGTGGGCGCCATGGACGCGCCCTGCCCAATAAAGGCGGAGCGCTCGAATACATCCCGGCCCACGCCGGTGAGCATCTGGCCGCAATTCTCTCCCGTGAGCCCGGGGACGGGTTCCTCCGTTGCGGTGTAGAGGGCGGAAAAGCTGCCAAAGGGCACACCTGCCCTGGGACCGCGGCGCAGAGTGATCCTCTGGCCCTGGCGGGTGAGGGAGAGCTCTCCCTCCATGGGCGAACCGGACCAGGGTTGGTAGCGGTTTTTGTCCGCCAAATAGCCCTTTTTATCCCGGTCGCGGGTGTCAATGCCATAGAGCATGGCACGGATAAAGCCGCTCCAGGTGGATTTTCCCCCTTCATTGGAGGCGGTGATGATATTCAGGCCGGGAGAGAGTGACAATTTTGCCTGCTCCAGGGTACCAAAGGTGGCGGATAGCGTGTGTAGTTTCATGGCGCAATATCCTCTCCATGCTCCAACGCGGCCAGACCAAAGCGCAGGGCCAAGGCCAGGTTCTCATCTTCGGGGGCGGCGGCCAGACGCCGGGACACTTCCCGCAGAAACAGCCCGGTGAGGTTATCCTCCTCCGCTCTGCGCCAGAGCTCCCGGGGGAGTTGGGTGTGGTCCTGTAGCTCAAGAGAGAAAAACCTGGGGGAGAGGGCGCGGTGGAGCGCGGTCAACTGCACCAGCTCCGCAGGGCATTGGCCGGTTAAGCGGATGCGGTAAATGTCGGAATCCGTATTGGGCGGGAGGGCGGCGAGGGTGGTCTGCTGCGCCGACTGCGTCCCGGTGAGATCCACATCCAGGCGCTCATATTTGCGGGATTGCAGGGGAAAAAAACGGCTGCTTATGCCATGAGGGGAGAGCTCGACAAAGGAGACTCCCTTTTCTCCCGTCTCATCGAATCCGCGCCCCTCCGGACAGCCGGGATAGGCCCATGCGGTGCCGCCGGCCCATTGCAGGCCGCTGGCCTTATGAATGTGGCCAAGGGCCAGGTAGTGCAGGCCGCTTGCGGCGGCCTCGTCCCTGGAGATGGGAGCGTAGGGGCCGGTTCCCTCCATCTCGCCGTGGAGGGCCATTATGTGAAGCATTCCGTCCTGAGGGGCGGAAAATCCGGATAGAGGGGAACTGTCCCGAACGGGGGCGGTGAAGGCCGCGCCGTGGACAGTGCAGCCCAACTGGGGCAGCGGTATGGATTCCATCCGGCTGCTGCGGAAAATATGCACATTTTCCGGCCAGGAGAGGGCGGCGTAGGGGGAGTCGGGGGCGTAAAAGTCGTGATTGCCCGGGGCAATGAAGACAGGGCAGGAAACTTCCCCCAGGGCCTGGGCCAGGGTCTGGGCTGTTTCCCGGAAAATCCGGCGGCTGTCAAACAGGTCGCCGCAGAGGAGGATCAGGTGGGGCTCCTCTGTCCGGGCCGCCTCCGCCAGGCGCTTGAGCAGCAGGCGCTGCTCGCTGCGGCGCAGGACAGCCTGCTCCGGGGTGAGGCCGGAAAAGGGGCTGTCCAGGTGAAAATCTGCCCCATGGAGGATGCGCAGTGCACCGGGGGCAGAGGAGAGGGCAGCGTTCATAATGCGCTCCTTTTTATGACATGAATGGCCATCCGCGCACAGCGCCCGGCGGGCCTAACATATAATTTATGCGTCTGCCCGTGCCGCGGGCAAATGCGCAATGGCATAGAAATATAACGCGCAGGGACCCGGCATGACAGCGCCAGGGCTGGGGAAGTCCCGGCCAAGGGGCGTGGAAAGGCTGCCTATACCTGCTTTTCTTTTTTCTTAAGCGGTACCCGGAGGCCATTGGGGTACTGGATGACCGTGTGGTCCAGGTGGTGCTCCAGGTTCTGCTTGACCGCCCGGATATATTGCTGCCGCAGCGCCTCGCGCTCGGCGGTCTCCGCGGCGGTGAGCCCATCCGGAGCTTTGGCTTTCCGGGCCAGCGCGTTGAGGCGGTCGATTTTATGCTGATCCATCAGGACACACTCCTCATTATTTAAATGTAACGTTCCAGCAGCAACATGGTGCGCCCCTTGCGGGATTGGCCGGAACATTCCTTCACCATACATTTCCCCAGACCCCGGCAGGAGATGATGTCTCCCTGGATTACCGTCCGGTCCGCTTTCAGGCATTGCCTATGGTTCAGGGAGACCCGACCCGCGGAGATCAGCGCAGCCGCTTTGGCGCGGGAGAGGGAGAAACCGCTGGACACCACCGCGTCCAGGCGGGGTGTGGCCACAGTATCGCGAATGACCTTGGTTTGCGGCACAGCCGGGTGCAAACCGGAGAGGGGAGTTTCGCGCAGGGAGAGCTTCCAGCGCCCGGCGCTCTCCCATTGGGAAAGGAGGATGGTCAGGGTCTCCCGCAGCACCAATACCTGCGCCACGCCCGGGGAGATCAAAATATCTCCGATTTTTTCCCGGGTAATCCCCAATCCCATAAGGGAGCCCAGCAAGTCCCGGTGGGTCAGCTCGCTTTCCGGGCGAAATGTGGCGGAAAGAACCGCCAAGGGGCCATCCTCCTGCCCAATGGCGTCTTCTGACTCCTGCCATTGGGGGAGAAAGAGGCAAATTTTACGCTCGGCACCCTCAAACCCTCCAAAAAACAGGTGGCGGGGGTGGCCGCAGGCCGCCAAAAGGTTGGCTCCTGCTGCCTGCTCTCCCGGGGAGAGAAATGGGGTTTGGGTAGGAATCTCCCGCTGCTGGCACAGCTCCAACCGGTCCAGCATCCGGGCCAGCAGCATGCGCTGCGTCCCGTCCCGGGCGCAGCGGTCCAACAAATCCCGCTTGTTCATAGGGGTGTACTCCATTTCCTGTTCGGTTCCAACAGTATAGCCCAAAGGAGGCAGATTTGTCAAATTGGGGCGCTCTGCCTTTGAAGTTTACAGATCAAATTTACAGGGGAGAAACTTAATCTTTTTGTAACATTTGAACCCTCGATTTTTAATAATTTCTAGGTAGACTAAAAAAGCGAGAGAAAGTTTGTTTCATTTTGGTCCTCTTTTTGTCGGCGCAGCCCGGATGCTTTGGAGCAGGCATCCGGGCTGCGCCGTGTTATGGGCAGGGCAGACCGGGCGCAAAGGGCTGTCTTTGCCCATAGTTTTTGTATAAATCGCACAGCACGGGGAAATATAGTTCCGTATTATGGAAAGGAGGGGGAACTGTGCAAGTGACACGCGGTTCGGAAAACGACCACCCCCGCCCCGAGCAAATTCCACATTATCCGGGGCCTGTGACGATGGAAAATGTGCAGCGCATCTTTTGTGACTGCGCGGATTTCAGCACCCGCACTGTGATTCTTCACAACGACCCTGGGCGCCAGGTGACCCTGTGCTATATCAATGGGATGGTGCGCGGAGAGCGGGTAAACGACTACCTTTTGCGCCCAATGGCCCAGGATCCCTTCCTGGCCAGCGTGGAAATGAGCAAGGTATTCGAATTGCTGGCCGGAGGCACGCTGTACAATTTATATATGGACCGGCAAAGTTCACTGGATGATGTGGCACAAGATCTCACGGCGGGAAATTGTATCCTCTTCTTTCCGGGGCAGGAAGAGGTGCTCTCCTTTGCCGTTTCTACAGAAGAAAAGCGGTCGATTGGGGAGTCGGACAATGAACCCGCCCTGAAAGGGGCCAGGGACTCCTTTGTGGAGGGTGTGCGCACCAACACCTCTCTGGTGCGGCGCAAGCTGCGCACCCCGGACGTGAAGCTGCGGGAATTTATTGTGGGACGGCACACCCGTACCCCGGTGGATGTGGTTTGGATCGATGGAATTACCCCCATGGAGACAGTGGAAGAGGTCTGCCGCCGGATTGACCAGATGGATATTGATGGGGTGGAGACGACAGGAAGTTTAGAGGAGTATCTGGTGGACCGCCTGACAACCCCATTTCCCCTGATGGCCTACACCCAGCGCCCTGACCGGTTCTGCGGGGCGCTGCTGGAGGGGCGTGTCGGCGTATTGGCGGACGGACTGCCGCTGGGATATATCCTGCCTGGCACATTGGAGCAGTTTTTCCGGACAGCGCAGGATAAGGCGTTTTACTGGACTATGGCCACTGCTTTGACCATGTTGCGCTACTGCTGTATGATTGTGACCCTGCTGCTGCCGGCCCTGTATATCGCCATTGTCACATTTCATCCCGAGGCCATTCCGGTGAAGCTGGCGCTGTCCATTGCCGCGGCGAAACAGGAGGTGCCCTTTTCCACCATTTTTGAAGTGTTAATTATGCTGCTCGCCTTTGAGGTGTTGCAAGAGGCGGGGCTGCGGCTGCCAACGCCCATAGGGGCAACGGTGTCCATTCTGGGCGGCCTTGTGGTGGGCAATGCCGCGGTGGAGGCCCACATTGTATCCCCCGCGGTGCTCATTGTGGTTGCCATTGCGGGGATCGCGGGATATACTATGCCGTCACAGGATTTTTCCGGCGCGCTGCGTCTGTGGCGGTTTGTTCTGGCGGTATTGGCCAGTGTGGGGGGCTTATTTGGACTCGCCTGCGGGATAGCGGCCCTGATACACCACTTGGCGGGCTTGGAGTCCTATGGAGTTCCCTACCTGGCGCCCTTCACCATTGGAGCGGGGCAGGGGAGTGGGAGACCGGATTTGACCCGCCCGCCGTTACCCAAGATGAAATGGCGGGGCGGCGTCTACGGACTGCGCAACAGGAGGAATCAGAAGTGAAGAAGAGGCTGATACCCCTTTTTATGTCGCTCTTTCTTCTCACCGGATGTGGAGATGGGAGCGGACTGCCGTTTGCCCGGGAAATGGGGGACATGGCGCTGCTGCGCACCATGGGTGTGGACCGGGGGGAAGACGGCGGCCTGCTGGTTACGGTTTCCACAGGACGCCGGGCCAGGGGATTGCAGCAGGAGGCGGAGCCGCCGCTGCTGATCTCTGCCGCAGGAGGCAGTCTCAGTGAGGCGTGCCTTACCATTCAGGGCCAGTCGGACAACTATGTGTTTTATGGATATGTGGACCAGCTTCTTTTGGGGGAGGAGCTGGCGAAACAGGGCGTGGAACAGATACTCAATTATTATGCCAGGGATCTGGAGTTGAGCCTGGGCGCGCAGGTCTGGGTGGTGCGCGGGACGGCGAGGGCGACCCTGGACGCCAATCAAGAAGAGGGTGTGGAAGGGCAGCTTTCTGTGTTGCAGACTGGCAGTGAGATCGGTGCGGCCGGAATTGCCCGAACGGCGGGAGAACTTCTTTCGGATTTGGAGGAAGGGAGCGCAACCTTTTTGCCCATGCTGCAAACGGTGGATGATGGAGAAGCTGCTCTGGTTGAGACAGGGTATGTTGTTTTTCGCGGAGAAAAATTAGTGGGGGTACTGGAAGGGGAACTGGCTAAGGGGGTGGAGCTATTGATGAGTCACGCTCCCGCGGGAGTGATCCAAGGAGAATTGCCCGCACGGCAGGATATCCTCCAGGAACGGCAGGTTCACACAGCGTACCACCCTGTTTTCCAAGGAGATGAGCTTGTGTCGGTGGAGATACGCTGCCAGGTGACTGCCGACCTGACAGAATTTTCAGACAAGCTCTCCAATGAACAGCTGGAATTGCTGCGCCAAAAGGTGGAACAGCGGGAGGAGACGCGCATTCGTATGGCGCTCACGGCGCTGCAAGGATGGGATGCGGATTGCATTTCTCTGGGGCGAAAATTGGGAATCAATGATCCGGCCCACTGGAATTGGTTGGAGGAACATTGGGAAGACCTCTTTGCCCAAATTAGTTTTGACGTAATAGTAGAAGCGACCATTCGCTGCACCTATGGGGCGATTTAGCCCGGAAAACGCGGGTAAGGGGGCGTAAAAATGAAACAACAAATTTCCTCTCAGCAGTTTTTCGCCATCTTGTGGGCGGCATTGATGTCTCCGGCGGCAGAACTGCTGCCCGCTGTAACGGTACCGGTGGCCGGACGGGGGGCATGGATCGGGATTTTGCTGGCTGCACCGGTGATGGCGCTTTTGGGGGCGGTTCTCTTCCGGGTGAGCAGAAAGGCCCAGGGGGGGCTTGCCGAGGTGGCAATGTCAGCATTGGGCTCTATACTTGGAAGAGCAGTGATACTATTATATATTGTGTGGGGGATCTTTCTATTGGCGCTGCGCATGCGGTTATGCGCGCAGAGGCTGATGGACGCGGGATACCAGGACAGCGCCATGTGGTTTCTGGTGGTAATTGTCGCGGGAATGGCGTTATGGATGTCGCTGGGGAAGCTCCCGGCATTTGGCCGCACCACACAGGTGTTTTTTGGTGTGCTTGTCATTGTAGCTGTGCTTGTAGTGGGGCTTGCCGCACCACAGGTGCGCACGGAAAACCTGTTGCCGCTGTGGAAGGAAGATATGATGCCCGCCATACGCAGCGCGCTTCCCTCCTTGGGGTGTCTGAGCTATGGTGTTTTTGCAGCTTTTCTGGTAGGCAACACCTGCTGGGAGGAGGGAGATGGAAAACGTTGGCTCTGGTGGACAGCGCTGGGCTGTATCGCGCTGGCGCTCATGCAGCTTGTGGTGATCGGAAATTTCGGGCCAGGATTGGTGGAGAAGCTGGACAAGCCGTTTTTTGATCTGGCCAAGAGCATAGGGGTAAAAGGTGCGTTTCAACGGGTTGAGAGTGTGATCGCGGCAGTATGGACATTTTCGGATCTGGTGATTTTAGGGCTGCTGCTGCGGGCAGTCAGCACGGGGGCAAGGACGGCTTTTCCCAAAGCCGGTGGCCGGGCAGTTTCGGCAATGGCTCTGGTCCCGGCCGCAGTATGCGCCCTGGCATTATTTCCGGATGGAATTACCCCCCAAAGCCTCAGCAGGGGACCGATGCTATGGGTGGGTGTGATGTTGGGGGGAGGTCTGCCCCTATTGATTGCAGCCATTGCAGAATTTCGTCAAAAAAGAAAATGAGATGCCACATCTTGTGAAAAAACAAATAGGAAATGGCAGATATTGTAGCCAGAAAATCATGAAGAAAAAAGAATAAAAATGTGTTGACAAATGGGGTTTGAATTTGCTATAGTAAGCAAGCGCTGGAGGCATAGGGTAGTTCCGTATTCTTCGATGCAAACAGCCAAATGGGCGGCGTGGAAAAAGAATGAAAAAGTTCTTGACAAGCGCTGCCATCCATGCTATCATGTCAAAGTTGCAAATGATGCAACGACCGCTGCTACCTTAAAACTTGTGAGTGACATTAAAAAGTGACTTGACAACGCGAAGGAAGTGTGGTAAGATAATGATCCGCCGCTGAGGGCGGCGTGCACCTTGTAAATTAAACAACGTAAAGAACACAACAAAGCACCAGATAAGGATCGTTGAGATTCGAGCA